>OBLF01000168.1_pt1 | contig 82089 bp, 56 predicted proteins | sample 1519231 | NCBI WGS metagenome assembly OBLF01 (sample SAMEA2602895, study PRJEB22501) | metagenome
TCTTCAGTTGGCGGACATCCTTCCAGGTGGTGGGTGAAGTGGCGGGTGCAGTGGCCGATTCCCAGGGTGCCTTTCTGGTTTCGGTAGCCTTGACCGATGGAGATTCGGGTGGTCAGGTTTGAAAGGAGACCTTCTTGCTTCAGGCGGTCAAGGGCGGGGATCAGGTTGCCGTAGCAGGCGCTGCAGGATTCTACTTCTTCTACAGCGTCGGCAAGCTCTACCACTTTCCGGGACTTGGGAATGGGAGCGCCGGGGTTGCCATCGAGGGCACGGATTTCTGCCTGGCGGATGTCGGCGCAGCCTACGCCAAGGGCGGCAGCCTTTGTGATATAGGGGACCTCTTCTGGCTGATAGTACATCATGTCGCAGACGTAAGCATCCATAAGAACCGGATCCACTGCTGCCAGAACGCGATTCATCTCTACAGGGTTTCCGCCATCCTCGAAATCCAGATCTCCGCAAATATTGTCTACCACGATGAAATCCTGGTGGATAGCAAGGCCCAGGTGGGCAATGGGGTCATGAAGACCTAATGCGTGGAAACGACGCTTCTCAGAATTAGGGAGAAGACCTTTCATGTTCTTCAATGCACAGGTGATTTTGGTCTGACAGTGACCTTTTAGTACCGGAACATTAATAAGGAAGTCCAGGTCAAGGACACTTTTGCAGATGTTTAAGGTCATATCGCCACATTGTACAGGCGCACCCTTTTCCTTTTGCATGTCAAGGAACGGAACGTTATATTTTTCACAGAGGGACTTGAAACCACAGACTTCGTAGGATTCGGAGGTCTTATCTCCTACCCAGGAACCTTCCATGATCACCAGATTGGAAAAACCTTTTTCCTGAAGATATTCTACGATTCCGGCGACTACCTCCGGATGGGTAGTGCCGCCCCAGTAGGCTTCCATGGGAGCGACCAGGTTTGGCTTGATGCCGATCCGCATATTGTACAAACCAAATTCTGGATTCTGTTTTTCCACAGAATCTGAAGAATAAGAACAGTCCACTTCTGCTTTAGAGCTGTCAATAAGACTGCTCTTTGTTTCAAACTTCGCTTCTGTTATAACCTTCTCACTATTCTGCTGTAAACCTGCCTCGGAATTTTCTGAAAGCGCCTTCAATCCGCATTTCTCAAACTTCTTCTCTATCTCTCCTGCCAGATCACACGCCTCCAACAGTTCTTTCGTCATCTCCTTATATTCAGTTCCGCATTTTATAAAAATCTGATTCTTCTTCATTTCCGGATCAGTACTCCTTTTTCTCCATAATCTTTATGGATATTGTACAGGAAATCAGAATCATTAGCAACATAAGAACAAACAGCATCGCCAGGCAGACTGGAATTCCAAGGTTCCAAATGCGCAGGCCCAGATTTTTCAGACCTGAAAAATCCACTTTCATTTTCTGGCATAGTTCTACGCCAATCCATCCTACAGCCATGATACCAAATACAAGAACAAGCAGCACCAGCCTTCCTGTAGAACTTCCATATTTCAACTGTACCGGAAACACAACCGCATTTGCGAAAACAGCAAGAAAAAGACCGGCAGCTGCAGAAGCGATCAGTTCTTCCCAGGACACCATACGATATCCGGAAGCATTTACGCCAATTGCAATTGCAACAGCAACAGCCCACAATACCGTGACCATCCCTGCACCCAGCAGATACTTCTCCTTCACATATTCTTTCCTGCTGATAGGAAAAGTAAAAATATAAGGCATACCATTATCCATATCATCACTTGCTATGGTATTCAGTGCCATAACAGCAGCCAGAACAGACACATAACTGATTAGAAAAGAAGGACCAGCGGAAGTACTAAGGAAACAGAAAATGGCTATAATATATACGCCAATGAACGTTTTCATGTTTCCCCTCATAATTTCCATGTCTTTTACAAACATACCTTTCATAATACTTCCCCCTTGATCATCATGGTAATAACCTTGTCCACAGACCCACGTTCTATTGCAAGCTGCGGGTAGTTCTCCGCATAAAATGCACGCTCATCTGTGAGACAGCTGTAGCCGTATTGCTCCTTCTTCACCTTGAGAATATGCTGCTTATCAAGCAATTCATATTGCTTCTCGTCAGCCTTGATAAGACCATATTCATCCAGCAGCACATCTGTATTCTCATGAAGCACGATCCGTCCCTTATCAATCATATAGATATCATCACACAGGCTCTCCAGATCTGAGGAAATGTGGGAGCTGATCAGAATACTTCTTCCTTCCGTCTCCATATATTCCCGAAGGAGTTCCAGAATGCTATCCCTGGCAATCACGTCCAGACCGGCTGTAGGCTCATCCAGAACAAGAAGCCTGGCATCAAAGCTGGTGGCTGTCAGCACTTTTAACTTTGCTTTCATTCCTGTGGAAAACTCTTTCAGTTTCTTATCCATGGGGATGGAAAACAGGCTGCACCGCTTCTCAAACATCTCCCGGTCAAATTTCTCATAAGTCTCTGTCAGAATATGCACAATCTGTTTCACGGTCAAACAATTGGAAAAACCGCTGTCAGAAAGTGTCGCGCCTATATCCGCTTTCTCTTTTTGGGAAATCTGCTCCATATCCTTATTAAACAGACGAATCTCTCCTGCATCAGGATGAACCAGACCCAGAATAACCTTAAAGGTAGTAGACTTCCCTGCTCCATTGGCTCCGATCAGACCGGTGATCTGTCCTTCTTCTATTTCCATACTTACATCCAGGGAAAATCCAGGATAATTCTTCTGCAAATTCTTCAAACTCAGCAGCATATCTACTCCTCCATAATAAGCTCAAACAGTTCCCGGATCTCTTCCTCAGACAATCCGCTGATCCGCGCTTTCCGGATCACTTCCTCCAGTTCTGTCTCAATCTCCCGCTTCCGCTCTTCCATAAGAAGTCCCTGGTTATTCTTGGCAATAAAGCTGCCTTTCCCATGCACCGTAACCACGAACCCCTCTTCCTCCAGAAAGTCATACGCCTTCTTCACCGTAAGAGCACTAATCTTCAGCTCCTTCGCCAAAGTTCTCACAGAGGGAAGCATTTCCTCTTCCTTTAACGTCCCGTCAATGATCATCGCCTTAATCTGATCTGTGATCTGCTCATAAATTGGCTGCATCGACGAGTGATTAATTATGATCTTCATGTGACTCCTCCTTATGCAAACAGCATATAACAGTATTGTACTGTTGTCAAGTGTTATATGCTGTTTGTTTTCAATTAATTCATAGTTACTTTGAACAATCAGCCTGGGAGGGGCAATGTGTTGCGGACAGTTAGTCAAAAAACGGGATTTTATGAGTATAGCGCAGGTTCCATAAACACTGTCTGAGCCCAGCATGGGCGAGTTTGTTTATGGAACCTGCAATAGGCGACGGAGTAAAATCCCGTTTTCTAACGTTGTCCGCAACACACTGCCCCTCCCAGGCATCCGCCTTCGCCACACAAAAAAAAGACGTGCATACCTGAGTCTAGAGCGTGTTTGAAAAATGCTTTCTGCAAGATGTGCGTCACACTTTGTGGGACGTGCAGATTGCGGGAATGATTTTTCAAACACGCTCTAAACTCACATACACACGCCAATATTTTTATTCAGCTTTATTAAACACTTCTTTATCCACAGCCCCATTCTGGCAAGCCACAATGGTCGTACAAACAGCATCACCGGTAATATTAACCGCTGTTCTCGCCATATCCAGAATACGGTCAATACCCATGATAATACCGATCGCCTCAACTGGAAGCCCGACAGAATTAAATACCATAGTCAGTGTAACAAGACCAACACTTGGAATACCAGCAGTGCCAATAGACGCCAGTGTAGCCGTTCCGATTACCGTCACATAATCCATTGGAGTCAGCTGGATTCCAAAAGCCTGGGCAGCGAACATAACCGCAACACCCTGCATGATCGAAGTACCATCCATGTTGATAGTCGCACCAAGAGGAATGGTAAAAGAAGAAATCTTCTTGGAAACACCCATCTTCTTGTACAGCGTATCAATAGAAAGCGGAATAGTCGCATTAGAGGTTGCAGTGGAAAAGGCAAAGGCCATAACCGGGAAAAACTTTCGGATAAACTTCACCGGATTCAGGCCAGTGAACAGCTTCAGCAAAATCTGGTATACACCAAAACACTGGATTGCCAGAGCGATCAGAACTGCGATCATATATTTTGCCAGAGGCACAAATGCGCTGAAACCAATGGTTGCAAAGGTTCTTGCGATCAGGCTGAATACACCAATAGGAGCCAGACTCATAACCATCATGGTCATTTCCATCATAATATCATTAAACTGGCTGATAAAGTTGGAAACGGTCTCCGCACGCTCCCCAAGCTTTGCCAGGATCACACCAATGATCAAAGCAAACACTATGATCTGAAGCATTTCCCCACTTGCCAGGGACTTGATGGGGTTATCCGGAATGATATTAAGAATAGTCTGAACCAGAGAGGTAGACTCCATAGTCTCAATATCGGAAGCATTTACCTGGATCTTACTCATATCAAGACCAATTCCCGGTCTCAAAAGAGTTCCGATTCCAAGGGCAACTGCAACTGCCACCGCTGTTGTGACCAGATAAAATGCAAGTGTTTTTCCACCTACATTTCCCAGCTTCTTAGTATCACCGATAGCCATACTTCCACATACCAGTGAGCAGAAAACAAGTGGTACTACCAGCATTTTCATAAGGCGGATAAAGCCCTGTCCCAAAACGTACAGCACTCCTTCAACAATCACATCATTCTTCACACTGCTATCCGGCACCAGGTAATGGAGAACCATTCCTGTGATTGCTCCGGCGATCAGCGCAATAAAGATCATACTGGTTAAGCTGATCTTCTTTTTCTCTTTTACATTCTTTTCTTTCTTCGCGCTCATCTTAACCCTCCCGTTTTTCTTTCATAAATTCTTCCAGAGAATCCTTCCAGCCAGGCATCTCATATACATCGATAATGCGAAGGATGAAATTATCCAGAACTGCATATGCAGGTCTGGCAGAAGAAAGATCAGACTGCGGGGTAGGTACCGGATTCAGCTGCTCCTCTTTGCCTGCAAGGCGAAGTATCTCCTTTGCAAATTCATAACGATTGCAAACACCCTGACAGGTTGCATGATAGGTTCCGTACTCATTGGTGCGGATCAGATGCAGGATAATTCTTGCCAGATCTTTGGCACTTGTAGGGGAACCATACTGATCCTCCGCTACAGCCAGAGCCCTGCCCTGATCTGCAGCCTCCAGAACACGGTTTACAAAGTTATTTCCCTTTCCGAATACCCAGTTGCTTCGGATGATAAAGTGCTTGTGGGTAAACTCCTTCACATAATTCTCCCCGGCGCACTTGGATTTTCCGTAAACAGTCTTAGGATTTGTATTGTCAAACTCCGTGTACGGCTTCTGTGCCAGACCATCAAAAACGTCGTCTGTGGAAAGCTGCACCATCTTTGCCCCTGTTTTTCTTGCCACAAGGCTTAAGTTACGGGCGCCTAAAGCGTTTACACGAAATGCTTCCTCCGGCTGCTTCTCGCAAAGCTCTACGTCTGTGATCGCAGCACAGTTGATGATCACATCCGGACGGTTGATCTCTCCAAAATGAAGAACTTCGTCTGTTTCTGTAATATCAAGCGCATTTTTGTCTGTATTCAAAACTTCAATTTCCAACGGATCCAGCACTTCATTAATTGCCTCGCCAATCTGGCCTTCAGATCCTACGATCCATACTTTCAGCATGTTTTCTCCTCCTTTTCACACGATAAATAATATTTTAACAAGCCAGGCCATACACTGTCAAGAAAAAAGATTGCGCCCTTTTTCCCAATCTGAAAATTGAATTTCCAAAACAGCTGTTAGCATCTTGAATTTCCCAGTCATACCTTGTATAATTTTTGCCAAATGAACAGGGAAGGATTCAGAATCATGAAAAGAAAAGTAGGGAAACGAAAAAAGCAGCTGCAGCAAAAATATTTCTTCCGAAAACTTCTTCTTACAGAAGGGATCCTGATCATTGCAGCAGTTATTATACTGGGAGGAGTTTTCCTCGTAAAAAAGATCCGGGAAAATGTAAATACGGTTTCCATGGTTGAGGAAGCCAGCGGTCTGGACAAGGATGACTCCAACTCTCTTGCCGCTGTAAAAGCCGCAATGGCAAGACCAGCAGAATTTTCTCCTAAGTGCGTAGATTCCACCAGACCCTCTTTATACATAGAAACCACAGACATTGAGGTTGACGGACAGATACTTGCCAATGCTTCGGATTATACTGCCACCGATACCCACTCCTTCGATGCCGGGATCAGCTACACAGATGTGGATGGAATCGTCACCTTCCGCGGAAACAATTTCCGCGACACTGCAGCTTATGGCAATACACAGATCAAAAATGGAAAAATCCAGGATCTCTGGACAGCCAAAACCGGCTCTATTACTTACGGAGATGCCACCTGGTCCGGAAGCGGCTGGACCGGACAGCCTCTTATGGAAAAATGGTCCCAAGAAGTAAAGAAGTCCATGAATATGTACGACTGGGCAAAGGAAAAAGACGATCTTGTAGAAGTGATCTATGCCTGCATGGACGGCTATGTATATTTCCTGGATCTGGAAACCGGCGAGGCTACCAGAGATCCCCTTTACCTTGGTTTCACCTTCAAAGGAGCAGGTGCACTTGATCCCAGAGGTTATCCAATTATGTATGTCGGCGCAGGTTATGACAGCAATGAAGGCACTGCCAGGGTCTTTGTTGTGAATCTTCTGGACTGCAGTGTGATGTATACCTTTGGAAATAATGATGAATTTTCCCTTCGCGGAAATTTAAGCTACTTTGATTCCTCCGCCCTTGTGGATGCTGTCACAGATACCCTGATCTATCCAGGAGAGAACGGAATTCTTTATCTGATCAAGCTGAATACCAGTTATGACCCGGAAGCAGGCACCTTGTCCGTCAATCCGGATCATATTGTGAAATGGCGCTACTACGGAACACGTACCAGCGTAGGTTCCTACTGGCTTGGCATGGAGGACAGCGCAGCCATCTATGACGGTTATCTTTTTATTGCAGATAACGGCGGCAATCTAATGTGCCTGGATCTGAATACCCTGCAGCTTGTATGGGTTCAGGATATTCTGGATGACTCCAACTCTACTCCCGTTTTGTCTGTGGAGGACGGACACCTTTACCTGTATGTCAGCACCTCTTTCCGCCTGGGCTGGCGAAGCAGCACCACTGCAGAGGTTCCTGTCTGGAAAATTGATGCGGAAACAGGAGAGATCATCTGGCAGACCTCTTACGACTGTTCCTCCGAGGACAGTGTTTCAGGCGGTGTACAGTCTACCATCGCTGTTGGAAAAGAAGAATTGTCGGATAACATTTATGTGACAGTTGCCAGAACCGGCGGACAGGCACAAGGTGTACTTGCATGCATTGATAAAAATACCGGGAAAGTAAACTGGGAACATGAATCTGCCTATGCCTGGTCTTCACCTGTATGTGTATACAATCCGGATGGCAGCGGAAAGGTTCTCTACTGCAACAGCACAGGACATATTTATCTTCTGGATGGAAAAACAGGAGATGTTCTTGACTGCCACCAGATCAGTGAGGGAGTCATCGAAGCATCTCCTGCTGTATATCAAAGTTATATGGTTGTGGGAACCAGAGATTGTAAAATATGGGGGATGGAACTGCAGTGATGCGGTTCCTCCCCCATTTTATTTATGCGATAGGCGAAACAAAAGTTCGTGCTTGCACGAAAAACCTTGGCGACTGCCGCGATAACGAGAAAAACTTGCAGAGCGTGTTTTGTCTCATTTACTCGATAGGCGAGCCAAACTCGCGCAGCGTATTTATCGCGTTTACTCCGATTTAATCGCCCAGCGCATTTTCGTAGACCGTGCGCGTCCATTCTGGGCACATTCTTGTGCTGACGGACGGATCACATCTCTGGAATAATCGGAATAAATTCCCTCCTTGTATCCAGCCTTCAGCGCTTTCTTCACCAGCTTATCCTCTCCTGAATGGAACGTAAGGATTGCTGCTCTTCCTCCGGGCTTCAGTGCTCCCGGCAGCTTCTCCATAAACTCATACAGAACCTCAAACTCCCGGTTCACATCAATCCGAAGGGCCTGGAAGGTACGCTGGCAGGTCTTTTTGATGGTCTCCTTCTTCTCTTTTTCCGGAAGGAAATCCAGAGTTTTCTCAATGACCTGGCGAAGCTTTGTGGTGGTATTCATGTGGTTTCCCTTGCGTATCTCATCTGTGATTGCCTTGGCAAGCTCCTCACAGTATGGCTCGTCTGAATTTTCATAAAGCATTCCTGCAAGCTCATCCCGGGTAATATGTTCCAGGCGCTCTGCCGCACTGATCCCGGCTTCCTGATTCAGGCGCAGATCCAGAGGTCCGTCTGCTTTGAAGGAAAAACCTCTCTTGGGATTATCAATCTGCATGGAGGACACGCCGAGATCAGCAAGAAGGAAATCAAAACCTCCCACTTCTTTGGCAATCTCATCAACAGTACAGAAATTCTGAAGTTTAATGGTCAGAATATCCTCACCAAAGCCAAGATCTTCCAGTCTTTTCTTTGTCTTGGCGGCTTCCTCATGGTCTACGTCAGTGGCATACATATGCCCCTGTCCCTGCAGGCACTGAAGCATTGCCTTTGTATGGCCACCGTGGCCCAGTGTGGCATCAAAGCCAGTCTGTCCTGGTTTGATCTCCAGAAAATCAATAATCTCTTTTACCATAATAGAAATATGCATACCTGCCGGGGTATTCCCTTTCTGCATTACATGCTGAATGGTATCCTGGTATTTCTCCGGCTGAAGTTCTTTATATTTCTCCTCAAATTTCTTCGGGTATCTGCCTTTGTAGCGCACTCTGCGCTTATGAGGCTGCTGCCCCTCCTGCACACTCTGCGCATTCTCATGCTGTCTGTTCTCTTTTTCCTGTGACATTCTGATCTCCTGTATCTTTTTATCTGTTGCCATCTACCAATTTGGCAGAAAAATTCTTTATGCCAGAATTCTCACCCAATCCGTAAACAGCAACTTCCATTTGCTAATTCTGCCTCATCATCACATCAATGTTTACAGCCTACAACAAACATCTTCTGTAATTACCCTTGCTTCCGTTTTTCCAATTCCATACTGATTTTCGAAACAAACAGATCAAACGCCACGTCATTCTTTCCGCTGTTGATCACAATATCTGCCTTGGAACGCGTAGGCTCTACATAAAGGTAATGCATAGGTTTCACTGTATTTAAGTACTGTTTAATGATTCCATTCAAATCTCTTCCCCGCTCTTCCACATCACGGGAAATCCGGCGGAGGATACGCTCATCGGCGTCAGCTTCCACATAGACCTTAATATCAAGGAGCTCACGCACTCTGGGATCTGCCAGAAGAAGGATTCCCTCCACAAGGATCACCGGACTTGGGGTAATATGAAGGATCTTGTCTGAACGGTTATGTTGGGAATAATCGTAAACCGGACAGTCAATAGCTTTCCCCTGCCTCAGAAGCTTCAGATGCTCCACCAGAAGCTCTGTCTCCAGGGAATCCGGATGGTCGTAATTCACAGTCACACGCTGCTCAAAAGGGATTCCATCCTGTCTGCGGTAATAATTGTCGTGATAAAGGACTACTACGTCATCTCCAAAACGCTTTTTAATTCTGTTTGTAAAAGTAGATTTACCGGAGCCGGAGCCGCCAGCAATTCCTATAATAAGACTTTCCATATTCTTCTCCTACCTGTCAAGATCAAATTCTTCCGGCATAAATCTCGGACAAATGTTCTCTGAGGTACAAATTACAGTTGAGGAAAGACGGGTACCAATAGCACATGCCTCTCTCATTGTTTTTCCATAGGTAAGGCCTACGCATACACCTGCAAAAAAGGCATCTCCCGCGCCTGTGGTGTCAACCACATCTACCTTCATAGCCGGATAAACGCCCCAGTTTCCTTCCTGATCTGCATAAGCTGCACCATCACTTCCCATGGTAACCACCATCTTGGGAATATGGGCGGACTGGATCCTTTTTGCCAGACACTGGGCCATCTCTTCAGGCTTCAGGTCACCGTAATCCTCAGAAAACAGGATGCCCGCTTCCTGCTGGTTGCATACAAAGCAGGCTGTCCGCCTTAAAAAGTCACGTCTTTCGATTGCAATGGTCATATTTGATACAAGAGCGTATACTTTTTTGCCGTATTTCTCTGCATAGTGAAAGGTCTTCTTTACAATTTCCTTGTCAATATCAATCTCGATCACAACACTGTCCGCATCCTGGAAAATTTCATCTCCGTGTTCATCCAGGATCTGCTCTATAGGGCGGTGGTCCGGACGTTTGGAAATAGATGCCACCACATCTCCATCCTGGTCAAAGACAGCCAGCCAGGTTCCCATGCCGTTCTTTACCTTGCGCATATATCTGGTATCTACTTTATGACGCTCCAGTTTGCGGATCACATCATCCCCCATAGCGTCGTCATCTACCAGACTGACAAAGGTTGGTTTCAACTCTATATTGGCAATATCTTCCACTACATTTCTTCCTACGCCGCCGTGGATCTGCTGGATCACCCCAGCATTTCTTCCTCCAGGAATAAATGGTGCTGTGGAATATCCTTTCACATCGATAAAAACATCACCGATTACAACAATTCCCATATTATTACTTTTCTCCTTTGTTACGTTATACCTTTTGGTTTGCGCTGCCTCTTATGGAACCCGCACTGCCCCACAGCTACATGCCAGCTATGATTTCTGTCACCAGCTTCTTAAAGGATTTCGCCACTCTGTCTGCAGTCTCCTGAACCTCTTTGTGGTTCAGCTCCTGCTTCGAAATGCCAGCTGCCATGTTGGTGATACAGGAAATTCCGCACACTTCAATTCCCATATGACGGGCTGCCATTGCCTCACATGCAGTGCTCATTCCAACTGCGTCGCCGCCCCATATAGCTGCCATTTTCACTTCAGCCGGTGTCTCATAGGCGGGACCTGTAAACTGCACGTATACGCCCTCCTGGAGATCTATACCGCATTTTTCCGCACTGGCACGGATCACCTCTCGCAGACGTCTGCTGTATACCTCACTCATATCCGGGAATCTGCTTCCCAGTTCCTCAATGTTCGGTCCGATCAGCGGACTTGGAATTCCTGTGGTAATGTGATCGGTGATCATCATAAAATCGCCCGGTTTAAAATTCGGGTTCACTCCGCCGGCTGCATTTGTAAGAAACAGCTTCTTCGCCCCCATCATGCCCATTAATCTGGTGGGAAGAACTACATCCGTCATTGGATAGCCTTCATAGTAATGCACTCTTCCCTGCATGATCACAACCGGCACATTTTTCACATATCCAAATACAAATCTGCCTTTGTGGCCTGCAACTGTGGAGGTTGGAAAACCTTCAATCTCTGTATAGTCAATGGTAGTTTCGATCTGGATCTCATCTGCATAATCTCCAAGGCCGGATCCCAGGATCAGCGCCACTTCCGGTTTAAAATCTGTCCTTTTTCTAACACTTGCAAGGCAAGTCTCTAATTTCTGATATAAATCGCTCATGTACACCTTCTCCTTTATCTGCAGCTATCTGGCTTATCGCCAGGACAGCTTATAACATTATTTTCATATAAACAGAAAACTTTCAATGCCATGCATTTTGCCATAGACTTGTGTTCCGTTTATACGTTGCCGATTTTCTCATCCACAATCCGCTTCAGCCTTTCGTACTGCTTCCTGTCGATACAGATCTGATTGCCTTTTTTCGCGATCAGCTGGTCTGCCTGAAACTTCTTGATGGCGCGGCTGATACTTTTCAGGCAAAGGCCTGTCTCATCTGCCATATTCTGTCGGCTTTCGCCGATGCATAAAATGTCATTTTTGTTATATTTTTCGAACCATTCTGAGAAAAGTACAGCTAATCTGTCAGCCCCTTCCAAAAACAGGTACAGACGGTTCCGCCGCTCTTCCTCCAACAGGGAAGCACAGGTAAGCTTTGCCTCCAGGCGAAAAGCTTCCGTATCTGAATAAATCCATTTCTCATACTGCGCTCTTGGAAGCTTGGTAACGATACACTCTGTCTCTGTCTGCAGGGTGGTCTGGTAGGTATCCTGTCCCAGGATCACCTCCATACCACCAAGCGCAATGAGATTCATGGGCTTCATAAAATCATAGGCAATGCCGGAAATCCGGTAATCTGTGGCTTTTACTCTTCCTCTGGCAACAAAGAAAATCGTATCTGCCGGTTCATTTTCCCTGATAAAAGTAGTTCCGGCTTCCATTATCTCACTCTGAAACAGGTCCATAAGCCATAATGGCGCAGTACGGAAATAAGCTTCAAATTGTTTCTGTTTCTCACGTTCCAGTTCACGAAGGAATGGAAGTACATCGTGTAAATAGGTGTGTTTCATATGATTTCCTCATCTTCTGCCATGTGCTGCAAATCATTTGTTTCTATCCGGGTTCTGCCGCAAAAGCAGACAATCCACCGGATGAACAACCGCTATCCAACAGTTGCTTTTCTATTTTAGCATAATTTCTCAAGAATGGAATGTCCGATAGTTCCTTCCGGCATTTTCACGTCAAAATTATCTGCCACTGATGCGCCAATAACGGAAAAAGTATTCTCATTTTCAAGGGCGCCACCCTCTTTCATGGTCTTGGAATAAGCCAGGAAGGGAACATACTCTCTGGTATGGTCGGTGCCGCTATAGGTAGGATCATTCCCGTGGTCTGCGGTAAGAATAAGAAGGTCATCCTCCCGAAGCTCTTCCAAAAGAACGCCCAGGTTCCTGTCAAACTTCTCGATTTCTTTGCCGTAGCCTTCCACATTTCGTCTGTGTCCCCACAGGGCATCGAAATCAACCAGGTTCACAAAGCAAAGTCCCCTGAAATCCTCTCTGCAGATCTGGATGGTCTGCTCCATGCCGTGTACGGAGCTGTCAGAATGATAGGTCTTTGTGATTCCTTCGCCGCAGAAGATATCGTTGATTTTCCCTACACCGATCACATCCAGGCCATTATCCTTTAACGCATTTAATGCAGTCAGGCCTGTTGGCTTCAAAGCATAGTCATGACGATTACTGGTTCGCTTGAACTCACCTTTCTTTTTCCCCACATATGGCCTGGCGATGACACGGCCTACACGCCATTCATCCTTCAGTGTAATTTCTCTTGCGATCTCGCAGCAGCGGTACAAATTCTGAAGATCAAAGGTTTCCTCATTTCCGCAGATCTGAAGAACAGAATCGGCTGAAGTATACACGATCATGGCACCTGTATGAATTTCTTCTTCTCCAAGCTCTTCAATGATCTCCGTTCCGCTGGCGCTCTTGTTTCCAATCACGCGCTTGCCGCAGCGCTTCTCCAGTTCCGCGATCAGCTCCGGCGGAAAGCCGGTGTCTGTGAAAGTCTTAAACGGCTTCTCTGTCTTAATTCCCATCATTTCCCAATGACCGGTCATGGTATCCTTGCCATTGCTGGCTTCGCCTACGCGCATGTAACGGCCAATCGGCTTCTCCACACCTTGCATATTTCCTGCCGGATGAAGATTTAACATTCCAAGCTTCTTAAGATTTGGTATTTCCAGGGAGCCCATTTTATCCAGAATATGTCCGAATGTATCCACTCCCACATCCCCGAATTTCTCTGAATCCGGCATGGCACCGATTCCCAGAGAATCCAGAACGATCACGAAAATCCTTTCATATTTTTTCAAAATAAAATCCCTCGTTTCCAATATTTTATCCTTTTATTCCCAGTTCAGAATACAGTCTCTCTTTCACCTCATCGGTGGCAAATGCCGTATCCACTGCATTCTTCATCATCAGCCGTATCTCTTCCTCCTGAATGCCATACGTGTCCTGAATGAACTGAAGCTCTTTGGTAAGGCTTGTGTTGCTCACTGTACGGTTGTCCGTGTTGATGGAAACCTTCAATCCTGAGTTCAGAAATTCCCGGATAGGATATTCTGACGGACTATTTACTGCTTTTGTCTGAAGATTGCTGATGGGACACATTTCAATTCCAACGCCTCTGTCAGCCAGCTCTTTTTGAATATTATAATGACCTCGCATGGCGATTCCATGTCCGATCCTGCCAGCTCCCGCTTTTACAGCATCCACAATGTTCTGTACGCTTCCACACTCTCCTGCATGAAGGGTAAAGGGCATCTCCAGCTTACGGGTGTTCTGAAAAAGCTCCATAAACTGTGCCATGGGATAAGCTGCTTCCGCACCTGCCAGATCCGCTGCACATACGCCATATCCCAGATATTCACGGGCTGTTTTTATCATCCGGCTGTTATCCTCCTGGCTGTGATGACGCATGGCACAGGTAATCACACCAAACTCCGTTCCAAAGTCAGCTCTGCCCCGCTCAAGGCCTTTTAATATCGCCTCGATCACAGCACGGCAGTTCATTCCGGAGTTCTCGGAAAGAAGAGGTGCAAAACGGATTTCTGCGTAACGCACATTCTCCTGGCTCATGGTGCGAAGTATATCGTAGCCAGCTGACTCAAGCCCTTTTTCATCCATAATACACTGACCCGGAAGAGAAAATTTCTCCAGGTATTCTGCAAGGCTTGTGCAGTCATCGGACACGCTAAGCTCTTCTGGCTGTACCCTTCTTCCCAGCCGGCTCTCCATGAACTCCCGGCTTAAAGACCCGTCCAGATGACAGTGGAGCTCTGCCTTGGGTAATGCTTTTAACTGTTCGTTTGTCATAATTTTTTCTCCTGCAATTCTTTATGCTGCTTTATAACTGCCGGATTCAATGCCAGATCACTCTGTATTCGGCATTTTCCGGCATACTTCATAATAATCTTCTTCGGTCAGCAGCTTTCACGCCAGGTTAGATGGTCCAAACCCTAACGGCAGGAGTTCTTTTAGTGTATACACATTATAATGCTCTTTATCCACTGCCAGAATGACCTGGAAGGTTTCCGGGTTGCAAAACTCCATCATAACCTGTCGACACACGCCGCAGGGAGCTGTATATTCTGTGAGCACGCCAGCCTTACCGCCAACGACACAGATTGCCTGAAATTCTTTCACGCCTTCGCTTACTGCCTTAAAAAAAGCGGTACGCTCCGCACAGTTTGTGGCTGTATATCCGGCGTTTTCAATGTTACAGCCTGTGTAAACCTGCCCGTTTTTTGCAAGGAGGGCTGCGCCTACTTTAAAATTGGAATATGGTGTATAGGAATATTTCAGCTGGTAGATTGCTGTATCAATCAGCTGGTTGATCATCTCTTTTTCCATTTTCACACCTCTCTTATCATTCACATTTTCTGATTGTCTCTGACAACATGATGCTCTTCTCGATGAACGTCGTTATAATCTGATCAATTCCGGAGACAGCATATGTTCGCCTTTAAAATCAATGATCAGATCAATATCCTGTGGCTTTCTCGTTTTTTACAATTTTTATAATCCGGCTGGTTCCCAGTCGGTCTGCACCAAGTGCAAGGAACTTCTCTGCATCCTCCAGGGAAGAAATTCCGCCTGCTGCTTTCATCTTTACATTTGGTCCGATATGCCTGGAGAAAAGCTCAATGTCTGCAAAGGTTGCACCTGCGCCGCCAAAGCCGGTAGAAGTCTTAATATAATCTGCGCCTGCTGCTGTTACGATCTGGCACATTTTGATCTTTTCCTCATCTGTGAGGAAGCAGGTTTCAATGATAACCTTCAGGATCTTGTCACCACATGCAGCTTTTAAGGTGCGGATCTCGTTCTCAATCAGGTCATATTTCTGATCTTTCAGCCAGCCGATATTGATTACCATATCGATTTCGGAAGCACCATTTGCAAGAGCATCTTTTGTTTCAAATTCCTTGGCTGCTGTTGTCATGTAGCCATTTGGGAAGCCGATAACCGTGCACACTGCCATTTTTCCATTCATGTATTCTGCTGCCTGTTTTACATAGCTTGGCGGAATGCATACAGATGCAGTTCCGTATTCCATCGCATCGTCACAAATCTGTTTGATTTCTTCCCAGGTAGATGGCTGGAGAAGAAGGGTATGATCCACATGTTTTAAAATCTCTTTTACGTCCATTTATTTTCCTCATTTCTATTGTCTCTTTATATTGCCCAAAATTACTATATCGCAATTTACTGGCAGGATTCATATCTGTTCTTTATTTGATTGTCTAGAGCGTGTTTGAAAAAGGCTTTCTGCAAGATATGCATCACAATTTGTGGGAGATTTCGCCCGGATGAGGGCGCCGTAATGGGCTACGGCAACCGAATTCAGGCAAAATGTAACGCAAAGTGGGGCGTGCAGATTGCGATGTCACGGTCTTAATTCGACGAATCCTCCCGGATCAGCTTTCTCACAGCTTCAACAGCCACCTGGATTGCCATATCTGTATCATGCACAACCGGATTATCCAGTCCCAGCTTCTCTCTTTCCTGATTTGCAAGCACCAGGAAACAGGAGCCAGCTCTGGCACGAAGCTTGCCAGCTGCAATAAAAAGCGCTGCAGATTCCATTTCGGAAGCAAGACAGCCCATTTTCTTCCAGGCCTCCCATTTGTTGAGCAGCTCATAACCAACTGGCATTGCTTCTGGCTCATGCTGTCCGTAAAAAGCGTCTTTGCATTGGACAACACCTGTATGACAGGAAAGTCCTTTTTCTTTCGCAGCTGCCACAAGGGCGTTTGTCACGTCCAGATTGGCTACTGCCGGATACTCGATGGGGGCATATTCCCGGCTGGTTCCCTCCATACGGATGGCACCTGTGGCAATTACGATATCTCCGCTTTTTACCTCAGGCTGCATACCGCCGCAGGTTCCAATGCGGACAAAAGTATCTGCGCCGCACCGGGAAAGCTCTTCCATGGCAATAGAGGCAGACGGTCCGCCGATTCCGGTGGATGTCACGCTGACTTTCACGCCGTCCAAAGTTCCTGTATATGTGATATATTCTCTGTTGTCTGCAATGAGAACCGGGTTGTCAAAATACTGGGCAATTTTCACACACCTTTTCGGGTCTCCCGGCATGATCACATACCGGCCAACTTCCCCCTTTGCAACCTGGATATGATACTGCCTGCTGGCATCTTCAGAATAGTTTTTCATAGTGTCACCTCTGTCCTTTATCGTACGGAATGCCTTCCGCCTTCGGTGCCCTGGAATTCTTGGATACAAACACCAGAACGATCAGGGAAATAATATATGGGAACATGTTGTATAATGTGCTGGGAAGCTTCAAGGCTACCAGCGCATCAAATCCTGTGTATACGTTTGACAGCGCACGGAAAAGGCCGAACAGAAGGGCTGCCAGTCCAATGTTTACCGGCTTCCACTGTCCGAAGATCATAACAGCAAGTGCAAGAAAACCAAAACCAGCAACTCCGTTCTCAAATTTCCACTCACTTACACCGGCAGTAATATAAACCAGTCCTCCAAGACCGCCAAGTGCGCCGGAGATCAAAACGCCTGCGTAACGCATTTTAAAAACATTGATACCTACCGAATCGGCTGCCTGTGGATGCTCACCACATGCCATCAGACGAAGTCCAAATCTGGTCTTATAAAGTACCACATAAGAAGCAATGAGGATCAGCAGTGCAAAAAGCATGAACCAGCTGAATTCAAATTTTCCAATTCTTATCAGAAACGCTTTCTTAGCCACCTTGTAGGCAACTGTGGAAGAAACGTTGTCTGGGTTTTCTGCCATGTTGATGGCTCTTACGATAACAACGGCTGCAGCCGGTCCAAGAAGATTCAGGGCCGTACCAACCAGTGTCTGGTCTGCATTGAAATGAATGGCAGCCACACCAAGGAGCAGGGAAAATATCATTCCCACAAGTACACTGGCCAGAACCACCAGAAGGATCACAACTGGTGCCAGAGCGGAATCCGGAAGATATTTCATCATCAGGGCACCGCCAAGTGCACCCATAACCATAATTCCCTCAAGACCAATGTTGATGACACCGCTGTGCTCGGAAAAACAGCCGCCAAGTGCTACGAGAATCAATACAGAAGCAAATATTAATGTATACTGAATCAATAATAACATTATTTTTCTCCTCCTTTTGCAGCTTTTTTCTCATCTCTCTTGTCGAGATAACGGTTTAACCAGAGTTTGAAGAAGAATACAAATCCGCACAGATAAATGATAAACGCAGAGATCAGATCCGAAATCTGTGCACAATACATGGTCTTATCTACATAGCTTCCACCACTTGTAATGTGCTGGATAAAATAAGAGGAGAAAATCGCTCCGATGGGATGAAGGCCGCCAAGGAAGGCTGCTGCGATTCCATTAAAGCCCATGCCCGGAACGGTTGTCTGCTGAACCATCCAGGTCTCAATTCCACTGAGATAGAAAACAGCTGCGCCAAGTCCTGCAAGACCGCCCGCGATCATCATGGTTACAATGGTATTTCTCTTCTCTTTCATGCCGCAGTATTTTGCAGCATTTTTGTTCATACCTGTTGCGCGAAGCTCAAAACCGAATTTTGTTTTTTCCAGAAGTACCCACACTACAATCGCCATTACCACGGAAATAATAAGACCGATGGATACGAATTTGTTTCCGGAAAAGATCTCGTCCAGTCCACAGTTAGGAAGAAGAGCGCTCTTATTGCCGCTGGAAAGATCTACGGTGTATGGAGTAGACTCGGATTTCACCTGGGTAAGAATCATATTCACCACATACAGGGAAATCCAGTTCAGCATGATACAGGAAATAACTTCGTTTACATTGAAATAAGCCTTCAGTGCACCAGAGATGCCGCCTACCAGGGCTGCGATCACGATTGCTGCGATCATGCATACATACCAGGGCATACCAAGCTTTAACGCAAAATACAGAGAAGCTCCGGCTCCAACTACATACTGTCCTGCTGCTCCAATGTTAAAAAGTCCAACCTTGTAAGCAAACAGAACGGACAGGGAACACATCAGAAGTGCGGAAGCCTTTACCAGTGTGGTTCCCATATATTTCATCATAGCCTTCTGGCTTGGATAGTAAAAATAATTCTTGATAATTGCGGTAATCGCACCTGCAGCTCCTGCAGGATTGATAATAAGAAGTACCAGATAACCGATGAGAAGACCAATCACAATGCATAAAAGAGAGGCAATGATGGTCTGAACCGCATTGTTTCTCAGAATGCTTTCTTTCTTTTTGGATTCATTATTCATTGCTCTTCGTCTCCTTTCTCTTTGATCCTGCCATGTAAAGGCCAAGTTCCTCTACGGTTACTTTCTTCGGATCAAATTCTCCTACGATTTCCCCTTCGTACATTACCAGAATCCTGTCTGATACATTCATAACCTCATCCAGCTCCAGACTGATCAGAAGAACGCCTTTCCCTGCATCCCTTGCCTGTACCAGCTGTTTGTGAACATGCTCGATTGCTCCAACATCCAGTCCTCGGGTAGGCTGAACTGCGATCAAAAGCTCCGGATTCTTATCAATCTCACGGGCAATGATTGCTTTCTGCTGGTTTCCACCAGACATGGATCTCGCCTTGGTGATGGCACCCTGACCGGAGCGGATATCGTACTGCTCAATCAGGCGGTTGGCATATTTGCGGATCTCTTTGCGTTTCAAAAAGCCCAGTTTATTGGTGAACTGTGGTTCGAAATATCTCTGAAGGACAATGTTGTCTTCCAGGGAATAATCAAGTACCAGGCCGTATTTGTGACGGTCTTCCGGGATATGGCTCATGCCGGAGGTAAGACGCTCACGGATTGGCATGTGAGTAATGTCTTTTCCATTCATAGTGATAGCGCCGCTCTTCAGTGGCTCCAGGCCGGAAAGTCCATAAACAAATTCGGTCTGGCCATTTCCGTCGATTCCGGCGATACAGACGATCTCACCTCTGTGAACCTGAAGGGAAACGCCGTTGACTGCGTTATTCTTATGATGCTTGGAAGCAACCACCATATCCTTGATATCCAGAACAACTTCACCGGGCTTTGCTTCTTCTTTCTCTACAACGAAGTTTACGTCTCGTCCAACCATCATGGCAGAAAGCTTCTCCGGGTTGGTATCTCTGATGTCTACAGTTCCGATGCATTTTCCCTTACGAAGAACGGTACAGCGGTCTGCAACCTGCATGATCTCACCAAGCTTGTGGGTAATGAACAGAATGCTTTTGCCCTCTGCTGCCAGGTTCTTCATGATCTGCATCAATTCCTGAATCTCCTGCGGGGTAAGTACTGCAGTAGGCTCATCAAAGATCAGGATCTCGTTGTCACGGTAAAGCATTTTCAGGATCTCGGTTCTCTGCTGCATACCTACTGTGGTATCCTCGATAATGGCATCCGGGTCTACAGAAAGACCATATTTTTCAGAAAGGGCCATAACCTTTTTACGCGCGCCCTCTTTCTGAAGGAAACCGTTTTTTGTGGTCTCAACGCCAAGGATAATATTATCCAGAACACTGAAGCATTCTATCAATTTGAAATGCTGATGTACCATTCCAATGCCCAGGTCATTTGCATCGTTTGGATCTTTGATTTCAACTTTCTTTCCATCTTTGTGGATCTCGCCCTCTTCCGGCTGATACAGACCAAACAGAACGCTCATCAAAGTGGATTTACCTGCTCCATTTTCGCCAAGCAGAGCGTGGATCTCACCTTTTTTTAACTGAAGTGTGATATTGTCATTTGCGATGATTCCGGGAAAACGCTTGGTTATTCCCAGCATTTCAATTGCATATTCACTCATCTTCGCTTTCTCCTTTTTTCATGGCAAAGTCGCAGACAGAAAGCACAAGTAATAAAACGGTTACTGATCACTTCATTCACCAAAAACCTCTCGAGTGAACAGTACTATAAGTCTTATTATGACGGCACTTACGTAAAAAAGGGGAGTGGCCACTGCTCACTCCCCTTTTTCTCACTGCATGGCCATTCTTCATGTTAAGACCAGTCTGCTTTCCTGTCGGAACCCTACCCGTGATTTATAATTGCATTTACTATGCGGAGTAGTTGGTTGTCTTATTTGATGCTGCCGTAATCATTTACTGTGATCTCAGTCTCTGGCATTGCTGTGATGTCGCTGCTTACTTCAATCTCGCCATTGTATAATTTCTTTACAAGATCTTTGTAATCATCTACAGTGAAATTGTCATCCCACTGGGTTGTCTCCATTGGGAGCTGTACGTAGTTGTCTTCCGGATTCTCAGATACAAGACCAAGGTTGTCGATCTTTCCTGCGTAATCAGATTCCCAGCTGCCATCTTTGATTGCATCGAGTGCAGTCTTTACAGTCGGTGCAAGACCCTTCATAGCGGATGTAACAGTGATGTCCTCGCCGATGATTCCGGACTGGTCAGAGTCAACACCGATTACCTTGCCGTCAACCTTCGCTGCTGCTTCTGCTGCAGATGTGTAGATTCCACCGCCGCATGCGAATACAACTTCTACACCCTTGCTTCCGTACCAGGTATCCATGTAAGCTGTGATGTCTGCGTCGCCGTAGAACTGTCCGCCGCATACATACTCAAGTTCAACGTCACTTGTGATTCCAAGCTCTTTGGCTGCTTCGTCTACGCCCTGAACATATCCATATCCAAAACGGGTAACAGCCGGTACAGACATACCGCCGAGGAATCCAAGATGCTTGTATCCAAGCTTCACAGCTGCATATCCAGCCATGTATCCGGAAATTTCTTCCTGATAGGTACAGCAGTAAACATTGTCTGCATTGTAGTAATCGGTCACTTCATAATCATCCGGATTGTAGGTGTATCCTTCGCCAACACCTTTCTCACAGATATCGCCTGCACTTACGTCTGGTGCAATAAACTTCACATCCGGATACATCTCAGACTGCTCTACGATAGTAGCTGCGAACATATATCCCGGAAGTACGATCACGTTAGCTCCATCTGCTACAGCCTGGTCAACACTTGCGTTACGTGCCTCATCAGAGTCGCTCTCTGGTTTATAATAGTTGAACTCAGAACCATTCTCTTCGGACCACGCCTTACATGCCTCGTAAGTGGTCTGGTTAAAGCTCTGGTCTGTAATATCACCGGAGTCAGTTACCATGGCGATCTTCATATCTCCAGCCTCAGCTTTCACCTCTGTCACTCCGTAAGCTGGTGCAAGGGAAAGTGCCATTGCACCTGCAAGAACCATAGCTGCAATTCTTTTCTTCATATTATTTTTCCTCCTTTTTTTAAATTGGCTTTTTTATCTCTACAATGACATATGTCTCACTTTTAAAACAGGACACATGTCCCTTTTTCTATATTTATTTTCATTTTCGTACAAAAAGGATATTTTTTCAAGTGTTTTTTAGTATATTTTTTTATATTTGGTTTTTTATCAAAAGACATATGTCTCTTTTTTTATTTTCCGTATCATATATTTTGCCTTAATGATATTTATGCATCCGCACATAATAGCTGATACATAAAATCACAGTAGCTCCGCTCCATGCTGCAATCTCCGCAAAGAAAATACCGTCCTGCCCGATAAAATGGGGAAGAATCAGCGCAGCACTGATACGCATGACAAATTCGGCCATACCACTTACCATAGGCATTAACGTATCTCCCAGTCCCTGCAGTGCAGATCTGTACACATACAGGAAGTACAACACCCAGAGCATGGCAGCCATAATAGAAAGGTATTTAAAAGCAATTGCAAGTACCTCCTTTGTCTGCTGCGGTTCACCTGAGATGAAAAGTGAGAGGATATTTTTTCCAAATAAAAACATGGCAATAGAAATGATCAGTGAGGTTAGCAGGGAAAGCAGCATACTGCTGCGGACACCTTTCCTGATCCTGTCAATCTTTCCGGCTCCCAGATTCTGGCCCACATAAGTAACGATGGCATATCCATAGGAAATCGCTGCCATTTCCAACAGACCATAAAGCTTGTTTGTAGCTGTAAATCCTGCCACAAAAAGAAAGCCATAGCCATTGATCACGTACTGGACTACCAGACCGCCTACACCGATAATGATATTCTGAAATACAACAGGAATACCAAGCTTCATCAGACGGGCATTCATTCCTGCGGCAGACATAAAATCTGCTCTGGACAGATGAACAATATCAATTCTGCGTAAAATCAGGAAACAGTACACGGCAGAAAAACTCTGCGCAATCACAGTTGCGATTGCTGCCCCTGCCACACCCCATCCGAAGCCTGCCACAAAAAGGATATCCAATGAAATATTCAGTACAGATGCGATGATCATTGCCGTTAATGGTGTTTTACTGTTTCCCATAGCCCTTAAAGCAGCGGCAAACATATTATAAGCTGCAGTAGCCGGGATTCCGCAGAAAATAATACGCAGATATAATAATGACATTCCAATAATATTGGAAGGTGTATGCAGCCCTGTTAATACCAGTGCAGCAAAGGACTGGCTGAGAATGAATACTCCCACTGCGATGAATGCGGTCAGCCGATAACTGTGTGCCAGAGATTTACGCAGATTTTCAAAATCCTTTGCACCATAATACTGGGAGAGCTGAATAGAAAATCCCTGAGTGAGACCAGTGGATATTCCTGTGACAACCCACATCAGAAAGTCAACCGCACCCAGTGCTGCAAGAGCCTCCACACCTGCAATCTGGCCAACGACCATAGTATCCACCATTGTATAAAGCTGCTGACAGATATTCCCCAACATCAAGGGAATTGCAAAAAGAATGATCAATCTCCCCGGCGAACCAGAGGTCATATCCTGAATCTTGGTTTTCATTAGTATAAACTTTCCTTTCCGAAGCATATTTGAGCTTCAATGGGGAATCAATACTCAAAATTAACGTCCATAATAATTCCCCCTTTGAGGCATATCATATGTTTATTTCAATTACATTAATTATAGTTTTTACTTATTTCTACGTCAAGCATATTACAAATCCGAATAAAAAGGAAACGGTAATCGTTTTAAACACGCTCTAGAAGAAAAAATGCACCAACCCGCTTGAGCCAGTGCGCATTTCGAGAAAATGTTATTTATATAATTTCTCCCAATGATCTTTTGTCATTACATTGGTATGTCCAACACGTACTTCATTAAAAAGTGGCACAGGAACTTCATTACAGGTATGATGGAAAACAAAGCCTAATTTTTCTTGTACGCGCTTTGATTTCCGGTTTCCATCGTAATAACCACACCAGATGGTTGTCATGCCAAGATCTTCAAACCCATGTCGTATTAGTGCACTGGCAGCTTCCGGCATATAGCCTCGTCCCCAGAATGGCTGCCCAAGCCAATATCCAAGTTCACATTCGTCATCCCGTTCGGTCATATCTGTATGGCTATTCAGAATTAATTCTATGCTACCAATCGCAATGTTATTTTCTTTTCTACAGATTGCGTAACACTCTGCTCCATTAAGCACATTTCTGATTACGTTTTTACTTTCTTCTACATTTTTGTGAGGAGGCCAGCCTGTAATAGGGCCAACTTCCGGATCCTTTGCATATTCAAATAAGCTTTCTGCATCTTCCTCAGTCCATTTTCTTAATATTAATCTTTGAGTTTCCAGCATTATCTTTTACCTCAACTTTTGTATTTCATTTCTTATCATACCAAGTATCAAATGAATCGTTCATCACAATTGGCGAAATCCAATAAAACTGCAATTTTATTTAGTAGCTGGCATATTTACTGCTGTCTTTGTTATAAACCACTAATCAATTTCCTCAAATAGTTCATCAAAGGTGATCTTTATTTGAGGGAAATGAATTAAGTGTAACTCGTCTTTATTTTCTTCAGTAATCGTCTTCAAAAGGTAGTATTTCGGAATCTCTCCTTCATAGTCTAGTTCATAGATTTCAACTGTTCTTTTACGCCAGTCAACAATCCAATACTCTTCAATCTCCTGTTCACAATATAACTGCATTTTCTCTGTCCGGTCATAATTTTCTGTTGATGGTGACAGAACTTCCATAACAAAACGCGGCGCATCTGTAAAAGTGTTTCCACGTCTTGATTTTGTACGGCAGTTTATGGAAGCATCAGGAATTACAATCTTGTTGTTTCCCTGATTATCTTTGAAACGATATTGAACATTATCCGAATATACATAGCATGTACTATTCTTTAACTGATATCTGATTGCTGCAACAAAATTTACAATTACCGCAGAATGTTCCGGCGTAGCTCCTGCCATATCTGTTATTTTCAAATCCCAATCCATGTTTTACACTCCTTTGTTTTATAATGTGGGTCAAGTTTATTATTAACCATTCCATTCACCTTTTTTATATTGAATGTATACAATTATTTTTGTTTACTTCATTATAACATCATCCCGGTTAATTAGAAAAGTAATTTTTATGTTACTGTTCACTGGTAACATTCCGCGAGGTGTTTTTTGTGAACAAAGTTCACAGAAAACCCGAGAATTGCGGCGCGAAATCATGCGAATGCATGATTTCTGTGCATCGCGGAGCGGTTACTGGTCACGGAGTGAACAGTAACATTTTTATCCGCCTCCTGTATTGGCATAATTTGCTATCGATTTTGCCCGGTTAGCTGTATTACATTTCATAGAAACAAAAAAACCTTGAAGAACCGTATTTCTACAATTCTCCAAGGTTATTCTTACGCTTGGACACATGTCACACCGAAGTATGACTTAAATATATATTCAGAATGAATTATTTATTTTTCTGAGCGATAGCTGCCTGAGCTGCTGCCAGACGAGCAACCGGTACACGGAATGGTGAGCAAGATACATAGTCAAGACCGATCTTGTTGCAGAACTCTACAGAAGATGGATCTCCACCGTGCTCTCCACAGATTCCGATGTGAAGGTTCGGGTTAACTGGCTTACCAAGTTTGATAGCCATATCCATAAGCTTACCAACACCAACCTGATCCAGTTTTGCAAATGGATCGTTCTCGAAGATCTTAGCATCATAGTAAGCGTTAAGGAATTTACCAGCGTCATCACGGGAGAAGCCGTATGTCATCTGAGTTAAGTCGTTGGTACCGAAGCAGAAGAAGTCAGCCTCAGAAGCGATCTGGTCAGCTGTAAGAGCTGCACGTGGGATCTCGATCATTGTACCTACTTCATATTTCAGATCTACGCCTGCTGCTGCGATCTCAGCGTCAGCTGTCTCAACAACAAACTTCTTAACATATTTAAGCTCTTTGATATCGCCTACTAACGGGATCATGATCTCTGGGCAGATATTCCAGTCAGCGTGAGCTTTCTTTACATTGATAGCTGCACGGATAACTGCTGTTGTCTGCATCTTAGCGATCTCTGGGTAAGTAACTGCCAGACGGCATCCACGATGTCCCATCATTGGGTTGAACTCATGAAGAGAATTGATGATAGTCTTGATCTCTTCTACAGTCTTGCCCTGAGCGTCAGCAAGCTTCTTGATGTCATCCTCTTCTGTAGGAACGAACTCATGAAGCGGCGGATCCAGGAAACGGATTGTTACAGGGTTGCCCTCGAGAGCCTCGAACAGACCTTCGAAGTCTTCCTGCTGATATGGAAGAACCTTAGCAAGTGCTGCTTCTCTCTCCTCAGCTGTTGTGGAGCAGATCATCTCACGGAATGCATCGATACGTCCCTCACCGAAGAACATATGCTCTGTACGGCAAAGACCGATACCTTCTGCACCAAGCTCAACTGCTTTCTTAGCGTCAGCCGGTGTATCTGCATTTGTACGAACTTTCATAGTTCTGTATTTGTCAGCCCAAGCCATGATACGGCCGAACTCACCAGCGATTGTAGCGTCTACAGTCGGGATGATTCCGTCGTAGATGTTACCTGTTGTACCATCGATGGAGATGAAGTCTCCTTCGTGGAATTCTTTTCCAGCCAGTGTGAATTTCTTGTTTTCTTCATCCATAGCGATATCACCGCATCCGGATACACAGCACTCACCCATACCACGGGCAACTACTGCTGCATGAGATGTCATACCACCACGAACTGTCAGGATACCTTCAGCAGATTTCATACCTGTGATATCCTCTGGGGATGTCTCAAGACGAACAAGGATAACCTTCTCGCCTCTCTCAGCCCACTCTACAGCGTCATCAGCTGTGAATACGATCTTACCACAAGCAGCTCCTGGAGAAGCTCCAAGACCTTTGCCCATTGGTGTAGCAGCTTTCAGAGCCTTAGCGTCGAACTGCGGATGAAGAAGAGTATCAAGGTTACGAGGATCGATCATAGCTACTGCTTCTTCCTCTGTTCTCATTCCCTCATCAACAAGGTCACAAGCGATCTTCAGAGCAGCCTGAGCGGTTCTCTTACCATTACGTGTCTGCAGCATGTATAACTGGCCATGCTCAACAGTGAACTCCATATCCTGCATATCTCTGTAGTGTGTCTCCAGAGTATGGCAAACTTCTGTAAATTTCTTGAATGCTTCCGGGAACTTCTGCTCCATCTCAGCGATGTGCATAGGTGTACGAACACCAGCAACAACGTCCTCACCCTGTGCATTGGTAAGGAACTCACCGAACAGACCTTTATTTCCTGTAGCTGGGTCTCTTGTAAATGCAACACCAGTACCACAGTCATCACCCATGTTACCGAATGCCATCATCTGTACGTTAACAGCTGTACCCCAGGAATATGGGATATCGTTGTCACGACGATATACGTTGGCACGTGGGTTGTCCCAGGAACGGAATACGGCTTTGATTGCACCAACTAACTGCTCTTTCGGGTCAGCCGGGAAATCGGAACCGATTTTTTCTTTATATTCAGCCTTGAACTGCATAGCAAGTTCTTTAAGGTCGTCAGCTGTAAGCTCAACGTCAAGTTTAACGCCTCTTTCAGCTTTCATTTTGTCGATAAGCTCTTCGAAATATTTCTTACCAACTTCCATAACTACGTCAGAGTACATCTGGATAAATCTTCTGTAGCAGTCCCAAGCCCAACGTGGGTTGCCGGATTTCTCAGATAATACAGCTACAACGTCTTCATTTAAACCAAGGTTCAGGATAGTATCCATCATACCTGGCATAGAAGCTCTTGCGCCTGAACGAACGGAAACAAGCAGAGGATTCTCGATGTCACCGAATTTCTTTCCGGTAACTCCTTCCATCTTGGTGATTGCTTCCATGATCTGACCCATGATCTCGTCGTTGATCTGTCTTCCATCCTCATAGTACTGAGTACAAGCTTCAGTAGTGATTGTAAATCCCTGAGGTACAGGAAGTCCAAGGTTTGTCATCTCAGCAAGGTTAGCACCTTTACCACCCAGAAGGTTTCTCATATCAGCGTTACCTTCTGTAAACATGTAAACCCATTTTGCCATTTTACATTTTCCTCCTAAAAATTTGTTCATTGGTAACTGTTCAGTATCTTCACAGTTACTTTCATAAACATAAACTATGTTTTATACGCACATAGTTATTTTATAGGCTTATTCGTCATTCGTCAAGGTAATTCTGGTAAAAAACAGTCAATTTTTTATCATTTTCTCAATTTTTCTTTTTTCTTCCAGTATTCAGCACCAGATGACGGGGAACACCATTTACCATGATCGGCTGATAATCGCCCTGGATCAGTGGTTTAATATAGTCGATAAAGTCTTTGGTCACATTATTTGCATCCTTATTCATCCAGTTTCTCGGAACCAGCTTCTCTTCATTGGCGATTCGGTGTACATCGTAAATTCCGGTGGCTGCCATATATGGATCGTCGGATACACGGTCGATGACTACCATCTTGCCAGTGTCTCCTTCATCAGCTGCCTTTACGGCTGCACCGCCAACCATCATAGCCTCATCAATATCCACCCGGGATGCCATATGGGAAGCGCTTCTCTGAAGGGTGGAAAGCTCTACGGCACGGGTCTTGCAGCCGCACTCTGCAGCCAGGAAATTCGCCAGATAGGTGGCAGTTCCCTGTAGCTGCTTGTGTCCAAATGCGTCCACATAATCTCCTACGCTTCCAAGCTCGCAGACATAGCGTCCGTCAGCCAGCTTGATTCCTTCGGATACAGCAATGACAACGGAGGATTTCTTTTTCAGAAGGTCTTTCACTTTTGCGAGGAATTTCTCAATGTCAAAGGGAACCTCCGGAAGGTAAATAAGGTCTGGTCCTTCACAGTCTTCTGACTTGGAAAGTGCAGTGGCGCCTGTGAGCCAGCCCGCGTTTCTTCCCATGATCTCCATAATGGTGATCATATTTTTCTTATAGGTGAGGCCTTCTGCGTCACGGATCACCTCCTTGGTGGAAGCTGCAATATACTTAGCTGCGCTTCCGAAGCCTGGTGTATGATCGGTAAGTGCAAGGTCATTGTCAATGGTCTTCGGAACACCAAGGAATTTCTGGGTCTGTCCGGTAATGATAGCATAATCAGACAGCTTCTTGATAGTATCCATGGAATCATTTCCGCCAATGTAGATAAATGCATAGATCTCCAGTTTGTTCAGAATATCAAAGATTTTCTCATAGATAGCTCTGTCTTCATGGATTTCTGGAAGCTTATAACGGCAGGAACCCAGAAATGCGGACGGAGTCCTTTTCAGAAGCTCAATGTCAAGCTCGGAATGGATCTGGGTAGAAAGGTCGATATACTGCTCGTCAAGCAGCCCCTGGATTCCGTGAAGCATTCCATATACCTTGTCAAAGCCACGCTCTACTGCATTCTTGTATACGCCTGCAAGACTGGAATTAATTACAGATGTTGGGCCGCCGGACTGTCCTACAATAATATTTCTTTTCTTTGCCATGGTGGTATTCCTCCTCTATTTCGAATGGATGTGGGTGTCGAAAATCTCTATGTCATTCACCCTATAATTGTATAGTTTACCAAAGGCATATAGCAAAGTCAATGTGATATTGTACGTTTTGCATATTTAATTATGTTTTTATGTCGTTTTTATATGAATTATTTATATTTCGGACAAATAATGCAATTTTTTAATGGTGAAATTTACAGATATAGTGATATAATGGAGAAAACGCGCTCTGTGGAGCTCTGCAGGCAGAATTCGCGCTCCACATATAACATCACACATGGAGGTTTTACATCATGAAAAGAGTTTTGGAAAATGACTTTCTGAAAGTGACCATTGACGACCATGGGGCTGAGCTGGTCAGCATTTATGACAAAGAGAAAGACCGTGAGGTGATCTGGCAGGGAGATCCCAGGTTCTGGGGACGTCATGCGCCGGTTCTTTTTCCAAATGTAGGAAAGCATTATGGAAATCATTACCGGATCGGTGATAAGGAATATGCTTCCAAGCAGCATGGCTTTGCCCGTGACACAGATTTCACATGTATTGATTCCACACTGGATTCCGTAACCCACCAGATTCGTTCTACAGAAGAGACCAAAGAGGTTTATCCTTTTGATTTCGTGCTCCGCATCCGTCATATTCTGAAGGGGCGCACCCTTACAGTCAGCTGGAAGGTAGCAAATAACAGTGACACGGATATGTATTTCGCCATCGGCGGACATCCGGCATTTCGTGTACCGGTTCTGCCGGATACCAGAAGAAGTGATTACCGTCTTACCTTCGACGGACAGGAAAGCCTTACATACCTTCTTCTTGATCCGGAGAGCGGCACGGCCAAGGCTGAGGAAAAGGCCACTCTGAAGCTGGAAAATGGCACCTGCCAGATTGAGGATCACATGTTTGACCACGATGCACTGGTATTTGACAATCAGATCACAAGGGCTGGCATCCAGCTGCCAGACGGCACTCCTTATCTGGAGCTGCGCTGTGTGGGATTCCCCAATTTCGGGATCTGGTCAGCTTCCCAGGATGCCCCATTTGTCTGCCTGGAGCCATGGATGGGACGCTGCGATGATTGCGGATTCACAGGAGATCTGTCGGAGAAACCATTTATCAATCATCTGAAAATGGATGAGATGTTTGAAACGGCATATACTATTGAAATATTCTAAATCGTGTTTGAAAAGGGCTTTCTGCAAGATGTTCGTCACAATTTGTGGGAGATCATGCCCGGATGAGGGCGCCGCAGCGGGCTACGCAACCGAATTTGGGCAAAATATACCGCAAAGCGAGGCGTGCAGATTGTGGGAATGATTTTTCAGACACATTCTAAGCAGAGCAAAAAAATATCGGTACACTTCCGCGCTTCTGGAAGTGTACCGATATTTTATTCACTCACTTTTCAGTTTCATAAGGCATCCTCAGTTTTTTCCCAGATTGTGTCTGAAAAAGGCTTTCTGCAAGATGTTCGTCACAATTTGCGAGAATGATTTTTCAAACAGGCTCTAGCATTAGCGTAAACTGCCACCATCACCACAGTAACCGCAAACACAAACATCATCCCATACTGATGGTATCCCTTTGCAAGCAGGCTCCTTCTGCCTTTAAAGCATCTGGACAAGGCCTGCAGGACCGCGTAGTGAAGAACATAGATAAGCATGGAATAGTCTTTTCCCACTTTTGCCAATGCTCTGGTAAGAGAATTCTCCACATAAAAATTCTGCCAGCCAACAAAAAGAAGAAAGATGCAGATTGCCAGAAAAATGGTTCCGGCATACTCTTCCTGGCTTCCCAGGGCATTTCGCTTTTCCAGCCACTTCTGCTCCATAACAGCCATATTCCAGAAAACAGGAAGTCCACACAGCAAAAATCCCATTTTCTTCCTGTCCAGAAAGCTAAGAAGAGCCTCCTTTCTGGATCCAAACCAGCAGCCCAGCCAGAAAAAGGGAAGTCCGCAGTACAGAAAGTTCCTTGCATAATAAATATGACAGTCTTCTTTTCCCACAAAAAACAGGGAATAGCTTCCCTTTATGAGACTTCCCGCCAACAGCACCGGAATCGCCAGATAAGCCAGCTTTCTCAGTCCCAGATGTTCTACAATAAAAGCAATTACAAGCACATAGAGAAGTGCCTGCAGATACCACAGGTGCGGTGAAAGCGGGGAAAAATTCCACAAAATAAAATCCTCCGGAACTCTTTCCTCAAACCTTGCAAGCAGTGCTTCTTTTATATTTTCTCTTTTCTCAACTGCCAGAAGGATTTCCCATAGCAGGTAAAACAGATTTGCGCCAATGGTAATGGTGAAAATTTTGCCAAACTGCTTCAGTTCCCGTTTCTTCGCCACTGTTTCCGGGTAAAAGAATCCGGTGATCATAAAAAACACAGGCACTGCAAAACGGCACAGGATCAGGAATTCATCTCCCCCCTGTATTTCCAGAGGCTTGTGGATCTCAACCACTGCAATAGCAGCCAGGCATTTCAAAATATCAATACACGTCCAACGTCTTTTTTTCATTTCCTCGTAACTCCAATAACTGCTGTTCCGGGCAAATACGGACAGCAAAAGGACCAACCATCTGATTTCAGAAAGTCAGCCCTTTTATTACTTTATATACACTCCACGCGGTTTCCACACGCTGCTGCGGCATTTTCAGATTCCTGTTATATGAGGATTCTGAACTGCCTGTCACATAAATCAGAATGTAAATTTATCTGCGAAGTAAGCATCCAGCTCATCAATCTTAATACGAACCTGCTCCATGGAATCACGGTCACGGACAGTTACCATTCCGTCAGTTTCGGAATCGAAATCGTAGGTTACGCAGAACGGAGTACCGATCTCGTCCTGTCTTCTGTAACGTTTACCGATGTTTCCACGATCATCAAATTCGCAGTTGTATTTCTTTGATAACTGAGCGTAGATTTTCTCAGCGCCCTCGTTCAGCTTCTTGGAAAGCGGAAGCACACCGATCTTAACCGGTGCAAGTGCCGGATGGAAGTGAAGGACTGTACGAACGTCGTTCTTCTCTGCATCCAGAACCTCCTCATCATATGCACTGCAAAGGAATGCAAGAACCACACGGTCAGCACCAAGTGACGGCTCGATTACATATGGGATATATTTCTGCTTCTTCTCATCATCGAAGTAAGTAAGATCCTGTCCGGATACATTCTGGTGCTGGGTAAGGTCGTAGTCTGTTCTGTCTGCGATTCCCCAAAGCTCGCCCCATCCAAATGGGAAAAGGAACTCAACGTCTGTAGTAGCCTTGCTGTAGAAGCTCAGCTCTTCCTTGTCATGGTCACGGTAACGTACTTCCTCATCCTTCAGTCCAAGAGAATGCAGCCAGTTCAGGCAGAAGCTCTTCCAGTATGCAAACCACTCAAGGTCTGTGTCCGGCTCGCAGAAGAACTCAAGCTCCATCTGCTCGAACTCACGGGTACGGAATGTGAAGTTACCAGGTGTGATCTCGTTACGGAAGGATTTACCGATCTGACCGATACCAAATGGAATCTTCTTACGGGATGTTCTCTGTACGTTCTTGAAGTTTACAAAAATACCCTGTGCTGTCTCAGGTCTTAAATATACAGTATTCTTAGCATCCTCAGTTACGCCCTGGAAGGTCTTGAACATCAGGTTGAACTGACGGATATCTGTGAAATTGTGTTTGCCACAGGAAGGACATGGAACATTATGCTCTTCGATGAAATTCTTCATCTCTTCCTGAGACCATCCGTCTACAGAGCTCTCAAGCTCAATGCCGTGCTCCTGGCTGTAGTCCTCGATGATCTTGTCTGCGCGGAAACGCTCATGGCACTCTTTACAATCCATAAGCGGATCAGAGAAGCTTCCCAGATGTCCGGATGCGACCCAGGTCTGCGGGTTCATCAGGATGGCACAGTCAACACCTACGTTGTACGGAGACTCCTGAATGAATTTCTGCCACCATGCGCGCTTTACGTTATTCTTAAGCTCTACGCCAAGGTTGCCGTAATCCCATGTATTCGCAAGACCTCCATAGATCTCAGAACCCGGGTAAACAAATCCTCTTGCTTTTGCCAGAGCAATAATCTTGTCCATTGTTTTTTCCATGATATCTCTCCTCATTGTTTGATAGATGATTTTCTAATATTATACTCGCAACTTTTCTTTTTGTAAAGTTATACCGCGTACTCAATTCCGTACATTCTGCCGCAAAAACACAATTTCCGCACTTTTAAGCAGCAAATCATGTGCTGCTATCGAAGTATAGAGCAAAGCACGTTAATCAACTTTCCTGTTATGTGCAACATCCAATCCACTTACATCATAACTTCTAATATCTGCAAACTCTTAAATTTCTTATCCGTATTCCCTGCCACATAAGGCTGAATATGCCGTTCCAGCTCCCACAGCACCTCTTCGGTCACTGTAAAGCTATACAGCTTTGTCATGGGCGAGCTTACAATGTACTGCATGGTATAAAGTGCTGCCTGGGAAATCCGGCGGGCGGTTCTGGCTTCTCCGGGGCTTGCTTTCTTCAGGCAGTCCCCATCCAGGATCCCATGTGCCTCCTGGGAAAAGAACAGATTCTCTTTTCCGGCGATCTCCTCCCCACAGTTCACACACCGGAAAAGCTCCGGCATCAGCCCCTGCTCCGTCATAGTTCGCAGTTCAAAAATGCACCTTACCAGCCGGTCATCGATTTCCGGATTCAGGAGAGCCTTCACAGTGAGATAAAGAAGATTCATCATATTCTTCTCATCTGTGCCCTCTCTTCCGAAATAATCTGCCAGCTCCAGAAAGTAATAGCCATAATAAACTCCTGGCTGTCTGGCGGCCAGCTCCACAAAATGATGGGTCACGGTCACCTGGTTCAGATTGTAGCTGCTGCGCCCTTCATACAGGGTGAAATTCCCGAACACAAAAGGATTGGCAGCTGCCATAAACGGGCTGTTCTGCCGCCTGGCACCCTTGGCGAAAGCGGAAATCTTTCCCCGCTCCCTGGTAAGAAGCACAATCCGCTTGTCATACTCTCCCACAGGCTGCGCAGAAAGTACAATTCCCTGTACCGTGATCAGATCACTCATTTTCAGATTTCCTTCTTATCATATCCAAAGTTTTTGATCATAAAATCACTGTCACGCCAGTCTTTTTTCACCTTTACCCAAAGCTTCAGGTTTACCTTGGAGTCCAGCATACGTTCCAGCTCAAATCTGGCGTTGCTGCCGATCTTCTTCAGCATGGCGCCGCCTTTTCCAATGATAATGCCCTTGTGGGAATCCCTCTCGCAAATAATGGTCGCCTCAATATCCACCATAGGATTTTTGCCAGGACGCTCCTTCATTTTGTCAATTGCCACTGCGATTCCATGTGGGATTTCCGCATCCAGTGCGTGGAGCGCCTTCTCACGGATCACCTCTGCCACGATCTGGCGCTGAGGCTGGTCTGTTACGGTATCCTCATCATAGAACATGGGTCCATAAGGCAGATATTTCAAAATACTGTCAATAATATCCTCTGTATTCTGTCCGCGGAGGGCAGAGCAAGGGATAATCTCGGCAAAATCACAGATCTTGCGGTACGTATCGATTGCCGGAAGGATTTCCTCTTTTTTCACTGTATCGATCTTATTAATGATCAAAATGACCGGCACGCCAACGCCCTGGAGCTGCTCTGCAATGTGGCGCTCACCAGCTCCGATGAAGGTAGACGGCTCAACCAGCCACATAATTGCGTCCACCTCTTTCAGGGTACGCTCTGCAACGGCTACCATATACTCTCCAAGCTTATTCTTCGCCTTATGGATACCAGGCGTATCCAGGAAAACGATCTGTCCCTTGTCACAGGTATAGACCGTCTGGATGCGGTTTCTGGTGGTCTGGGGCTTCTTGGATGTGATCGCGATCTTCTGGCCGATCAGATGGTTCATCAGGGTAGATTTCCCAACGTTTGGGCGGCCAATAATTGCAACAAATCCGGATTTAAAATCTGGTGTCATTAAAATATTTCCTCTTCTTTCTTAATCAGTTCTATATTATCAGCAGCTTACCAGCGGCTTTGTCTCCATAAATACATCCTTCGCCTTCTCGATAGCACTCTCACTTCCAACTACACAAAGCTGGTCATCAGAAAGAACTGCCTGGATCAGCGGAGCAAGTGCATGAATATCCTCAACAGTAGCATTCAGGATCTGGTCACGCTCCTTCTGCAGCATTTCCACAGTGAGACCGCGGAAATAAGCCATTCTGCCAAGTGCCCCCTGTGTCTGTGGTGTTCTTGGAACATCCTTTCCACTGATGGTTCCGATAATATATTTCGTCATCTCACGCTCATCCGCTGCGAAGGTGCGCACATATTCCGGCACGCCCTCATATACCTCAAGGGTGCGGCGAAGATGGGGATCTCTGTAGGATACAAAGAAGCTCTCTCCACTTCTCTTAAATCCGCTCATACAGCCATATGCGCCGCCCTTTACGCGAAGATTGATCCACAGATAATCATAGCTTAAAGCCACCTTAAGGATTTCCAGCGCTCCTGTATATGTGAATCCCTTTTTCACAAAGTTGCCTGTTCTTGCCACATACTGAACCTGTCCTGAGGTCTTGAATCCCTCGTTCTTTTTCTCGCAGGTAATGGCAACCTCCGGAACCTGACAGCTGCTCTCCTTCAGGCTCTTCTTCAGAGAGCCACTTAAAGCCTTCAGCTGTTCCACAGACTCTCTCTCACCTGTGTAGCTTACCATAAAAGAATCCCGGCGAATGATTTCCGCCATAGCATTCTCAAGTCCTGCCACGATTTCGGCTTTTTTGTCCTGGAAATTCTTCTCCAGATCCTCTATAAATTTATAATAGCCAACACCAGCCATCTCATCCTGGAATCTCGCCATCGGAGAACCATAGGAAGCGCCGCGAAGCACTGCTGTCTGATGTCCTGAGCCTATCAGGGAAGCCTGTCCCCTGGACTTGATCTCTGCAATAATTTCATAGAGACGCTTGGTATCTGTGATCTTAGAAGTATTCAGAATCTCTTCCATCATCTGGAAAAGGAAATCCATCTGAGGATAAAGTGCCTTTCCGCGAATGGTAAACATAGCACGGAATGCTTCCGGATCATCTGCCTTATCAAAAACATCCACACCACACTGAATACCGCCTGTTCTGGCATTAGTCTCGTTAAACAGCTGACCGTATGTGTAATTCTCTGTATCCACATAACCAAGAACAGATTTCAAAAGTCCCAGATAATGGACTTTCTCTACAGCCATATCCTTGATCTCAAACATAACGTTCACATAACCGATTCCGTTGGTGCACACATCCTGATACAGGAACAGACTGTTATCTACCTGAAGCTCTTCATTGGAAAAGCCGTTAACCTCTTTACGGATATCAGAGCGTTTCAGCATCGGAATACACTGAAGATCCTCCGGTCTCTCCTCTGATTCCTGGTAAGCTTCAAGAGCTTTGGTCTTCTCGACCATTTCCTCCAGCTGCCCATCGGAAAGACTGCTTCTGTAAGCCTCCAGCTTGTCCGCCAGTTCCTTCTCGCGCTGAGCGGCAAGCCCACGCTTCGGCACAAGTGTAAGGATCAGACCATGTGTATTATCAAGAAGCCATTTCTGGATCAGTTTCTCGAAATAGCCCTCATTTACAGCCTCCTTTAATCTGTCATAAATAGACAAAAGCTGTACCTGGGAAAAAGCATTCTCGTCATCATAGAGCCAGCTTCCCATAATATCCAGTCCATACATCAACCCCTTGGGGAACTGTCCGAAATCGGCCTCCCGATAGCGGAACTCCATATAATTAATACCCGCAAGAATAGCCTTTTTGTCAATTCCATTTCGCACAATATCCTGAAGGCAATTACGGATAACAGAAACAAATTTCTCCTTCTGGGATGTCTTCGCACCTTTCGCCACAATAGAGAAGAACGGCTGCAGAACACCGTCACTATAATCGCCATAAATTTCCTTACCGATGCCGGCATCCAGAAGAGCCTGCTTCAGTGGTGCTCCGGGTGCGCTGAGAAGCGCATAATCCAGCACATCAAAAGCCACGCCAAGGGTGCTGTCCATAGCATTTCCCACAACCATATTGTAAGAAAGATACGTATTATCCTCTTCCTCCTCACTTTCAGAAACCGGATACTCGATCTGCAGCTCCTTCACCTGGGAAAAGGCAGCCTGCTCTTTAATCGCAGAATCCACATCCAGCGCATCAAAGGCAGACAGATATTTCTCATCAATAAAACGAAGCTTCTCCTCCATATCCATATTTCCATAGAGGTAAATATAGCTGTTAGAGGGATGATAATAGGTGCGGTGGAAATCCAGGAACTCCTCATAAGAAAGCTCCGGAATATTCTCAGGATTACCGCCGGATTCCACGCCATAGGTATTATCCGGGAAAAGATTATTCATGATCTCTCTGTCCAACACCTCGTCAGGGGAAGAAAATGCCCCCTTCATCTCATTATATACGACACCATTATAGGTAAGAGGACCTTCCTTCTGCTCCAGATGGTAATTCCAGCCCTCCTGGCGGAAAATCTCCTCTTTCTGGTAAATGTTCGGGTAAAAAACCGCATCCAAATAAACGTGCATCAGATTCTGGAAATCCTGGTCATTACAGCTGGCTACCGGATAACAGGTCTTATCCGGGTAGGTCATGGCATTCAGGAAGGTATTCAGTGAGCCTTTTACCAGCTCTACGAAAGGATCCTTCAGCGGAAATTCACGGGATCCGCACAAAACACTGTGCTCCAGAATGTGGGGAACACCAGTGCTGTTCTTCGGTGTGGTACGAAAGGCAATGGAAAATACCTTATTCTCATCATCATTCTCGATCAGAACCAGTCTGGCTCCTGTTTTCTTATGGCGAACCAGATATCCGGTGGAATGGATATCGGTCAATTTCTCCTGTTTCACAATCTCATATGCAGGAATATTCTCTTTTTTCATTTTTTCCTCCAAATAGTGCCCAATCAGTTTGTTTAAACAGCCGATATTGGGATGTATTTAATTCATTTCTTCAATTATGCCGAATTACACTGCACTTAAAAGCTTTATACAATGCAGCTGATAATTCTGGAGCATCTTCATCAGTTACAACAGGCGGTCTCTTAGAGTGTGTTTGAAAAATCATTCCCGCAATCTGCACGCCCCACTTTGCGGGAGATTTCACCCGAATTCGGTTGCCGTAGCCCGCTATGGCGCCCTCATCCGAGCGAAATCTCCCACAAACTGTGACGCACATCTTGCAGAAAGCCTTTTTCAAACACGCTCTAGCCTCTTCAACTTCTTGCATTAGTATAACACACAAAAAAGTATCTTACTACAACAAAATTCTTTTAAAAAGAACCGCCCCTGCGGGCGAATCTGGTAGGATTCTTCCTGCAGGGGCGGTTCTGATTATTTAATTGTGATTTGTTAATCCTGTTCTTTTTTGCGGCGTCTTCTGGTTGTTTCTTCGATTGCGAGAGCTGCAACAAAGAGCAATGCCATATAGAAGCCGATTGGTGTGTCATCACCTGTCTTAACACCTGTGGAGGTGCCTGGGGTTGGTGTAGGAGTTATTGTCTCCTCAGGAGTTACAGTAGGTGTTGCTTCCGGTTGTTCCTGGTTGATGATGGTTACCTCTGCATTGAGATTATTTTCATCAAACAGTACATTTCCATTTTCAACAGTTACTGCATATCTGAATCCGTCTGTACCACCTACCAGATTTCCTTCTGCATCTGTCTCTGCAACATAGAGCGTAAAGGATTCATCCGGTATTACAACTGCCTGTGTACTCTCAGATACTGTGGAGCCGCCTGCAAGATCAAGTGTCAGGATGTTCTTCTCTGTTCTTGTGGAAAGAGTTGTGCACTCTTTGTCATCAAAGATACCTGCATAGAAAATCTCATCACTTTCCAGGGCATTTCCATCTGCACCAAGAAGCTTCTTGGTTACATTCAGAGTCGCGATCTTGTAGAATCCATCCGGCCATTCGCTGAACTGGTTCTCGAACGTGATGCTGCTCTTTGCGCCATCCTCAGTTACGGTGATTGCCTGTCCCTGTGGATAAACCGGTACATAAACCTTTTCATCCGGCGTCATGCCTGAATCAATTGCTTTTCCGGTTACATCTGTCTCACTTACATAGTAGGTTCTTCCAAGATCCAGATTGGTAAAGGTAACTGTGGAAGAAGATGCATTCTTAAACTCAAGTGCTTTTACATCAGAAGCAGGAATTGTGCATTCTGCATCTGTGAAAAGTGCTGCGTAGAAGGTCATGTCCTTAGCGCCTGCAAGTGCATCGTTCAGCTTCAGTTCCTTGGTGATCTCAATTGCAGCGGTCTTGCTCTTTATCATGGCATCCTTCATCTCAACTGCATTTTTTGTGTCATCTGCATCAACAGTGAAGGTGATCGGCTCTGCGATCTCATATCCTGATGGTGCTTCTGCCTCAACCAGCTTGTAGGTCTTGCCAAGAACAAGTTTCGCTGTGAGCACATGTGGTGTACCATCTGAGGTCCACTCTTCCACAACCTTATCCTGGTCATCTACTACCTGAAGTTTTGCTCCTGCAAGAGCTTTCAGGGTGGTGTCGTCTACCTTGGAAATGGTAACCTTGGTAGTATCGTTGATAAATTTCATGGCTGTCTCGGTGTAATCTTCTCCATTTACCTTGGTGGTAAGCTTCAGAGTTCCGTCACGGTTGTCTTCTACATTTACAGTTACTGTATAAACAGTCTTGTCGTATACGTAGGTATCTGCCTCTGATGGGAGCTTTTCGTTTACGGTGTAGGTAAAGGTCTTGCCAGCATCTTTCTCTGTATAGGAAAGCTTGCTGAAGCTGATCGCACCTTTTTCGTCGTTCTTGACTATCTCAATTACCTTGCCATCTGCATCTTTCAGTTCGAATTCGAAGGTTCCAAGCTGTTCAGCTTCTACCTTCATGGACTTCTGGGCTTTCAGTTCAAGGTCAGCGGAAGCACTGTAGATATTATTAAAGGTGACTGTCTTATTTTCTACAAGCTTACCGTCTTTTGTGACTGATATAATTGCTGCTGTTAATTTACCTGCCATATTATCTGTTACATTTACAGTTACAACATATTTGCTTCCATCATACTCGTATGCCGGTTTCTTACCATTTATTTCTGTAATTTGATAATAATAGGTTCCGGCTTTCTCATATTTAATGGTTGGGAATACAATGGAACCGTCTTCCGCATTTTTAGCAGTCTTATTGTAACCATTTTCTACTGCGTTTCCATCTTCACCAATTTCTGTTGTCTGGAAACTAAACTGCTCTGCTTCCAATGTCTGACCATTCAGAGTCTTGTTTGCGCTAAGGACGATCTGACCAGATGTCGTATAAGTATTGATAATTACTGGTGTCTCTACTGCTGTCGTGCAGTTTTTATCACTGTAATAGCTTACCTTTGTCTTATACTCGTTTCCTTCTTTTCTTACACTTACCCTTGCGTAAAGCACGTCACTTGAAACAGTCCATTCCGGATGCTCTCCGTTGATTCCCGTCTCACTGATCTTATAAATATAGTCCTTTACTTCTTTGTAGCCGGTGATCTTTTCAAATGTTACCTTTGATCCGGTATTGATTGCCTCTTTGCTGGCCGGCTCTGGTGCTCCAGGAGTCAGCGCTTCCAGCTTGAATTTAAAGTAATTCGGGATTTCCCCTGTCCAGTTTCCTTTAGCTGCCTTCTGGATCTCCAGTTCTGCGCTTCCCTCAGTCGGTGCTGTATAAGTATTGGTGATCACTGGTGTCTCTACTGCTGTCGTGCAGTTTTTATCACTGTAATAGCTTACCTTTGTCTTATACTCGTTTCCTTCTTTTCTTACACTTACCCTTGCGTAAAGCACGTCACTTGAAACAGTCCATTCCGGATGCTCTCCGTTGATTCCCGTCTCACTGATCTTATAAATATAGTCCTTTACTTCTTTGTAGCCGGTGATCTTTTCAAATGTTACCTTTGATCCGGTATTGATTGCCTCTTTGCTGGCCGGCTCTGGTGCTCCAGGAGTCAGCGCTTCCAGCTTGAATTTAAAGTAATTCGGGATTTCCCCTGTCCAGTTTTCTTTAGCTGCCTTCTGGATCTCCAGTTCTGCGCTTCCCTCTACATCTTCAGCTTTCTTATTACTAATTTCAATCATTCCAACCACAGTTGAATTACTGAAAACAGCAATTGCGTCCTGAAGCCCCATTATTGCTAGCTCATCTGCTGATTTACTATAATCAGTAAAATAAAATTCAATAGGACTTCCTGTTTTATAACCACTAGGTGCAGTAGTCTCCACTAACTTATATTTTACATATAAATCAAATACTGTTTTATCTAACTGTTTAGATAATTGAATTGTATCTGTTTCACCATTAGATTTTGTTGTAATGCCTTGCTTTAAAACTTTTCCACTTGAATCCTGCAATTCAAAGACCGCATTCTCTAATCCCCTTGATGCATTTTCTTCATCGTATTTGTACAACAAAAGTTTAAGACTGCTGACTTCAACATTTCCACTTGAATTTTGCTTTTTTTCTACATTATTACTAACTTTGCTGTAATACTCATCCCTTCCATTTATAAATGCCGTATTACCATAGTCAATTTTACTGCCAATACTTCCGATTACTGTCGCCTTATATTCAATTACATATGTAGCACCCTCTACAGGTTTTAAAACCAGAATCTTCATTCCAGTCGACGTTGGTGCCACAATATAATCTGTATTAGCTGTAAGCGTTGTTTCCCCTTGTTTTACACCAAATGTACTATAATCAATCTTAAGATTTGTACAATCATCATCAATTTCTAAATATCCATCTGAGTTTTTATAACTATCAGTATATTGTATGGTAATCTTAAAACCAGCCTGATATCCATTTGATGCATTAGGTTTTGAGTTTGAATCCTCTTCTTTAGTAAATAATGTTTTTTTATAAGTATAATCGCAACTAGCTTCTCCTGCTACCTCTTTACCATCAGCCTTTACTGATACGCTATTACTCAATACTTGTCCATCGCTAGATGTTACTAATGACTCATCTACTGCCATCTGATAATACAACTTGTAAACACAATTTTTACCTTCATATGTTCTTGTTAATTTTCCAAGATTAAGTTTTAGAACAGTCTTACCATTTTCTTCTATCGTAGGATCTGCCATCCAACCTGCCTCATCAGAACCACTAGCATTACTATCACCCTTATACTCATTTTGTGCCCACATGAGTTTTGCACTACCCAAAACATATGACAACGAAGAGCTATGTGTATCAGTTATAATAACATCTTCGGTGCCTAAGCCAATACGCTTCTTGTCAATTGTGATACAATAACATATCTTGTTTCCTTCTGTGCTCCATTTTTTATCGTCTGCACCATATCCTGTAAAATAGGAACTTACATTTTCCTTTGCAACCTGCAATTTTCCCGGAACATATCCATCTGCAAAGACTTCCCAGCCATTTCCAGATGCCGTATTTCTTACTAAAACACCAGGTTTATAAGCCACATCCCCAGTAGCATTCTGATATTTGTTGAAGGTTTCATATTCTAATATAATATCTCTCGCTTCTCCGATTCCCTCAATTTCCGAATATGTTTTATTAGTTTCCACATCACTTCCAGAAGAATCCTTTGATAAAAAGAATAAATAATTACATAATTTTCCACCTTCTACATTTTGTCCATATTTTACATTATCTTTACTAATCTTTTTTCCTGGATCAGTGACAGTTATTGATGATGTATCAATCCACCCCCATTTATTCCAACCATCAGCATCCTCATTATCTGACTCTTGTCTTACAGTATCCTTAATAAAAAATTTCATACCACCTGCCGGAACATGAATAGTAACTCTCCATTTCATTTTATCTTGTGTTCCAGAAAGAAATGTCTTTTCGGGATTAGGAACTTTACCTGTTAATGGACCTGATCCAGATGCTCCCGGATGATTACGGTTGCCATCATCAACATCATTTTTTACGCTAACTGAACCAATAAGACTATCTAATTTTGCCTCATCAACCAGAGTCTTATATGAAAAAGTATATTTGTAAATCAAACTATCGTCAGTATAATTATCTCCTGAATTTTTTCCGATCGTATATGACCATGTATTTCCATCTGCTGGTACAGTAATATCAAACTCAACACCATCAGATCGTTTAACATGAATCACATCTCCCTTCTTAAATTTCGTATACTCGTTATCCTGTAAAGTATCTGTTACCGTGTTTCCTTTAACAGGTTGTTTTCCATCAACATTGTATACGAAAGACCACTCTAAGTATGTCTTACCACCTTCTGTAACTAATTTAGCATTATCCTTCTTAAACCACTGATTATTTTTGAAATTATTTCCAATATCAACTGATGGCTCATTGCTGATGATATCTTTGCTGCCATTTTTACCTTTTACAACTACGCCATTATTAGTAGAATAACTTTCCCCATTTCTTATCTTCTCTAATACACCATCTTTAAATCTTGCCTTATAAACTAACGTAGCTGTTTTATCTTTAAGCAATTCACCTACTGTTACTTCATAACCATTTCCTGTTACAGCAAACTTTCCCGGCGTTGGTGTTCCGCCATCAACGGTAAGTGTATACTCATTTCCTTGTGAATCTTTCACAAGCTCCAAGTCACTTCCCAGCTTATCAATAATTTTAACGTCAGTTGCATTTCCATTTTCTGCTTTAGTTATAATTGTATATGTTATTTCTCCAGTTTTTTCATCATATGATGCACTTTTTTCTGTATAAAGGTTTACATCTCTATTAACATGAATCTCTTTTTCAATTGTGGTTCCTGGTACAGTTATTTTTACTACTTCGTCCGTAACCGTATTTTTTATTTCTGCTGAAAACGTGAAATTCCCCTTTACAAGGCCTTTATCAGCCTGCTGCATAAACTCATCTGTAAAAACAACTGAAACATCTCCCGCATCATTAATAGTATAATCTCCAACAACAGTCTTATTATCATCCGCATATAATTTTCCACTTTCCGGCCAATTTGTCAAATTGTTAGGCATAGAAAAAGTCATATTTTTCTGAATGTGTTTTCCCTGATTAACAAGCTCTGAAGTTTCGGCAAATGAAATAGTAAAGTCATATCTCGCAGAAGGACTGATTTTATCATTTGATGAAATTTCTTTTCCATCGACTTTAATTGTCATTCCTGTTATAAAATCGGACAATTTACTACTTCCAGTTTGTACCGCCACATTTTGTACTGTCGTCACGCCACCCACAATTGAAAAACTATCCTGCGTAAAACCCATAGAGGTGATCTCTCCGTCTGCGTTTGTGTTTACGTACTCGGTTACAACCTCTGCCTGACCTTCATTGTCCAGATGTACAACATCTTTATTTACGACGTCACCGTCAACGGTGCTTTTCTGAATCTCTTTGAAGCTCATATCTACTTTTACATTTCCGCTTTCCGGCTCGATTCGGCTTCCGTCGGCGGTCAGAAAATATACATCGTAAAGTACGTACTCAGCTTCCGTATTCTCAGCGTCCAGTCCCAACTGGCTGCTCAGCTGGCTGTTGAATGCTGCTACTGCCGCATTGTAGCGATCAGTGCCAGGTGCAATATAGTCAGCTTTGATTTCTGCATCCTGTGGAAGGTTTGCATCTTCCGGAGCTGTTGCTGTAATCACTACACGACTGTCTTCATATCTGAAAGAAGTCTTCGGTGTTTCTGTCGGAGCCGGAGTCGGTGTCTCACTTGGGGACGCGCTGACTTCTGGTGTAGGGGTTGCAGTTGCCTCGGCAGCTGGTGTTGCTGTAGCTTCCGGTGCTGCAGGAGCTTCCGTCACTTCTGCTGCTGGTGCCGCTGTGGGCTCTGTTGCAGGTGCTTCTGTCGGAGCTGCTGCAGGCGCCTCTGTTGGCTGCTCTACAGGTGCTTCCGTTGGCTGCTCTGCTGGCGCTTCTGTTGGCTGCTCGGCAGGTACTTCCGTTGGCTCCTGAGTTTGTTCCGCAGCAGGAGTTTCCTGCACTTGCTGAGGTTCTTCCTGTTTCTCAGCAACCGGTTCCGCTCCCTCCGTTGCGTATGCTTCTGCTTCGCTTTCAGACGGAGTCGGCGTTGCCGCAGCGTCCTCAACGTAGGTATCGTCCGTTGCCAGAACAGTCAGACTAGACTGCTGGAATATCATAGATACCGCCAGAAGTATGGCAAAAAACGATTTCAGCCTTGAATTCTTTTTCATGTTACAGCCTCCTTTTTAAGATTGGGTTTTCCTTTTTTCAGTGTGGTTTTGCAGGCAGAACCAGCCCCAAACCCATTTTCATCATCATATCACACTGATTTTAAAGGAGCAATAATTTATGATCACCTGAAAAATCCCTGTTTTCTGCTGTTTCACTAAGAAACCGGGCACGAATCGGTCTTTTTTTCGTATTTTTATAGTGTGTATTTTAGTGTACTGTCGCTATTTTTGACTTTTTATTGAAAAAAACACACAATTTCTTATTTTTTCTGTTTTCACAGGACAAAAAACTACATGTTTACTCCATTTTCCCCTGTTTGAATTTCATCATTTTGCACAATTTCACGCCCTGTTTTCTAAACTATATTCGCTCCGATTTTCGTATTTTCTCATGGTGTATCTTGATGTACATCCTTTCTCGTGCTATAATAAATGCCAGAAAACCAATGCACTTATGCAATTGGCAAACAAGGACTACGCACCATCTTCATTTTCAAATGATAAAGCATACAGGAGGACCCCCTATGTTTCTCAAAAAGACCCCTAAGGCAAAGGGAACTTACCTTGCCATCACCGAATCCTACTATGATAAAGAGAAGAAAGCCACTCGTCAGAAGACCATTATGGGGTTGGGATATCTGGAAGATTTAAAGAAGGATTACCCGGATCCCATCAGCCACTTCGAGAAGGTTGTGGCCGATATGAACCAGGAACGAGAAGCCAAAAAGAACTCTGTGGTATATGTTGACCTTACTACTGCTCTCTCTCCGGGAGAACACTCTCTGAAAAATGTAGGCTACGGTATTCTGAAATACCTTTATAAGGAGCTTCAGCTGGACATTTTCTGGCGTACCAGGACCTGGAATCTATCTCTTTCGTATAATATAGAAGAGCTTTTCCGATATATGGTCATTTCCCGTGCTCTTTACCCGAATTGTACCTGGAATGAAGCTATTGAAAAAGGACTCTACTTCGAAGAATCCGGAAGCATCTCAGACGAAGACCTGGATTCTGCCTTTCATGTTATTGTGAAACTGCAAAAAGATCTGCAGAAGTGGATTTATGAGCATTCCGGCAGTATCCTTTCCAGAGATACTACTTCTGCATTTTTGGATCACACCAGCTATAATTTTTCCATTCCTGGAAGCATGCCCTCTGACACGCAGCCCAATGCCAGACGTACAGATTCCACCCTTCACCTGGATCTTCTCACGGACAGAAATGGAATTCCCATTGCATATGACCTGTCTACCAGTGGTACTGTGTTGAACCAGTCTGTTTTTAATGCCGTAAAGCAATTAAAGAGAGAAAATCCCAGAACCCGTTTTTATAATACTGCACCTGCACGTCCGGAGGAGGAGCCTTTTATTTGCAATGGAGTACCGGCAGACGGATATATTTATGGTCTGCCTGTACATACTGCGAATGCAGAATTTAAGGATTGGGTTCTGAAGGATGGTTATCAGGAAATGAAAATTCTGAATGAAAAGCATCAAACCATCCCTCTTCTTTATAAAGAGCGAATTTTTGAGGATAGGGAAAAACAATTTGTATATTACCATGAGCTTCAGGCCAGACAACAGCGCCTTGCCAGGGAGTCTTCCGGAAGGCGTACCGGACTGAAGCTGGACGGATATACTGCCATTGCTACTGATAATCTGGAGGTAGATAACCTTGCCCCTTATCGTCTTTTCAGCGGACTTCGCCATATGGAGAAAATTTTCCTTGATTCCAAAAGCCAGTATGACTCCTCTGCTACCTTCATCTGGACACCGGATAAGATCAATGCCCATTTTGTGATTGGGTTTGTGTCCTTTACTTTAATGCGTATGCTGCAGGCGAAGCTTGATTTCCAGTTTTCCATGGAACAGATTGGGACTTCTTTGCAGCGGTATAATTGTGTGCAGATTGCAGGAAATATTTATCAGTTTACCTATTATGATATGATTCTGGATGCATGTGAGAAGGCACTGGGGCTGGAGCTGCATAATAAATACCGCAGCCAGCTCCAGATTCGGAGATTGCTGCGGTACTAAGAACTTTATAATTTTATATCTTTTATACATGTCAGGCTTTTTTTGCCTGGCATGTTATCTGTCTGCTCCCAGGCTTCCCTCTCCTGGAAAATGCAGTTCGTACATTTCCCGGGCAGCGCGGGTGACGATTCCAAGCTCTTCTTCCATCTTCAATGTCTGCGGAAGCACCACGGCAGTATCATAAATATCCGCTTTCAGCTTGTCCTTGGCGCGCTCACTGCTCATTTTCATAATCCCAAACAGTGTGCTGTTATAAGCCTTATCCGACTCACTAAGCTCCATATAAGTCTTCACCATATGGCAGCACTCTCTGTAAAGAAGCTCTTCATAATCCTTACCCTTGGCGCAGATTTCCTGGAATTTCATTTTATTCAGCTGTTTCATGATCTCCTTACGTCCGCCGCGGACTCCCATAAAGCGCTTGCCGCTGTCTTTATTAAACTCCATCAGCATCCACAGTGCGATAAAACCATCTGCACGGGTATCACCGCCAAGCTCAGACGGATCCTGATAACGGATGTCCCAAAGCTCCCTGCGGATCTGATTCAGCTCTGGCTCCTCTCCTGCCTCAATGGACATATTCAAAAGTGCCAGACGTCTGGCCGGGTCCGATTCTCTGTAGTATTGTGTAATAGTCGGGGTATCCATAGTATTCTCCTTTATACTTCTTCGTAGGTCAGCTCGGTCTCAGCCATATTAAGAGCTTCCTCGATTACTTTATCCATATCCATATAGCGGTACATGCCCAGTCGTCCGCCAAAGAGTACATTCTTCTCTTCTAATGCACGACGCTCATACTTGTCAAAGAGCTCGTCATTCTTCGGATCATTAATGGGATAATATGGCTCTTTTCCCTTCTCCCATGCTGCCGGATATTCTCTTGTGATAACAGTCTTCGGCTGTGTCCCAAACTCGAAGTGCTTATGCTCAATAATACGGGTATATGGCACCTCATAATCGGTATAGTTCACAACCGCATTTCCCTGATAGTTCCCCATATCAAGCACTTCTGTCTCAAAACGCAGGGAACGGTACTCCAGCTCACCATAGCAGTAATCATAAAATTCATCGATCATACCGGTAAAAAGGATCTTATCTGCCTGTGCAGTGAGCTCTTCTCTATTTGCAAAGAAATCCGTCTTCAGGCAAACCTGGACACCCTCCAGAAGCTTCTTGATAATACGGGTATAGCCGCCCTTCGGAATACCCTGATAGGGATCCTTAAAATAGTTATTATCATAGGTATAACGAAGAGGAAGTCTCTTGATAATAAAGGACGGAAGTTCCTTACACTCTCTTCCCCACTGCTTGCGGGTATAGCCCTCTACCAGCTTCTCGTACACATCCTGTCCCACCAGCGCCAGTGCCTGCTCTTCCAGGTTCTTCGGGTGTGTGATGTGCATACGGCTGATCTGCTCCTGAATCTTCGCCTTCGCCTCTGCCGGAGTCCGAACTCCCCAGAGCTGATGGAATGTATTCATATTAAACGGAAGGTTATACAGTTCATCCTTATACACCGCAATAGGTGAATTTACAAAGTGGTTAAACTCTGTAAACTGGTTCACATAATCCCAGATTTCCTTCTTAGAGGTATGGAAAATATGTGCACCATACTTGTGGACCTGGATGCCTTCTACTTCCTCTGTGTAAATATTACCGCCGATATGATCACGCTTGTCGATCACCAGGCAGGTCTTGCCCTTCTTAGTAGCTTCGTGAGCAAATACAGCTCCAAAAAGTCCGGCTCCTACAATTAAATAATCATATTTCTTCATCTTGTGTTGCCCCTTTCTATTATGGGAATGCAGATATATTACGTCCGTTTTCTGCCAGACACTGATATACAATGTCTTTCATTCCCGGATAAAGATGTTATTATTATAACAAATTTTCAAAAAAAAAGGTAGCCCTTTCCATGTAAGGACTACCTTTTTTATAAAACTTGTTACTGTCCACTCCGTTCACAGTAACACGCTTCACGATGGACAACGATCATGCAACCGCATTATTTCGCAGCAACTCTGTCAAACTCATCTGTGATTTCTTTGGACGGAGCCTTCGTAACAAGGCTGACGATCACGATCATCACCAGACTGAGCAGGAAACCAACTGCCAGGGAATAAAGTCCTGTATAGGTTCCCAGTGTCTGTCCTCCAACTAACGGAATATAGTCCCAGATAATAACGGTAAGTCCGCCAGTCACCATACCTGCAATGGCACCCGGAAGATTGGTTCTTCTCCAGAACAGGGACATTACCACGATCGGTCCAAATGCGGAACCAAGTCCTGCCCATGCATTGGAAACCAGTCCCATAATACTGCTGTCCGGATTCCATGCAATGACAAATGCGATCACTGCGATCACAATAACCGTGATGCGGCTTACTTTCAGAATTTCTTCTGTGGCAGCATCCTTCTTGACAAAGCTGTGATACAGATCCTCTGATACCGCAGAAGCCGTTACCAGAAGCTGGGAATCCGCTGTGGACATGATCGCTGCAAGGATTCCGCAGAGGAACAGTCCACCGATAAAGGGAAGCGCAAGCTCTGAGGTAAACACCTTGCGGATCATCTCAATAAATACGCTCTCAGAAGAAGCGGCTCCGTTCTCCCCAAGAATAACAGGAAGCAGATAAGCTCTTCCGATCACAGCGATTGCAAATGCAGCTGTCAGGGAAAGAAGATCCCATACAATGGCAATCACCCAGGATTTCTTCAGTTCCTTCTCGTTCTTAACTGCCATAAATCTTACCAGTACGTGGGGCATTCCACAGTATCCAAAGCCCCATGCCAGCTGGGAAAAGATCTCTATAAAGGTATATGGTCTGTCTCCATTCATAAACGGGTTCAGATAAGCACCTGCACCGCCGGTCACGCCGCTCTGGGAAATCAGGTCTGTAAGATTGCCTGGAAGCAGGAAATATGCCACCAACGGAACTACAAGCAATCCGATAAGCATCAGGGTTCCCTGTACAAAGTCTGTTACACAGACCGCCATAAAGCCGCCCATGAAGGTGTAGCAAAGAATAACTGCAGCTCCAATGGCAAGTGCTATGTGATAATCAAGTCCAAATACGGTATTGAACAGCTTACCGCCTGCTGCCAGCGCAGAAGCTGTATACACCAGGAAAAAGATTACGATTACCACTGATGAGATCAGAAGCAGGATCTTTTTCTTATCACGGTAGCGGTTCTCGAAAAATGCCGGGATAGTCATGGAATTGTTTGCTGCGATGGTGTATTTACGAAGTCTTCCGGAAATACAAACCCAGTTGAGAACAGTTCCGATAAAAAGTCCTACCGCGATCCAGATCTGTCCGGATCCAAAAGAATAAATGGCTCCAGGAAGACCCATCAGAAGCCATCCGCTCATATCAGAAGCCTGTGCTGAAAGGGCTGCCACCCATCCGTTCAGTCCTCGTCCTCCAAGGAAATAATCCTCTGAGCTGGAGGTCTTTTTCATGTAAACCGCGCCGATGACGATCATCATGGCAAGGTAAAACACAAAAGCAATCAGAATTATCACTGTTGTACCACTCAATTTTTTCTCCTCCTCTGTTATAAAATCTGCTGTCCCCAAATCATCCGGACAGCAAAATAACATATTTCATACTTTACCACAGAAGAGTATGAAAGTGCAAGTGATATTATATATTTTTTTGAAAGTATGCGTTTTATAAACACAGAATATGAAACTACTTCTCTTTCCCTTTCAGATAAACATGTTTAATATACCACAAAGCCTTTTCTTCCCCCTTGTCATTGAGGATCCGAAGCAGCCCCTCTAGCTCTTTTTTGGTCTGGGGATGTACAAACCACAGCTTCGGCTTGCTTTTCAGAAAATATTCCAGCGGCTTGTGATTGTCGTATGCGTCCCCAAGGTAAGTCCTGGAGGCACTGATCCTGTCCATCACCATCTCTGCCACATATCTGCGAGGCATTTTCGCCCCCATGATCACATGCTCCGGATCATTTATGGAATAATCCACCCAATGCTCATAATGATGCTTATTGCGCCCTTTATGATGGAGCCAGGCGGTAGATACGCCAGTATCCTCACGTTCTGCGTTATTTGGACTTCTGTTCCCCTGATAATATTTGCAACCCACCAGAAATTCCGATGGAGTATATTTGGAAAGGTCATGGAGAAGCCCCTGCTTGTAAAGTCCGATTCGGAAGCAATAGTGCATGACCATCAGCTTATGCTTTGTGATCGTTTTAAAGTGAAGCCATGGATGCATTGTCACCGGACCTCCTTTCCTTATTCTCAGCTTCTGTCACAGTATTGTCTGAAGCTGCAGTTTTCTTCGCTTTTGCGACTGGCAGTTTTTCATTCTTTTTTCCTTTGCCAGTATGCTTTCTTTCAGGCTCCGGTTTCTTCACACCCTGAAGTACAACCACTGTACGCGGTCCCACCTCCACGGCTCTTTCATAAACCTGGCCATTTTCCCCATAAAATCCGTCACAGGTCAGATCTCCGGTATCCATCACTTTCTTCCACTCCATCCCCTCTGGCAGATTGGGAAGGGCAATATTCCTGGTTTCCCAGTGAAAATTATAGCCTGTATAAAGGAAATCATCCTCACTTCCGTCCGGCAGCTTTGCGTATGCCCCGCACAGCATCATGCCGATCATGCGGCTGGTATTTTCCATGTTGCAGAACCATGCACGTTCCCCATGAAAAGACATATCCGGGAATCCCTTGCCAAGGTAATCTGCTTCTTTCATGCTCTCACTCATATGAAGGACAGGATGAGCCTTCCGAAGTGCAACTGCCTTTTTTACAAAGGCGAGCATACTGGCATTTCGCCGCAGTCCCCGCCAGTCAATCCAGCCAATGGAATTATCCTGACAGTAAGCATTGTTATTTCCCTCCTGGGAATTGCCGATCTCATCACCGCCATAGATCATGGGTACTCCCTGGGAAAACAGCAGCATGGCAAAAGCAGCACGCATCTGGCGCTCCCTCATCTGACGGATCCACTGCTTCCGGCTTGGTCCCTCAATGCCGCAATTCCAGGAATAATTATAGCTGCAGCCGTCGTTATTGCCTTCGCCATTTGCCTCATTGTGCTTATAATTGTAGGAAACAAGGTCATTTAAAGTAAAACCGTCCTGGCAGGTGATATAATTGATCACTCCATGGTCATCCGGGTTATGACGGATGCGGTACTGCACAGCCGGAACCATATCCTCATCGCTTTTCAGGAATCTGCGCATATCCTGCAAAAATCCCAGATTATATTCCGCAAAACAGCGCTTTCCTGGTCTGCGGTTCTTATAAAGAGCAGCCGTATCCATTCCTTCTGCCATGATCTTCGTTCCTGCAAGCAGGCCGTCCTTCATGATCAGGTTAAGAGGTGCCCCTTCTCCCAGAATATGAAAGCCGTCCACATGATAATTCTGTTTCCAGAACTGCACTGCACGAAGTGCCATTAAAGGATTAACTTCTGCCGGAAAATACATTTCCATGATACAGCCAATCCCAGCTTTGTGAAAAGCCCTGATCATGTCACAAAATTCCCTGTGTGGATCCCGGGTAGCGCAATAAGCACTCTTTGGCGCGAAATAAAGACCATTTCCATATCCCCAGTAATTTACCTCGTCTTTTTTCCCCTTCTGAGAAACCAGACCGTCTGGCTCCTTTGGCGGAACCACCTCCATAAATTCATAGGCCGGCATAAGCTCTACTGTATTAATGCCAAGCTCCTGCCAGTATGGGATCATCTGTACCAGACCAGAAAAAGTGCCCCGGAGGCCTGCCGGCAGCTTAGCCTGCCTGGTATATCCACGGACATGTACTTTATAAAGGATCATATCTCCAAAGTCTGTTTCCGGTGCTTTCTCATCCCTCCAGTCATAACCATTGCCTGACCAGAAGCCGCAGCGCACCTTGTGAGGATCCTCCTCCCACGCTGCCCCAAAGTGCTCTCTTCCGCTGATTCTGCTGGCACAGGGATCCAGATAGATTTCCCCGTTTATCTTAAAATTGTATTCCAGATTGGTTACATTTAATTTTTTCATAAAGACAGAAAAAATCCGTCCTGTACGATATTTTTCATCCAGAAGAAGCTCATAAAAGGGCTCTCTTCCCCTCTTCCTGTAAAGGAGCAGGTAAACCTCGGAATCCTCTTCCGCTTCCACTGCAAAATTATATCCATCTGCCATCTGGGTTACCCCAAGTAAAAGAGGATAACCGTATGTCACAACCACGCTCTTATTTCCCGGTATTGGCACTTTATAAGCCCTCCTGTCTTTGTCTGCTGTCTCGTCTGTAGCCATTTTTGTACACAGAGCACGTTTCCCAAAGGGAATCTGCATAATGCAATCTTTCTTATGAAATAAAATCATCCGATGCTATCTGTTTATCCCCAGATCCTGCCATACAGAACTCCCTATGGTCTAAAATTTCAGATCCAGCTCTACAGGACAATGGTCGGATCCCATTATCTCGCTGTGAATCTTCGCATCCTCCAGATTCTCTTTCAGGGACGGAGAGGTGATGAAATAGTCAATTCTCCATCCGGCATTCTTCTCTCTTGCCTTAAATCGGTAAGACCACCAGGAGTAGGCACCCTCAAGCTCCGGATAAAAGTAACGGAATGTGTCAATAAATCCAGCTTCCAGAGTTCTGGTAAAGCAGGCTCTCTCTTCATCTGTGAAGCCTGCGTTCATCCGGTTGGTCTTAGGATTCTTCAGGTCAATTTCCTGATGTGCCACATTCATGTCTCCACAGCAGATCACAGGCTTTTTCTCCTGAAGCTTCAGAAGATAAGCCAGGAAAGCTCTTTCCCATTCCATGCGGTATTCCAGTCGTCGAAGCTCAGACTGGGAATTGGGCGTATATACAGTAACCAGATAAAAATCATCCATCTCTGCAGTGATCACACGGCCTTCCTTATCGTGTTCCTCTATTCCAAGTCCGTAGGTCACGGACAACGGCTCTTTTTTCGTAAAAACCGCTGTTCCGGAGTATCCCTTGCGGTTCGCGTAATTCCAATATTGATAATAACCTGGAAGCTCCAGCTTCACCTGATTCTCCTGACATTTGGTCTCCTGAAGGCAGAAAATGTCTGCGTCCAGCTTCGCAAAGCTTTCTTCAAAGCCCTTGATAATACAGGCACGGATTCCATTTACGTTCCATGATACAAGCTTCATGTTGTTCTCCAATCTGTAAAATTTATATGATGCGCAAAATCCTTCTGTACATGATTTTGCCCATTTTTTCAAAGTTTCCAGTGAACTTCATTCACTCAAAACCTCTCATAGGATATTGCCTGTGAATATTCAATATATTCTAACACTTTCTTCATTATAACACAGATTTCCCTATTCACAAAACCCTATTTTTCTGGTACAATCTAAATATTGTCCGGGCATACCGTTACCAGTGAAAATGAAGCTAAAGAAGTCCCGGTGTTACCTTGTTTTACAGCATGAACATGCTTTTTCACAGGTAACATATAAATACAAATTTTTTATAAAGCGAGGTATTTTTAATGAGTGATTCAGATATGACAAACTCCTGCAGCAGCTGCGGAAGCAGCTCATCCTGCGGCGGTTCCGACTGTTCCACATGCGGTGGATGCAGCACTGACGCAAACCAGCACAGCACCATTACTCTTACCATGGAGGATGATACTGAGGTAGAATGCGCCATCCTTACCATTTTCCCGGTAGATGCAAAGGAATATATTGCGCTTCTTCCTCTTGACGAAGAGGGCCAGAATCATGACGGTGAAGTTTATCTGTATTCCTTCACCCGCACTGCAGAGGGTGCTCCCATGCTTTCCAATATTGAAAGCGACGAAGAGTACAATAAGGCTGCTATCGCATTTGACACTGTTTTACAGAATGCACGGGAAGCAGAAGCTGCCGGAACGCCTTTAGAGTAACCTCTCCGGTGGTCTTTAAGGAGATTTCCTGCGGAAGCGTCAGAGTAATCTTTCCAGTGGTCTTTAAAGAGATTTCCTGCGGGAGCCTGTTTGAAAAAGGCTTTCTGCAAAATTTGAAAAAAGCTTAAGCATAACAAAAGCAGGTATTTGTGATTGATAAATTCATCACATTTACCTGCTTTTGTATTTCCCATAAAACTGCGAGGGTGCCGCAACGGGTTACTTTGTCGTACTTCCAAACCCACCATTTCTCACATCTGTCACATCATCATCTACGGTAATCCCATACTCAACGAAGATTCCCTGCATAAAGCCTGTATCTGCCTTCAACTCTACCACCTTATTCTCATTGGTATCATTTGTCAGCTTGGCAAAAATATGACCTTCATTGTCAGAATAAAAATAATCGCTGTCAATAATCCCCACCGTATTATTCAGCTGCAGACGGAATTTGAATCCGAGACCGCTTCTTGGATAACATTTCAGTACCCACTCCTGATCCATCTCCACACGGATCCCGGTCGGAATCTTGATGGTCTCTCCTGGCTTGATGGTAAAATCAGCCGGGGAAAAGAAATCATAGCCTGCGCTTCCGGCAGTAGCCCGTCTTGGAAGACGGATTCCCTCATAAATCTTCTCTGCCTCATCAGCAGCCACGCCCTCAAAAGCATCCATCCAGTCTGCCACAAAGCGCTCTTTACTTACTTTATGAAATTTTGCAATTCTCTTCATGTTTCCTCCTGTTTATCCCGTGCAGACGCATTTTCCAAAGCTCCGGCTCTGCAGCGGATATAAAGAATGCCGGGCACATCTGTCCGGCATCCCCCAAGCTGTCACTGTGCTTTTCCTACACAGTGGCCTTGCATTTTATTCTTATTTTGCCTCTGCCGGAACATCCTTGATGCTGAAGCTCATTCTTCCCATCTTGTCTTTTCCAAGGCATACAACAGTCACTTTATCTCCAAGTGTAAGAACATCCTCTACGCGGTTGATTCTCTCCTTGCAGATCTTGGAAATGTGAACCATTCCCTCTTTGCCAGGTGCGAACTCAACAAATGCGCCAAACTCCTTGATGCTTACAACCTGTCCGGTGAGGATCTGTCCCTGCTCGAAGTCAGAAGCAATGATTTCAACCATACGCTTTGCTTCCTGCATGTTCTTATCATCTACGCCGCAGATAGATACAGCACCCTCATCTGTGATATCGATCTTAACGCCTGTGCGCTCGATGATGGTGTTGATGGTCTTACCTCTCTGTCCAACAACATCACCGATCTTCTGAGGATCGATCTGGATCTGGATGATCTTCGGAGCATATTTTCCAACAGTTGTACGAGGTGCAGGGATACATTTCTCAATAACTTCGTTAAGGATGTACTCTCTTGCTTCCTTAGTACGTCTGATTGCTTCTTCTACGATCTGTCTTGTAAGACCGTGGATCTTAATATCCATCTGAATCGCTGTGATACCGTCATGAGTTCCGGCTACCTTGAAGTCCATGTCGCCAAAGAAGTCCTCAAGACCCTGGATATCAGTAAGAACGATATAATCATCATCTGTGTCACCTGTTACAAGACCACAGGAAATACCTGCAACCGGCTTCTTAATCGGTACACCGGCAGCCTCAAGAGACATGGTGGATGCACAGATACTTGCCTGGGAGGTAGATCCGTTTGACTCAAAGGTCTCGGATACAGTACGGATTGCATATGGGAATTCTTCTACGCTTGGAAGAACCGGTACAAGTGCTCTCTCAGCAAGTGCTCCATGACCGATCTCACGGCGTCCCGGTCCTCTGGATGGCTTTGTCTCACCTACAGAATAGGACGGGAAATTGTAGTGATGCATATATCTCTTGCTTGTCTCAAACTCGTCGAGTCCGTCAATTCTCTGTGCCTCTGCAAGAGGTGCCAGAGTAGTGATCGTACAAATCTGAGTCTGTCCACGGGTGAACATAGCAGAGCCATGTACTCTCGGGATGATGTCAACCTCTGCTGCCAGAGGACGGATCTGTGTGATTGCACGGCCGTCCGGACGTTTGTGATCTTTCAGGATCATCTTACGAACGGTCTTCTTCTGATACTGGTAAACAGCCTCACCAAGAACAGCAAGCCACTCCTCTTTCTCTGCGAAAGCTTCTTTCAGCTTGTCTGTGATCTCTGCAATATTGTTCTCTCTTGTCTGCTTGTCATCAGAGAATACGGCAACTTCCATTTCTTCCGGAGGAACGATCTCCTTGATGGCGTCAAACAGCTCCTGCGGAACTGCACAGGACTCATAGCTGTGTTTCTCTTTACCGCACTCAGCGATGATCTGATCGAAGAATCTGATGATCTCCTGGTTTACCTCATGTGCTTTATAAATAGCCTCGATCATCTGATCCTCCGGAACCTCGTTGGCACCGGCCTCGATCATGATAACTTTGTCTCTTGTGGAAGCTACTGTCAGCTGAAGATCAGAAATATCCTTCTGAGCCAGTGTAGGGTTCACAACATACTCTCCATTGATCAGGCCGATCTGTGTCGTTGCACATGGGCCATCAAATGGAATATCAGAAATACAGGTAGCAAGGGAAGAACCAAGCATAGCCGGGATCTCCGGGTTGCACTCCGGATCTACAGACATAACCATGTCTACCAGTGTTACGTCGTTTCTGTAATCCTTCGGGAACAAAGGACGCATAGGTCTGTCGATAACACGGGAGGTAAGGATTGCGTGCTCGCTTGCCTTTCCTTCTCTCTTATTGAAACCGCCCGGAATCTTTCCTACGGCGTACATTTTCTCTTCATATTCAACGCTTAATGGGAAAAAGTCGATTCCCTCTCTTGGCTCCTTGGATGCAGTTGCTGTAGCAAGTACAGTGGTATCACCATAATGCATAAGTGCTGCGCCATTGGCCTGTTTCGCAACACGTCCGATATCTACGGTAAGTGTTCTTCCAGCTAATTCCATGGAATAACTTTTGTACATGTCTTCTCTCCTTTTTCATATAAAATATTGATCTGAAGCCACCTTACACTTCTGCAGAAGCTGTAAAAACCAGTTCTGACCGACGTATATTGCAGCTCTCTTTGCCTCTGTCACAACAGAAGTCCGAAACGACTGAAAAATACATTTGATATTGCTGGGAACAGTTCTCTTCAAATGTTCTCTTCAAATGTCCTTTTCAGAAGTCTCGGAAATCTTTATCTGTCAGGTTGCCCTTACAGACAATAGTGCCTCTATTGTGACACTTATCACTATCCACAAAAGCTCCGGTAGAAAGCTTGTCAGTGAACAATCATAACTTTCCTCACATCTTAAAATAGGGCGGATGGATATCCGCCCCTTCCGCATACTAATTATTTTCTTAAACCTAATTTCTCAATCAGTGCACGGTATCTTTCGATGTCTGTTTTCTTTAAGTAAGCTAACAGTCCACGTCTCTGACCTACCATTTTCAGCAGACCACGTCTGGAATGATGATCCTTGTGGTTGTTCTGTAAATGCTCAGTAAGCTCCTGGATTCTTGCAGTAAGAACAGCTACCTGTACCTCTGGTGAACCAGTATCTCCCTCACATCTTGCATACTCTTTCATAATTGCTGTTTTCTTTTCTTTTGAAATCATCTTGATTTCCTCCTTATTATTCTTAATGGTCTCCCATGCAGGTATTCCTGTGGGGACGTAATCGCCGCATATTAAGAGACGGTCGGAGTGTCCAACCCCTGAATATGGGCTGTCTGATATGTGAACGCAGGAAGTAAACCTACTCACACCTTGCCTAGTATAGCATACCCGCCAGATTCTGTAAACTGTTTTTTTCGTTTTTCTTCCCGATATTATTTCTCAGTTTTTTCAAAAAATCTCCGGCCATCCTCTGCATCCGCCAGAAGTCTGCTCTTCAGCGCCTCAAGAGAGGGAAATTTCCGTTCCGGCCTCAAAAACTTTTTGAAATCCACCCGGCATTCCTCTCCGTAGAGATCTTCCTTACAGTCAAAAAGATAGGTTTCCACCCCTATAAAGCTCTCACCAACCGTAGGCTTACAGCCAATGTTGGTAATTCCGTGGTATATCTTATCCCCGAAATAAGAGCTTGTTACATACACACCGTTTGGCGGCAGGATCTTGGTCCTGGGAGGCACGAGATTGGTGGTGGGAAGCAGGACCTTATGTCCCATTCCCCTGCCATGCACCACCTGGCCTTCCACAAAGTAATCCCTTCCCATAAGGGAAGTAACTTTCTCCATATTTCCTTTTTTCAGTTCTTCTCTGATATAGGTACTGCTGATCTTCCTGTGTCCATCCATTTCTTTGGAAAGGATTTCCACATCAAAGCCATACTTTTCTCCAAATTCCATAAGAAGCCGGGGCGTACCTTTCCGCTCAAAGCCAAACCGGTTGTCCTCTCCTACTACTACGTAGGATGCCCCAAGATCTCCCATAAGAATCTCTTTTATAAAATTCTCAGCCTTCATATGCCGGATCCTGTCATTTAACTGGCATTCTACCAGCACATCCACGCCAAGCTTTTCAAGAAGGGAAGCGCGCTCCTGGCTGGTAAGGATCATGTTGCTGGAAGCATCAATGGCAAAAAGAACAGCCTGTTCTCCAAGTGTCTTCCGCTCCCTGATCTTCTCAACCAGTTTCCTGTGGCCACGGTGGATCCCGTCAAATTTTCCCATTGTTACTGCACAGTTGGCAAGCTTTGGAAACTCACCCTCTATCTTCAGGTATTCCATAATCTCTCCTGTCACACCAGTTTATGTCTGATTGGTGACTATTCAGCACCTGCCAAATCGTCACTTTATTATTCAGAACATTTTCACCGGATAATATTTCTTCTCCCCTGCATCCCACTGAAAAATACCTGTAAAAGTTCCGTCACTGGCGTACATGCGCACCCAGCCTTCTTTGTGCTGGGGACTCACCAGATTGTCGGACAGCGGATTTCCATTTGCCAGAAGCCTGTCCCCGTAAGAATCCGCATAAAGAGCGGGGTACTCAGCCAGAACTGCCTCTACCGGATCGATCATATCCTGGACGGTTCCATCTGCCACGGCAGCTTCCACCTGGGCAAGCGTATGGCTCTCAGAGAGAGAATACCGGCCTACCCTTGACCGGAGCAGTTCTTCCATACAGCCGCCACAGCCAAGCTTCTCACCAATATCATGGCACAAGGTGCGGATATAGGTTCCCTTACTGCAGGTCACTCTTATTTTCACCAGCGGAAGATGAAATTCCAGAGGCTCTATCTCGTAGAAGCACACTGGCCGGGCTTTTCGCTCAACCGTTTTGCCCTCTCTTGCCAGCTCATAAAGTTTCTTTCCATTTACCTTCAGAGCAGAATACATAGGCGGAACCTGAAGCTGCTCCCCTACAAAGCTTTTCAGTACTTTTCGCACTTCCTCCTCAGTCACATTCACTGGCCGCTCTTCCAGAACTGTTCCGGACATATCCTGGGTATCCGTGTCGATTCCCAGATGAAGCACTGCCTCATACGTTTTTTCCTTATCTGTAAGAAGATCCACCAGCTTGGTGCCCTTTCCAAGAGCTACCGGCAAAACACCGGTAGCATCCGGGTCAAGAGTACCTGTGTGCCCTATCTTTTTCATATGGAGAATTCCCCGAAGCTTGGCTACCACATCATGGGAGGTAAAGCCCTTTTCCTTGTGAATTACAATGATTCCCTGAAAATCTGCCATTACTTATCCTGTCCTAAAAGCTGTTTTTCGATCTGTTCTGAAATATTATTGATAACGTCATACATGGAGCCGGCCAGATCACAGCCTGCTGCTTTCACATGTCCGCCTCCTCCGAAATAGGAAGCAATCTTGCTTACATCTACAGAACCGTTGGAACGGAGTGATACCTTAAACACCTGGCTTTCATGCTCATAAATAAACATTGCCACTTCCACACCTTTCGTAAGACGGAGCTGGCTTACGATTCCATCCAGGTCTGACGGCTTTACACCATAGAAATCCATGTCTCTCAGCTTCATGTAGCCAACGATACATTTACCATCCAGAAGCATAATGCTCTCTGCCAGAACACGCCCCATGACCTGATTCTGAATGTAGCTCTTCTGATAGAAGGATTCGTCAATAATATTGGAAAAATCAACACCTTTTTCCATCAGGTCGCCGGCAATGCGCATGGTGTCCGGAGATGTGGAGGAATACTGGAATACACCTGTATCGTGGATCATTCCGGTATAAATAGCAGTTGCAATATCCAGATTGATTTTTTCTTTGTCAAGAAGCTTATACAGAACCTCGCTGGCAGAGCTGATCTCACCATGTACGTGGTTCACATCTGCAAATCCCGGATTGCTCACATGATGGTCAATGCAGACGGTCTTTTTCGCAGAAGCGAAATAATCAGCCGCTACTGCCAGACGGTCAGGAGCGCTCACATCACAGGTCACAAAAAGATCATACTCTCTGGGCTCACCTGCTTCATAATGTACCTCATCCATGCATGCAATATGTCCGAATACCGGCTTCGGCTTCTCCAGATAGATATCTGCCTTGATTTCAGGATACCATTTCTTTATATACAGATAAAGTGCCATGCAGGAACCTACACAGTCACCATCTGGGCGAACATGTCCCCCAATTCCCATGGTCTTTACGCCATCCAGAATTTCTTCGATTCTCTCCATTCCCTTCACCTCGATTTTTACTCTTCGTCTTCAGTTTCTGCTGTATCCTGGTTTTCCCCGTCCTCACTCTCAGTGCCCTTCGAATGGTCGTGTTCGATCACATCATCGATAAGTCTGGACATATTTACGCCATATTCAATGGACTCATCCAGAATGAAGCGGATTTCCGGAGTGTTGCGAAGATTCAGGTTCTTCGCAAGCTGACGGCGGATATAGCCTTCTGCACTTTTCAGCCCTTTAATTGTGGACTGCTTGGATTCCTCGCTGCCAAGGACACTGATAAATGCCTTGCAGGTCTTAAGATCCGGTGCAACCTCCACAGCCATGACAGATGTCATGGGATGGATGCGGGGATCCTTGATCTCACCGCGGATAATGTTGCTCAGTTCTTTCTGAACTTCTGCATTGATCCTTGTATTTTTAATGCTGTTTTTTCTCATTTTTTGGTCTCCTATATGAGCGCAGGCTCTGACAACGAAAATTGGGGGCAATGAGCTTGCCCCCAACTGACACCTGCGATTACTACGCTCTAGCGCGGCACCTCAACCATAATATATGCTTCAACTTTATCTTCTTCTTTAACGTCATTGAAATCCTGGAATACAAGACCACACTCATAGCCTGCACGAACTTCTTTGACATCATCTTTAAATCTCTTAAGGGAAGCCAGCTCACCTTCGTAGATCTGCTCCTCGCCTCTGGTGATGCGTACCTTGCATCCTCTCTGGAAGGTACCGTCAAGCACATAGCTTCCTGCGATAGTACCGACACCGGAAGCCTTGAACAGCTGACGAACCTCTGCATGGCCGATTACCTTCTCCTCGAATACCGGATCCAGCATACCCTTCATGGCAGCTTCCACGTCCTCAATTGCCTGGTAGATAACACGGTACAGACGAAGATCTACGCCTTCCTGCTCTGCCAGCTGTTTCGCTGTGGTATCAGGACGAACGTTGAATCCGATGATGATCGCATTTGATGTAGCAGCAAGGCTGACATCAGACTCATTGACAGCACCAACGCCGCCATGGATCACTCTTACAACAACTTCCTCATTGGAAAGTTTTACAAGACTCTGTTTTACAGCCTCTACAGAACCCTGTACATCGGCTTTGACAATAATCGGGAGCTCCTTAAGGTCGCTTGCCTGGATCTGGTCAAACAGGTTATCCAGGGAAAGTTTACCCTTAGTTTCCTCAAGAAGACGGTTCTTATTCTCGGAAACAAATGCTGCTGCAAAATTCTTAGCCTCTTTATCATTCTCAAAGGACATAAGAACCTCTCCGGCATTCGGAACATCGCCAAGACCAAGGATCTCTACAGGAGTAGACGGACCAGCCTGTTTTACACGGCGTCCCTTATCATCCATCATAGCACGTACTTTACCATTGCATGCTCCGGCTGCGATAAAATCTCCAACATGAAGAGTACCCTTCTGTACAAGGATCGTAGCAACCGGTCCTTTGCCTTTATCCAGCTGAGCCTCGATCACAAGACCTCTTGCTGCACGGTTCGGGTTTGCCTTCAACTCAGAAACCTCTGCGGTTAAAAGGATCATTTCAAGAAGATCATCAATGCCCTCTCCTGTCTTGGCAGATACCGGAACGAACGGAGTTGTACCGCCCCAGTCCTCAGGAATCAGCTCATACTCGGAAAGCTCCTGTTTTACACGTTCAATGTTTGCACTTGGCTTATCAATCTTGTTGATGGCAACGATGATCTCAACGCCAGCAGCCTTTGCATGGCTGATAGCTTCTACTGTCTGCGGCATAACACCATCGTCAGCTGCAACTACAAGAACAGCGATATCTGTGGAGTTTGCTCCACGCATACGCATGGCAGTGAATGCCTCATGTCCCGGCGTATCAAGGAAGGTGATCTTCTGTCCGTTGATATCAACTACATAAGCACCGATATGCTGTGTGATTCCACCAGCCTCGCCTCTTGTTACGTTTGTCTTACGAATTGCATCCAGAAGAGAAGTTTTACCATGGTCAACGTGTCCCATTACACAGACTACCGGTGGTCTTGAAACCATTGTGGATTCATCTTCCTCTTCCTCTTTCAAAAGTTCCTCAATTACATCTACTTTTTCTTCTTTTTCTGCAATAATGTCAAATCCAAGAGCAATCTCTTCTGCCTGCTCGAAATCGATCTCGTGGTTTACCGTTACCATCTGACCTTCCATGAACAGCTTCTTAACAATTGCAGATGGCTGCATCTTCATCGCTTCTGCAAGCTCGCGGATGGTAAGCTTCTCCGGAATTGTGATCTCCTTGATCTCCGGTTTCTTCTCTTCCTGTTTCTGCTGCGGAGCAGGTTTCTGAAGTGCTTTCGGGATTCTGGACATCTGGTTTCTGCCGCCCTGGTTTGGTCTGTGTCCGCCACCTGATGTCTTATCGAAATCTTTCTTTTTATTCTTGTTCTCTCTGTCACGCTCACGCTTGCTGTCCTTGGATGTCTTGGTCAGCTCTGGTGTAAAGATTGCGTCAGATCCGCCGCCGCTTCTTCTTGCACCGCCGGAGCGCTGTCCACCCTGGTGGTTCTGTCCGCCAAAGCGTCCTTCACTACGGTTATCTCCGTCTTTTCCTCCGAAACGTCCCTGACCGCCCTGTGGTCTTCCCTGGCCAAATCTGCTGCCATTTCCGTTTCCATTTCTATTGTCTCTGTTGTCACCGCCCTGACGGAATCCACGTCCGTTTCCATCACCCTGGCGCGGTCCTCTGTTCTGGGAGTCTCCCTGTCTTACAGGTCTTCCCTGACCATCATTATTTCTGTTTCCGCGGAATCCACCCTGGCCGCCATTGCCGCCCTGTGGTCTTCCCTGGCCAAATCTGCCTCCGTTTCCATTTCTGTCCCCGCGATTATTGTCGCGACCTTCGCCCTGACGGAAATTACGGTTGCCCTGGCCATTTCCCTGACGCTGCTGGCCGTCGTTTCTGTTCTGCTGTGCAGCTGGTCTCTGGGATTCTGTCCTTGGAGCTTCTGCTTTCGGTGCAGCCTGAACCGGTTTTGCAGGCTCTGTCTTCGGTGCACTTACCGGTGCGCTCTTTGGTGCTGTCTCAGCTTTTGGTGCTTCTGCCTTTGGTGCTTCTGTCTTAGGAGCTTCAGCCTTCGGTGCACTTACCGGCTTCGGTGCTTCTGTCTTAGGAGCTTCTGGCTTCGGTGCTGCCTTTACAGGTGCCTCTGCTTTCGCTGCCGGCTGTGCCTGTGTTGCAGGACGTGTGCCCTGTGGACGCGGTTTTTTCTCTCCAGCTGGTTTCTTTCTGTTCTTCCCGCCGTCACTTGCATTCTGTGCATGATATACGCGGATAATATTTTTTTTCTTCTTCGGTGCCTCTGCACCGTCGCCTTCTTTCTTTACTGACACTTTCTGCTCTTCTGTCTTAGGAGTCTCCAATGTTATTCCTTTCTCCTTTCCCGTATCTATAACTTTTTTCACTCTGTTTTTATTCTCTCTGTTTTGCTTATTTCTGTCTTTAGCAGGCTCATGTGACTTTATCACCATATGCCATTCTCCCTTCACCAGTACGAGCCAGGATACGCTTTCATAAGTCTTTCGCAGCTCGTATCATCAAGAATCATTTCCCGGGAACATTTAAAAGCATTCCCTGGAACGCTTTTTCCTCTTTGGTTCAGGTCGTTTTCTCAGACAACAGTGGTATGCTCTAAAGCTCCTTCCCCTCATCCTGCAGCACCTTCATAATAGCTTCTGCAAAATTCCAGTCCTGTACAGCCAGGCTGGCACGGAATTCCTTGCCCATGGCATGCCCTAACGTTTCTTTATCTGAAAGGATATACAAGGGCACTTCGTAAAATTCACACATGTTCCGGAATTTCTTCTTGGTGTTATCAGAAGAATCTCCGGCTACGATTGCCAGATATCCTTTGCCGGTCTTAATGGATTTCTCAGTGGAAAACTCTCCGCTGACTGTCTTTCCGGCCTTTGTTGCAAGTCCGATCAGGGACAGTGCTTTATTATTCTTCAATACTATCAAACTCCTTCTCAAGGCTATCATAAACCTCATCCGGGATAGCTGCTTTCAAAGAACGCTCCAGTCCGTGATTTTTTCTGGCTTTCTCCAGGCACTCACGGCTCTTGCAGATGTAGGCTCCGCGACCGTTTTTCCTGCCTGTAGCATCCAGAACGATCTCATCCTCTGCGGTTTTCAACACCCTGATCATTTCTTTTTTATTCTTCATTTCTCTGCAGCCAGTACACTGGCGCATGGGAATTTTATTCTTCGTCTTCATTCTCTACCGCATCCTCAGTCTCTTCAGACTCTTCACCGGCAGCTGTTTCTTCGCTATCCTGAGAAATTTCTTCTGTAGCGGACTCCTCAGACTCTTCGTACTCGTCATCCTCATAGTACTCATCGTCATCCTCGTCATAATCATAGAAGTCGCCGGACTCTCTTGCCTGGGTTTCACTCTTGATATCAATCTTAAATCCAGTCAGACGTGCTGCAAGACGTGCATTCTGTCCTTCTTTACCGATTGCAAGGGAAAGCTGGTAATCCGGAACCACAACAAGTGCAGTCTTCTCATCCGGATCTGCCATAACAGCGATTACCTTCGCCGGGCTTAATGCATTCTCGATCAGGATTGCAGGATTCTCATCCCAGTTGATGATATCAATCTTCTCACCGCGGAGCTCATTTACAATCGCACTTACACGGGCACCATTTACACCAACACATGCTCCAACCGGATCTACATCAGGATCGTTGCTCCATACTGCCAGCTTGGTACGGGAACCTGCCTCACGGGCAATACTCTTGATCTCAACAGTTCCGTCCTTCACCTCAGCAACCTCAGACTCAAAGAGGCGTTTTACAAGGCCAGGATGTGTTCTGGAAACAAGGATACGAGGTCCCTTCGGTGTATCCTTTACCTCAAGAATATACACTTTGATTCTCTCAGTAGGCTTGAAGGTCTCACCCTTCACCTGCTCATTCTCAGCAAGGATTGCATCTGCCTTGCCAAGATTTACGCTTACATTATGTCCTACCACACGCTGTACAATGCCGGTAACAACTTCTTTCTCATTGCCGTGATACTGGTCAAACAGAACTTTACGCTCTTCCTCACGGATTTTCTGAAGGATTACGTTCTTTGCATTCTGTGTTGCAATACGGCCAAATTTGTCAGAGTGAACCGGTACCTTCAGGATATCGCCAACCTCTGCATTGGTATTCTGCTTCTGTGCTTCTACAAGAGAAACCTCTTCAGCAGGATCTTCTACGAATTCTACAACCTTGCGGTCTGCATATACACTGAAATCGCCTGTTTCTCTGTTAATGGTAACATGTACATTGTCAGCTTTTCCAAAATGATTCTTGTATGCCTGGATCAGGGACTGCTCAATGGCATCCAGCAAAGTTTCCTTGCTGATATTTTTCTCGCGTTCCAGTTCGTCCAGAGCACCCATTAACTCCTTGTTCATTTTTCTTATTTCCTCCTTTTTGCTTTCCAGCATAATCGCTTATTTCTTAAATCGGACATGTCGCCGACTGGCAGCATCTTCCTATATGAAAGTCAGCTGTTCCGCGCCTGTGGTACTCCCACAGCTGCGTCCGGACTTTCATGGTAACTTAAAAATCAATCGCCAGACGCACCAGTGCGATATCTTTCTTATCGAAAGTGCGTGGAGTTCCCTCCTCATCAATGGTCACACTGTTATTATCATATGCTGTCAGTTCACCACAAAATTCTTTCTGTTTCTCGATTGGCCGGTAGGTTCTGATTTCTACCAGTTTGCCAATGCTTCTGGCAAAATCTTTTTCTTTCTTCAGAGGTCTGTCAAGTCCCGGAGAGCTGATCTCCATGATGTAGCTGTCCTCGATGAAATCATCTTCGTCAAGCCTGTCGCTGAAAGCCCTGCTTACTGTCTCGCAGTCATTCACTGTGATTCCACCTGGTTTGTCAATGTAGCCGCGAAGATACCAGTTTCCTGCTTCCTTGACATATTCCACATCTACCAGTTCGAATCCATTGCTTTCTACGATCGGAGATAACAATGCTTCTGCTTTCTGTTCATACTCTTCTTTTCTGCTCATTTTTCCCACCTGCCTCTCTAGAGCCTTTTTCAAACACGCTCTAATCCGGTATTCGCGGTTATCACCTGCGAATGCCGCTCTGGTCCTTATCATCAAAAAGAGTGGGCTCACGCCCACTCCTTTGTCAACAAGTTCTGATTTCTTGTATTATTCTAACACCTTTAAATCCAAATTGCAAGGGCTTTTTCTTATAAATGCCCATTTTACAAGGTTTTAACCCATTTTGACAGTATTGTTAAGCTTGTTTCACCAGCAACAGCTTTTACTCTCAGCTCTTTTGAGCTTCCGCTACACAACCTGTATAACAGCCTTTTCTTCATAATCTGCTGCTTAGATTCTGGGCTTCATACCCTTGGTATCACGTTTGGCCAGCTTTACCTTGTTCAATGCATACGGCTTGTCGTGATACTGAATGGTGTACTCCTGTCTCGGTTCCACCAGATAGGCATGCTCAAGAACATCCCCGTCCCCCAGCTTCATTCCTCTTACACCAACAGAGGTCTTCTTCATAGTAGAAACATCCGTTTTCAGGATACGGAGAAAATAGCCATTCTGACTCTGGAACACCACCTGTTCCATTTCATCTGCAGGACCTACAAATATCAGCTGATCCTCTTCTCCCAGCTTGGTAGATGCAATCGTTCTCTTTGCCACATCGAATTCCTCACCTGCGACAAGCTTGCACATGGAGGTCTTAGTCACGAACAACAGGGTGGATAATTTCACCTGTCCTACAGGTGCCACATAAAGGATCTGCTCTTGGCTGCTGTCGTAGTTACTCAGGTTATCAGCCGGAGTTCCCTTGTCACGGAAGCGCACCAGCGGAATGTCTGCCACTTTGATGGAATGCATGCGTCCCATATCTGTGAAAATGCAGATCTTGTCTGTATTCATACAGGTAAAAATAAATTTATTCTCTGCATGGGCAGCCTCTTTGTTTCTCTCATAAGCATTCTTATCAATAAGGCGCATATAGCCGAAGCGGTCCATAAGGAAGCAGACCTCTGTCTCTTCCATCTTCTTTTCTTCGTAAACTGCCTCTTCTGCGTTCTCGATCACAGTTCTTCTCTTGGTGCTGTATTCTTTTTTGATTCCGTCAAGTTCTTCAATAATTACTTCACACATGGAATCATAGTTGTTCAGAATATCTTCATAAGAAGCAATATTTTTCATAGTCTGGTCATACTCTGCCTGAAGTGCCTCAATTTCCAGTCCGATCAGACGATACAGACGCATTTCCAGAATGGCTGTAGCCTGATTCTCCGTAAATTTCAGATTCTTTGCAGCTTTCTCACTGGCTTTTGACTTGAATCTGATTCCCTCTGTGATACCCTCTACCAGACACTTTTTAACCTGGTCACGGCTCTTGCTGCCTCGAAGGATCTCAATGATCAGATCGATTACATCACAGGCTTTGATAAGGCCTTCCTGAATTTCCTTTTTCTCAAGCTCTTTTCCCAGAAGAGTCTTGTACTTGCGGGTAGTTACTTCGAACACAAAATCCACATGGTGCTCAATCACCTGCTTCAGGCTTAAGGTTTCCGGACGTCCGTCTGCAACAGCCAGCATATTGACTCCGAAGGTGTCTTCCAGTCTGGTTTTCTTGTAGAGCATGTTGGTGAGATTCTCTACATCTGCATCCTTTTTCAGTTCCAGTACAATACGGATTCCTTCCTTGGAGGACTGGTTGGAAATATCCACAATATCTGTGGTTTTCTTGGTTTCTACAAGGGAGGCTACGTCGTTAAGGAATTTTCCAATATTGGCACCGATCATGGTGTACGGAATCTCGGTGATCACCAGCTGCTGGCGGCCGCCTTTTACTTTTTCCACTTCCACTTTACCGCGGAGACGGAGCTTGCCGCTTCCGGTCTCATAAATATTCAGAAGATCATCTTTATTTACAACCAGACCGCCTGTAGGGAAATCCGGTCCTTTCAGATAACGCATCAGGCCTTTCACACTGATGTCGTTGTTCTTTATATAAGCCTTCACTGCATCCACAACCTCCCCAAGGTTATGAGGCGGAATGCTGGTGGCCATACCTACGGCGATACCATCTGCACCGTTTACCAGAAGGTTGGGAATCTTCACCGGAAGCACCTGAGGCTCCTTCTCTGTCTCGTCGAAGTTTGGCATAAAGTCCACTACATTTTTGTCAAGGTCTGCCAGAAAAACCTCCTGGGTCAGTTTCTCCAGTCTTGCCTCTGTATATCGCATGGCAGCGGCACCGTCTCCCTCAATGGAGCCGAAGTTTCCATGACCGTCTACCAGGATTTTGCCCTTCTTGAAATCCTGCGCCATTACAACCAGTGCTTCATAAATAGAGCTGTCCCCGTGAGGGTGATATTTACCCATGGTATCTCCAACGATACGGGCGCACTTACGATATGGACGGTCGTAACGGATCCCAAGCTCGTACATATCATACAGGGTTCTTCGCTGTACCGGCTTCAGACCATCGCGGACATCCGGAAGTGCCCTGGAAATGATAACGCTCATGGCATAATCTATATAGGATTTTTGCATCACGTCCGCATAGTCCGTGGCAATTACATTCTCCTGCTTTGTTTCCATAATCTGTTTTCCTTTCAAACACACTCTGGAGCCTGTTTAAAAAATCATTCCTGCAATCTCCCACAAATTGTGACGCACATCTTGCAGAAAGCATTTTTCAAACACACTCCAAGCTAAAATCTGAGGTTCTCCTCTTGCAAAATACTCTTCTATATTACGTTCAGACCATATTCTGCTTTTTCGTCCGAAAAATTCTGCTCTTTCGGATTTCAGCCTTCTTAAATATCCAGTTCTGCATCAGTTGCATGCTCGTAAATAAATGCCTTTCTTGGCGGCACATCGCTTCCCATCAGGATTTCCGTCACGCTGGAAGCCATACGGGCATCCTCAATTTCCACCCGTTTCATTCTCCGGGTTTCCGGATTTAAGGTTGTCTCCCAAAGCTGCTGGGCATCCATCTCTCCAAGACCTTTGTATCTCTGGAGGGTAAAGCTTCCCGGCTTGTGACTGCGGCGGTATTTTTCCAGTGCCTTATCATCATACAGGTACTCTTCGGCACCCTTCTTCGGCATTACTTTGTAAAGAGGGGGCATGGCAATATAAACATGTCCCTCATAGATCAGTTCCGGCATAAAACGATAGAATAAAGTAAGTAAAAGTGTGGAAATATGAGCACCATCCACATCCGCATCGGCCATAATCACGATCTTGTCGTAACGAAGTTTGGTGATATCAAAGTCGTTTCCATAGCCTTCGGAAAATCCGCATCCAAATGCATTGATCATAGTCTTGATCTCTGCGTTTGCAAGCACCTTGTCAATGGTGGCTTTCTCCACATTCAGGATCTTACCGCGGATCGGAAGAATTGCCTGGTAATTACGATCTCTGGCAGTCTTTGCAGAACCGCCAGCGGAATCTCCCTCTACGATAAAGATTTCACAAAGTGAAGGATCTTTTTTCTCGCAATTGGCAAGCTTTCCATTGGAATCGAAAGAATATTTCTGCTTGGTGAGAAGGTTGGTCTTGGCACGCTCCTCTGTCTTACGGATCTTGGCGGCCTTTTCCGCACAGGACAAAATGGTCTTCAAGGTTTCCAGGTTTCGGTCAAAATAGAGTACCAGCTGCTCAGACATTACTTTTCCCGTGGCGCGGGCTGCATCCTGATTGTCCAGTTTGGTCTTGGTCTGCCCCTCAAAGCGTGGCTCCGGGTGCTTGATGGAAACAACCGCTGTCATTCCATTACGGATATCCGCTCCTGTGAAATTAGCATCTTTTTCCTTCAGAATACCGATCTCACGAGCGTAAGTATTCATCACCGTTGTAAAGGTTGTTTTAAATCCGGTAAGATGAGTGCCGCCTTCTGCATTGTAAATATTATTGCAGAAGCCAAGTACGTTCTCACGAAATTCGTTGGTGTACTGAAATGCTGCTTCTACCTGGATTCCGTCAGCTTCTCCTTTCAGATAAATCGGTTCGTGGAGGGCTTCGGAATTGTGATTCAGGTCTTTGATATATCCCACGATTCCATCTGGCTCATGATAAGTGATATCTTCAGGAGTATCACCACGAAGATCCATGAAATGAATGGTAAGGTTGGGATTCAGGTATGCAGTCTCATGGAGACGGCTCTTTACTTCTGTGGATGAAAATCTTGTTTTTTCAAAAATCTCCGGGTCCGGAAGAAAATTCACGCAGGTTCCGGTCTGTCTGGTCTTGCCAAGCCTGGGGAGAAGTCCCTCTTCCAGTTCAATCGTGGGGATACCTCTCTCATAATGATCGTGATGTACAAATCCATCACGGCTGATCTTAATATCCAGATATGTGGACAGGGCATTTACAACGGAAGAACCAACGCCATGAAGTCCACCGCTTGTCTTATAAGCAGAGTTGTCAAATTTACCGCCTGCATGGAGGGTGGTAAATACAAGACGCTCTGCAGATACCCCTTTCGCATGCATATCTACCGGAATTCCTCGTCCATTATCAGTGACCGTACAGGAGCCGTCTTTCTCCAGTGTTACTTCAATTTCAGAACAGTAACCGGCCAGATGTTCATCTACCGCATTGTCCACGATCTCATAGATCAGGTGGTTCAGGCCTTTTCTGGATACGCTTCCGATGTACATTCCCGGACGTTTCCGAACAGCTTCCAATCCTTCCAGGACAGAAATACTACCCGCGTCGTAAGTGTCTTTCTTTGCCATGGTGTTAATTCCTTTCTTACTATCATTCAGACTGTTACCAGTGAACAGTAACTTCAGACTCTGCTGTCCCATATTCTTCTTTTATGCATCCAGTGTACCGACAGGATTGTTCGAGAAATCAACTTGTAAATGCACGAAATAACTGCTCATTTCATTTACAGCTCTACATTTCATGATGCACTGTCTGGGCTTCAGCATTTATTCCAATGGTTGTGAAAAGCGGACAGTATGTCCGCTTCTTTTCCATTCTTATCTTCTGTTCAAACATTCGTTCTATATCATACCCCAGTTTATGGTATTTTTGCAAGTAAAATTTGGGTTTTCTATTTTGTTTAAAATTATTTGACACCGCAAACCCGCTTATTTCCTGGCTTTTTTCGGAGTTTTTCAATTTTTCGCAAAAAAAATAAAAAAAGTGCTTGCATTCTCCTGCAAAGTAAGATATACTAAGCGAGTCGGTTGACAAGGCCAGTTGGTCAAGGGGTTAAGACGTCGCCCTCTCACGGCGAAAACACGAGTTCGATTCTCGTACTGGCTGCTCTGTTTTCTACAAATTGAATATATATGTTAAGCATACCGCTTACAAGGCCAGTTGGTCAAGGGGTTAAGACGTCGCCCTCTCACGGCGAAAACACGAGTTCGATTCTCGTACTGGCTGCTAGGAACTTCCGAAGTGATTCGGAAGTTTTTTTGTTTACCAGATTTTATGAAAGTTTTTTTGTATATTGTTGCATTTTTCTATAGTTTAAACAAGAAACCAACTCCATTCACTCTTATGGAAAAACAAGTTCCCATAAATATTGTTAAATTCTTTTTTTTCAAAAAGGTGCCGCAGCGCGACTGCTATATCAGTCTGCCCTGCGGCACCCTTGATCCGGCTTTACAAGTATAAAGTCAGGATTTTAGTTTTTACTGGAAATCTTCGGAAGCGAAGTCGTCTGCATCTGCCTCAATGCTTTCTCCAGCATTTTCTGTGAAATCACCGGAACCAGCTGTAAATCCGTCAGCCTCTGGTGTGCTTTCGCCCTCTTCTACGAAACTCTCGTCACCAAATGCGGTTCCTTCGGTATCTGCTACTACTGCTTCATCAGTGAATCCGTCAGATTCTGGTAAAGAGAGCATATCCACGTCATCCCCTGCAAAAATCACTTTGAACGTAAACGTATAAACACCGTTCTCATTCTCAAATTGTCTTATTCTGCAATAATAAGTTTCACCAGCCAGCAGATATGCATCTTCAACGAAACCGTCACTAGAATAATCAACTCTTATTCCATTCTTGTACAGTTCAATATATACATCACTATAATCAGAAGTTATATTTTTAATATTGTACCAACCTGTTTTCTCCGGTACAAACGTATAATCCGCATATTCGCCTTCCTCCAGAGATACTTCATACTCAGTGTCACACTCAATTGCAGAAGCTTCTAACATTGTGTATTTAACCGAATATGTAACAGTAATATTATATTTGCTGTTTGTTACTACAATTTCTTTTACAACGCCCTGTTCATCCTTGTTAATCTGTACAGATTTATTTTCGTCATCATTTGTTACAGACAAGTCTGTCAACGTTGCTTCCGTTCCTGTTACACTAATAATATTGTTAATATTACTTACAGAATATGAAACAATACCTTTTCCAGAAATTCTGTCCGGACGTACAAGTTTAAAGTCTCTTTCATATTCAACATAATATTTAAAAGTTTTTTCTCCGGATGTTAATGTAATTACTACATCACATTCATGACTTCCATCATCCTCGCTAATTGTATATTCAATACCCTCAGCTGTATTTACTGTAAATTCTGGCAAGGACTCTGAAACTCCATAAATTGCCATCCATCCACTGGTATCATAGGTTTCAATATCAACCCGCGTAATCATACTACCTACAATATCATCTTCATTGAGGCTGAATATTTCTCTTAAATCCATTTCATAAAAGATTTTCCAAACTCTAGAGATACCATATTTAGCATTAGTAGCCGTAACCATTTTTACATAATCTTGACCAGATACATCTGCTACTTGAACATCTGCCTTTTCTCCATTTTCGTTTGCAAAAGTTATTTCCAGATTTCCAATATTTTCACCTTTGCCGCGGATTAGGATTCCATCACAGTCTTCTTCATCATTATACACTTTCTCATAGTCAGCGTACTCACCGTCTATTATAACATTTTCCACATTTGAAACACTGTCAATGGCATCTATAATATCATTCAGCTTCTGAATCATTGCCTTAATGTCATCTATATTATCTGAAGTACTATTCACACTCTTTGCTTCAGAAAGGAGGATATCAAGGTCAGCCTTAAATGCATTATCTACAAGAGCCGCTTTCTGTTTTGATACTTCGCTGATTTTTCTGTCCAATTCTGCTTTCAAAACATCAGTCTCAGACATACCAACAGTATCGCTTCCACCATTTGGCCAGTAACCAACTGTATTAATACCGGTTACCCTGCCAGTAACAGAATCATAATCGCACACATGCCACAGATTTCCAGCCTGACCAGTCGGTACACTAAATGTATTCAGAAGGGTACTTCCTCTGTAAACTGTGACAATTGCACCAGACTTGTTAGACATGTTGGTGCTTTCTTCATCAGACTGATCTGTAAAATCATAAATATAGAAACTATAAGTTCCTGCCGTCTGTTTGTAAATTGTGGTTGTCTCTGGTCCTTCCCAATCTGTATCATCTACATCCAGATCTGCATAGGTCACATAATTCTCCTGTGTGTCTGTATCTCCATATGTCTTATCCGAATAATAGGTATGGAATTTACCATTTCCGCTTGCTTTTGGACCAACCAGATGAGAATCAAGGTCAGAAGGTGCGTCAGACTCCTCATCGCCCCATCTCAGAACGAAACGAATCTGGTCATCATTGATAATCCTCGTTACAGAGAAGGTCTTGGTTACTGTCTGTCCGCTTACTACTGTTACACTGAACGGCGCAGCAACAATTTCAGACTTTGCATCTGCTGATACTACCTGAATGGTGTACGTTCCGATCGGAAGCTCTTCTATTGTGCATTTTCCATTTTCAGACGCATCTACTGCAATCTCTTTTAATACTTTTCCAGAAACATTGTTTGCTCCTTCACGAATTTCAAGGGCAACTGCATAATCAATAACGCTTCCTGTTGCAGCATCTACAAATGTAAGATCCACGCTGCCTGTCTCATCTTCGCCGCCAGCTACAAGGCTGATTGGCTCACAGCTGAATGAGTTTTCATTTGCACTTGTGATCTCTACAGTCTGTAATGCAGTGCGGTATCCGTCTGCAACAACTACCAGATAATAATTTCCCCATTCTGCTTCAAACGCATAACTTCCGTCTTCAGCTGTATCTGCCACTTTATTTTCTGCAGTCAGATACTGGGAAACATTTCCTGCATTGATTCCTGCAACATAGTTTAACAGATATACAGAAGCACCGGAAAATGCAGTGTTATCCCCTGCATTTTTTACGTTACCGGTTACAGAAACCTTATTAACTGCCACATTTTCATCTTTCTCTGCCACTACTGTATCCAGAATTTTACCTGAATCAGAATCTTTTACCTGAACTTTTCCAAGACCTTTTACATCTGGAATATTAGCTACGTCAGATACAGCAGCTGTTGTGCTTTCTGCACCTGCGTTCAGTGTCAGTTCTACCTTACTCTCTGCTTTCAGATTCAGGTTCTGACTGGTGGAAATGGTACTTCCCCCTGCTGAAGCCGTACTGGTAACAGGAATTGCCGTTGCAGTAATTTTGCCGGATACATTTACATCTGCCTTTGTGGACAGGGTAAGTTCGGATACAGTTCCGTTATTTACCAGATCAAGCTTTGGTGCTTCGGACTCACCTTTGTTTACTTCGATGTTTGCGCTTGCGCCTTCATCAATTGCCACACGTCCGGTTGCTGCCTGGAATATAATGTTATTGCCAGTTGCTTTCTCAATAAAGGTATTGGATGCAATTGCTTTGATTACAATTTCTTTGAAATTACCATTGTTGACAACTTCGCCGTTTGGTGCATTTACTACAAGTGTTAAATCAGACTTGTCTTCCTTTGGAATTTCGAAGCTGCTTGCTCCACTCTGCTCAATTACTACTTCTTTCAGATCCGGATTAGAAGAAGCGAGTGCTGCATTCAGTTCAGCCTGAGTGGAAACCACCTGCTGAGTAATTGGAGTAGGGGTTGGAGTTGCAGTTGGTGCCGGGGTTGCAGTCGGCACTGGAGTCGCGGTTGGTGCCGGAGTTGCAGTTGGCACCGGAGTTGCGGTTGGTGCCGGAGTCGCAGTTGGCACTGGAGTTGCGGTTGGTGCCGGGGTTGCAGTTGGGGCTACGTTGACAGTTACTGTGCATTTGTAGCTTTTTCCATTCGCACCCTTAAATGTAACGGTGCATTTTCCTGTCTTTTTACCTGTGATCACACCTTTTTTGGTAACAGCCGCAACTTTCTTATTACTGCTGGATACAGATTTGATCTTTGTTCCATTCAGCTTTACAGTTGCTTTTGAACCAACTGTTACATTCAGCTTTTTCTGGCTCAGAGCCGGTGCTTTTACCGTAATCTTACAGGTATAGGTTTTCTTTCCTACTTTGGCTTTGATCGTAGCCTTACCTTTTTTCACTGCGGTAACTTTACCTTTGCTTACTTTTGCTACTTTTGCATTTGAGCTGGACCATTTTGCTTTTTTGCTGGTTCCTGTAACCTTGAGTGTAACTTTTTGGCCTGGATACAGGATTGCTTTTGCCTTATTCATTTTTACGGCTGCTGCCTGGACCGAAAGGCTCATAGTCAGCACCATAACAACCATAAGCAAAAGTGCAGAAAGCTTTTTCCACATTTTCTTACTCATAATGCTCCTCCTTCGTTAAAATATTTTTCCGGTTTACCGTGATAAACTGGACTAATTTAATAATAAAATATTCTTTCTTCTATTTCAAGTACATTTTGGTTAAATTTTGCAAACAAACGAGTTACTGTTCACTGGTAACGTTCCGCGAGGTGTTTTTTGTGAACAAAGTTCACAGAAAACCCGAGAGTTGCGGCGCGAAATCATGCAAAGCATGATTTCTGTGCATCGCGAAGCGCGTTACTGTGAACGGAGTCAACAGTAACACAAAAGAAGGAAGCCTCCATATTGTAATCTCACATCACAATACAGCGGCTTTCCTTATTTTTCCTAATTCACTTCAACTTCTTATTCTTCCACATCCTCCGCCGGTTCTGCCGGGATGAAGACTCTGGAATTTTCATGTTTTTCTTTTTTCTTTAACGCTTCTGCTTTCTCAGTGGCCTCCCTGCAGAATTCCATCTGGGAATTGATCAGAAGCTTGCCTCTCTTGTCCTGCTTCTCGTAAGTTCCATCAGGCTGAAGAATATGGGCTTTTACATTATCACGGAACTCCAGATCCAGAACATGCTTGATCTCATTCTTGATCTGCTCGTCCTCGACCGGGAAAACAATCTCCACACGGCGGTCCAGGTTACGTGGCATCCAGTCCGCACTTCCCATATAAATCTCGTCGCTGCCATTATTGTGGAAATAGAAGATACGGCTGTGCTCCAGGAAGTTTCCTACGATAGAACGCACATGGATATTCTCACTCACACCCGGGATTCCCACTCTCAGACAGCAGATGCCTCGGATCAGCAGGTAAATCTGCACGCCACAGGAAGATGCATGATAAAGAGCTGCAATGATCTTCGGATCACAAAGAGAGTTCATCTTCGCTACGATCATAGCCGGCATTCCTTTCTTCGCGTGCTCTGCCTCTCTCTCGATCAGCTTCAGGAAACGATCCTTCATCCAGATTGGTGCCACGATCAGACGATTCCAGTTCTTCGGCTCAGAATATCCGGAAAGCATGTTAAACACTGCAGTTGCATCCTCGCCGAAGCGCTCGTCACAGGTAAAAATGCCGCAGTCCGTATAAAGCTTTGCAGTGGAATCGTTATAGTTACCAGTTGCCAGATGGACATAACGGCGGATTCCGGTATCCTCACGGCGAACCACCAAGGTAATCTTACTGTGTGTTTTCAGGCCAACCAGACCATAAATAACATGACAGCCTGCTTTTTCCAGCATTTTCGCCCACACAATATTATGTTCCTCATCAAAACGTGCCTTCAGCTCTACCAGAACCGAAACCTGTTTGCCATTCTCCGCAGCCTGGGCAAGTGCTGCAATGATCGGGGAATTTCCGCTGACACGGTACAGCGTCTGCTTAATCGCCAGTACATCCGGATCCTTTGCCGCCTGGCGTACAAAATTTACAACCGGGTCAAAGCTCATATATGGATGGTGTAAGAACACATCTCCCTCACGGATCACCTGGAAAATATCCTTGCTGGTATCTGCAAATGCAGGCACCACAGCAGGGGTATATTTCGGCTCTTTGTACTGATCAAAGCCATCCTGTCCATAAACCTTCATCAGCATGGTAAGATCCAGTGGCCCGTTAATATAGAAAATATCCTCTTCTTTAATGTCAAATTCCTTTTTCAGAATGCCAAGAAGTCTGGAGTCCGTCTTATCCTCCACTTCCAGGCGGATCACCTCACCCCACTGGCGCTTCTTCAGCTGCTTCTGAATTTCCACCAGAAGATCCTCAGCCCCGTCCTCATCTATGGAAAGATCCGCATTTCTCATAATACGGTAAGGATGTGCACAAACCACATCGTATCCAAGGAAAAGCTTGTCAATATTGCGCTCGATAATCTCCTCCAGAAGGATCACAGTAGTGTCCTCTTTATCCCCGGATGGAATAACAACCACACGCGGCAGTACAGACGGCACCTGGACAGTGGCAAATACCAGTACATCCTTTCCCTTTTTCTTATCCTTCTTGGAAATCAAGGCGCCAATATTTAATGTCTTATTTCGAATCAGCGGAAAAGGTCTGGAGGAGTCCATTGCCATAGGGGTAAGAACCGGATAAACATTATCCTCGAAATAACGGTCCACATACTCCTGCTGTTCTTCATTTAATTTCTCGTGCTCCATCACCAGATGAAGCCCCACCTTCTCAAGTGACGGAAGAAGGGAGCGGTTCAGAGTGCTGTACTGGGAACGGACAAGCTCATGTGTCTGGACACTGATCTCCTTCAGCTGCTCTTTTGGTCCCATTCCTGCAATATCTGTTTTCTCATAGCCGGCATGAACCTGGTCCTTCAGGGAAGCCACACGAACCATGTAAAACTCATCCAGATTGGAAGATACAATGCTGGTAAATTTCAGTCTTTCAAACAATGGCAGACTTTTATCTCTTGCTTCTGAGAGAACACGGTCGTCAAACTTCAGCCAGCTCAACTCCCTGTTCACAAAATACTCCGGTTTTTCAAAATTTTTCAGATCCATTGTGCCCCTCCTCACACTTTTCTCTTACGTCTGAATACCAGACGGATACCAAATACCTCTTCAAAAAATTCAACCTTATCCATAAGAAGTCCAAGCTCCAGGGAGATATCCTGCTCAGAATCAACTGTAAGAAGCAGGGTTCTGTCCTTCAGCATAGCCTTCATATTCTTTACCTTCTGATAGTGACTGCGGTCCATGGCATTTGCAATACGAAGGATTGCAGTCAGCTTGGCAATCAGAAGATATACGGAACGATCCATTCCGATCTCTCCTGCGATCTCGCTGTAATAAACAAATTCTGTGGTATTGTAGCGCACCGCATTTGCTATGATCTGACGTTCTTCTGTGGAAAGTCCGATGATCTCCGTAGCCATAATGATCTGATAGGAGCACTCTGCCACATCTCCCATACTGATATATTTGCCACAGTCATGAAGCTGCACTGCAATCTGAAGAAGCAGGCGCTCTCTGTCTCCCATTCCGTGAACTTTCTTCATGCTGTCAAAAATCGCCAGGGCAAGGTCGGTAGTGCCCTTAATATGATCCTTTCCAGTAGAATAACGTTTGGCAATGTTTCTGGCTGCCACCAGAATATCATTTTCAAAATTGTGTGCACTCTTAATAAAATTCTTCTTTTCCCCGAAATCATAAGCAATACCATCAAGAAGAGATACACCTGGCATCCAAAGCGCTTCTGCATTGAAAAGATCCATAAAATCTTTACAGATAACCATAGTTGGCACGATCAAAGCGGCATACTCCGGATCAATATCCATTTCCTCTGACAGTGAAGTCTCGGTCTTATAAACCGTATTCTCATACCGCTTCTCGAACTCAGCCCGTGTAATAATGTTGTCCTGTCTCTCCTCACGGAAAATAGTCTCAGTAAGAAAATCCCCCATAAGGATCAAATTCTTTATCTCTCGGTCTTTCAGATAAAGACGCTTAAACCCGGTCAGGTCATTACGGATAAACTCCTCCACCAGCTGTGCATAATTCGTATTGGTTTTCTCCAGCTCTTTCAGACGCTGGCGGATACGCACGCTTCCCATTTTCAGGCTCTGGGTGGTTACAAGTGCATCTTTGTCAAACAGGGAAATCTGCAGGTTTCCACCGCCCACATCCAGAATAGCGGTTCCTTTCTGGATCATTTTCTTAAAACCATTCTCAATGGCTGCAATAGATTTATAACCCAGAAAATGCTGCTCGGCATTGCTTAAAACCTCCACATGAATTCCGGTTCTTCTGAAAATCTGTTCAATGATAATCAGCGGATTCTTCATCTCACGGAAAACACTTGTGGTACAGGCGCGGTATTCTTTCACGCCGTACTCTGCCATGATCCTCTTAAAGTCGTTAAGTACTTCACAAATAGTATCTACCTTATCCACTTCCATGGTTCCGCCGGAATATACCCCTACTCCAAGATTCAGACGATACCGGATATCGTCCACAGTCCGGAAACCACCCTTTTTGGAAAATTCAAAAATTTTCAT
>OBLF01000171.1_pt1 | contig 81508 bp, 70 predicted proteins | sample 1519231 | NCBI WGS metagenome assembly OBLF01 (sample SAMEA2602895, study PRJEB22501) | metagenome
ACTCAAGACAACCAACTAGCTTAGTTATCTCTCGTCATTACTGTTATAAAAAGTTCATTCTTTTGAATGATGATTCGTTAAGAATTTTCGAGAATCGTATGTGTTTCACTGTTTAGTTATCAAGGTTGTTTGTCTGTCATCTCTTTGCGACAGCTTGTTTACTTTATCATATCTTTCAGATCTTGTCAAGCACTTTTTTCAAAAGTTTTTCAGACCTTCAAGAAGCTGTATAAAGTTGTTTATTTCTGTCGTTCTGTTCAAGCGACTTGATTACTTTACCATAAGTTCAGTCGATTGTCAACAGCTAATTTAAATTTTCTGAAAACTATTTTATTTTTCAGCATTTCAGAAGCAATTCCTTGCGACAGCTTGTTTACTATACCACTGCCGCAAGGAATCGTCAAGCACTTTTTACAAAATCTTACAAAAATCTTTTAGATTTTTTCGCAGCAATCTCCATATTGCAGCCCAATAAAACACTCAATCTGAAAAGTCCTATCATAACAAGTACGCCATAATATACATCAAATATATTTTCTTTCATTTTTTAATTAAATTGTTTTCATAATGGAAGAATTTCTGTCACTGTACCGTTAGAACTTTTCCCATAAACAGCACTTCCTCATTTGCACTGTCGTAGATCAGAAATGCAAATGGCCGTGTCAACTCAACATCTTTTATAATCGGATCCGTATCCATTGCAGACATGCACTCCATTGTCACTGCAGTCACAGCGGCAGCTTTAGTTCCATTTTCGTCTAGTTCCAGCTTTGTTTTCTGTAAAACAGAACTGACATGGACCGCTTTATCTGCAATGCCTGAAAAATCAGCATCGTCCGAAAAAACATTCTCAAGTCCTATTCTACTGAGGATATCACTTAACTCAGCGGTTGTTTCAAAATTCAGCTTAGGCATTTTACAATTAACTTCATCGTATTCCGGTTCTGATTCCAGAAGACCTTCAATATCCAGCTCATCAAGAGTAAAATCTCCTTCTGCTTTCGGCAAAATTCCAATGAAACTCAGATTATTTGCATAGTATTTTTCAAATGCTGTTGCCGCATCATTTTCATAGTAATTATCACCGATGCTTGTCATGTACTTTGTTTCTTCGTTATCGCCGAATTTTTCTTTTTCATCAGAAACATCCCATGGATCCTGGGACCATCCGGATTCGAAATACAATGAATTGGTGAGACACAATTCACTGTTTTCATTAAGCATGTCAGGTTTCATAATTTCCGGAATCAGCCCATCTGTATTTTCATTGCACCATGCATTAATAGTATTGCATGTGTTTTCTTTATCAGAAAAATCAAGAATTTCCGCCTCTGCTTCAAAATTATCTTCTGCATTTTTTTGAAATTGGTCCTGCAGAGTCAGTCCCCGATTTACCCATAAAGCATCTGCAATTTTTAATTTCGATGTATAACCATAATTTTCGTCTTCTGTATTATAGCTTTTAATTACATTCATATACTTTCTGGCATATGCTGCAAAATCATCGGTTCCTAAATATTCATTTAATGCGTTTTTCGTTTCGCCCTTGGCACCTTCTGCAATCATGCCAAGGGCGAAGTTAAGGCTTGTGGGGCTGAACATTATATTGGAATCCTGATTTTCTTTGGCTATTTCATCTGTAAGGTTAATAGAATTCTGCAGATTAACTGATTTATCAAGATCAATGTTCTTTTCAGCTGCATTTAATTCTGCGTGACTGGCTGTGGCAGCATATGCATGGATTGGAGGAGCCATGGTTGTCATGAACGTCAGTGCTCCGGCAAAAAGTTTTATTTTATTCATGTATAACCTCCTTGTACGGTCGATGAAGTCCTTTTTGCAAAGGTTTTCTGCAAGTTTTTGTTTTATTTTAACATATTTGTTTCTTCTTTCTGTTATATTAATTTTCATTTAGTATAAGCGAATTTCCGTATTTACAAGCATTTCTCCCTCATATTGTAGTTTAACAGAGAAAAAACGTTTTTCCTCTGAAAGAAGCAGGTTCAGAAAAACTTTATCACCTTCCCATGTAGGAAGCTCTGGCACTATTTTCTTATCAACCCAGCATAGTTCGCCTTCATTGCATTCAATCAGTTCCCCGGTATATCCATCGGCTGTAAATACACACATAAGCTCAGATTCACATTCGCTGTTTATAAAGGTTACCAGGCCACGAAATTTGTAGGAAGTAAGTGTGAGTCCTGTTTCTTCTTTTACTTCACGCAGAAGACATTCTTCAGGGGATTCCTGATTTTCTGTATGTCCACCTACACCAATCCATTTGCCTTCGTTCATGTCATTTTGCTTTTTTACTCTGTGAAGCATCAAATATTTGCCATCGTTTTCGATATAGCATAAAGTAGTTATTGTCATTTATTCTCCTTCCCGCAGGCACTGCTTTTTTCTGTAAAATATAAAACAAGGGCGATGCATATCAGTTTTATACATGCCCCTGTTTACTGTTTTAAATGATTAGCTTCAGATTTCGCGTGTAGCTTCTTTCAGCCATTCTTTTTCCTCTTCTTCCAGATATGGAGAAATCTTTTTATATACCTGTGCATGATAATTATTAAGAAGTGCCCGTTCCTGCACAGTCATCAGCTCGGGAACAACAGCATCCAGATCAAACGGTACCATAGTCAGATGTTCAAAGCACATGAACTGGCCAAATGAGGTTTTCTCTGCTTTTTTGCATACGAGCAGGTTTTCGTGGCGGATTCCATATTGGTTTTCCACATAGTATCCAGGCTCATCTGATGTGATCATACCCTCTTCCAGTACTGCATTATCTCCCTGAATAATTCTCCAGCGGAAGCTGTTTGGTCCTTCATGAACATTCAGAAGATAACCAACTCCATGTCCTGTTCCATGATTAAAATCCTGTCCCATTTCCCATAACGGACCACGCGCCAGATAATCCAGATTTACACCAGTACAGCCATAACGGAATTTGGCATTTCCAAGGTTCAGCATGCCACGTAAAACAGCGGTAAAATATTTCTTCTGCTCGTCATTCACAGAGCCCATAACAATTGTGCGGGTGGTATCTGTAGTACCTTCGTAATAGTGTCCGCCTGTGTCTGCCAGAAGGAAATTGCCAGGCTCAATGGCAATATCTGTCTCTGGTGTGGCAGAATAATGGTTGATTGCAGCATGAATGCCATAAGAAATAATGGGGTCAAAGCTGTTGTCGATAAAGTTCTCCTGCTGGGCACGGAAGCTGTACAGCTTCTCTCCTGCGCTTAACTCTGTCATTGTAATTTTGCCAACATTTTTCTTTAGCCAGCAGATGAATTTGGTAAGCGCAACTCCGTCTTTGATATGAGCGATACGTTCATTTTCTACTTCTACTGGATTTTTAATTGATTTTGGAAGAAAAGTCAGGTTGGCTTCATCCAGAATCGTTACTTCCTTCGGAATACTGTTTACCAGACGACAGTTGGCTTTCTTTTTACAAAGAAGAACTGTCATGTCTTTCTCAAATGTTTTTACATATTCATAAATGCTGTCATAGGGCAGAATGGTTACGCCATCCTTAGATAATGCGTCCAGAATTGAAGCCGAAAATGCTTTTTCATTTGCAAACAGCCTGATTTCTGTTTTTGTCATTATCAGATAAGAGAGAACAACCGGACAGCAATGTACATCGCCGCCACGAATATTCAGCAGCCATGCAATGTCATCCAGAGAAGTCAGTACAAATCCATCTGCACCTTTCTCTTCCATTGATTTACGGATTCTTGCACATTTGTCAGCACGGGATTCGCCTGCCCATTTTACATCCAGTTCCATAACCGGTTCACAGGAAAGTGCCGGACGATCTTCCCAGATTTCTCCTACCAGATCAGAATCCGTCTGAAGAGTGGCTCCTTTTTTTGCAAGAAGTTCGGTCAGTTCATCTGCTTCTTCGGCGCTGACGGTTCTTCCGTCAAAACCAAGGCACATTCCCTCGCCTAATTTTTCTTCCAGAAACTGGTGCACAGTGGGAACATCTGGTTCTCCCATTTTAAAAAGCTCTACACCCGTTCCCTCCAGCTGTGCGGCCGCCTGGATGAAATATCTTCCATCTGTCCACAATCCAGCCATATCCTGCATGATGACTGCTCTGCCGGCAGATCCGGTAAAACCTGTAATATATTTTCTGCACTTAAAGTATTCTCCTACATATTCAGATGCATGAAAATCATCTGTGGGAACAAGATAAGCATCTATTTTCTTCTCTGCCATTACTTCCCGAAGTGCGGTGATTCGTTCTTTAACTGTCATAAAACTGACTCCTTCCAGTGAATTTTGTCTATTCCTATTATAATATCCACGTTACCCTTTCGCAACCTGTTTAAGAAAAAACACTTTTCTATTCCCAAAAGACGTGATATACTAACTTTCGAAATGAATGATATGCAAAATAGGATTTTATGCGTCAAGTGTTCGGTGAATGGGGAGTTGTCACTGAAACGAAAAGCACGTCTTACGGTATATTATCCGCACCCGTTGCAAGCACTATAAGAGGGATATCTCATATTGTGTCAGAGCCTGCCCGAAAGGAGCTTTCTGCAAGATGCACATTGCGATTTGTGGAAACGTTTTTTAACAGGCTCAAGGGAATGTTTTCGACATACATTCTATCACAATTGGAGATATCCTTTTTTGCGTATTAAGCAGGCAGATATTCGAATTCGAAAATCCTTCCCCGGTTTTATCAAAAAAGGATAGTCTCCGCAATCAAATACAAAGGAGGTTATTTTTAATGGTTGACAAACAAAAAGTAGAACAGGCCATCCGCCTGCTTCTGGAAGGAATCGGTGAGGATATTACCCGGGAGGGACTGATTGATACTCCCGACAGAATTGCACGTATGTGCGAGGAAATTTACGGTGGTCTCGATCAGGAAGCAGATCACCATTTACTGAAGCAGTTTCCAGTAGAAAATAATGAGATCGTATTGGAAAAAGATATTACTTTTTACTCTATGTGCGAGCATCATCTGATGCCTTTTTATGGTAAGGCGCACCTGGCTTATATTCCCGATGGAAAAGTCACAGGATTAAGCAAGCTGGCACGTACGATAGAGGTTTATGCCAGAAGACCGCAGATCCAGGAACGCCTCACAGTACAGATTGCGGACGCTCTGGAGCGTGCCCTCTCTCCGAAGGGAATTATGGTTATGCTGGAAGCAGAACACACCTGCATGACCATGCGAGGCGTTAAAAAGCCAGGAAGCAAAACAATTACAACTGTAACCCGCGGAGCCTTCAAAGAAGATAAGGAGCTGCAGAAAATGTTCCTTTCCATGGTCGGAAAATGAGCAGTTCTTTTTCTGAAACAAACCGTATTTCTTTAATCTGGCGGCATCCCCTTTATCAAAAGCACTGTGAGAAAATACAGGAGCTTGAAAAAGATCGTATTTTCTGCAGACATACGCCGGAACACTTTCTGGATGTTGCCAGGCTGATGTATATTTATTCTCTGGAAAACAAGCTTAATCTGTCCAGGGAAATCATTTATGCCACTGCTCTTCTTCATGACATTGGCCGTGCGCAGCAATATCTGTCGGGTATTTCTCATGACATTGCAGGAGCTGAAATAGCCGGAAAGATTCTGGCAGATCTGCATTTTACAGAGCAGGAAAAAGAGGAAATATTATCTGCGATCAGTCAGCACAGGACGGATGGATCTGATAATGTGTTGGCTATGCTGCTATATAAGGCTGATAAAAAGTCCAGAAATTGTTTTTCATGTTCAGCAGCTTCAGAATGTTACTGGCCTTCTGAGAAAAAAAATCTGACAATTGAATATTAAGCCTTCTAAAAAATCTAACAGAAAGGATGGTTTCTATTTATGAAAATTGGAAATCGTTTTTTTGATACACAAAATCACACTTATATAATGGGAATTTTAAATATTACTCCTGATTCTTTTTCCGATGGCGGGAAATGGAATCATTTAGATGAAGCTTTGCGGCATACAGAAGCCATGATCGCGGATGGTGCGGATATTATCGATATTGGCGGGGAGTCTACGCGTCCCGGACACACGCCGGTCAGTGCAGAGGAAGAAGCTCAGAGAGTTTTGCCCGTTATCGAAGCGGTCAGAAAACGTTTTGACATTCCCATTTCTGTAGATACCTTCAAAAGCAGCGTGGCAGAAAGTGCGATTCAGGCCGGTGCAGATCTGGTCAACGATATCTGGGGATTAAAATATGATTCTGAAATGGGAGCTGTAATTGCCAAATATGATGTTGCATGCTGTCTCATGCACAATAAGTCCAATACAGAATATAACAATTTTCTCATTGATATGCTTTCTGAGACACAGGAATGTGTCAATCTTGCAAGAAAAGCAGGAATCAAAGATGAGAAAATCATTCTCGATCCAGGGGTTGGATTTGGAAAAACATTTGAGATGAATCTGGAAACTATGAATCATCTGGAGCTTTTTAAGAATCTGGGCTTTCCGGTTCTTCTTGGCACCTCACGCAAGTCGATGATCGGACTGGCACTTGATCTGCCTGTAGACCAGCGTGTAGAGGGAACACTGGCTACCAGTGTAATTGGTGTGATGAAGGGCTGTTCTTTTGTGCGTGTTCATGATGTCAAGGAAAACAGACGCGTAATCCAGATGACAGAAGCAATTTTGGGTTGTAATTGAGAGTAAAGAGGACATTCGCAATCCGCTTTGCTACTTGCTCATGAACGCAGTCGCGAAGCGACTGCGTTCAAATTCCTCAAAATTGTAAATAGCCAACAGAAAGGAACAACTGTTATGGATAAAACCAGATTTGATAAAATAGAAATTAAAGAACTGGAAATTTTTGCCAACCATGGTGTCTATCCGGAAGAAAATGTACTTGGACAAAAATTTGTTATTTCTGCCACCCTCTTTACCCACACACGTCAGGCCGGGTTAACGGATGATCTGTCTGCTTCTATCAATTACGGAGAAGTCAGCCACATGATTACAGATTTCACCAGAAAACATACTTTTAAGCTTCTGGAAGCACTTGCAGAAAATCTTGCAGAGATGCTGCTCGACTCTCTTTCCGGTCTGGAACAGATCACACTGAAAATTGAAAAGCCCTGGGCTCCTGTTGGTCTTCCACTGAAAACCGTATCTGTGGAAATCACAAGAAAATGGCATACTGCATACATTGCTTTTGGCTCTAATATGGGAGATAAAAAGCTGTTCATCGACAATGGGATACGTGGTTTGAAAAAAACAAAAGGATGCCGGATAGAGGCCGTTTCTGATTATCTTGTAACAGAACCTTATGGTGTTACCGATCAGGATGAATTTCTGAATGGAGTTTTGAAAATGCGTACCCTTCTTTCACCGGAAGAATTGCTGGAACGTCTTCATCAGCTGGAACAGGAGGCAAACCGGGAACGTATTATTCACTGGGGTCCTCGTACTCTGGATCTGGATATTCTCTTTTATGATCAGGAAATCATTGATACTGCAGATCTTCACATCCCCCATCCGGATATGCAGAATCGTGACTTTGTGCTGGCTCCTATGAACCAGATTGCCCCTTACCTCAGGCATCCTGTACTAAATCAGACAATTTCACAGCTTTTAAATATTCTTCTTTGCCGCTAAACGAACATGTCGCCTACCGGCGACATCACATATGAAAGTCAGCTGTTCCGCGCCTATGACGCTCCCACAGCTGCCGACCGCATTCGTAATCCGTGCTATCACGCCACCGTACGGTTCCGTATACAGCGGTTCAACCAACTTAACAAGTGACAATCTAACATTGGGGCTGCCGGAAAACAGGCAGCCCCTTGTGTAATAATTCGCATCTGCTGTCAGGAAGTGAGACGCTGTCCGCAATATTCACAGTTGCACAGGCGCCCTTTTATTATCTGATTCTTTGCACCGCAGCTGGGACAGGTAACTGTAATATAAATCTTCTCATTCACACGTCTGTTTGGTGCAGTGATCAATATACAATTTTCTTCTCTGTCTATCTGAATATTTCGAATATACCCTTTGGCAATCATTTTTTCCAGTTTCCTTACAGCATCTTTTCCCATCTCGGTCTCAAACTTCTCAAATGAGAGCGTGCTCTGGGCATAAGATTCAAACCAACAGGCTATTTCTCTGGCTTTTTTCTTCTTCAATGCTTTCTGGATTTCCCGGAAGGTGGGATACAAAAATAACAATCCCAGTATAATCTCCGTTGCTGCCATTCCCCAGCGTCCTTCACCAATATATTTCTCTGCTGCGCCAATAGCTCCCAGAGTAAAAAGTATACAGAAGCCACAAAGAACCCATTTCAGTTTTCCTAACACTCCTGTTTTTTTATTCTTTTCTGTTAAAAAATCATTCATGTCTGTTTCCTCTTTCCCCAATTAATCAATCTCTGTTATATACGAAAGCCTGTTTAAAAAATCATTCCTGCAATCTGCACGCCCTGATGAATCTTCTGTCAGCATATACCAAAATCCGTCTGTCAGCCAGCTCCCAGCAAAAGCCACGCATCGCCTAACGGATCGTAATAATAAACCACATTATCTCCTGCCGCATAATATTTTTCTTTTGTAAAATGTTCCTCATGATCTGTCCCTATAACAAATACCGGACAGTTTCTTCCCTCAATATACTCCTCCGTACCGGTATACCACAGGGACATTCCAAGACCAAGGTAATAACTAACTTCGTCTGTTTGCGCAATCAAGTCCCTGGCAATATTTATATCCAATGAATAATCATAATCTGATTGATACTCATCCCAATCATAATATATTGAAAAATCATAGCAGTAGGCTTCCGCTGCAAGGTGTCCATCCTTTAGCGATACCATAGGATGGTATTGCACACTCATATTCTGCTTCTGCACAGAAACCATTACATTGGAAAAAATCTCGCTCATATTGCAGCGCAGGATAATGACTTCATTTTCCTGCCCCATATACCATGGATTGTTCAGATCTTCCAAATATTCCCCTTCTTCCGTAACCTGAGTCGGATAAATACTGATCTTACAATCAAGTCCTGGAACAATAGCATAGATTTCATAACCTCCTGCATCAACAACAGTTCCATCCTGCAAAAAAGGATAAGCCGCAGCCAATTCTTCCTGCCTGGTATATTCAAGTATCTCTGATGTATCTGCATTTTCATAAGTGTAGCCCAGAAATGCCATTCCAGCCTGGCATTCATTTTCTCTGATAATGTCTTGCAAAATTGCCAGATTCTCTTCTGCCCCAGAAGTTTGGGCAGATACTTCTCTCACACATTCACCGTAGTTACTAAAAGAAAACAGTGCTGCGCAAACACATACAGCAATAGAAAATTTTTTCATACTTTCAGCTCCTTCCTGTCAGAATATGCCTATGCCTTTCTATTTCAGTGTGGTTACAATCAATTTACTTTCCAACGCAGCTGCTATCAGATCTTCCTTACAGCTATATCCTGCCTTGTCAATCATTTCCTGAAAATTCCATCTTACCCCGGAAGTCGAACAATCCATTTTCCTTGCAATCTCCGAATAGGACATCCCATGAATATACAAACGCAGCATTTCCAGTTGTCTTGGACTGATATCACCGCTTGTGATCCAGTTAAGTTCCACCTTTGGCGTTATATCCGGAAATACACGCTCACCATTTAAGGTTCTGTAAATCACACTCCGTATATCCTCTTCACCGTGATCTTTATACCAGAGACTGTCCGCACATCCGCTTTTTGCTCTTTCCAGCACCTTGGGATCGATCAGAGACGTAACAACCAATACCTTTGTATATGGGTACTTTTCCCTGATCATTTTTCCGGCGCTCAGCCCATCGTGATTATGAAATGTCTGAACATCCATGATTACAAGATCTATTACTGAATAATCACAGATTTTTACAGCTTCACGGGCATCCGAAATTGTCTGAACATGTCGAAATTCCGGATTCTGCATAAGAATATATTCAAAATACTTCTGCATGATCTTCTGATCTTCTACTATCAGTACACGTACCATCCAAACTCATCCTTTCTGTCAGCGGCATCTTCAATATCAGACAAAACTCAGGGACAAATGAAATTTGCATTGTGCAGTTCATTGATTCGGCTGCTTTTCTCAGTGCAGACAAACCACCGCCTTCTTCCGCATTTTTTTCAGGCGCATCTCCATCATTGGTGATCCGGATGTTGTATTCATTTGCATATTTGTCTATCTTCACAAAAATAACATTGCCGTGGGCATGTCTGGCACAGTTTGTCACACATTCACGGATTGCTCTGTCTGCCAGAACTCTGTAAGATGGATATAAAGGAAAGTTTCCGCTGATCTGAACCGAAATCCCAAGCTCCTCTGCATGTTTAATCGTATCCTCATACAGCTTTTCCATACTCTCTACGGCAGAACCGGTAAGAATATAAACCAGATGCTTCAATGCAGACAATTGTTTATCCATTTTGTCCTGATTTTCTTTTCTCTCCAATATTCTGCGTATTGACAGAAGACTTCGCCCAAAATTGTCATGGACTTGCATTTTCAAAGCAAGTGTTTCCTGCTCTCTGATTTTATCACCGATTTTTTCGTACATTTCCTCCAGCTTATGATTCAGGATTTCCAGCTTTTCATTGTTTGCCCTGATCTTTTCACTATTATAGTAAATTTCTGATACATTAACTGCTACTGTCTGCAGATATCCTGCACAATCCGGCTCCTGCAGACGATATTCCTGAAACATCCAGACAGAATCATCTGGAAAATAAAACACGTTACTGTCGCTGCTTAATCGGATAAGTCCTTTTGATATAAATTCATTGTCCATTGCTTTTCGCAATGTATCATAATCCTGCAGATAAGCCCCCGTCATCATTCTGCACAATTCCTGCATCTTGGTATTACACAAAACGATCCTTCCAAGTGAATCCGAAAAGCATACTCCACACGGAACGTCATCCACAGCTTCATTCACAGACCAGTACGACAAGGAATGATTATATTTGTATCTCTCCTTCCAGATTGCCCAACAAAGATATAATGTCAATGCAACAATCCCTGATGTTAAAATACTGGCCGGATAATCCTGAAGCATTGGCTGATATGCACTTTCTCCAATACTATATCTATGCTCATTCATCAAAGAAACCATAAGAACAAAAGAAACTGCAAAAACAGTTATTGCCGTTATCACTTTCTTTTTCCCGGAAAAACAGGTGATTCTTAACAAAAAGAGAATAAGTTCCAAAATCAGGCAGATTTCCAGAAGAATCATCAGAAAATTCTGCATTGCTATGCTGCATTCTACAAAACTATTCATCTGCCGCCTCTCTTTCTGAATATGCTGCACCCAACAAACCATTCTTTTTCATCTTCCTGCTGCACTTTAAGGTCCGGTCTTTCTGACATTAAGCCGCACAGATCTGCCTCTGATGCAATGTGAACGGAAATCCGAAGATCATCATCAATCTGCGACACACGGTAAAACATAGACTGCATCACATCAGATAGCCGTTCTGCAAGCCATTCAAAGGTATCATAGCATTTTAGTATATCCTCTGCATTCAGCTGAATATCTCCATTTTCCACATAATAAGCAGCCCGGATCCTGCATAATTTTAAACTGTCACAGGATTCTGCAAGACTTTGCCTGAGATCTTCCATAGTAAGCACATTTCCATCTGATGTATATTGTGTCAATACCAGATTTTTTCTCCGCTTCAAATATGTACCAATAACTACAATTTTACCGAGAAGCAGATCATATCGTTCCCTTGATTCCGTCCTTTCCAGTTCATCCATCAACTGCGACAGCAATTCCAGCTGTCCAGCAGTCTGATTCTGTATCATGTTTAACAGCCGATTCTGTTCTTCTGTTTTTCTTCGCTCCGCTTCTTTCTCATAGGTTTTCTGCAGCAGTCTGTTTCTGGCAATCAGTTCTTCCTGCTGTTCCCGAATATCCTGATATTGATCCAGCAATATTGAAATATCTTCTGACCAAAACAGATGTCCTCCCCTTATGGGAATATGGTTGATCCGGATTCCCTGTTCCTGCACAGATGATCTGTGAATGATCATTGTACGCATTTCAGGAGAAAGCTTGGGAAAATCACCGGAATGATAATAACGCTGAAAAGAATCATCTGTAATCTCTGCGTCCAGCCCTCCTGAAGTCTGAAATAATTCAAAATATCGATTGTTTGTCTGTATCAATCCGCATACTATACAGCCCTGATAAATTGCTGCCATTAAAAGACAACACACTGCTGTCATATCCCCTGCAAGGGTTTGGATGAAAGACAAATGAAATATATTTCCAACATTCCATCCCAGAAGCAATATTCCTGGAATGACTGGCAGCCAAAACTGTTTCTTTCCCGGAATCCTGCTTTTTCTGATCAGAATAATTTCCATTCCTGTCAGACAACTCAGCATCCACCCCTGAATCACTGCAAAAAGAATACCATAACTATAATCCCTATCCGAAAATGGAGGCTGTTTAGAAAACCGAAACACCAGCTGATGCAAATCATTTGTAAAAACACTTATGATCAATACTGCCGCCACAGTCAAAAGAATTATGATTTGTCTGACCGTTTTTTCTTCATCTTTTTCAACAAAAAACAACGCTGCCGACAGACCTAAAACAGGGATCAAGATCATCGGAATATAATACAGATACCAACATATATGTTCTCCAAGAGGTTCATGAAAAATATGAAATTTCACTGTTCTTACAAAGAACCAGAATACCATCAGACAACCAATTGCAGTCAGACATCTGCGCATTTTTTTATATACTACATGCTTTTCCAGATAGATTACCCAGGCACAGTACAGCCCCAGGTAAATACAATTGCGGCACTGGTCTGCAAAATTTCTTGCAAAAGTATTTTTCGGTCTTACCAGCCTGCAGAAATAAGCCAGAAGCACGCTTATCAGAATTACTCCATACGACAACATCCTCTTTTTATTATATGTCATGAAAATTCCTCTCTCATTGTATACTTTTATAACAAGTATACTATAAAACTCTGTTTTATTATATAGTTTTTAGAGAAACTGTCAATTTTCAGAGTTTTCCGATTATTGGTCACTGGTTTAGAATGAACAATAACCCTATTATCACGAACAGAGTGAACAATCATGTCCACTCTGTTTGTCATTACTTAAAACGGTCTTGGCTGACCACAATATTCGCAAAACCTTCCCACATTCTCTGCACCACACTGGCATCTCCACGATCCGCTATCAGGTTGCATTCCTGGGTTCATGTTCATTCCAGGACGCATTCCTGCGTTCATGCTCATTCCAGGCTGCATCCCTGTGTTCATGCTCGTTCCAGGCTGTATTCCGGCATCATTTTGTGTCAAAGCCGCAATGATCTGATGTCCAGTCTGCTCCACTTCCATCAATTCTCCTCTCTTTTCACTGCTTATGGAAAAAGTATTCAGACGAAAATCCATATCGTCAAACCAGGGAGTGTTAACCTTAATGCGCATAGTATAATCAAACTCATAGTCATATATTGGCGGCTGATAGCTTACTGTCTTTCCATCCTTTGTATAGGTTTTCTCAATCTGTTGTCGATCCACCTCTACTCTACACTGTACAATAGCGGATAAAGGAACTATATCCGGATTTTCATTGACATCCAGTTTTCGTGCAACAGTAAAATTTCTCTTATGATCATCAATGAAAACAGTATAATTTCTGGTACTGATCTGACGGGTTATGCCAAAATCCATTACTGCCTTTTTGTTATTTTCACGATATTCCAATTGACGTTTTATATCCTCTACCGTACTGTGCCGCCGTTCCTCAAACCATGGTGATAATTTTTTGGCACAGTTTTTACATAGATTTCCGTCATCTAATTTTCGATTCCCCAGTAAACCTATTTTTTCTCCGCAGATATCACAGATTTTCTTATCAAATAATCCCATAGCTTTCCTTTCTTTTCTGCCGCACCAGAATCATGCAATTCTGGTGCGGCAGTATTTTACACTATTCTACAACATCTATTTTGTCAAAATATGTCTTTACGGAGAAGTCCTCCCCATCTGTTTCAGAAGTTTCTTCTTCACTGCCATCAGACTCCGGTTCAAAACACAGTTTTCCATCATCTAATAAACTGAGCCTCATAGTATCACAACTGAAAAGCATAGTTCCAGCCTCATCTCCCGCTGCAGTTTTCAATACCAGAATATTTCCATCCATTTCTCCCTGGAGTTCAGCTCTGCCCTCTTCTCCGCTTTCAATTACGATAAGCTCAGACTTATCTTCCTGAATAGACAACATCATCTCAAATCCGGTCAGTTCAGAATTGACAGGCATCTGCATTCCAAATGCATCCATCAAAGTGCAGATCCATTCTCCTTTGAAATCCTCCATGGTCGGGTTTTCCACCGGTTTGCCTGGTACATATGGCTCATACTCTTCCTTTTCCTGGCTTAGGATCATTGTCGTTCCATCTGCAGTTATCGTTATTTTGCCATCAGCATACTCACATTCTACCGTTTGATCGCTATAAGTCATCAACAATTTATCATTTTCTATTTTCCACTCTGATTGATCTGCCTCTGGTTCTTCCCCACTGTAGGACGTTATGGTTTCCATCTGACCGCCTTCTTTAATATCCACGGTCACTTCCATTCCCATTACTCCTGGATGAAACAAAATGTCTCCACCCATGGAAAGCTCATTTACATACCAGGTTCCAATAACATCCTTTTCTTCAAGTGCATAAGCATTCACGCTCATCAGGCCTGTCATTAAGACTCCAACTGTTCCAGCCACCCACAGTCTCATTTTTTTGTTCATAAAAACATCTCCCTTCTTGTTATTATCGTGTTTTTTGTTATTTTCATTATACGTGAATGCTTTCCTATTTGCACTAGCACTTCTGACAGTAACTGAACCGATCGGGTACATCGAATATTAAGCAACCGCCATATTGACTTGTCTGATTTTTCATCTGCTGCGCCTACGTCAGTCACCGTAGCCACCCAGAATTTAATCCACACAAGAAAAGCCTGTGATACCACCCTTTTCAGGCAGTATCGCAGGCTCACTTTACGCTACGACATAATAAACATTACATGTTTATATTATATATTTATAATGCGGACTTGCCGCGGGTAATTCTTATTCCTCTGTTCCGTACAGAGTGATCAGCTTCTGCAGATACTCGTATCTTGCCTTAGCCTCGGACTGGTTCTTAGCGAACAGTCTGGCAGCTTTCTCTGGATTCTGACGCTGTAAGGAGTTGTAACGAACCTCACCGTTCAGGAATTCCTGATAATCTGTCATATCCGGTGCTTTGGAATCAAGGCTAAACTTGCTTCCCTCAGCAGCTGGGTTGAAGCGGAAGTTGTGCCAGTATCCACACTTAACAGCAAGCTCTTCCTCTGTCTGAGCTTTTGACATACCTTTCTTGATACCATGGTTGATACATGGAGCGTATGCGATGATAAGTGATGGTCCCGGATAAGCCTCTGCCTCTGCAATTGCTTTGATAGCCTGGTTGAAGTCAGCTCCCATAGATATCTGAGCAACATATACATAACCATAGCTCATTGCGATAGAAGCCATATCTTTCTTCTTGGTCTCTTTACCGCCAGCTGCGAACTGTGCGATCGCACCTGTAGGTGTAGACTTGGAAGACTGTCCGCCTGTGTTGGAGTAAACCTCTGTATCGAATACCATAACGTTGATGTCACGTCCGCTTGCGAGAACATGGTCAACACCACCGAATCCGATATCGTAAGCCCATCCGTCACCACCGAAGATCCACTGGGATTTCTTAGCAAGGAAGTCTTTCTGTGTAAGAATGTCTTTTGCTTTGTCGCATCCGCAAGCCTCAAGAGCTGCAACCAGTTTCTCTGTTGCTGCGCCGTTGGTAGCACCGCATGCGAAAGTATCCAGCCATTCCTGACCAGCAGCTTTAACGTCTGCATTGTCACCGTTAGCTACAACATCTTCAATTTTTGCTTTCAGGCCATCACGGATAGCTTTCTGAGCAAGAAGCATACCATAACCGAACTCAGCATTATCCTCAAATAAGGAGTTGCCCCATGCAGGACCCTGTCCCTTAGCATTTACGGTATATGGTGTAGAAGGTGAGGAGTTACCCCAGATAGAGGAGCATCCTGTAGCGTTTGCAATGTACATTCTGTCACCAAACAGCTGGGTGATCAGTTTTGCGTAAGGTGTCTCACCACATCCAGCACAAGCTCCTGAGAACTCAAGAAGCGGCTGTTTGAACTGGCTTCCCTTAACAGTTGTCTCTTTGAATTTAGCGATAACGTCTTCTTTAACCGGAAGAGTTACACCGTAATCGAAGTATTTCTGCTCTCCCATGTTTGCTTCAAGGTTTTCCATAGCAAGTGCCTTAGCACCTTTCTTGCCTGGGCAGACGTTCGCACAGGAACCACATCCTGTACAGTCAAGAGCGGATACAGTCATTGTGAACTGATACTCATCTTTCATACCAGTCATTGGTAATGTCTTGATTCCCTCTGGAGCATTTGCAGCCTCTTCAGCTGTAAGAGCTACCGGACGGATAACTGCGTGCGGGCAGACATAAGCACATCTGTTACACTGGATACAGTTCTCCGGATTCCATACAGGGATATTTACAGCGATACCACGTTTCTCGTATGCAGCAGCACCGGATGGTGTAGTACCGTCAACATAATCTTTAAATGCAGATACAGGCAGTGTATTACCTTCCTGAGCATTAACCTTAGCCTGGATGTTGTTAACAAAATCAACAACTTCCTGACGTCCTTCTGTAGCGTGAGTCATATGAAGACCCTCGTCTGCAGCATCTTTCCAGCTCTCTGGAACCTGAATCTCAACAACCTGCTTAGCACCAGCATCGATAGCTGCCCAGTTCTTCTGAACAACATCATCACCTTTACGTCCGTATGTTGCTTTCGCAGCAGCTTTCATAAGCTCGATAGCCTGCTCCTCCGGAATGATTCCGGTAAGTTTGAAGAATGCGGACTGAAGGATTGTATTGATACGTGTTGGTCCCATGCCAGTCTCGATACCGATCTTAACACCGTCGATGGTGTAGAATTTGATACCGTGGTTAGCGATGAATGCCTTAACCTGTCCTGGAAGATGTTTCTCAAGACCTTCCATATCCCATGCACAGTTCAGAAGGAATGTACCGCCGTCAACCAGTTCCTGTACCATGTTATATTTGTTCACATAGGACGGATTGTGGCATGCTACAAAGTTTGCTTTGTGGATCAGGTAGGTAGATTTGATCGGTTTCTTACCAAAACGAAGGTGGGACATTGTAACACCACCGGACTTCTTGGAGTCATAATCAAAGTATGCCTGAGCGTACATATCTGTATTGTCACCGATGATCTTGATGGAGTTCTTGTTAGCACCTACAGTACCATCAGCACCAAGTCCCCAGAACTTACAGTTTGTTGTTCCCTCTGGAGTAGTTACAAGCGGAGCGCCTGTCTCAAGGGAAAGGTTTGTAACATCATCAACGATACCAAGAGTAAATTTCTCTTTCTCAGTATTGTCATAAACAGCTACGATCTGAGCCGGTGTTGTGTCCTTGGAACCAAGTCCGTAACGTCCGGTGAAGATCTTAACGCCGTCAAATTTGCTGTTCTTAAGTGCAGCAACAACATCAAGATACAGAGGCTCGCCCTGAGCTCCTGGCTCTTTTGTTCTGTCAAGAACTGTGATCTGTTTAACTGTCTCAGGAATAGCATCGATAAGAGCCTGTGCGCAGAATGGTCTGTAAAGACGAACTTTAACAACACCAACTTTTCTGCCAGCTGCCATTAAGTAGTCGATTGTCTCCTCGATGGTATCATTTACAGAACCCATAGCTACGATAACGTGCTCTGCATCTGCTGCTCCATAGTAGTTGAACAGCTTGTAATCAGTACCGATCTTAGCGTTAACTTTGTCCATGTACTCCTGTACGACTGCCGGAAGAGCATCGTAGTATGGGTTACATGCCTCTCTTGCCTGGAAGAAGATATCCGGGTTCTGAGCGGAGCCTCTCTGACATGGATGGTTCGGATTCAGTGCGTGATCACGGAATGCCTGAATAGCGTCCATATCTGCCATATCTTTCAGGTCTTCATAGTCCCATGTCTCAATCTTCTGGATCTCGTGAGATGTACGGAATCCGTCGAAGAAGTTAATGAACGGAACTTTTCCCTTGATTGCTGCAAGATGTGCTACCGGAGTAAGGTCCATAACTTCCTGTACGGAAGACTCACACAGCATTGCGCAACCAGTCTGACGACAGGCCATAACATCGGAATGATCTCCGAAAATGGAAAGTGCGTGGGAAGCAAGTGCACGAGCGGATACGTTGAATACACCCGGAAGCTGCTCACCAGCGATCTTGTAAAGGTTCGGGATCATCAGTAACAGACCCTGGGATGCTGTATAGGTAGTAGTAAGGGCACCAGCTGCAAGAGATCCGTGTACTGCACCAGCAGCACCAGCCTCAGACTGCATCTCTGTTACCTGTACTTCCTGTCCAAAGATGTTCTTTCTTCCCTGGGTTGCCCACTCGTCTGTAGCCTCAGCCATAACAGATGAAGGGGTGATCGGGTAAATTGCAGCTACATCAGAAAAAGCGTATGATGCATGAGCGGCTGCATGGTTACCATCCATGGTTTTCATCTTTCTTGCCATAGTTTGTTTTTCCTCCTTAAAGGTATGATGAAAATAATATTTCTAGACACAATGTGTCTAAAAGTCCATATGACATTATAGCATAATCTTCCAATGATGTCTATTTTGATTTTTGTATATTATCACATACAAAGATTACCAGTAAGCATAAAAAAAGCCAGCCAGATACTCCTTTATGGAGTCTGACCAGCTTTTTAGCATATTACATTTCCGGCATGAGAACTTCCTGAAGGGATTTTCTCTTAAGCATTTCCCACACCCCCTGCTGAATCTCACAGAGTTCTCTGTGCATGTAGCAAGGAAGATGATCTCCTTTTCCATCTGTTGGACACTCATAACCTGAAGCCATACATTCTATAATGAACAAATCCGGGTCAATAGCCTTATATACGTCAAACAGAGTCAGTTCACCAAGTGATTTATTCATGGCATATCCACCATGGACTCCGCGATATCCTTTCACAATACCGGCTTTCTGAAGTTTCTTTAGTATCTTATAGGCAAAGGGAGCGGTAATGGATTCCTTCTCGCAGATTTCATTAACGCTAAGGCGAGTTTCCCCTGACAGTGCCCGAAGAACTCTTGCTGCGTAATCGCACTCTCTTGTAATAAACATGTCTGTACCTTCTCCTTACTGGACACAAATCATACTGATTCTTATATTATGTCCCTTTTCTTCTCTTCTCCTCCCAGTATGTTCAAATTATAGCAATTTTCAACTTCTATTTCAATAGTTTTTTAATTTTTTTAACATTAATTTCACACTATTTTTAGTTATCGACTGTTTTTAGACGTTTATTTATTTCCAGGCAGATTTCTTCCGCTGTCCGATTGTCTGTTTTTATAACAAAGTCTGCAGCAGCTTCATACTTGGGACGCCTTGCCTCCATCAATTCTTTTATGTATTCCGGATTCATATTTTTTTCCAGAAGAGGTCTGTTGTGGCTGCCTTTCACTCTTTCGTAAACAGTCTCTGGTTCTGCTGTCAAAAGAACAATCGTTCCATTCTTCTTCATCTCATCTACATTGCACTGACGCATTACAGTTCCTCCGCCACACGATACTACGATATTATCCATGGCAGAAATTTTTTTTACAAGTTCGGTCTCCAGATTCCGAAAATATTCTTCCCCTTTTTTTTCAAAAATTTCTGGAATGCTCATTCCCTGTTCCTGAACAATCTGCTCATCCATCTCAATTTTGTCAAAACCGCATACCTCATGCAGGCAATTCAGGATCATACTTTTACCGGTTCCCATAAAACCGGTAAGATATATCTGTTTCTTCGGCATAATTTTTCCTCCAGTTGAATGCCAGGGAAGCAGCACCGTACACCACCTTTTAGAAAAAACTTCCGGTGCTTTTATTCATTCTGGCATTATATTCAGCCATTATAACAGCGGCTTTTTTTTTTGTAAAGTCTAAGGTTTTTGGGTTTTATAAGTTTTCTCCATGTTTCTGCTGTAAAACAGCCTTTAAACAAGAAATAATTGTTGCAAATTTGCCAGTTTACGATAAAATGAAAATCGGCTATACTTATCATTATATGTGTATTTATAAGGATAACGTTTTAATATAGGAGGAAAATATGATTTCAGCAAACAATATTACTTTGCGAGTTGGAAAGAAAGCTCTTTTCGAAGATGTTAATATCAAATTTACAGAAGGAAACTGCTACGGACTTATTGGCGCCAACGGTGCAGGAAAATCTACATTTCTGAAGATTCTTTCCGGTCAGCTGGAGCCTACCAAGGGCGACATTGTGATCACACCAGGACAACGTCTCTCTTTTTTACAGCAGGATCACTTCAAATATGATGCCTATACAGTTCTCGACACTGTAATTATGGGTAACCTTCGTCTCTATGAGATCATGAAAGAGAAGGAAGCCATTTACGCCAAGGAGGATTTTACCGACGAAGACGGAATCCGTGCCAGCGAGCTTGAAGGTGAATTCGCAGAGATGAACGGATGGGAAGCAGAATCCGATGCTGCTACTCTTCTGAACGGTCTTGGAATTGACACTGAATTCCACTATGCACAGATGGCTGACCTGACCGGTAGCATGAAGGTCAAGGTTCTTCTTGCACAGGCACTTTTCGGAAATCCTGACATTCTGCTGCTGGATGAGCCTACCAACCATCTGGATCTTCCCGCGATTGAGTGGCTTGAAGAATTCCTGATCAATTTTGATAATACTGTTATCGTGGTATCCCATGACCGTTACTTCCTGAACAAGGTTTGTACACAGACTGCTGATATTGATTATGGCAAAATTCAGCTGTACGCTGGTAACTATGATTTCTGGTATGAATCCAGCCAGCTTCTGATCAAGCAGATGAAAGAAGCAAATAAGAAAAAAGAAGAGAAGATCAAAGAGCTCCAGGAATTTATTTCCCGATTCAGTGCTAACGCTTCCAAGTCCAAGCAGGCAACCTCCCGTAAGAGAGCCCTTGAGAAAATCCAGCTGGATGACATGCGTCCTTCCAGCCGTAAATATCCATACATTGATTTCCGCCCGAACCGTGAAATTGGAAATGAAGTTCTCATGGTCGAAAATCTTTCCAAAACAATTGATGGCGTGAAGGTTCTGGATAACATTTCCTTCACTCTTGGACGTGAGGACAAGGTTGCTTTCGTTGGTGCCAATGAGCAGGCGATCACTACTTTCTTCAAGATCATCACTGGAGAAATGGAACCGGATGAAGGTAATTACAAATGGGGAATCACTACCACCCAGGCTTATTTTCCCAAAGACAATACTCAGGAATTCGATAACGATCTTACGATCACAGACTGGCTGACACAGTATTCTGAGATTAAGGATGCCACTTATGTACGTGGTTTCCTTGGACGTATGCTCTTCCCTGGTGAGGATGGTGTGAAACGTGTCCGCGTACTTTCCGGTGGTGAGAAGGTTCGCTGCCTTCTTTCCAAAATGATGATTTCCGGTGCCAACATCCTGATTCTGGATGAGCCTACCAACCATCTGGACATGGAGTCCATCACTGCATTGAACAATGGTCTGATCAAGTTCCCGGGGGTAATTCTTTTCACCTCTCATGATCATCAGTTTGTTCAGACAACTGCAAACCGCATCATGGAAATTCTTCCAAATGGTACTATGATTGACAAGATCACTACTTATGACGAATATCTTGCAAGTGATGAGATGGCTAAAAAGCGCCATGTCTTTGAGATTACTGAGGAAGACGCTCAGGATAATTAAAACGCGTTTGAAAAGTCTTTCCGCAAGATGTACGACACAGATTTTCCAAACACATTCTTAAAAAGCTCCTCCTGCCAAATCAACTGACAGGAGGAGCTTTTCGTAGATATTGCTATTTACTTTTCTAGAGCGTATTTGAAAAAGAGTTCAGGGTTTATTTACTGTTTCCTGCATATCCGCTTACCGTAATATAATCAGACGGATAGTAATACGTCACATTGCCTTTCTTCGTGGTCAGAACACCTGTATAGGATCTTCCGGCAGAGCTCTGTGGAATCAGCATAAAATGATACTTGGTTCTTCCATTGGTAGTCAGATATTTTCTCTTATAGAGTTTGCCGCCCTTCTTATTGGTGTAGCGTCTGAATGCCACATACTTGGACTTGAAGCTGTAATTTTCATAAGAGGTTGTATTCAATCTACGATTAATGTTAGCGCCCTTCTTAGCTGCAACAATTAATGGTAAAGTAGAAAGATTGCTTCCGGTTCTTGTCATCTTGATCCACTGACCTTTCTTGATGGTCCTTGTGTTCTTCAGTGGACTATGGCTGGAGCTCTGGTATGCTGCTGTAAGCTTGCTCTTAGCATTCGGTGAGGTAATTTTCACGCTAAGCTTCACAGAACCTGATGTAACCTTAAGGCAGGCGATCATTCCCTGATTGGAAGAGGTGCTGCTCTTAATGTATGTGTTGTTAATGATCTGGCCGGAATCTGTTCTGGCGCCCTTCAAAGCTTCTGCTTCTCCGCCATATGCATATACAATATCATATCTGGTGCCGGAACTCTGCGGCTGAATGCGGTAACTGTAATTCGTAATCGCATTTGACTGAATATTGGTATTCAATAAATGAATACATCTGCCTGCTTTTACTGTGATCGGTTTAAACGATTTAGTTGCCGCTGATACCGGCAAGGTACAAAGCATGGTCATAGCAGCCGCTGCGACCCCGATCAATAGTTTCTTAAACTTCTTTCCTTCTCTCATAAATCCTCCTTGCTGCTCGTCTGGCGAGCTTAATATTATACATTTGCTGGTGGCTTTTGCTTACCGAACCCTTATCAGGAACACTTTATCATTTGTTTCTGATTCGCACTGCCGACTGTGCCAGAGTGTGTTTGAAAAAGGCATTTGACATATAGCAGCATGCAGTGTTTTCTTTATAAATATTTTAGCATATTTCGCTTTGTTTTCTGTAAAATATATGTTTCTTACTCTTCTGCTGTGATTGCAGCCAGTTTGCCGCCTGTCACTTTCAGAAGATCCGCTACCGGCACTTTCAAGGTCAGGCCGATTCTCCCCCCGCTTACATAAATTTCCTGAAAATTTCCTGCCGAAGCATCAAAAACCGTGGGAAAAGGTTTCTTCATTCCAATAGGGCTGCAGCCACCGCGAACATAGCCTGTGATCTTCGTAATATCTTTCACATGGATCATATCAACTGCCTTCTCTCCTACTGCTTTGGCAGCTGCCTTACGATCCACTTCTTTCTCAATCGGAACTACAAATACATAATATCCGCCGCTTTTCCCTTCCATCACAAGCGTTTTAAAGGACTGCTCATAAGGTGCTCCTGTAATATCCGCACAATGGATTCCATCAATAAATTCATCACATTCATAAGCAAGTGTTTCATACTTTACCTTCTGTCTGTCCAGCATTCGCATTGCATTTGTCTTTGCTTCTTTTGCCATTTCGGGTCAACCTCCTGTAATGTATTGGCATAGTAAAGTTTTACCATAGAATTATGTTTTCGTCAATGGAATCTGTCGGGCTGATTTTGCCCCAGAAAAAAAGGAGGGCCAGGACTTATCAAAAAGTCCTGGCAAGTATGAAAAAGAAAATATGATCTATACGATTAAAAAGGTTATCGCCTTTGTTTGATTATTAATATACCTGGAATCTGTGATGAAATTGTGAGGGAGATTTGATGGGTTTGTGAAAATTTCTGTGAGTAGAAGTCAAATTTTAGCACCCACATTATATATTATGCATTCAGAATTTCACCCACATTTTGCCCATACGGAATTACTTATGTGAACAGGACGTGGGCAGGGTCTGCGTGTTGACTTTGCGGATAAAAAATGAGCACCCTGTATTTTGTACAGAATGCCCAATTTCATTGCTACATAGCAATTATAGTTTATTCAATTATTAGAACTTACCAGCCTTAGCAGCTTCCTCAACAGAAACAGCTACAGCAACAGTAGCACCAACCATCGGGTTGTTACCCATTCCGATAAGACCCATCATCTCAACGTGAGCCGGTACGGAAGAGGATCCAGCGAACTGTGCATCAGAGTGCATACGTCCCATAGTATCTGTCATACCGTAGGAAGCAGGACCTGCTGCCATGTTGTCTGGGTGAAGAGTACGTCCTGTACCACCGCCGGAAGCAACGGAGAAGTATTTTTTACCCTGCTCGATACATTCTTTCTTGTATGTACCTGCAACCGGATGCTGGAAACGAGTCGGGTTAGTGGAGTTACCAGTGATGGAAACACCAACGTTCTCGTGATGCATGATAGCAACACCTTCCTGAACATCATCTGCACCGTAGCATTTTACAGTAGCACGAAGTCCGTTTGAATATGGCTTCTCATAGATTACGTTTAATTTAGCTTCTTTGTAATCGTATTTTGTCTCAACAAATGTGAATCCGTTGATACGGGAAATGATCTGGGCAGCATCTTTTCCAAGTCCGTTCAGGATAACACGTAATGGTTTCTGACGTACTTTGTTTGCTTTCTCAGCGATACCGATCGCACCCTCAGCAGCTGCGAAAGACTCATGTCCAGCTAAGAAGCAGAAGCACTCTGTCTCTTCCTCAAGAAGCATTTTACCAAGGTTACCATGTCCAAGACCTACTTTTCTGTGGTCAGCAACAGATCCAGGAATACAGAAAGCCTGAAGTCCTTCTCCGATAGCTGCAGCAGCGTCAGCAGCTCTCTTGCAGCCTTTCTTGATTGCGATTGCAGCACCTACTGTGTAAGCCCATGCAGCATTCTCAAAGCAGATCGGCTGAATTTTCTTAACCTGGTCATATACATCAAGACCAGCGTCTTTTGTGATTTTCTCAGCTTCTTCGATAGAGCTGATTCCATAGCTATTTAATACAGAATTGATCTGAGCAATTCTTCTCTCATATCCTTCAAATAATGCCATTTCTGTTCGTCTCCTTTCGCTTGTGGCTTACTCTTTTCTTGGGTCAATAATCTTAACAGCATCAGCTACACGGCCATACTGACCTTTTGCCTTCTCCCATGCAGTGTTAGGATCATCACCTTTTTTGATAAAGTCAGTCATTTTTCCAAGAGAAACGAACTGATATCCGATTACTTCGTTGTCTTCGTCAAGAGCAATACCTGTTACATAGCCCTCTGCCATTTCCAGGTAACGAACTCCTTTTTCCTTGGTAGCGTACATTGTACCAACCTGGGAACGAAGGCCTTTACCAAGGTCCTCAAGACCTGCACCAACAGCAAGACCGTCATCAGAGAAAGCACTCTGAGTACGTCCGTAAACGATCTGAAGGAACAGTTCTCTCATTGCTGTATTGATTGCATCACAGACAAGGTCTGTATTTAATGCTTCAAGAATTGTCTTACCCTGAAGAACCTCTGCTGCCATAGCTGCAGAATGTGTCATACCGGAGCATCCGATTGTCTCAATAAGGGCTTCCTCGATTACACCATTCTTAACATTTAAGGACAGTTTACAGGCACCCTGCTGAGGAGCACACCAGCCTACACCATGTGTAAAACCAGAGATATCTTCAATTTTTTTTGCATGGACCCACTGGCCTTCTTCCGGGATCGGAGCTGGCTCATGTTTTGCACCCTTAGCTACTGGGCACATGTTTTCAACTTCAGTAGTGTAAATCATTTTAAGACTCCTTTCAGTGTTGATTACTTAATCGTTGTTAAAGACCTAACAACCTAGTGTTATTTTCTCACAAAATCCTTCATTCGTCTAGTCATATTTTGCAAAATTTACGAAAAAGTTGTCGGTACCATTTATTGAACTTGTCTTGTAGAAATTTCATTTTCATGATAAACTACATAAGAACATTCCGATCACAGCTGCCACCTGGAATTTTCATAGCAAAAAGCATCCGGAAATACTTTATATTCAAAACAGGAGGACTTACATAGATATGTCATCGCAAACCTCAACTTCTTTTATGCCCGAAAAACTGAGAATCCTAAGCGGAAGTACCCTGAAGATGCTGGCTATGGCGATTATGCTGATCGACCATACCGCTTCTTTCCTTCTGCGTCACTACCCGCCAGCCATTGCACCCTGGTTTCAAATAGGCAGCACCACTTATTCCCTATACCGGGTAATGCGTGACGTGGGGCGTTCAGCTTTCCCTATTTTCTGTTTCCTGCTTGTGGAAGGGTTTCTTCACACCCATAACCGTTTTAAATATGGAAGAAATCTTCTGATTTTCGCCTGTATTTCAGAAATCCCATGGAATTTTGCACAAAATGGCACTCTGCTGTATCCAGATAAGCAGAACGTTTTTTTCACCTTATTTCTGGGATATCTTGCATTCTGCCTGGTCGAACGCTTTGAAAAAAATGCTTCCATGCAGCTTTTCTGCATGTTGTTGCTTCTTGCAGTCTCCTATTTTCTCAAAGCAGATTACGGATATAAAGGCTTTGTATTTCTCCTGATCATGTACTGGCTGCATCAGCACAAACCTGCACAGGCAGTTATTGGAAGCTGCTGGCTGATCTATGAATGGAAGGCTTGCTTTGCTTTTATCCCTTTGAATATGTACAATGAAAAACGAGGATTTATTCAGGGGAAATGGGTAAAATACCTCTTCTATGCTTTTTATCCGGTACATATTGCTATACTGACCGTAATCCGCAAGATGTGGTTTGGAATTTAGAACAGCTATGATATAAAAATCATTTATGGACATGTCCAGAAAAAACGGCTTGACAGAATTCATTTTCTGCCAAGCCATTTTATTATACTAGAGCCTGTTTGAAAAATCATTCCCGCAATCTGCACGCCCCACTTTGCGGGAGATTTCACCCGAATTCGGTTGCCGTAGCCCGCTACGGCGCCCTCATCCGGGCGAAATCTCCCACAAATTGTGACGCGCATCTTGCAGAAAGCCTTTTTCAAACACGCTCTAGTTTAATTCTTTGTTACAATCTCGTCTTTATTCTTATAAATGCTGTTTGCCGGAACGCATCCACGTACTGGAGAAAGCGGATAAATGTTAGTGTTTCTTCCAATCACAGTTCCCGGATTCAGAACCGAACCACAGCCAACTTCTACATAATCTGCCAGCATGGCACCAAACTTCTTAAGTCCTGTCTCAATCTTCTCCTCGCCGTCTTTTACAACAACCAGTTTCTTGTCTGACTTTACATTGGAGCAGATGGAACCTGCACCCATATGGGATTTGTAACCCAGTACAGCGTCTCCTACATAATTGTAATGGGGAACCTGCACATTGTTAAAAAGGACTACATTCTTAAGCTCTGTGGAGTTTCCCACTACACAGCCCTCTCCTACAAGAGCTTTGCCGCGGATAAATGCACAGTGGCGCACTTCTGTATTCTTGCCGATGATGGCTGGTCCGTTAATGCAGGCGGTAGGTGCAACCTTGGCAGATTTCGCAATCCAGATATCCCCCTCCAGATAGTCATATTCATCTGGATCCAATGTTTTTCCCAATTTCACAATGAAATCACCAATCTCCGGAAGAACTTCCCACGGATAGGTTTTCCCCTGGAAAAGCTCTCCTGCGATGGTCTGGGTCATATCCAGCATGTTTGCGATGGTAAAATCTTTTAACATAATACATCCTCCTCATATAAATCTAATTTAATGAATGATTTCCTTTATTCCCCAATCTGTATCAGAGCGTGTTCTGCCTTTTTTTCATAGCAGTTTCCCGCTCCGGCTTCTTATAAAACTGCGCAGCTGCATCAAAAAACTGCCTCAGCGCATACTGAAAATGACTGTCCTCCACCTGTTTGGTACGAATCCTTACAAAGTGCTCCAGCTTATCCATATATTCCTGCTCTGTAATAGATCCCTCTGCTACATAGGTAAGTCCCTTCTCCCAGCTGGCAGTCAGTTCCGGGTTCAGAAGCTGACGGATAGAACAGTTTACCACATCATAAATCATTTCCCCCTGAAGGGTAGGTGTGATCACCTGGGTTTTCTTATTCAGAGACAGATATCTGATATTAAACAGCTTCTTCAAAATCTCTGCTCTGGTGGCGCTGGTACCAATTCCGCTTCCCTTGATCTGTGAACGAAGATCCTCATCCTCGATCAGCTGGCCTGCATTCTCCATTGCCAGGATCATAGAACCGGAATTGTATCGTTTCGGTGGAGATGTCTCTCCTTCCTTGATACCAAGACCATTTATGTTTAGTATATCACCCTTTTTCAGTTTCTGCAATGCAGCTAACAAAGCTTCGTCGCAGGAAACCTCACCTTCTCCTTCACTTTCGGGCGTTTTTCCGGAAGCTTCTGCCATACTCTTTTTTGCAAAAGAATTTGCAGCAATCTTCAGATACCCTTCACTAAGCAAAACTTTAAAAGAAGAAAAGAAAGATTCATTCTCCATTTTCGTCACAAGGCTTACCTTCTGATAAACAGCCGGTGGATAAAAAATGCTTAAAAATCGTCTCACAATCGTCTCATACACCCGCTGTGCCGTCAGAGAAAGTCCCTTTAGTGCGCCAAGTCCCTGGCCAGTAGGAATAATAGCATAATGGTCTGTAATCTGTTTGTCATTGGTGTAACGTGTCTTCGCGATATTTTTGTATACGCCAAGCTCTAACGCACCTTGCGCAGCTTCCCCGGCCTGAGGATAATTCCGAAGCCCGGAAATATTCTTATAAATCTCCTTTGCCACAGCTGTCGATAAAACTCTGGCATCTGTTCTGGGATATGTGACCAGTTTCTTTTCATAAAGATCCTGCACAATTGAAAGAGTCTCATCCGGACTGATCTTGAACAGTTTGGAACAGACATTCTGAAGCTCTGCCAGATTAAACAGAAGAGGCGGATTCTTATTTTCCTTCTTTCGCTCAATCTTCTCCACCGTACATATAAGAGGCTGCTGTGTACTTAATTCACAGATCAGCTTCTGGGCATCTTCTTTTTTCTTAAAACCATTTTCTTTATATAAAACAGGGGACTGGAAATAGCGGCTGCCTTCTACAGCTCTCCACTCTCCTTCAAAGCTTTCTCCTTCAAGAGCAATGCTGCTCACAACTCTGTAAAAAGGTGTTTTCACAAATGCGCGGATTTCCCGCTCGCGGCGAACTACCATCCCAAGGACACAGGTCATAACCCGTCCAACGGAAATTGCCTGGTATTTGCCTCCAAGATAATTGGTTACGCTGTTTCCATAACGCAAAGTCAGTACACGTGAGAAATTAATTCCCATCAGATAATCTTCTTTTGCCCGAAGATAGGCGGCTGCGGCAAGGTTATCATATTCTGAGATGTCCTTTGCCTCACGGATTCCCCGAAGAATCTCTTCTTCAGTCTGGGAGTCGATCCACACACGCTTCTGCGTCCTGTCCTTCACTCCCGCCATCTGTGCTACCAGGCGGTAAATATATTCACCTTCACGCCCAGAGTCGGTACACACATAAATGGTATCAATATCAGGTCTGTTTAAAAGCCCTTTCACGATCTGAAACTGTTTTTCCACGCCAGGTATCACTTCGTATTTAAAATCATGCGGCAAAAAAGGCAGGGTATCTAAACTCCACCTTTTGTATTTCATATCATATTTCTCAGGATAGCTCATGGTGACCAGATGTCCCACACACCAGGTCACCACGCAGGTATCAGACTCGATATAGCCATCCCGTCTTTGTCCGCCAGATTTTAAAGCTTTCGCAAATTCCTGAGCCACGCTGGGCTTCTCTGCTATGTATAAAGCTTTTGACATATTATTTATCTGCGCTCATCTTTCTTAATGGCCATGCCAGTAAAAGAGCACCTCCCACCATATTTCCAATGGTTACGATCAGCATACTCTTCAGCATGAGACCAACGGAAAGGCCATCTACCAGACCAAGGCTTACTACAAAAATTCCCATGTTTGCAATGCAGTGCTCAAATCCGCTGAAAACGAATGCAGAGATACACATTACGATCATAAGGAATTTACCGGTTTCACTTTTCAGCTTAATTCCGCAGAGTACACCAAGACATACGAAGAAGTTACACAAAATTGCACGCATGAACATCTGTCCCATAGGGATCGTCAGCTTGTTGTTAATAAAGCCTGCGAAATAATCTGCTGAGCCGGATGCACCTGCTCCTACAAAAAGAAGTGCCATAATTGCACATCCAACGAAATTGCCAAGGTAGCTTACCAGCCATACCTTGCCTGCATCCCCCCAGGATACACTCTTGTCGAAGGCGCCGAATGCCATTACCATGTTATTACCGGTAAACAGCTCGCCGCCAACCAGGCTGATCAGAAGAACAGCAATGGAGAACACTACAGCTCCAAGAAACTTGCCCCAGGCAGGATCTGATCCTGAAAATACACTTCCTATAACATTGCTGTAAATAACTGCCACATCAATAAAGAAACCAGCCATTACAGCCCGAAGAAAGTACTTCAGGAAATTGCCGTTCAGCAGCCCGATTTTGTTTTTGGCTGCGTTTGAAAGTTTTTGCACATCTTCATAGTTCATAAAAAACACCTCCGTATTGTTTTTTACAATTATAACACTTTGATGTATTTTTCACAATAGAAGTTGATAATTTTTTATCAATTAGGAACTATTTCACAAAAACGAGATGTTTCTTTTGTAAATTAATTACCCGTCCAATCACAGCACAGGGAAGCGACAGAGAAGACAGTCGACTAATTGCCTTGCCCGCATCCTGAGAATCTATACTCAGGAGAAGCCCTCCGGAAGTCTGCGGGTCAAATACTATATCCTCACGGGCAGCAAGCTCTGCTTCATTTATGATGGTTTCACTTCTGCCTGTTTCATTTTCCGCAGCTTCACACCTGGTCTTTTCCAGCCAGAAATTCTCACTGCTTTCCCCACTGTGATTCTTCCATGAAAACTCGCACTCTCCCCCTGCAAATTCCCGATTGCGGTATGCACCTGCAGGAATAAATCCCATAGAAGCATAGTCAAGTGCTCCTTTCATAATCGGCAGGGAACCAAGAGAAATACAAAGGGTCTTCCCACTTCCCTTCGCCATTTCCAGGGCATGTCCGGCAAGACCAAAACCTGTTACATCCGTGCAGGCATGAATCTGCAGATCTGCCACTTTATCTCTGGCATACCTGTTCAAAGTCGCCATCACAGAAGCTGCATAGGCAGTCTCTTCCTCAGATGCCATCTCTCCTTTCACTGCAGTAGAAAGAATTCCGGTTCCAAGAGGCTTGGTAAGGATCAGAACATCTCCGGTCTCTGCTCCAATATTTTTCCACATTGAGGCAGGATTTACAAATCCGGTAACGCACAAGCCATATTTCGGCTCATCGTCCTGAATCGTGTGTCCTCCCGCAAGAGAAGCACCAGCCTCCATTACCTTGTCTGCACCTCCCCGCAGAATCTCGCCCAGAATCTCCGGATCAAGACAATTAGGAAAGGCTGCAATATTCAATGCCAGCTTAGGCTCTCCACCCATAGCATACACATCACTTAACGCATTTGCCGCTGCGATCTGTCCGAAAGTATAAGGATCGTCCACGATCGGTGTAAAAAAATCCACAGTCTGGATCATGGCCAGATCATCAGATATGCGATATACAGCAGCATCGTCGGAAGATTCCGTTCCGACCAGTAAATTCGAATCATAAAACTTCGGCAGCTTACCCAGAACCTGGGCAAGGGTCCCCGGACCTACTTTCGCCGCTCAGCCAGATGTATGAGAATACTGGGTAAGGCGGATTCGCTCTCTGTCACTCATGGACTCACCTCCTGTCATTTCTAACGTGCTATCTATTTTAACATGAATCTTCCCTATCGTAAACGGTCAGTTTTTTATTTTAGTTGTTTATCTGTTACTATTTTTGAAGAAGGCTTTTGCAGGATGTACGTCACAATTTGTGGGAGATTTCGCCTGGATGAAGGCGCCGTAACGGGCTACGACAGCCGAATTCGAGTGAAATATACCACAAAGTAGGGCGTGCAGATTGTCAACTATCCAAAAAGGGAGAATGCCGCCACATCCGGCAGCATTCTCCCTGCATTTATTCACTCTTCAATTTATTTCGCCTGGATATATCCCTGCGCCTTCAATGTCTCTGCGCAAAGAACAGCACCACCTGCAGCACCTCTTACAGTGTTGTGGGAAAGTCCGATGAACTTCCAGTCGTAAACAGTATCCTCGCGAAGTCTTCCGATTGATACGCCCATTCCGTTCTCGAAGTTCACATCCTCTGTAACCTGTGGACGATTATCCTCCTCAAGATACTGAATGAACTGCTTCGGTGCGCTTGGAAGATTCAGTTCCTGGGGAACCCCCTTGAACTCTACAAGTGCTTTTACAAGCTGCTCTTTCGTAGGTTTCTTTCTGAATTTTACAAATGCAGCTGCAGTGTGACCATTCAGGATTGGCACACGAACACACTGACATGTGATAACAGGCTCTTTCGCCGGAACAATCACGCCGTCCTCAATTTTACCCCAGATACGAAGCGGCTCTTTCTCGCTTTTTTCTTCCTCGCCACCAATATATGGAATGATGTTATGCTCCATTTCCGGCCAGTCCTTAAATGTTTTTCCAGCTCCGGAAATTGCCTGATATGTAGTAGCAACTACTTCATATGGCTCAAATTCTTTCCATGCAGTAAGTGCAGGCGCATAGCTCTGAATAGAACAGTTTGGCTTAACAGCGATGAAACCTCTCTTTGTTCCCAGACGCTCTTTCTGATGTTTGATAACTTCGAAATGCTCTGGATTGATTTCCGGAATTACCATCGGCACATCAGGTGTCCATCTGTGGGCGCTGTTGTTGGAAACAACTGGTGTCTCAGTCTTGGCATATGCTTCCTCAATGGCTTTAATCTCGTCCTTGGACATATCTACAGCAGAGAATACAAAGTCAACAGTTGACGCAACCTTCTCTACCTCATTTACATTCATAACAACAAGCTTTTTCACTGCTTCCGGCATTGGAGTATCCATTTTCCATCTGCCTCCTACAGCGTCCTCGTAAGTCTTTCCAGCACTTCTCGGGCTTGCTGCAACAGTTACAACTTCAAACCATGGATGATTCTCTAACAGGGAAATAAATCTCTGACCCACCATTCCGGTAGCACCTAAAATACCAACTCTAAGCTTTTCACTCATAATATTCTCTCCTCATTCTTTCCTCTGCGTACATGTGTATTTCTATGACATACTATACCATGTTCTGAGAAAATGCAAGTACTTTCTTAAATTTTATCATATTAAAGCAATAAATTTATCTCATTTACCCAAAAAATCCTGTAAAACAAGATTCTTTCGTTACTTTCCACCGAACTGCCCAAAGCATATTTGAAAAAGGCATTCTACAAGATGTGTCCTCTTTTCAGTTCTCTTCCAGATACTTTTTATTTCCTGCAATTACCTGCTCCATCACATCCGGACCGGGAGCGCCAAGAGTCATACGTTTCTCCACACAGGTCTTCATGCTGATAGCTTCATAAATATCCTGCTCAAACACAGGACTGATTTCTTTATACTCCTCAAGGGACAATTCATCCAGGGAAATCCCCTTGTCGATACATTTCAGAACCAGCTGTCCAACGATTCCATGCGCATCACGGAAAGGCACGCCATGATTAACCAGGTAATCTGCAGCATCAGTAGCATTTGTAAAGCCATTCTTTGCACTTGCTTCCATGTTCGCCTTATTAAACTGCATGGTGGATACCATGCCGGTAAAAAGAGCCAGACAACCTTTCACAGTATCAATAGCGTCAAACGTAAGTTCCTTATCCTCCTGCATATCCTTATTGTATGCCAGCGGAATTCCCTTCATGGTAGTAAGAATGGATGTCAGAGCTCCATAAACACGTCCTGTTTTTCCTCTTACCAGCTCAGCAATATCCGGGTTCTTCTTCTGAGGCATAATACTGCTTCCGGTACTGTATGCATCATCAATTTCCACAAAACGGTACTCATTGGAATTCCAGAGAATAATCTCCTCGGAAAAACGGCTGAGATGCATCATAACCGTAGAAAGTGCAGACAATAGTTCAATCACATAATCTCTGTCAGATACAGAGTCCATGCTGTTTCTGGTTGGCTCATCAAAGTCCAGAAGCTGTGCGGTGTATTCTCTGTCCAGCGGATAGGTAGTTCCTGCAAGAGCTCCCGCGCCAAGAGGACAGGTGTTCATTCTCTTGCGGATATCAAACAGACGGCCTCTGTCACGGCGGAACATTTCAAAATATGCTCCCACATGATGCGCCAGCGTAACTGGCTGGGCTTTCTGGAGATGGGTAAAGCCGGGCATATACGTATGCACATTCTCTTCCATGATTTTCTGAAGAGCCTCAAGCAGTGATTTTACTTCCTGGTCAATCTCATCGATCTCATCACGCACATAAAGCTTCATGTCCAGTGCAACCTGGTCATTACGGCTTCTTCCCGTGTGAAGCTTCTTACCCGGATCACCAATACGGTCGATCAGGTTTGCCTCTACAAAGCTGTGGATATCCTCATATTCTGATGTGATTGCAAGTCTGCCTGCTTTCACATCTGCCAGGATTCCCTCCAGTCCTTCTAATATCTGATCTCTCTCTTTCTCTGTCAGAATCCCCTGTTTTGCAAGCATCTTTACATGTGCCTTGCTGCCACGGATGTCCTGTTCATAAAATTTCTGGTCAAATGAAATGGATGCATTAAAATTATAAACCAGTTTATCGGTTTCCTTAGTGAAGCGTCCGCCCCAAAGCTGTGCCATAATATTTTCCCTCATTTCCTGCAAAGTCCCACGAATTTTTCAATATTTTTATTCCAAAAGCAAGATGCTTAAGAATTTTACAGAAATACACTTTGAAGTATTATAGGAACCTTACAAATTCTTTCTAACTTTACTACAATCAAGTGCTAGAGCGTGTTTGAAAAATCATTCCCGCAATCTGCACGCCCCACTTTGCGGGAGATTTCACCCGAATTCGGTTGCCGTAGCCCGCTACGGCGCCCTCATCCGAGCGAAATCTCCCACAAATTGTGACGCACATCTTGCAGAAAGCCTTTTTCAAACACGCTCCAGTTTATCACACTTTCTGCTAATTGCAAAGAGTCTTTCATTATGATTTTCGCTATACATTACTGCACCAAACCGTTTTGTTGTTTCTGTTTTTCCCGCTCTATGCTCTCCCGCTTAGAAAACACACACCCGCAATAATTCTGCCGATACAGCTCATATTCATGGGAAAGTTCTATAGACCGCTTATATCCGTTCTTTTTCTTAAAATCAGACGGAAGATGCTCCACTTTATAGATTTGTGCAAGTTCCTGGCCTATCTCATTGATCTTTCCCGCATTTTTTAAGGGACTGATGGAAAGTGTGGTGGTAAAATAATCATATCCGCCCTCCTGCGCCAGCTTTGCTGCTGCCTCCATTCGAAGCCGATAACATTTGAAACACCGTTCTCCTCCCTCCGGTACATCCTCCAGCCCTTTTGCCATGGCATAAAAATCCTCTGGTCTATACGCGCCTTCCACCAGATCGACTGGATGAAGAAACTCCATCTCGCTGATCAGCCTGCGGATTTCTGCCACCCGCTTCTCATATTCCTCCTTGGGAGAAATATTGGGATTATAAAAAAATACTGTAACAGAAAAAAACCTGGAAAGATATTCCAGGACATAACTGCTGCAGGGCGCACAGCATGCATGAAGAAAAAGTCTGGGAACCTTTCCTTCTTTCTCATGCTGTTCGATTAATTTTTCAAGCTCTTTTTGGTAATTTACATTTGCCAATTCTCTCACCCATTCTTACAATCGTTTCATATCCATTCTCAGAATTCTCAATCAGATCAGAATCCATTCTTACCTTTCCATGCTGAAGAAGCAGGACAATGGTAGAACCTCCGAATTCAAAATAACCTTTTTCTTCACCCTTTTTCACTTCGCAGGCACCAGGTTTCAGATTGGTAATTTTCCCCACCATCATAGCTCCGACTTCCATCATAGCAATGGTTCCAAACTGCTCTGTTTTTAACAGGCAATACTCTCTGGTATTCTCATGATAAATCTGGCATACGTCATTAGCAGCAGGATTTACCGTATGAAAAACACCGGGGATCTTTACATCCGGAGATTTCTCTCCGTCTGCCACATAGCAGTAATGGTGATAATCATCGACTGTCAGCCTGAGGATCACTGCATAACCGCCAAGATACCGCTCTGCCAGCTTTTTATTCTTCAGCAGGCGTTCCAGGGTATACAGAGTATCTTTTATATAAAATCTGGAATCACTGCCAATACGGCTTACTGTAACCTTTCCGTCACAAGGACTGACCAGTACGCTGTCATCCGCTGCCACAGGCCGCTGCCCCGCTTTAAGCCTGCGGGTAAAAAAGTCGTTATAGGAAGCAAACTCCTGTCTGGTGCAGCTGGAAAGATCAATGTGATTGCGCTCCACAAATCCAGAAATCATCCTCGCAGAAAGCCTGGTATTCAAAAACCAGCCGCCCAGTCTGGTAACAAAAGGCTGTATTATGATCTTCAGGCAAAGACGTCCGCCCCAGTCATTATACAGATGGCGCAAAAATTTGTCCTGTCTGTTCTCCTCTATTGTGATGTTGCCTTTTCTGTCTATATATTTCATAATACCTCCCCTGCATTTGCTATAAAAATTCCCGATGGCATCCACAAATGAGCCATGCCTGCATGAGCGAATTCATGGATATCGTCTGGCGACAGCCCGGATTACGAATGCAGCCGGCAGCTGCAGGAGCGCAAAAGGCGCCAGACAACTGACTTTCATATATGGTGAATATCCGTTTTATAACAGATGAAACATCATGGAAAGCGCCAGTGCCACAAGGGCAACCAGAAGGATCACCATTGGATTCTGAGGTTTTTTCACCTTAAAATCACTGATAAACAGCACTCCGACTACTAACACTGCCACATGGATCACCAAAAGGAAATTCTTCCCGCATCCTCTTCTCAGCAGATAAAGAAACGGAAGGATGATCGCCATCGAAGTGATTGGCAGACCCTGGTAATAGTGACGAAGCTCGGAGGTCTCGTTCTGTCTCTTCTCTTCCATTACGTTAAAGTAACCCAGACGGATTACAGAAGCTACACAATACAGGCAGAGAATGATCACACCCGGAATATGGTTCATTCCCAGACAATAACAGATCATTGCCGGAAACACACCAAAACATACCACATCACACAGGGAATCGATCTGAATTCCAAATTTCTTCTCATCTTCTGTACGGTTCTTCTTTGTACGGGCGATTTTCCCGTCAAACATATCACAAAGTCCGGACAGTGCCAGACACAAAATTGCAACTTTAAAGTCTCCCTCCAGTGCTCTTGTCATGCCAAATACGGAAACAGCGAGACTGATGTATGTAAGCACCACCGTATAATCATAAAATCCAAGCATATCCTGTTTCTCCTTTTTCAAACGTTCTTCCTTCATTGCAGTTAATTACATCCTTTGTATCTCTTCGTTTTTTCTTCCAATGGTAAGATGTGCCACACAAGTCATAAGTGCACTGATCAGCATCTGTCCGTAATAGGAAATTCCACGGCTGAGCAGCATAGATGGCAGCAAAAGCGGTCCAAATACGGGCACAAACATCACCATATATAAAGTCTCGCTGATTCCCATGCCTCCCGGAAGAGGAAGCATATCCACAGATACGGAAATCACCGCCTGTAAAATAGTAACGGTCAGGATTCCATACTCATGGAGTCCCAAAGCGCGGTACACCCAGTAAGTGACCGTAAACAGAATACACCTCTGCACAAATGTAATGATAAATACATTCAGTATGATCCGCTTATGGCTGGCCCAGAAGGCTGCCGTTGCGTGATACTGGTCCATGGAAGCCTCCAGCTTCTCAAGCCTTGCTTTTTTTGGCTTCAGAATCCGGACATGCTCAATGATCTTCAGACCTTTTACCATGATCCATTTCGCAAGGCCTGGGGCAAACACCAATATCATCATAAAGGTAACACAGAACACGTTCAGACCCACGCCTAGATAAAACACCCACATATAGTCCCCAAGATAGCCTCTCAGGAAATCACCGCCCAGAAAACAGATCAGAACACCGATCACTACAAGAACTGCCTTGTAGGTGATGGTAACGATCATCAAAACCAGAGTGGTTACCGGAATAGGCAGTTTATCTTTTTTCATGTAAAAGATCTGCATGGGCTGTCCGCCTGATGCAGACGGAGTAATACAGCTGAAAAAAAATCCAACAAAGGAATACAGTGCACAATGAGTCATTTTCACACTGGCTCCAAGTGTTTTCATCATATAAAAAATGATAACCGATTCGCCGAGGATAAAAAATACCACGCACACAAGACTCAGAAGCAGATATCTTCCATCAGCTTCCCTGGCAGTACGGATAATATCCCCGATGTCCTTGCCGCGAAAAACCAAGTACATGGTAAGACCGAAAACGATCACCAGAAATAACAGGTTGAAAACCGTTTGCTTTTTACTCATAATATTATTTTCTTTCTAAAAAAATTGTCGGTACAGGAACCACGAACTCCGCTTCGCTACACTCTGCACATAGATAAATCACTTCATTATAACACACCCCACCCCAAAAGCATATCATAAATTATACGAAAATGGAGGTTTGATTATGAATCCGCTTCTGGAAGTAAAGGATGTGTGCCTTTCTTACCATAGCTTATCCGGGGAAACGGCTGCCCTTTCTCATATATCTTTTCATCTTATGCCAGAAGAGTTTCTGGCTGTCGTGGGGCCTTCCGGTTGTGGAAAGTCCACTTTGCTGAATCTGATCTGCGGGCTTTTACATGCGGAAAGCGGAACCATTCTTATGAATGGAAAGCCACTGAACAAGGACAGCGCCCGTATTGGCTATATGCTTCAAAGAGACCACCTTCTGGAATGGCGCAGCATCTACCGCAATGTTCTCCTTGGACTGGAAATACAAGGCGAACTCACAAAAGACAATCTTTCCTATGTAGATGAACTATTAAAGCTTTATGAGCTGGACAAATTCCGTGACAGTCGTCCAAGCCAGCTTTCCGGCGGCATGCGACAGCGGGCGGCACTGATCCGCACCCTTGCATTAAAACCGGATCTTCTGCTTCTCGACGAACCATTCTCCGCACTTGATTACCAGACACGGCTGAACGTAAGTGATGACATTGGAAAAATCCTGAAAAAACAACGAAAGCCGGCTATTCTTGTCACTCATGATATTTCCGAAGCCATCAGCATGGCAGACCGGGTACTGATTCTTTCAAAGCGTCCTGCCACTGTAATAAAGATTGTTCCCATTGATCTGGATATGAAAGACCGCACGCCCCTTTCTTCGAGAAATGCCCCGGCTTTCAAATCCTACTTTAATCTGATCTGGAAGGAGTTGAATCAGAATGCATGAACCTTCCCCCGCTCAAAAAGCATATCTTGCCCGTCAGAAAAGGGACCGTCGCCTTGTTGTAAGCGCAAGGCTTCTGGTCTTTCTTATTTTTCTGGCACAATGGGAAATCCTGGCAAGGGCTGGCTGGATCGACTCTTTCATCTTCAGCAGCCCCTCCATGATCTTCAAAACCTTTATGGAGATGGCCCAAAACCACTCGCTGTTCATCCACATTGGCGCCACCCTGAAAGAAACTCTTCTTAGTTTCCTCTTCGTAGTAGTCCTGGGTCTTGGCATTTCCATTCTGCTGTGGGGATGCCCCAGACTTGCAAAAGTACTGGAGCCTTATCTGGTAGTGCTGAACAGCCTTCCTAAGTCTGCCCTGGCCCCCCTTCTCATTGTATGGCTGGGTGCCCGTCAGCGGACCATCATTATTGCAGGTATGTCTGTGGCAATTTTTGGATCGATTCTGAACCTGTATACAGGCTTCGGGGAGATCAGCCAGGAAAAGCTGAAGCTGATCCGCACACTTGGAGGCGGTAAAAAAGAAGAACTTTTAAAAATTGTTTTGCCCTCCTCCGTGCCCCTTATTCTTGCAAATATGAAAGTAAATATCGGTCTTTGCCTGGTAGGGGTGATCATAGGCGAATTCATCGGTGCAAGACAGGGGCTTGGCTACCTGATCATATATGGAAGTCAGACATTCCAGTGAGTACGCATTCTGACAGTTTCCCCAAAATGCTGTCCTCTTCTCTTTCCAATTTTCTATAACGAAGTGCAATTCCGTATTTCTTCAAAAAAGAAATTTAATTTTATTTTTCAGAGCCACTCTTTCCGACAGTCAAAGGCTATCCTCTCCGCTCCTCTTTCCAGATGGATCACACCGCATTCCCTGAAACCAAATTTCTTCAAAGCGCCCTGCATGGGCTTGTTGTCCTCATGGGTATCAATGCGCACATATCCGCTTCTCTCCAACCCATAAGAAAATGCAGCCCTGGTCACACCCTTTGTCACCCCATTGGAAGCAACTCTGTGAATCACGCCGTAGGGCTCCCTGTCACTGTGCCATTCACCATTTTCGATCACACGGTAAGTAGGATCTTCTCCTGTATAAAATACAAATGTTCCAACAATTTCCCCATTTTCCACGCATACATGGGAAATTCCTGTTTTTATATCATTTTCTACCGTGGAAGCTTCCGGGTAGCGGTCCTCCCACTGGTTTGGATTACCGTTGTTTTTCATAAATTCCCGGGCAATTTTATATAAGTTCAGTATCTGTGGCAGATCCTGAAGTGTAGATTTTCTGATATTCATAATACTGTTCCTTTCTGCCTTTTCGGACAAAATATACCGCACAGCAAGGCGTGCAGATTGCGAGAATGATTTTTCAAACAGGCTCTAAGTAATGTCTGTAACTGCAGACATTACGGGCAGTTACGATTTTTTCAGTATAGCATATCCAAGGTCTCTGCCGCAATAATGCATTTTCCCTGTTTCTTTACCACTTTCAGATGATCCGGATAAATCAGAATTTTATCCACCATTTTTAACTCACATAATACGCAGGTCTTTAGAACCACATGATGTTCTTTAAAAAACCGTTCTGTCTTTCGAAGCCTTTTTTCCACTTCTTCCTGTTCCTCTGCCAGAAAATCCCTGTTCTTCTGCCTGCACGTTCTGCTGCCGGTGTTGTTCTTTAATTTATTTTGCAGTTCCCTTTCCTTGATCTGGTAAAGAGATTCTTCCACCAGGCCTTCCAGATATTTGTCCAGCAAAAGCTGTTGCTGGTATTTAATCTTTTTTTCCAGCTGTTCGTACTTTTCCAAATTCTTCTTTTGGTTTTCTTCCAGACTTTCCTTCAAAAGCTGCATGAAAGAATCCGTAATCTCCCTTTCCTGATCTGGCAGGATTTCTTTTCCTCCGGACCTTTCCAGAAGAAGAAACAACTTTTCCTCTTCCAGATGGATATTGGCACAGCCGCCTGGCTTTTCCTCCTTTTTTCTCCCCTGTTCCAGATAAGTTTTACATTTCCATTCATGAATTTTATGATTTTTTCCCTTTCTTGTTGTCCGGTAAAAAGGGGCCCCGCACAAACCACAGACCAATTTTCCGCTAAACACATGCTTTCCCGGATTTACTCCAAAGCACCTGGCCGTTTTCTCCTGATTTCCGACAGGTTTCTTTCTTTTGTCGATTTCTTCATTGGCAGCCTTCCACAGTTCTTCTGACACAATTGCCGGAATCCGGTTTTCATAAATATAGAACTGTTCCTGTGGATTTTTTACCACCTGCCTGGTATCAAAATCATAATGCTTCCGGTTCATGACCACAGTGCCTTTATTGACAGGATTTCGGATCATGCGGCGGATATCAGAATCGGTAAAAAAGCTTCCATTTCGTTTCTGCACACCATCCTCCCGCAGGATCCGGGCGATACATCTGCTGCCAAGACCTCCTGCACAAAGCTCATACATTTTTCTTTTCACCTGCGCCTCTTCCTCTATGATCGCCAGGCTTTTATCTGGCAGCTTCCGATATCCATAGGTATTGGAAGTAAGCATCAGGGCACTTCCAGTCTTTTGCCGGTTCCGGTGGGCGTTATTGATCTTACGGCTTAATTCCCGGCTGTATTCCTCTGCCAGAATTGCCTTGATTCCAGTGATCAGACTGTCATCGGCACTGTAAAAACGGTTTTCCAGATAGAGATACAGCCGTTTGCCACAAGTCACGAGACGATCCACAAAAACATACCAGTCCTTTGTGTTTCGCATCAGTCTGTCCTGGGATTTTATCACCACAATCTCAAATTTATCTCTAAGAAGGTCAGAAAAAAGCCGCTGGTACTGTTCCCGTCCCCGGGTGCTGGTGCCGGACCTGCTTTCTATATATTCATCCTCTAAGGACCAGTTCAGGCGGCGGACGCATTCTCTTGCCTCCGCCGCCTGTCTTATAAGCGCATCCTTCTGGCACTCCTCTTCTGTACTGCACCGGCAGTAGATCACTGCCCTGGTCATAAAGTGCCACCGTATTTTTCTATTTTTTCCTTCAAAACCAACAATTCAGCTGAGGTAATCCATTTTTCCTCTGCAAGAATATCTGCGATTTTCTTTAATAGTTCCTTTTTCTCTGACAATTTTAAATTTTCCTGATTTTTCCGGCTGGTAACAGACCGTGGAAAAACGGATGTGTACTGCTCTTCTTGCTCCCAATTTAAGGATTCCGCCAGACTCATACTATCAACTCCGGTTTTCATGCCTTATGGTATAATATGCAGTTCTTCCTGTCTCTGCCATATTTTTTTCTATCTTCCAGGCGGATTGTCCAGCATATGCCACTCCCACTCCGGATCAATAACGGCATCCGCACTTTCCATAACTGCACAGTCCTTATCACAGCCATCCACTGCACAGGCGCAGGCCATACCCGCTTTCTCAAAATGCCCTGGAACACCTTCATAACGCACGCACCATAATCCACGATAGTGCATCCGTTTACATAGGCCATATTCATACTCGTATTTCACTATTTTTTCTGACATTTCTCTACCTCTTCCAACTTTTTATTACCGGTTCTTCCGAAAGCAAAGGGACCGAAAGCCACTCTATTTTTCCTTCTGCCATAGTATATTTCTGCCATTCTGATAAGCACATTCCATTGCCAGCCTTACGCCAGGCTTTTCTGTCATGGGATCTTCAATTCCCACAGACAGAGCATATCCCTCCTTCAAAAGTGCCGGAATATCCCGGGTTTCAAATACAGTCCGAGTAATAAGCTGTGTATCTGGTAAAACAGAAGAAAGAAGCATATTGATTTCAGTCTTCTCCACTGTATTTCCAGAGGGATCCTCCAGATACAGATATACCGGCCATTTTTTGTAAAACGGAGCAACGCCGTCATTATTCCAGGTCAGGCACAGGCAATCTTCCTGCCCCTCCCTTTTCCAGGCAGCTTCTGAGATCCACAGGCGGTACCCCATATTCAAAAGCACTTTGTCATAGCCATCTTTATACTGACTGTCTGCATATTTCGGACCTAAAAATGTAGTGTGAGACTTCCGGACCAATTCTACAGTCTGTTCCAGATCTGTCACCAGCATCTGTTCCATGGAAACAGAGCTGGTAAATTCACCGCCCGATGGAGCTGTCTTCCAGAAGTCTGGCATACTGCCAAGCGCATCTTTCTCCTCTGCCTGTCCATAATCTCCACCTTCCTGAATCCAGGTCAGCCATTCTTCTGTGGACTCTTTATGCCCGGTCATATCATTATAAAGCCCCATTCCATAAGCTTCTGCAATATGAAAAGGTCTTCTCATAAGCATGTTTACGCCGGGAAAAGCTTCCAGCCAGGGCATAATATACTGATTTCTTACAGCTTCCTCAGGGATTCTCGTAATCCCATCGCTGTAATTTACATGCCACTCTCCCCAATGTCCAAGACTTCCAAGCTCAATATAACTGATCAGCTCGTCTTTTCCAAAATGCTCTCCAAGGGCTTTGATTGCCTTCTCATGCTCTTCTATAAAAACCTTATTGTTGTAATCCGGTGAATATCCTTTTCCATATTCACCGTCATACCAGGTTCCGTCTTCCCCCGTCTTCTCATACAGCCACCGGGGGATATCCATATGTTTCTCATCACCTGGAATGTCACAGACAAAACGAAGGATCAGATGCTTTCCTTCTTTTTTCCACCTGTTTATCTGGTTTTCCTCTTCTATGGAATCCCAGGCATACACCCCTTCTTCCGGCTCTAATTCTGCCCAGGTAATGTCCATATACAAAAGCGAAATATCCTCTGACACATTCTCATACCAGGCACTTGGTGCATATCCCATAAGCGGATTTCCAAAAATCTCCTGGGATTTCTGAAACTGCTTTTTGTTTCCATTTCCGGAAGACCACCATTGATAACCTGCGCCAGCTGCCAGAATGACTATCAGAATCAGCAACATTGCTGCCAGAATCTTTTTCATCCGTGATATTCTCCATTATACTGAATCAGAGTGACATCTTCTACATCTTCAATGCTGCGGATTTTTTCCATAAAATCCATGTCATTTTGTCGGCAGTACAATTCCACTGCCATCTCTGTTTTTTCTTTGCGCATGGTCTTGGATTTGACAAAATACTTTCTTTTTCCAAAGCAGCGGATTACCTCATCCCCTGCCTGGTCTCCTGTATAGTGGATCACTGCAATATAGATTTTTCCTCTCTGCTGTTTGTGATAAAACAATACGATCATCAGGATCATAATCGCAGCCGCCAAAAGCGCCAGGACATACATTCCCGCTCCAGCCGTAATTCCTGTGGTGATTGCCCAAAACAAATACAAAAGATCCATAGGATCCTTAATTGCTGTACGAAAACGGACAATGGACAACGCTCCTACCATACCAAGTGAAATTACCACATTGGTACTGATAGCCAAGGTTACCATACAGGTAAGCACTGTCATTCCCACCAGAGTAACAGCAAATGTTCTTGAAAAAACAACTCCTGCGTAAAACTTCCGGTATACCAGATAGATCAGCGCCCCTAACAGCAGAGCCGCCGCAAGAGCTGTGAGAATCCCCGGAACATCATAATTGGTAAACGCTCCGGATTCCAGAACTGATTTTTTGATCATGTCCTTTACACTCATAAAAAATTCCTCCACTTATCTCTTTGTGCTTTTTTGTAATTATTCAGAAGGCAGTATTTTGCAAGATATTTTTTGTGAACATAGTTCACAGTTATACGTTTTCTTTTTATGTCTCATACCAGTACTCGAATCCATTCATATACCTGGTTTTCTCATAACAGAGTACATATTTGGAAACTGCTGTAAATTCCGCTGCTGGCGGTGGCAGAACATCGCGTAAAAGCTGGGGAAGCATTTCTGTAAACTTCACTTCCAGAATCAGTTTTCCAGGTTCCAGCACAGACAAAGCAGGCAATCCAGGATCAAAAATATCATAACTGCCAATAGCCGCTCTCACATCTGAATCAAAGGTGATCCTTACCGTTCCGGCATCCAGGATCCAGGGAATCCGTTCGTAATCCACAATGGTCCTTGGCCGCATCATATTGCAGGTACATTCTATGTAAAATTCCCGGCATAGAGAGTGGGAACTGTACAAAAGGAACGCATAGTCCCCCTTCAGGATTTTCTCCACCTCTTCTCTTGTAAGCGGTGCACTCTCTTTGTAAATATAACTTCCAAACTTCTTTTTCCGCTCCAGTTTGATAAATTTGTCATTATTGTTATAAATCCGGATCCTGTATTTTTTTCGCATCAGTACCCCGGCTTCCTTTTCTGCGTATGCACTGTTCCAGTAATCCTCAAAATACAGACTGCGGATATAATATCCCCCTTCCCCGGCATGGGGATCCGGCTGTAGAAATGGCTTCAGCCTGAGCATAAGCATTTCTTTTTCACTGGTACTGATCAGATACTTCCATTCATTTCGAAATGCTTCCCTGCTTTTATTCCTCATAAATATCTTCCTCGATCTGACCATCTTCCGTTACATAGATGCACCTCATGCCATACTGCTTTCCTTCATCTGTAACATAATAGTCAAAAGCATCCTGTGTTTTTCCCTTTTCATTGGTTGCACGCACACGGATAAAATACTGTCCTGCTTCCGGAAGCTCCAGCTCCGTTTCCGGGATCAGAAGACCATCCTGTGTATAGATCACATCCTGAAAAAGATAATCCTTTGCTATCTCTACAGAATAAGTAATATCCTCCGCGTCAAAGGAATAGGAATTATCCCAGTTTATTTTCATTTTATTTCCCTCTGCAACAGGAACACCAATATAAAACGGCATAGGCTTACTAACACTTTCTACATAGAGCTGATAATTTTTTTCTATTTCTTCCGGAAGTGATGCAGCAAGCTCATCATATTGTTCACTGGTAAGAGGTGCATAAAACACATCCGGCATCTCATAAAGATACGGCTTCACCACAGTCTTGTATTTTTCAATCATAGTGCCCAGTCTCTCTTCACTGAGATATTCTTTCAGATCCAGAATGGCCTCATCCAGCTTTTCCCGGAAACGCTCTGATTTCAGACATCTCTGGAACAGTACATTTCCCCAATAGTTACTAACGCCGGATTCCCAGCTTTTCTGATCACTAAAACCGGTTATCTTATATTCAGGTCTCATCAGACTGCCATCATTATCCCAAGGAATAAAATACCAGGTATCTGAATTTAATGGACTATATAAATACACGTTTCGGCTCTGGGTATCCACATTTCCCATCAAAATCTGAAATCCCATCCAATATGTAATATTTTCCTCATCAAAGTATTCTTCCAGAACCGTATCAATTGGTATACTGTAGTCATTTACTGCCTCAAGCATCTGAATCAGTTTCCTATGCTCGGTACTTCCCTTTATCTCCAGCAATTTTTCAAAAGCAGCACTGTCGTAGGATGGATCATCCTGGAGTTTTATCACATCTTCATATCTGTAAAATTCAAAAGAATTAATTTTATAAAGCTGTCCATTGGAATCCAGTCCATGATTCTTCAATCCAGTCTTATTCAGCTGCTCTACCTGGGTATACAAGCCATAGTCCTCAAATTTCGCGTCAGCAGAACCATCTGTGGTATCTTTTACATACAGATGGACGAACTGTGTTCTCAGACTGATCAGCTGGGGAATGCCCTTCAGCAGGTCATAGGCGAGCTTGTTCCGAAACCGCATTCCTTCTGTCATATGCTTGTTCAGATTAATGGTTCTCTGCCCGCGCCAGGTTCCTTTATTTTTCTTCAGCTCAATCTTATAGTTTTTCTGGGCATTCCGGCTTGAAGTCTGCCCACGGATCTGTACCGTGGCATTGGGAATATTCTCCCCATATCCTACCATTCCCTCTGTCGGACCATTCTCATTCCCTATCTGTAAAAGTGCAGCCGCCTGATATCTGTCTACTCCCATCTCTTCATAATCATAGACAGAATAACTATTGATTTCTTCCCATGTATGATCTGTATTTTCTGAAGAATTCCCCTTTGAAACAGTGAGGTACATGGTAACCACGCTGGTATCGTCATCGTTTTCATAAAGACTGTCCTTATCTCTTAAATGAACCTGGTCAATATCCCGGGATTCTGCTTTTTTTATCTCCTGTGACGTTTCGGATGCTGTCGGTTCTTCTGTATCTGTGCTCTCATTTTTTTCTTCCGGCACTACATCTCCATTTCCTATACAGCCTGCGAATAAAGACATGGTCATACTTCCGGCAAGAATACATGCAATTTTTTTATATTTTTTCACTGTTCTGACTCCTTTCCAGTTTTTTACTGAGGAAAAAACCAAGTCTGGAAAACTTTCCTCTTTTTTCCCTGGCCACCACAGGCTGTACACTCAAAATATAATAGGGCAGCCTCTTTGTATAATAGTCCAGACGAAAGGCTGCAATCAGAAAAAACACTGCGCTGCCTGTGAGAAATCCGAAACCATAATATACTCTTGGGAAAAACAGGGATATTACCGTAAACAGCACAGTTCCTCCTGCAAAACATCCGGAGGCCGCCAGCGCTCCTTTGTAATCTGTAAAATATAAAAGCAGCAGAAGTATGGTATTTGCCACTGCATAAATGCCATATCCCACGCAGAGGGTTCTGAAATACCCTTCCATAAGATCGTTAAATCCAAGCGGCACATACTCCAGGAGCAGTCCGCCAAGAGAAATAGCAAGTGCTGTAGCAAGGAGCTGCTTCAAGGCCGTGTATTTCAATTCCACATTCAATACCTTTAACATTTCCTCACCTGCCTGGGTAATATCTCCTACAGCACCTTTATCATTAAATAAACTGTAGTAGTTTTTATATTTCGGATAAAAATTCACCTCCACAGAAACCACAAAGTTTACTGTTGTTACCAAAATCGTAAGAAATGCCACAAGAGCTGGCACATCATGGTAGGGTGCACCAACAAACAGTCCCTGCACCTGTACCTGAAGCGGTCCGACCCACATGATCACCAAATGGGCAAACAGTCCAATATTGATAAAAAAACCGGTAAATGCCAGAGGCAGAAACTGATCCACCCATCTTAGGAAAAGGAAGGCACCCTTTTCCCCTTGTGGAAAATACTGATACAAAAGGATCACATCCCACAAAAGCATCACTCCGTATCCCACAGCCACTGCAATCAGAAGAGCTTCCACATGGGGAATTCCCAGCATCAGCAATACCCAGCCGGATATAAATGTGATCACAATAGCAGCTGTAAATGACAGCATGATTCCTCTGTAATCTTTTATTGCAGTGAGATAACTCATTGCATTCCAGGTAACGGTCAGCTCTCCAAAAAGCCACAGACACAGCAATCCGTCCAGAAGTCCTGCTCCGGAAAAGATAAGGAAAATTCCATACAGGATCCCGCCGGCCACCAGCATGATCCCTGTAGAGCCCCAGAAAGAAGGCAATACCATATCGTATTTTTCTTCGTACAGCATATCCGCAATAAACCTGGTAACTACCATAGACAAAAAACTGGTAACTGTCAAGGAAAACAAAAGGGTATACGTGATCATACACACCAGAAGTTCCCGGCTGTGTCTGCTGCCTCCTGTTTTATCACAAAGATACATAACGCCAAGAAGCAATACAATTCCAAGAAGCATCGGACCGGTACATACGACTCCCGCATATCCGTAAGCTCTGAAGGAAGCAAAAAGTCCCTGTCTGTTAAACAGTTTTTTTAGTTCAAATCCGATTCCAGCCACTCTTTTGTATCACCTCCTCATAAAGCTCCCGGTACAGACGGATCATGCGTTCCTGTCTGTAATAAGCCTTTACCCGCGCCTGTCCGTTTTTCCCCATACGAAGCCGCCTGCTTCTGGATTCACACATTTTCTCCATGGCAAGAGCCAGTCCGTCACGGTACATAGGTGCCACATAATAACCTGCCTTTCCATACACATCCTCTTCCTTTCCCTCCAGAAGTTCCCGACAGCAGCCTACATCTGTGGTAACACAGGGACGTCTTGCAGCAAAGGATTCCAGCACAGACAGGGGTTGTCCTTCTGAAATGCTGGTAAGGATGGTAAAATCCAGTTTCTCCATATATTTTACAATGTCCACACGCCCTGTAAATATAATGTTTTCCAGCTTCAGCTGTTTCACCAGCTCGTAACACTCCTGTGCATATTCTTCATCATCGACTCCTCCCATAATGTGAAGGCGTACATTTTTTACATGTGCAGACAGTTCAAAAAAAGCGTAGATCATGGTCTTGATATCTTTGATAGGAGCAAGCCTTACTACTGCTCCAATATCCACCCAGCCATCCTCTTCTTTCAGGGGGATTCCAGACAACCTGTCATAGTCGATCCCATTTTCGATAACCCGGCACTTCCCAGGTGCACAGCCCATCTGAATCTGAGTGCGCATTGCATTTGTAAAAAGACAGGTCACACGAAATGCCCTCTGATAGATCATATCTGACAGCATATAAAAGAAAGCAATCCACTGTTTCTTAAAGGATGGAACCACCCACTTGGCACGGATGATCTCCTCCTCTCTTTCCCGTGTATAAATTCCATGTTCTGTAAGAAGAACATCCTTTTTGTGCACATAACCGCCCAGACAAGCCAGAAGTCCGCCGTACCCGGTACATATGGCATGATACACATCCGCCTCTGGCACTTCACTTCCCATAAGATACAGAACAGGAAGGAGCATGGAACGCATGGTGTGAAAGGCATCTGCAAAAGCAATATACGGATACTGTTCTTTACAGATTTTTATAAGGAGATCAAGGAAAGTCTCACTTTTCAAAAAAGCCATAGGGTTTAAATGTTTATCATGATACAAGGAAAACAGCGTCTCCCAGTCCGGTCTCCTCATCTGCATCAGCTCGCTCAGACTTTCTAGTTCTTTTTCGGAAAAAATATGGGACATTTTCCCCTTTTCTTTCACCTGGAGAGCATCATCCAGAAAAACCTCATGAACCTCCACAACATTCTCTGGAAGTTCATAGACAAATTTTCCTCTTTTTTCTGCATTTGCCCCAATAACCCAGAGCACAAATTCATGCTCCTGCATCTGATTGATATACTGGTGCATCCATGTAGAAACACCGCCGAACACATAAGGATAACACCCTTCCAAAACCAGACAGATTCTCACTGTTTTCTCCTTTTATCTGCATTTTCAATACATATGTTTATGTTACCAATAGTAAAAGACCTTTTGACACTGCTGTCATTATATTTATTCGAACTCAATGTACACATCTTCCTGTTCTGCGCTCAGCAGATACAGATTCCCAGCAGCCTGAGTCAAGTCTCCACCAGTCACACGCACCGGAGTTCCTTTATTCATTCTCACCATCAGATACGCCTGATCGTAAAAATTTCCCAGATGAAGATGCACTTCCTTGTCTGTAATGTCTTTCTCCACGGTCAGGGCATCATATCTTTCAATGGCACCGGATAACTGGGAGCCTGTAAGATTTCGGAGTGCCGGTGCTGCTTCATTCAGCCAGGTCATGTACTCATCCAGACGGTTTTTCAGCTTTTCCCAGCCAAGGGCAGCGCCTCTGTCCTCATCCAGAAGGTCATCCGGATGCATAAAATGTGTATTTACAAAATGCATATTCAACTCAGACAAAGCAGCCATCTGCATATAATCGTCAATGATCGCACCGGAAATAATACGCGGCTGTTCTACGATTCCATCTTCAGCCACTTCAAACTCCTGCACATAAGCATAGTCGCCGGAAAAATAATTGCTGGCAATAGTACGGATCTTGGGATACAGGGAACCCAGCAGTTTCCTTCCCGCTTCTGACAAAACATTAGAAGGAGGAACATAAACAGACATGGTAGTCTCCGGAAACATTTCCTTTCCAAAATCCATCAGCTCTTTCATTGCTTTTTCCATGGCAGAAAAGCTTGTCCAGGTCTTATAGGGAAGTGCATCTCCATAATCCGTGTCTGACAAGCTGAGCGGCTGATGATTATAACCGTGATAACCCAGTTCCCCGCCCTGATGAAGGATCATATTTCCAAAATACTGGAACCGCTGTACATCATCCTGGCGTTCCGTCTCTCCGTCTGTTTCATCCTCATAATTTTCTATTATAACTCCTGTATATTGCACATTGTGAGCCGTAGCAAGGGCGATCATATCCGGCCACCAGATATTGGTATAGAAATCTGCAATACTGGTGCCATAATCCCTTTTTACATAAGTTCCATCTCCATTTGGAACAGGGGAGGGAAAATCATCCAGATAAAAGACGGATCCGTTGATCACCGGATATACCCCCACATCTGTAAGAAGACTGTAGGATGCAGCAAAAAAGCCTCTGAAAGCTTTTTCATAAAACCCAAAATTATCTACTACAAACTTTCCGTTTCCATAATCAGCTTCCCAAATCAAAGGAACGCCTGACGTATCATCTGCCCAGGCGTATACCCTTGCACGCTGACTCAGCTCCACTGCCCAGGCCGATTCGTAGCCGTCTGTGACTTTGTATGCTTTTCCGCCTCCGACGAGAAACTCACTGTCGAAATAAATGCTGTTTACCATGGCATCTGTGTAACCTGAGGATACAATTCCAAGCTTCTGCTCAATAAGGGATACATAAGTATCCTTTTGAAGAGTAAGGGCGAACATGGCACTTCCGCCTTCTTTTACCCAGTCGCTGATCTTCAGCACATTTTCTTTCAGCGGACTTAAATCGCTTAAAAGAACGACCACAGTCTCATAATCAGACAGATCATCCGGTATACTTTCATGATTTACATCAACCAGATCAGTACCCACCTTCATGTCCTTAAAGATCTGCTCGAACTGGATCCACGCCATGGTGCTGTTCGCCTGACTGCTGTCTGTAAGAACAAGGCAGGTTGGCTTTAGTGTCTTTATCGCAGTTTCTTCCGTAACCACTTTATCTGCATCCAGATAAGTCAGTTTCTTTGCCTTTTCCCGGTAGGACAGACCGGATCGTTCTGCAAACAGAATGGCTCCTATAAGCAGAAAACAGCCCAGGATCACCAGAATTCCCTTAAATTGAAAAGCTTTCACTTTTTTGATCCATCCAGCCAAAATCCCAGTGCCTCCTTTCCTCTGGAAGAAAGATAGATATGCTCTTCCTTCAATGCCTGTAAGCTCTGTTTCAGTTCTTTCCCCATTTTCCGTTCTGCCAGATACCGAATTTTCCAGATCCAGTATTCTTCACCTCTGTGCCAGTTCTGATCCATGATTTTCAATATTTTTTCTGCCAGAAAAAAATCCCTTTGCACCATAAGATTTTCCATCAGGCAGACACAGGTATGGAGATTCACCTTTTGTTCCAGCTGTTTTAACAAAAGCTGGGTATACTGGTTTCTGTAAATCTGTTCCATCTGCTTCTCCATAAAGCCCTGACTCAGATATTCTTTCAGGAAATCACAGTACTCCTCCAGAATAACAGGATCATCTGGATCATTCGTATATTTTTTCTCAATTTTTTGTAATCTGTAATCATATTCTTTGAACAGTTCCACCATGGCTGTAATCGCATAATGGACTACCTCCACATCCTCATTCATTCGTGCCTGCTTTAATAATTCCACATATTCCCCCGGGTTATCATTCAGAACGTTCATGATCAGTTCCCGGCGCCTGGAAGAATCATTCAGAAGAAGGGCCTCCTCCAGAGGAACCACATCCCTGTCATTTTCCTCCATGGCCGGAAACATGTTCTTATAAATTTCCTCGTTAACCCTGAGCTTTTCAACTCCCACTGTTTTCACCTGATCCGTACCGGAAAAAAGCTGAAAATGTATGAGCAGGACACACACCGGTCCCCAGACTGGTACAAATACGGCAAGAGACAGCATGTACATCTTTGCTTTCAGAAATCCTGTGCGTATTCCTGACCAGATCAGTATGCAGATGATCAGATGAATCGCCAGTGCCGTGATTCCAATTGCTGTTTTTGTCATGATTCCACTCCTGCTGTCTCTTTTCCTACCGGAACATCAAGCACCTTTCCCTCAAATCCATTTCTTTTCAGACGTTCAAGGATGACTGGCAATGCCTTGTCATCTGCCTGGGTCAGGATCAGATACAACTCCCCTTCTGGAGAAATACCACGGATATCGTTTTCTCTGATACAGCGGTCCAGTGCCTCATCCGCATCCTCAATGGTCATATTCCCATACTTCAGTTTCAGAAGGATATAGGATGCCATCTTCTGCTCACGCATAGAATGCTGAAGTTCCAGACTTTTTTCAAAGTATTCCGGCTTCAGGATCCTCGTATTCTCTACATATTTCTTGTATTCCGTGGCTTCCTGATATTCAAGAGCACGTAAAAGTGATGTTTCTACCAGACCACATAAAATCTGAAACAGATTCATATAGTATAAAGTCAGCTGTCCGTTTTTTACCTCCTGAATACAGATCAACATCACCAGACTGCCTTCTTTCCGGATACCAGCCATATACATGGGATAACCTTTTATAAAATCCCGATTTGCCCATACCTGCCCTTTTTCCAGGGTTTCCAGGGCAAGCGTATACTCACTTAATCTGACAGAAGCAGAGTACATTCCCTGAGACTTGGGAGATGCAGCTTCCAGCCTGCCATAGCCGTTTTTCTGACTGAGGGAATAAAACGCAAAGGTTTCATTCTCCAGAACCTCTTCCATAATGTGCATCGTTTCAATAAACAATTCCTCTGGCTGTACAATATCCAGCTTCCTGGTAATGTCAAAAATCTTTCCAAAGCTGTCTTTACTGCCCAGAATTTGTTTTTTGTATCTTTTTTTGTCCTGAAGGGTCGCCTGGTACAGATCACGCATAAAGAGAAATTTTTCCCGGATCAGCTGATTCTCCTCTGATATAAATTCCAGATTTTCCCTGTTTTTCATTCGCACATAACCACACACGGCACCTGCAGCAAAATAAAAGATAAATGGGATCCAGTTAGCTGGTTCGTAAAAAAGGGTATACCACTTTGTTCCCTGGCTTTCATATGCCAGAAGCAAGGATACTGTCTGGGCTGCTGCTCCGGCAATTCCATATCCCAGACCGTAAAGACTTCCAAACAAGACAATAAACACAAGACGCAGATCAATCATCTTAAACTGAGCCTGATTTCCCAGAAGACGCTGCAAAAATTCGAACGCCAGAAAGCAGACCACAAACTCACATACCCGCAGCCATCTTTGGTTCTGATTGAAAAGTCTGGTAAGCCAGCTTACTTTTCCCCCATTGTTTTTTGTGTATTCATTATATTCTTTATACATTTCCGAAATATGATCTAATACTGAAATCTTTGGAAACCAGTTATAGTTTGTTCGGATCTGTCTGTCGTCTTCTTTTATTTTTTCTACAACGGCACTGCTTTTATAGATAATGGAGACCGGGGATAAAACCTTTTTCAGTTCTTCGGTCACATCCTGAAAACAGATGTCAAATACATCTGGAACATTCAATACCTCTTCCTCATCATTCCAGTTATCAAAAAGCTTGTACATCAGTTCTGCCAGATCCATAGAATATAAAAAACAGGCTTTCTGCTCCGGAGCTTCCTGGAAAAACAGCTTCTGGCTCTCTTTCGAAGCTTGGAAAATTCTGTAAAAGAAATCTTTTTTATAGGTTCCGGAATATAAATAGGGTACTCGCAGTATTTTCACCGTCAGACCGTACAGTCCCGCATAGCGTCTGCACACATCCTCTGCATTTTGTACCAGCAGAGTCTTACCTGTTGGTACATCATACATTCCCTCTGGTCCTGTCACGTAAAGGAAGTGGCTTTGAACCCCTTTCCTGCAGTATTGCAGGATCTTGCGCAGATTCTCTGCTTCCCCTTCCAGTTCTCCATGTAAGGTCAGATAATTAGAAAAGTATACCACAGCTTCAAATTCGTATGTCCGAAAAATATCTCCAAATTCCAGTTCCGTCCTGGGAAATGGTCTGGAAATGAGTTCCCTTCTCCGGACTGTCTTTAGCATTTTATTTCCAAGTACCATCACCTGACATTCTGGAAATGCTTCTTCTACAAATTCTTCTGTCACATAACCGGTATTCCCGGCCAGCAAAACCTTCATATCCTTCTCTCCTGTTATCCTTTAAAATCTCTTCTGTCTGTTTAGGATACCTTATTTCGGTCAAATATCCTATTGACATTTTTACGAAATTTTTTCTAAATTTTACATAATTTTTCTTTCAGATTGCAGACGCACTTCTTCAAGCTTACCTGGGTGCTGATGTCCATTGTGGTTTTGTGTCTGATTGCCATGGGGCTATATGGAGTTCTCTCTTTTATTGAAAAACACTATCTGAAAAAGCTTTGATGTGAAATGCACCCAGAAAATCCGGCCTATTTTTACAGAAAAAGGAAGGGGGACGCGGCAGCTTTCACACGTCTCCCTTCATTATTTACGATAATTCTTCTGCCAGTTTCGTCAGCCATTTCACTGCATTCTCCACATTCTCTGAATTAGCGAGAACTCCGATCTTAACAGGCTCATAGGTCACCTCAAGTTCCTCTGCCAGTTCATCAGAATCAATGGTAATGCTGTATTTGTCATCCTGCTCCCCAAATACCTGGTAAACATCCTCTGGCAAAAGCTCTGTCAGATCCATAAAATACTCATCTTTGAACTCAAAACCGTCCATATAATCTTCGGAACCAATAAGCACATCCACTGCCCTGGCAGATACTTTGGTGGTAAAGGCCATCTGGCTGTAGGATTCCAATGCAACTCCGTCTTCACCGGTGCGCAGGCTTTCGTCTACTGTGACGATTTCATATGGATCATCCTGGATTCCCAGCGCTTTCTCTACCTTTTCTTCGGCTTCCTCCTGCTTCGTTCCGTAGGAGTCAATTACCATAACCGTAAGTGCTGTATGGATCCTGGAATTTTCGTAAAGATCTTTTACAAAAAAGGCTATGGCGATCACCGCCACAATGGCTGCCATCTGTGGCTTATAATAGGCCCAGATATACTGAAGCTTTCCCTTCCAGCCCATACTGGCAAGCTTCATTTTCTCAAGTTCACGCTTCTCTTTCTTCGTCAGATCGGTCTCGTGTTTGTAACGGATGTCGTTCTCATCAATTTTCTGCGGTTCTTCCTGATTTTCGTCTTTTAATTCGATTCTCATACATTCTCCTGTGTTCCATAAGAAAATCCAAGGTCTGATTCCTGCCTCTCTGATCAATCCAGGACTTGCTGTCTTATGTAGTCCTTACCTCTGATTTTCTCTCTGTGATAGTTTTATATTGTAACACGTTTTATATATTTTGAACAGTTTTTCCGAAAGAAAGTCACAGTTCTTTCACACTCTTTATCCCTGTTCACAATCTGCCCCATAACAGCAGGACATTGCCAGGAAACTGCAGCTTTCCGATTGCTGTTCCAATATCCTCTTTGAAGGTATTTCATTTTCTCTAACTTCTTCACGCCCTCAGCCAGCTCCCGTCCAGTCTTGCAAGCAGTCTGGCATTGTGATAGGCCATCCGGAGAGTCAGACAGGTTCGTCCCAGATATTTGGCCCCATCCGGAGTTTTCATACAGGCCAGTGCCAGATCGGGAATTCCCGGGTTCTGAAGGCAGATTGGGATTAAAAGCTGAATGGAATGGTTATAATACTGAGGAATGGCAGCCTTGTAGTCTGACTCCAGTATTCGTCTGGTCTGCTGTAAGGCTCCATCAAAAAGCTGTACCCGCATGCCGCTCTCCCTCACTGCGGAAGGAAGCCGCTGCACATTTTCCTCATCATCAAAAATATGCTCATACTGAGGCACCACCGGCAGCTTGGTATCAAACACCAGATCGGAAGGATTTTCCACATAGGAAGCCCTGGGTGGAAGATCCGTAATTTTTATTTTTAAAAGTGAGTAGTCTGTATAAAATCCTTCCAGATACCATTTCTGTCTGTCCGGTACTACATTTGGAACAAAATAAGCATAAATCGGCTGATAATACTGATTAAAGAGTCCTGTATGAAAAAGGGCATATTCTTTCTCTTCCCGTACTTTTCCTTCCTCATACAGTCTGCGGAATGTATTTTCCAGATAGCCTTTCAGGATCCCGTTATCCCCGGACTGCCCAAAGCTCCACTTCTCAGGGGATATTCTGGCCAGGTTCTGGATCTGCCGGTTATAATTACCGCAGTAGGTAAAATCGAATAGGTTCATGTTAACCTCCTGTCCTTTTTTCTTCTCTTCCTTACATTTTATTGTGGAAAAAGACTGACAGAACTGCCAGTTTTAAGATTCATCTTCGGCCCCGCTGACCTTGATTAAAGGGTAGCACACAGATAAAAAAAGCACAAGGAAAAGCGTTCGCCTCTTTGCGACAGGATCTGCCAGTAATATTCCGCGAGCTGTTCTTTTGTAAGTATAACAAACCGTAATCTGCCTCAAATTTTCCATTGCGCCCCGGATAAATTTTTCCTATAATAAAATATAATATTTGGCAGTCCAGGAGGTGTTTTTTTGAAAAAAGATGGCTACTACTCTTCCGGTCAGTTTGCCCGGATGGCTGGAGTAACACTGCGGACCATCCGCTATTACGACCAGCACGATATTCTGAAACCTTCTCTTGTATCCGAATCCGGCGCAAGATTTTATACTGACACTGACTTTGCAAGGCTGCAGCAGATCCTGCTGCTGAAATATCTTGGATTTTCCCTGGAGGATATCCGGGAAATGACTATCGAAGACCCGGACAGCCATTTTATGCTCAATGCCCTGAATGTACAGCTGAAGCTTGTACAGGACCGGATTGAACAGATGCAGCTTGTGGAAAAAACACTGAAAGATACTGCCCAGGCCATTTCTGAGGAGCATACCGTGGACTGGAGCCGTATGCTGGACCTGATCCATCTGACTGTCATGGAAAAAAGTCTGAAAAATCAGTACCAGAATGCTTCCAACATTTCTTCCAGGATCAACCTGCACAGTCTTTATTCTGTAAATCAGGAAGGCTGGTTTCCCTGGGTCTGCCAGCAGTGCCAGATTCATGAGGGAATGAATATTCTGGAGCTTGGCTGCGGTGACGGAGCTCTCTGGACCCAAAACCTATCAAAGCTTCCAGGGAACATACACATTACCCTTTCTGATATTTCCGAGGGAATGCTCCGTGACGCCAGGCGTGCCATTGGCGGAGAAGATCCCCGTTTTTCTTTCAAGGCTTTTGACTGTCACACCATTCCCCCGAGAATTGGCACTTTTGATCTGGTCATTGCCAATCATGTACTTTTTTACTGTGACGACATTGGAAAGGTGTGCAAAAATGTAACAAAAATCCTGAAGCCAGGCGGACGTTTTCTTTGCAGTACCTACGGTTCCAGACATATGCGGGAGGTCAGCCTTCTGGTCCAGTCTTTCGATGAAAGGATTGCCCTCTCCGCGGATAAACTGTACGAACGCTTTGGCAGGGAAAATGGGACGGATATCCTTTCCCCTTATTTTCAGAAGATTACCTGGAAATCCTATGAAGACGAACTGATCGTTACCGATGCGGAGCCTTTAATTTCCTATATTCTCTCCTGCCACGGCAATCAGAACCAGTATCTGCCAGACCGTTACAAGGATTTTCGCGCCCTTGTTAAGAAAAAAACAGAAAATGGGTTCCATATCACCAAGGATGCAGGGGTATTTCTTTGTGAAAAAGTAACAAACTTGAAATAATTATAAAAAAGGTCTTGAAGGTAACGTAAGGTCACCTTCTATAATGTAGCTACAGACTCAGGTCAGGGCAAACAAATGCTGCCCAAAATCCGGCAGCATTCATGAACGACTACGAAATTATGCACCTGACAGCATAAATCAGATATTGTTCGCAATAGGAACAATATAGCAAATCCAACAAAGGAGAACGAAATTATGAAGGGAATTATTTTAGCCGGTGGATCCGGTACCAGACTTTACCCATTGACTATGGTCACATCCAAGCAGCTGCTTCCAATTTATGATAAACCAATGATCTACTATCCAATGTCCGTTCTTATGAACGCAGGGATCCGTGATATCCTGATCATTTCCACTCCACAGGATACCCCACGTTTCAAGGAGCTTCTTGGTGACGGTCATCAGTTCGGCGTATCTCTTACTTACGCGGTACAGCCAAGCCCGGACGGACTTGCACAGGCATTTATCATCGGCGAAGAGTTCATTGGAAATGACACGGTTGCCATGGTTCTTGGAGACAACATTTTCGCAGGACACGGTCTTAAGAAGCGTCTGAAAGCCGCTGTTGAGAATGCAAGCTCAGGAAAAGGTGCTACTGTATTCGGCTACTATGTAGACGACCCGGAACGATTTGGTATCGTTGAATTCGACCAGGAAGGCAAGGCCATTTCCATCGAAGAAAAGCCGGAGCATCCGAAGAGCAACTATTGTGTAACAGGTCTTTACTTCTATGATAACAAAGTTGTTGAATATGCAAAGAACCTGAAACCAAGCGCCCGCGGTGAGCTGGAGATCACAGACCTGAACCGTATTTACCTGGAAAAAGGTCAGTTAAATGTAGAGCTTCTTGGTCAGGGCTTCACATGGCTTGACACAGGTACACATGAGAGTCTTGTAGACGCAACTAATTTTGTAAAAACAGTAGAAACCCATCAGCACCGTAAGATTGCATGCCTTGAGGAAATTGCTTACTTAAACGGCTGGATTTCCAGAGAAGAAGTTATGGAAGTTTACAACGTGCTGAAGAAGAATCAGTATGGTCAGTATCTGAAGGACGTACTGGATGGCAAATATATGGACGTACTTCACTAATTATAAAAATCAAAGGAGAATTATATCATGAATATTATCGTTACCGGCGGTGCCGGATTTATCGGAAGCAACTTTATTTTCCACATGTTAAAAAAGTACCCGGACTACCGCATCATCTGTCTGGACTGCCTTACCTATGCAGGTAATCTTTCTACTCTGGCACCGGTTATGGATAACCCGAATTTCCGTTTTGTAAAAGAGAGCATCACAGACCGTGAAGCAGTTTACAAGCTTTTTGAGGAAGAACATCCGGATATGGTTGTAAACTTCGCGGCTGAGAGCCACGTTGACCGTTCCATCGAGAACCCTGAGGTTTTCCTGAACACAAACATCATCGGTACTGCTGTTCTTATGGATGCCTGCCGTAAATACGGAATCAAACGTTACCATCAGGTTTCCACTGATGAGGTTTACGGTGATCTGCCACTTGACAGACCGGACCTGTTCTTCACAGAGGAGACTCCGATTCACACAAGCAGCCCATACAGTTCTTCCAAGGCATCTGCTGACCTTCTGGTACTTGCTTACCACAGAACCTATGGACTTCCTGTATCCATCAGCCGCTGCTCTAACAACTACGGCCCATATCATTTCCCGGAAAAACTGATTCCACTTATGATTGCCAACGCATTAAATGACAAGCCACTTCCTGTTTATGGAAAAGGTGAGAATGTTCGTGACTGGCTGTATGTTGAGGATCACTGCCGCGCTATCGACCTGATCATCCACAAAGGACGTGTTGGTGAGGTTTACAATGTAGGCGGACACAACGAAATGAAAAACATCGACATCGTTAAGATCATCTGCAAAGAACTTGGAAAACCAGAGAGCCTGATCACATACGTAACAGACCGTAAGGGTCATGACATGCGTTATGCGATCGACCCAACCAAGATCCACAACGAACTGGGCTGGCTGCCAGAAACCAAATTTGCAGACGGTATCAAGAAGACCATCCAGTGGTATCTTGACAACAAGGAATGGTGGGAGACCATTATTTCCGGAGAGTATCAGAATTACTACGAAAAAATGTACGGCAACCGCTAAGGAGGGCTGTTTTTATGAAACTGTTTGTAACAGGTGTGGCCGGTCAGCTTGGTCATGATGTAATGAACGAACTTAATAAACGCGGATACGAAGGGGTAGGCTCTGACCTTGCCCCGGAGTATAGCGGAATTCAGGATGGTACTGCAGTCACCACAATGCCTTATGTTTCCGTAGACATTACAAATGCTTCTGCTGTGGAAAAAGCCATCACAGAAGCAGGCGTGGACGGAGTGGTACACTGTGCAGCCTGGACAGCGGTAGATGCAGCTGAAGATGAGGACAAACAGGAAATCGTCCGCAAAGTAAATGTTCTTGGTACTGAAAATATTGCAAAAGTCTGCAAAAAGCTGGGCATCAAAATGATGTATCTTTCCACAGACTATGTATTCGACGGTCAGGGCACCACTCCATGGGAGCCAGACTGTAAAGCCTACAAGCCTCTGAATGTTTACGGTCAGACAAAGCTTGACGGAGAGCTTGCAGTTTATAACAATGTTGACAAATTTTTTATTATCCGTATTGCATGGGTATTTGGTAAAAATGGCAAGAACTTTATCAAGACCATGTTAAATGTTGCCAAAACACATGATACCTTAAAGGTTGTCGACGACCAGATCGGTACTCCAACCTATACCTATGACCTTGCCCGCCTGATGATCGACATGATTCTCACTGACAAATACGGTTACTATCACGCAACCAATGAGGGTGGCTATATCAGCTGGTATGATTTCACTAAGGAAATCTTCCGTCAGGCTGTTGAGCTTGGACACACCGAGTATGCTGAAGATAAAGTAACAGTTCTTCCTGTTACCACCGCTGAATATGGAGTTTCCAAGGCAGCACGCCCATTTAACAGCCGTCTGGACAAAAAGAAGCTGGTAGAAAACGGATTCACCCCTCTTCCAACCTGGCAGGATGCTCTGGCAAGATATTTAAAGGAAATTGAATTCTAATTCACAAAACAAAGCGCAGTCAATTTCAAAATCAATTGACTGCGTTTTCTTTATAAGTCAAAATCCTGAAGCATTATTGACTCCAGGATTTCATAGTTTTTATTTACTTTCTTCTTTCCTCTCTGATGTCCCCAAAATAGATTTCATCTATCTGTTCTTCTGATAAGGGCTGGCACTGTTTTTCCGCTTGTTTTTACTTTTCTGTCTTTTCTGCGGCTTTCTCTTGTTCTCGCCATAATAATCTTCCAGATATTCCTCAATCACATCGTCCTCGTCCACACCATACTCATCCAGAATCTCATCAATCTCCTCATCATCCGCATCAGACAGGTCATCATCTAAATCCTCTTCATACTCTTCCGGATACTTTCTGTACTGCTCCCTGGAAGGATTCTTTTTATCATCACGCTCTTTTTTCCCTCTGCGCTTTGTCTCGTTTTCATCTTCCTCCTGATCAGCTTCTTCCCGTTTCTGTCGTCTTTCTGATACTTTCCCCTGATTCTCATCTTCCTCGTCATCGTAATCATCGTCATATTTCGGCTTATTAATGGCAAACTGAATCAGCATTCCCACAAGGGCGAACCCAATGGAAAAAATGATTCCAAAAGGAATTTCCTCCATTTTTGCCAGCTTGGCAGCAGAAAAGCCACTTAAAATACCACCCAGTATACTGGTTCCCACGATGATCACTTCTCTCTCATAGCGAAGCGCCAGCATTCCAAGACCTACTCCCACCAGAAGACAGATGAAAAAGCTGAAAGAAGTAGTCGGATGGATTATATACACAGTAAGCGTCAGCCCGATTCCTGCTCCCATAATAAAAATACCGGCCTTAAACACTGCAAAGGAAAGAATGGCAAGTACCAGTCCTACCCCGATCATACCCACTGCATAATACACCTTTTCCCCGAATCCGATCTGATGAATGGCAAATAATCCGATTCCTGCTCCAATGAGAAATCCAAAGATCATCATCCAGAATCTTAAAAGACGGTATCCGAGTACACAGTTCATAATTCCAAACACAAGCACTGCTCCAAATAAAACCATGGACAAAGTACCTGCGATCTGCATATCCCGAACTCTGTATGCAATATTCATAATATTTTTTAAAATATCAACCATATCTGTTTATACCTCTTCCTTTTAAAACATATAATAGATCGTTTTCATATTTTCCAGAATTCCATAATGATACTCCACCTGACTCATTCCATATATAGTCATATAATATCTTGCAGCCTCCTGAATGGCATCTCCGTTGATCCAGTCTGCTCTGGCCTGTTCAAAAGCTTCCTGCGATGAGAATTTAAACCTTACTACTGCAGCCCCATTATTCAGCCTCATCTGACAGTATGCCAGGATCTCCTGATAGTCATAACTGTCAAAGCATCCCTGGTTCAGCACATAAAAATTCATATCTGTTGCAGAACACGCCGGAACCGTAAATTCAGCAGAGGGTGTATATGTCGTCTCATACTCCTCCGGGAACGGACACAGATAATCATACAGGATTGTCTTATGTTCTGCAAGCTGGACTGCATCGCCCTCCAGAAATTCCGGCTGGTCACCGTTGGTCGCATCAAAATAGTAATCATTTCCGTTCAAAGTGATAATGTTCCAGGCATGTCCCTCTGTACTTCCGGCAGTACTGCCTTCCACGTAAATACAGGGCACTCCAAGATATTCCAGAAGATACTGGGCAGCCCCTGCATATCCGGCACACACTGCCTGCTTCCTCCAAAAGATTCCTGCCATGCTCTGATCGTCCTCAGACTCCTGATATTCGGCAGTATCGATCAGATAAGTATAAACTGCTTTCGCCTTTTCATAATCATCCGCCCCCTCTGAAACCAATGCACTTACCTCCTGACAGGCATTGTCAGCTGCTGCCTGTATCTCCTGGATTTCCTCATCCGTATAACTGTAGCCGGGAGAAAACATACAATAATTGGCGTTTGAGAAGGTTGTTTTATATACCTGCTTCCGGTTATGCACCCAGAACAGCTCCGGATGATCCATAAGCACCGCATGGTAAACCTTATTTACGGTGTCATCCTCATAGATCGTAAGGTAAAATTCTTTCTCTTTTGCCCGGATTCCTTCTATTATTTCCCGATAGCCCCGCTGTTCTTCTTCATTCAACTGACCAAAATAGTATTCCTGGCGCAGTCCCTGTGTGTCGGTATCTGCCACCTCCTGCTTCCGCAGTTCCCGGACTTCTTTCGGCTCTCCTGAAAAAATCTCCGGAGCGTTATCCAGAATTCCCTCTCCTACCTTCACAAACAAATCGTCCGGCTCATACTGCTGCTGATAAACATAGACTCCCAGGGAAATTGCCACTGCAAACAGAAGAATAAAAATAAATTTCCATGGTTTTCTTTTTCTCATTCAGCCTCCTTATCCAAGCTGCCGGATCCGTTCCAGAATATCTCTGGTGTTTTCCCGGAATAAAAGTTCCTTATTGTAGCGGTAATATCTTTCACAGGAATATTCCTGAAGAAAAGCCACCGCAGGACTGCTGGTATTCAGTTCTGTAATAAACACCACCAGTTCCTGTCCACCCGCAAAAGCACTCTCCATAAAATCAAAAGCATATTCAAGCTGCCTTGCCGCCTTGTCAAAACCATTGTCATATGCTTCTTTTTCCGCATTAAACCAGACTCTGAGAAGGGAAAAAGCAGACTCGCCATCCTGTACATTCTCTTTCTTCAGATCCATCACATATTTTTCCAGGGTATCCAGAACCTGCTGGTCATGATGGATGTCCTCCCTGGACAAAAGCCCTGCTTTCTTCTTTGCCAATGAGTCTGACTGGAAGCGGTTCTTTACATCCTCCAGATAAACCAACGGCTGCTCCTTCTGCGCTCCCATAAGAGGTTCTTTCGCCTCTTTTAGAACATCAAAAATGCTGGCAAGCTTCTCTTCCTCTTCCTGTACATTTCCAAAGACTTTGTTCAGTCTGGAAAGAAGAAGTCCGGTGACACTCAGCTTTTCATCAAAGGAAGCATGTGCGGCTTTTTTTACCAGAATATCATCAATATGGCCGCTTAAAACCTCATCGATCTGATAATCCGTACGGTACTTGTAGAAAAGCTCCAGATAGCTGGCGAAATCTCTTGCAATCTGCGGATGCTGGATATACTGGACTACCACGTCCTTATCCACGGTTTTCTCCAGTTTTTCATATACCTGTATCAGTCTGGACAGATCCTCCCATCCTCTTGGAGTAGCAAAATTTTTGCCATCTACTGTGCTCTCCATCTTATAAAAATTAGCCGGTCTTGTATTCAGATAGGAAATCACTGCAGGGTGAACGCCTTTTGCGTAAGCATACTCTCTCCATGCGTCAAAATCCGGCTCCACCTGGATTTTCTTCACACGGTCCATGGTCACCACATCAAATTCACGGACCGATTTATTGTACTCCGGTGGATTACCGGCAGCTACGATCAGCCAGCCTTCCGGAATCTTGTGGCTTCCAAAGGTTTTACACTGAAGAAACTGCAGCATGGCAGGTGCCAGTGTCTCGGAAACACAGTTGATCTCATCAATAAACAAAATCCCCTCCCGAAGGCCGGAATCCTGGATTTTCTCATAGATGGATGCCACGATCTCGCTCATGGTATATTCTGTAACTGCCATCTCTTTTCCGTCAAAATTCTTTCTGGAAATAAAAGGAAGTCCAATTGCACTCTGTCTGGTATGGTGGGTAATGGTGTAAGAAACCAGTCCCACCTTACATTCCCGGGAAATCTGCTCCATGATCTGTGTCTTGCCGATTCCAGGGGCGCCAATAAGAAAAACAGGGCGCTGGGCCATAACTGGGATCTCATACTCCCCGTATTCATTTTTCAAAAGGTAGGCTTCTATTGTATTGCGTATTTCTTCCTTCGCTCGCTTAATGTTCATAATATTATATTCTCCTCGTCTTTACAGATTGGCTCTAATCTACATATCCTGCTTTACAGAAAATTTGACACAGAAAGACTTTTTAAACAGACTCCAGGTCCTCTTCATCAAGGATCAGCTTGATCGCCCATGGCGGCACATCAATGTCCTGGTAATCCTCTTTCATAAATACAAAAGCAGTCTCATAAGGAGGCATTTTTGCAGGATAAATCCCATAACCATCTGTAAAATAAATCAGTCCCCGAAGTTTTGTAAACTTCTTCGCTCTCATAAGCTGTTCCACATAGGCAAAAGCAGGGCGAAAATCTGTGCCGCCCCCTCCTTTCACTGTAAAATGGGACATATATTCATTCAACTGCATGGCATTTTCAATCACCACATCAGACTGGATTTTCTCGTCACACTGAAGAATGTGTACGTGGATCCGCCTGAAAAAGCTCTCAGATTCACTGAGCACACTGTAGGTTTCCTCCAGAAACTTCTGGACAAGCTCTCCTTTACAGGACATGGAAGTGTCAATAACGATCACAAAATCTTCCACCTTCCGCTCTTCTTTCGTTTCTAAGGGCTCGATCAGCGGCATATTGCCATACAGATTCATTCCATAATTGTAAAATATATAATCGAAAGTGTCCATATCAACTTTCATTTCTTCTTTCAAAACAGAAAATTTCCGCAGAAATTCTTTGTAATCATAGCGATTTTGATTCTGGGCACGCAGCTGGTCTACCAGAGTTTCTCCGCCTTCTCCCGCTTCTTTTGAAAAAGTTTCCATCTCTGTCTGCATGCGGTTGCGGATGTCGTCCCAGTTCTTTTTCCGCTGGGACATCTGAGGACTGTTTGGATGGTTTTCATACCACTTACCATGGTCATCCTGAGTAAACTCACGACGCAGCTCCTGCATTTTATTTTCCGGTAAATGAAGAGTCTGAAGCCTTCGGTAAATCCTCTGAGCCGTCATTACCTTTCCCTCTTCCAGTATCAGCTGCAACGCCTGCCGCTTCACCATAGATGCCGGCTGATGCACACATTTCAGATAAAGCCCGTCAATGATATTTTCCACTGTAATGTCACATGCAAGATTCCAGTACTGGACATCCACAACAGGATTTCCTTCTTCATCCTTCTCTGGAAAACAGTGGAGAAAAATGCAGTGTAAAAGGCTGTGAAGATAGATCCGATTCACCTTTTCCTGGCTTCTCCTGAACTGTTCCATAAGCTCTTCCGGCTGATAGTACAGGACAGTTCCATCCGTTCCAACAGGATGAATGCCCATATCTCCCTGAAAGAAAAGTGCTGACAATGCGCAGTCCATAAAGCGCATATTCAGGTACAACTGGTTTCTGGCACTGGTCAAAATATCCTGGCAGATGCTCTCTGCTGCCAGTGCGCGCTCCCAAGCGTCATGTACCGGATTTACCTTGTACAAAGTATTTTGCCCATATGCCGGACTTATCTGGTATGCAGCTTTTCCACCCTGCACTTTATATAACGAATCTACCTCATGTAATGAATTCAATTTTTTCTCTTCTGAACCACTCATAGTTCAAAGCTTCTCCTTTTCGATGGAAAATGCAGCCTCTGGTACTCCATAAGCATACTCAAAATCTCCGGAGACTTCACTGTGTCTGCCAGATTTACCAGTCCTGTAAACAGTTCTTTCTGCCCCTGTTCCAGTGGATACGTATGAAGAAGCCATTCCAGCTCTTCCCCTCTTTTCTGACGGATAAAATCAGAAGCAATCTGTTCTATATGCTCCTTCAGGTACTGCTCGTACTGTATTTTCGCCTGTTCTGTCAGCCCTGTCGGCCAGTTCAGTCTGCCATATACCATTTCTCTCAGGAAATCTGATGATTCCTGGGCTCTCGCCATCTCAAAACGCTTGTCATACTCCAGAAAATGAAATACTTTTCCCTGAAAGCAGTTTCTGTAATACAGACCACTTCCATGCACCTCAGTCATCAAAATCCTGGCAGGAGTATTCTCCACACCTTCTTCGTAATATTCCGGAAACCAAAGCATGGCTTCCACTTTCCCATATAAATGTACCCGCAGCTCCTCTCCAACTTCTGAAAGAATCTCTTTCAGACCGGATTGTTCGCCATTCATCAAAACTTCCATTCTGCGGATTCTGTGGCACCCTGTAAAAGTTCCACTTCCAAGATCAGTAAAATCACTGGAAAACCATAGTTCTTCCAGATTCCGGCAGTTATAAAAACCGTAACGGCCTATTTTCCTGACTCCCAGGGGAATCCGTATGACCTGACAGCTTTTCCCGGAAAAAAGATATTCAGCTAGTTCTGTGACTGGCACTCCGTCGATCTGTTCCGGAATTTCCACAATCTGGGGATCCCCATCAATTTCCATTACTGTAGCATGGTCTTCCTTAATATCAAAAGTAAAACCGTTGTCTGTATGCATTTTCATTTCATACACTCCTGTATATGTGCCTGTAAAAAAGGCTTGCTATTTTTTCTCATTAATATTAAACTTAATCTATTGCAGTGTTAAAACAGTACTGATGTTCACACTCTATATAATATCGGAGGAATTTCCATGAGCATTAAAATACCGATTGAAACCTCGGCGCGGCATATTCATGTTTCCCAGAAGGATTTCCACATCCTGTTCGGAGAGGATGCCCAGCTTCATTACATAAAGGAATTAAGCCAGCCTGGACAGTATCTCTGCCAGGAACGCCTTACAGTAAAGGGCCCTAAAGGTGAGTATCAGAATATGGCCATTCTAGGTCCTTTTCGTAAAGAAACCCAGATTGAGCTTTCTCTTACAGATACCCGCAAGATCGGTCTTCCCGGTCTTATCCGCCAGTCTGGTGATACTGTCGGTTCCCCTGGCTGCACGCTCATCGGACCCAAGGGCGAACTTATCCTTGATCACGGTGTCATTGTTGCCAAACGTCACATTCACATGACTCCGGCAGATGCCGTTACTTTGAAGGTCAAAGATAATGACGAAGTTTTTGTCCTGACCAAAAGTTTCGGCCGCGCTCTTATTTATGCAGATGTGGTAGTACGTGTAGACTGGAGTTACCGCCTTGCCATGCACGTAGATACCGACGAAGCCAATGCTTTTTCCAATGAAAAAGAGCCTTATGGAGTAATCGTAAAATTCTTTGATGATAACTATAATACAGATAAATGGATTGAAGACGTATTATCCGGTATTAACCGCTAAACGTCAGGGCATACTCTGTGACTCCATTTTGTTACTGTTCACTGGTGACATTCCACAAGGTGTTTTTTGTGAAACAGTAACTCCATTTTCTTGTAGCAGCATATGCCAGTCACAGCCTCCCGGAGCCTTTCTGAAAATCAATCCTGCAATCTGTCCGCTCAGTCTATGAAAATGAAAAGTGCTTCCTGCCCGAATCCGGGTGTGGAAGCACTTTTGCGTCACTGAATTCCAATTGTCGCCGCCAACAGCTCCTGAAGAGAATTGGTAACCATAATTCTGGAAAAATCTACTGTCTGGTCTTTATTAACTCCCGCAGTACCTGCTGCCTCATTACTGCCAGCTTCCATCTCTGCGGCATCTCCGTATGTCACCTGACTAAATACACTTACATGCTGTCCTGCATCAAACAACTCCTGAAGGCTGTTTGCGACATAGAGACTTCCCGGTGAAACAGTTCCGTCTCCGGAAGCATCTATGGTAACCGTATCCATATCTCCTGTTGTAACAAGGTTCGCCTTGATCAGATCCTGAAGGTTATTGGATACATCAATTCCTGTGATATACTGGGTATTGGCTATAGTTTTACCACTCTGTCTCATTTCTTCTACCTGCTGTGCGTTCGGATAGAAAGATGGCTGACGGATGTAACGAAAGCTTGCACTATAAGCCTCTCCTACTGTAACACCATTCTTGCTGGAAGAACAATGTACGACGATCCAGTCTCCTGCATCAGTTTTTCCACAGATAATACCAACATGGTTGGCACTTCCTGCTTCTGGTCCTCTCTGGAAAACCAGGTCACCTGGCTGGGCATCCGCCTCACTTACCACGTTTGCTCTGCCCCACTGGTCTGAGGTACCGCTTCCTACAGCTGCGATCATAGCCTGATTCTCATATCCATTGATCACTGCCCAGGTAACAAAACCGCTGCAGTCAAGGCCATAAGCACGTAAAGTACCGGTACTCTGACTGCCCTCTGCGCTTACCTGCTGTACCGCGCCCCAGCTTGGGTCCATTCCGATCACAGTAGACTTGCCACCCCAGAAATAGCCTACCTTACCAACCAGGGAATAAGCAGCTGCAATTACGTTTACACGCTCTTCTGAAACGTCATCGCCAACACTCTGTCTTACAAAGCCCTTGGCTGCTGTAACGGTTGCACAAAGAAGCTTGCAGTCTGTTTCAAGATATTTCTTCAAAATCCCCCTCTCATCCTTGGGGATCTTATTCTCTTTAATGTAATGGTTAATATGGTAATTCCCATATGTAACTCTGTTAGAATTACTTTCGTCCCTCACAACAGGATTCATTCTGGCAAAAATAGCTGCCAGATCATCCTTACAGGAAGAATCCAGCGTAAAAGAAGTGGCACCATCAAGGCTCTTCTCATAGACATATATGGCAAGTATATCCTGCCAATTTCGTACAAGAAGGGTATCTGCCGATGTGGTAACGCCACCTTCAGAATCAGATACATCTGTCAGTTGATTGGCAGCCTTATACTCTGTCTCAATCTGCTCCATAACATCTGCAAAATCATCAGAAAATGACAGCTGATAGTTCTCCTGCAGACTGTTCAGATAAAACTCCTTGCCTGCGTGAAGATTAGATGCATAGTAGACTGGAGTTCCATTAAGTGCCTGCGTTGTAGTGCTGTCAATCTTATCTGCATCTTTATCGTCTGCCGCCCCGGACAGCTGGCTGATCGTCTTCTCCATATCGGTAAGAAGCTTATAATTGGTAACAGCAGCCTTCTCCTGGTCTGAAAAGCTATTATAGGTCTTTCTCAGGGCTTTGACTTTTTTCTTCTTTTTCTTATCTAATTCCTGCTTGAAGGTTTTATCAATGTCTTTGATCAGGGCACTTACCTTCTGCTGGCTCTCTGCTGAAAGTCCAGGAGTCACAGTAGGTGTCACCTCAGGTGCAGCACTGGGTTCTGGTGTCACTGTGGGGGTATTGTCCGGCGTTGCACCAGGCTCTGGTGTCACGCTTGGTTCTGGTGTCGCACTTGGTTCTGGTGTCACCTCAGGTGTATGATCCGGCGTCACACTTGGAGTCGGTGTCACTGTAGGTGTATGATCTGGTGTTTCACTTGGAGCCGGTGTCACTGTAGGTATATGATCTGGTGTAGTAGGCTCTGATGGAATCTGTGTAGGCTCAGCTGGTGTTTCTGTGGGCTCTGATGGCGTCTGTACAGACTCTGCTGGTACCTGTACCGGCTCTGATGTAGTCTCTGGAGGCGCTGAAGGTGTCTCTGCCGATGCCTGTGCCGGCTCTGATGAAATCGACTCTGCTGCCGCTTCCCGGGCAGCTGTTTCTGTTTCTGACAAGGCTGTCTCTTCTGAGGCAAAAACACTGGCCGTTCCTGTAAAGGATATAGCAGCTGCCATAGTAATACATAAACATTTTGTCAGATATTTATTTTTCATATTCAAAAGATGCTCCCTTCTATTCATGAACATCCCTTTACTCCCCTATATAAAGGTATGCATTTTTACCTTAAAGACAGTTCGCATTAAGTATTAACATGCATTATTGTAGCATACTAACCCTTCTAAATCAACTATCCTCAAAATATACAGACGTATTTTCGTGATTTTTCATTTTTTCTTCACAATTTCTGTACAGATTTAAATGAAAGCGTTTCCCAACTGAAAATACCGCCTGATTTTTTGCGCAGCAGCAAATAATTTCATTTTTCCTGCTACACACAAAAAAATACCAGTCCCGGTACTCACAGACAAGCTGCTGTGATCTCCCGGCACTGGCTCTTCCCATTATCAGCATGCAGCCGGAATCAGAATACCCTCCCTGCCAAACTGCTTCGCAGCCAGCTGCAGGATTCCATGAATAACCTGTGAACAGATTCTGAGAATATACTGAACATCCTCTGCAATATTACGCTCCTTAAGAAGATATCTTTCATGGGCATTTCCAATATACTCTACCAATTCCCTGAAGCTTCCGAAATTCACTGGAAGAATGACCATACGATCTGCTGCTCCACTCTCTATGTAGCGCTTCAGATGGTTCTTAAGATGCTTCTCGTATTTATTATGCTCGTACAGATTCCCGGTAAAGTTCTTATTATGTGGAAAAGTAAAATAATCTGCCATATAATGCATCACTTCGCCAAACCTGCGCCAGTAAACGCGCTCCTTGCTTCCTTTGGGATCATTGTCAATAAGAGCTTTCATTTTACCCTGGATTTCCTCGAAGGTGCCGAAATATTCATGCTTCTTTGTAAGAAAAGATGGCTTGATATCCGGAAGAATGCTTCCAAGGCAGAACGCCTTTCTATGGGACTGCAGACTCTTAGTGGCAGGCATCTGGTCTGCCAGATATCTGGCTACCAGTATATGGGATTTTTTACGCAACCGCTTCCTCTTCTTTCCTGTTCTTATCCATTGTAACAGATAAAAAACAATAAACTGTAAAAAGCTTTTGTATCTGCTTTTCAAATCATCGTTATCACAATTTAATATAGCAGAATCTCTGTCAAATTTCAAATAAACATTTTCTGATTTTCTGTGAAATATTTTCCAATATATCGTTAAATTGCACAATTATATTCAGCGTGTAAGCCGGTCTTGTTTTTTTTCGTCATATATTGTATTATTAGGTTACTGTACAGCTGAAAATCATGCAGACCCATGATTTCTGTACATTGCAAAGTGTGTTGCTGGTCACGAATTGAACCGTAACATGATTAAAAAAATGAAATGCTGCCAGCGAACAGTAATGAAATACACTGGCATCATGAAATCGTTACATAAAGGAGGAATTATATGCCTGGCCATAAACCACGGACGAATAAAGGGCTGGCTATAGCTGCTGTTCTTATGTGTCTTGCATGCGGAGTTTCTTTTACCCAGTCTTCCGCTTCGCGCTCACCCATTGCAGATACCCAGCCCCCGGACATGTTCGTAGCTGGAAATACAGATGATTCTCAGATTCAATCTGGTGGTGCGGCAGCTGAAAATACCGATGCAGAAGAGGAGAACACACCGGAGGATGTCATTCCCACCGAAACGCCTGCTGCAGATACCCCGGCACCTGATACCCTTTCAGGTTCAGACACTTCTTTCGAAGTCTCTCCGGAAGCTTCCCAGGGGGTGTGGACGCCAGTTGACAGTAACTGGTATTTCATGGTAAGCGGAGAAGGTTATAAAGGCTGGCTCACAGATACAGACGGACACCGCTATTACTTCAATGACAAAGGTGTTATGCAGACCGGATGGCTTGAGCTTGATGGCAATCGCTACTATCTCAATGCAGATGGAGTTCTTCAGACTGGCGATGTGACAATAGACGACGAAATTTATCACTTTGGCGCTGACGGTGCACAACAGGGTGAACCGACGACGGCAGATGATAGTTCCAATCAGGATCTGGTATTCTACATGAATACTGCATCAGATTCTTCTAATGCTGACAATCTCGCAGCTTCTGCGGCAGGTGCTTCCACACCGGCTGCGGAAGCTGATATTTCTTCTGATAGAAATGAAGATTCCAGGAAAGCTTCTTCCGAAGTCGATGATACTTCTGAAGCCTCTTCTGCAGCATCAGAAGTCTCCCCTGTACCGGAAGCCTCCGTTACTTCGGAACCGACTGTTTCTCCGGAGCCAAAGGGGATGATTGCCCTCACCTTTGATGATGGACCCAGTGATTTTACAGACCGTCTTTTGGATTGTCTGGAAGCAAACAATGTAAAAGCTACTTTTTTCCTGGCAGGTCAGGAAGTGGAATATTTTCAGGAACCTGTAAAGCGTATGGAGGAGCTTGGATGCGAGATTGGAAACCACTCTTATGATCACCCGGATCTCACCACGCTTTCCGCCGATGATGCTGCAAGTCAGCTTTCCCGCACAGATCAGCTGATCCAGGATCTCACAGGGCACATTGCCACTGTTGTGCGCCCCCCTTATGGTTCTTACAATGACACCGTAGCAGAGACTGCAGCAAGGCCTCTGATTTTGTGGTCTGTGGATACTCTGGACTGGGAAACACAGAATGCAGATTCCACAGTACAGAATGTAATGGACAACGCCAGTGATGGACAGATTATTTTAATGCATGATATTTTCAAAGAATCTGTGGATGCTGCTGAAATTTTTATTCCGCAGCTGCTGCAGGAGGGCTATCAGCTGGTAACAGTAAGCGAGCTGGCTGCTGCAAAGGGAATTACATTGGAAAACGGAACCGCTTATGGATCGTTTTGATTTGGCGTGTCCCAAGTTCAAACGCCTTATCGTGCAAGCACGAACGGCTTTTTGACCTTTTGACACTGGTATCATAATATAGCACTACATAAAAACCAGAGTATCGTTTTCAGGAAATCATCAACTATACTCTGGTTTTATTCTATATATTTTTTCAAACACGCAAAAAAGGAACTGCCATCATGACAATTCCTCTTTTATACTTATTCAGTTTTCTCTTCCAGAAGACTGCTGTGAACATACGCCTCAGAGCCTTCATAGTCAATCTGGATCCAGTCTCCGCTCTCACCTTTCTTGACTACTTCTGTTCCAGCGGACAATCCACCAATCACTTCTGCATCACTGCTGGCTGCTGCACGGACATTACAATCCTCTGTCACTACCAGCGTAGTTCCATCGGCTGTCTCTGCAGATCCTGTGACATCCTCACCAAGACCATCAAGGAAAGCAGCAAGTGCAGGATCTGCAGTCTGTGCATCCTCATACTGCTTCTGTACCTTGGCCTTCAGCTCCTTCACGTCGTCATCCTGACGCAAAGAAACTTCATATTTCGTTATCTCGTCGCTGTCATCGTGAGCAGCGCCGTCAATCTTCCAGTTCCCGTCTGTGTCCTTTACCACATAGAACTCAGCAAGCGCAGGTACCTTTGTATCAATCCCCTGACAGATGTAGTAAAAACAGGAATATACTACATAGGAATCGTCATCAAGCCCCTTTTTCGTGTAGATATCACCAGCTTCATACCCTTCAATGTACTTGGCATTGGTAATCTTAGACTCGTCTGCCGGTGCAAGATTATCTACCAATGTACGCAATTTGGTAATATCTTTATCCCCCAGAGCTGTGTAATAGCTCTTGATCAATGAAGTAATCTCTTCATTAGCTTTTTCCATGGGATTGGCGTCTTTCTTCCCGTCAGTCTCCCCATCATTTGCCGGAGAAGAAGGAACATTTCCCTGGTCGTTGTCTGCTGTTACCTGCTCATCGGCTGTATCCTTGCTGGAATCGCCCTTCCCGCTTCCCATAAATGCACGGATACCGAAAAACAGGACAACCACGATTAACAGAATCGCTCCGCCAAGCATAAAATAGCGAAGGTTATCTGATAACCATTCTCTGAAATTATCCAAGTTCTTGTCCTCCTTAATACAACGCACCGGAACGCCCGATCGTTCCAGGCAATACACCTGAAGGGAATCGAACCCCCGCACATGGTACCGGAAACCACTGCTCTATCCACTGAGCTACAGGTGCATAAATTCGAAAGCTGCATTATCATTAGTTACTGTCTAACATTTAAACAGCAACCTCATATACAACCACTTCGACTAAAAAATTATAGCACAATATCGACTGGATGTAAAGTTTTTTCTTTTGACGGAATAGTTATGTCAGTTTTGAAAAAGGGGCTGTCGGGAAATAGACAGCCCCGCCCTCATCCGGGCAAAATCTCCCACAAATTGTGACGCACATCTTGCAGAAAGCCTTTTTCAAACACGCTCTAGTACTCCATTTTTACTCCATTTTCGTAATAAATAGCTTGAAATTATAATAATTTACGTGGAATACACCACTCTCTCAACCCCTGGAAATACTGGAAAAATCAGGTGTTCCGTAGAGGTCGTATGGGGTGCTCTGGTAGACGTAATAATTCAGCCAGTTTGTATACAGATTGTTGGCATGGGCTCTCCACATCAGAAGCGGACCGTTTTCAGGGTTGTTGTCGCGGTAGTAGTTTTCAGGCATTTCAATAGGGAGCCCTTTGCCAAGATCACGTTTGTACTCGCCGTCCAGGGTGACACGGTCGTATTCCGGGTGACCCATTACAAAAATCTTGCGACCGTCTTCTGCCATGGCAAGAAAAAGGCCTGCTTCGTCGGATTCTGCAAGGACAGTAAGGTCTTTGCAGGCGTGTACAGCTTCAATAGGAACTTCTGTATGTCGGGAATGAGGTGCCAGAAATATATCATCGAACCCTCTGACCAGCGGAATTTTGCGGTTCATTACCTTGTGCCAGAAAAGGCCAAACATTTTCTTATCCAGCTTGCGTTTCTTCAGTCCATAGAAATGGTAGAGCGCAGCCTGAGCAGCCCAGCACAGGAAAATGGTAGATGTCACATGAGTCTCTGACCAGTCCATGATCTGGGTAACTTCCTCCCAGTAATCAACCTCTTCAAACTCCATCTGCTCTACCGGTGCTCCTGTAATGATCATTCCATCAAACTTCTTATCTTTCAGTTCAGAAAAAGTCTGATAAAATTTGTTCAGATGACTCCTGGAAGTATTTTTCGCCTGATGGGACTCCACCGCCATAAAACTTACGTCAACCTGCAGAGGTGTATTGGAAAGAGAGCGAAGAAGCTGAAGCTCGGTTTCCTCTTTCAGTGGCATTAAATTTAAAATCAGAATATAAATCGGACGGATATCCTGGTGCATAGCACGGTTTTCGTCCATAACAAACAGATTTTCTTTTTCCAGAATCTCCTTTACCGGGAGATCACTTTGTATTTTAATTGGCATTGCAATTTCCTCCTACTATTATACATACTTTTGTCATTCCATTCGCTTCGCTCAAGGCACAAACAAGTTATAAAAATGTTGTGCCCTTCCGCTCTTCTCTTCTGTAAAGATATATTCAATACAGTTCACTGGTAACGTTCCGCGAGGTGTTTTTTTGTGAACAAAGTTCACAGAAAACCTGAGAACCTTGTTGCGAAATCATGAGATTACATGTTTTTTACGCATCACGAAGCGTATTGCTGTAAACGAAGTAAGCAAAAAACACAGATTACCAAAAGGCATTCTGCAAAATATACCGCAAAGTACAACGTACAGATTACCCAAATTTTCTTTTAAATCCCCGCCAGCTCCAGGAAATCCTCCTCCGACAAAATCGGGATTCCCAGTTCCTGAGCCTTCTTGTTCTTGGAAGAAGCAGATGTTTTATCGTTATTAATCAGATAGTCTGTTTTCTTTGTTACAGAGCCGGTCACCTTACCGCCGCGGGCTTCGATAAATTCCTTTGCTTCAGACCGGTTGGAAAAATGCTCCACACTGCCTGTAATAACAAAGGTTTTCCCTGCAAAAACCTGTTCTGCTGAAGTCTCCTCATGAACCAGATGAAGATGACTGAGCAGATGATCCAGCTTCTGATTATTCTCTGCGCTCTTAAAATAATCAGCCATACTTCCGGCGATTACCGGACCGATTCCTTCAATCGCGCTGATCTCTTCTTCATCCGCATGGCGGATTTTCTCTATATCATCGTCAAAATATTTACAGATCACCTTGGCATTTGCAAGACCGATACCTGTAATCCCAAGACTGTAGATCACCTTGGCAAGAGTAGTTTTTTTCGCTTTCTCCAGACTCACCATCAGATTATCAAAAGACTTCTGACCAAATCCTTCCATTTCTACGATCTGATCTTTATATTTTCCAATTTCAAAAATATCACCAAAATTATGAATAAATCCCATTGCAATAAACTTCTCCAGAGTTGCCTCTGAAAGTCCGTCAATATTCATGGCATCACGGCTGGTAAAAAGGCTGAAGGACTTAATCTTCTTGGCAACACAGTCCGGATTCATGCAGTATAATGTCTCCACATCGTTTTCCTTGCGGATACGCGCCTCCCGGCCGCACACCGGACATTTATCCGGAATTACCAGATTGCCGCTTCTTGTAAGATTCTCCGCAATCTGGGGAATGATCATATTGGCTTTATACACCTTAATGGTATCTCCAATTCCAAGCTGCAATTCCTTCACAATACTGATATTGTGCACGCTGGCACGGCTTACTGTAGTACCTTCCAGCTCCACTGGTTCAAAAATTGCAACCGGATTAATCAGTCCGGTTCTTGACGGACTCCATTCCATATCCACCAGCCTGGTTTCCCGCATTTCATCCGCCCATTTAAAAGCAAAGGAGTTTCGCGGAAATTTCGCAGTACTTCCCAGAGACTCCCCATAGGCGATGTCATCGTAGGTCACAACCAGTCCGTCTGATGGAAAATCGTTGTTTACAATTGCCTTGGAAAAATAATCCATGGCTTCATCCAGACTTTCAGAGGTAACCACCTTATATTCCACCACCTCAAAGCCCTGTTTCTTCAGCCAGATAAACTGCTGCTCCCTTGAATTAGAAAAATCCACATCCTGGGCACTTACCAGAGCAAAGGCATAAAAACGCACATTTCGTTTCGCCGTGATCTCGTTATTCAGCTGACGCACAGAACCACTGCAAAGATTCCGCGGGTTCTTATATTTGGCATCTGCATCGCCTATAGTCTCGTTGATCCGCTCGAACTCAGAATAAGTGATAATCGCCTCACCCCGAAGCACCAGCTGACCTTTATAAGGGATGCGAAGAGGAATATTCTTAAACACCCTGGCATTGTTAGTAATAACCTCACCTACAATTCCATTCCCCCTTGTTACTGCTTTCACAAGCTCACCGTTCTCATAAGTAAGAACAATGGTCAGACCGTCCAGCTTCCAGGATAAAAGGCATTTGTGATTCCCTATAAATCCACGGAGCACTTCCCTGTCTTTTGTCTTATCAAGGGATAGCATGGGGCTTGGATGTTCTTCCTTCGGAAGTTCATTGACTGCCTCGTATCCTACACGGACAGTAGGACTATTTGTGAGTACAGTGCCGGTTTCTTTTTCCAGCTGCTCCAGCTGGTCGTACAGGCTGTCGTACTCCTGATTGCTCATGATTTCCCTGTCTTCCTGGTAATATGCTTTCGCGGCCTGATCCAGCTTTTCTACCAGTTCTTTCATTCGCTGTAGAGAATTTTCCATGATGTCCTCCTGTTTTACTGTTATAATTGCTACTAGCAGATTTTCTCTGTGAGACAGACTGCTGTTTTTCTGAAATAGTGTGGGAAGCAGCTCGCTTATTTTGCCCTTTTTCTTCTGGAATTGAAGAAAAGGAAATGCTGTCTCTTCCCTGTTTCCTGGAAAATACAGGCGCACTGTCCTGCCTTCTGGCTGCGGGAAGCTGAGAGGAATCTGCAATTCCACGTTCCAGCTTCTTCCACTCCTCCCGGGTGGCTTCTCTGTACCCGCCTTCTTTCAGACCATCTATTGTCAGCTCCATGATTCGTACGCGCTTCAGACTAAGCACCTGATATCCCAGATATTCACACATTCGGCGGATCTGCCGGTTCAATCCCTGGGTGAGAATGATCCGAAAAGAATTTCTCCCTGTTTTTTCCACAAAACACGGGCGGGTAATGGTATCCAGAATAGGAATTCCAGATGACATTTTTTTCACAAACTCACCATCAACTGGTTTATTCACAGTCACCAGATATTCTTTCTCATGGTAGTTTCCCGCACGCATAATCTTATTTACCAGGTCTCCCTGGTTTGTTAAAAGCAAAAGCCCTTCGGATTCCTTATCAAGACGTCCTATGGGATAAATTCGAACCGGATAATTCAGATACTCTGTAACTGTGGTCTCCTGGCGCTGTTTTTTTGTGCTGCACACCACACCTCGGGGCTTGTGAAATAAAAGGAGGACTTTTTCTTCCACTTTTTTCACAGGCTTGCCATCCACAAATACAACTGTATCTGCTGTAATCCTTTCTCCCGGTTCTGCCTTATGACCTTCCACAGTCACCCGTCCGTTCTGGATCAGGCTGTCAGCCTCACGTCTTGAACAGAATCCCGCTTCGCTTAAGTATTTGTTGATTCTGATTTTTTCGTCCATTTTTCCATTATATAGTTTTTCCCGGGCATATGCAAGGCAAACCTTGCCCAAAGCTCCGGAACGCGTTTGAAAAAAGCCAGGACAATTTCCCCGTCAATACTCTGCAGACACTGTAAATTCTTCCACACTGCCGCAGGCATTACACAGGAAAATCCATCCCGGCTTCCACATTTTTTCTTATTTTTCCAATAAGAAAACCTTCTTTATTCCGTTTTCAGATCTGAGAACTTCATTTTTACAACACACATAGCTCCCATCATCAGTGCTACACCAATGATCAGGCACAGCGGACTCTGGATAAAGCCGGCAAAAATGTAAGTTACAAAGGATACTACTGCTGCCACAATGGCATACGGCAGCTGGGTTGAAACATGGTTTACATGATCGCACTGAGCTCCCGCGGAGGCCATAATAGTCGTATCCGAAATCGGAGAACAATGGTCACCGCAAACAGCACCAGCCATGCAGGCAGAAATGGAAATGATCATCAGGTCTCCCGGTGTGTTTTCAAATACATGAACAACAATCGGGATCAGAATACCGAAGGTTCCCCATGAAGTACCAGTAGCAAATGCCAGGAAGCAGGCTACCAGGAATATAATAGCCGGAAGCATATTTACCAGCCCTTCTGCTGAGGACTTCACCATTTCCGCAACAAACTCAGCAGCACCCAGACTGTCCGTCATACTCTTTAAGGTCCATGCAAAAGTAAGGATCAGGATTGCCGGTACCATGGACTTAAATCCTTCTGGAATACATGCCATACAATCGCGGAAGGACAGCACTCTGCGCACCATATAAAGAAGAATGGTGATCACCAGACCGAAGAAGCTTCCAAGCACCAGTCCGACAGAAGCATCACTCTGGGAAAAAGCAGTTACAAAATCTGTACCGCTGAAAAATCCTCCAGTATAGATCATACCGATTACACAACAGATAACCAGAGAGATGATAGGAATCAGAAGATCCATAACCTTTCCTCTTGGGTTCACCGGTCCATCACCTTCGCCTGAAGCATAAGGACGGGCTGCTGTGGTAAACAGATCCCCTTTTAACGCATTGGACTCATGCACACCCATAGCACCAAACTCTTCTTTCATCAGAACCATGGATACCATCATTACGATCGTAAGAAGTGCATAATAGTTATAGGGAATAGCTCGTACAAACACGGACATTCCATCCTCTCCCGGAACAAAACCGCTGACAGCAGCTGCCCAGGATGAGATTTTTTTTACAAGCAGAAGACGGCATACGATATTGGTCAGTGACTGGAGTTCAGACGTGTGCT
>OBLF01000172.1_pt1 | contig 81302 bp, 84 predicted proteins | sample 1519231 | NCBI WGS metagenome assembly OBLF01 (sample SAMEA2602895, study PRJEB22501) | metagenome
GCTACCTCCACCTTGGCAAGGTGGCGCTCTACCAGATGAGCTACGGCCGCATATTGGAGAGTTTTTGCTCAGTCGCTCTCTCCGGGCGACGCATGTTATTATATACTATGTGAGCAGAAAAGTCAAGCGTTTTTTGCGAACTTTTTTCAAAGTTTTTTATGCGTTTTCGTCCGCAGGCTTTTCATCGATGGCAGGCCAGTTTTTGAGCAGTTCGTTTAGGTTCACCTTATAATTTTTGTTGCAGAACTGGCAGTTTACCTCGGCAATAGGGTCCTCGTCGCGCATACGCTCGACCTCTTTTTTGCCAAGGGAGCGGATCATTTTTTCCACCCGCTCCAAGCCGCAGTCGCACTTGTAGGTCACGTGGTAGCTGTCCAGGATATCGGGCTGGAAACCAGCCAGAGCCAGCTCCAACATATCGCGGACGCTCTTGCCCTCTTCCAGCATCGTAGTCACACTGGGCATGGCCTTAATGTTCTTTTCCAGATGTTCGATTTCTTCCTCGGTCGCACCGGGCAGCAGCTGCACGATGAAACCGCCTGCGCAGCGCACACTCAGGTCTTTATCCACCAGCACGCCCAGGGCGCAGACAGTGGGGACCTGCTCACTGATGGCAAAGTAGGTCGTGACGTCCTCGGCAATCTCGCCAGAGGTCAGCGGCACCTGGCCGATGTATGGCTCCCGCATGCCCAAATCGCGGATAACATCCAGCGTGCCGTCTTTGCCGACGGCTGCGCCCACATTCAGGTGGCCGTCCGCCCGCGGGGGCAGTTCCACGACTGGGTGCTCCACATAGCCCTTGACATTGCCGGTACCGTCGGAGACAGCCAGCAAACGGCCTGCGGGGCCGCCGCCCTTGATCTGCAAAGTCACCGAGTCCTGGGTGCTTTTGAGCATAATGCCCATCATTGACGCGGCGGTCAGCAGGCGGCCCAGCGCGGCGGTGGTAACAGCACTGGTCTTGTGCAGGCGCTCCATTTCGCGGACTATTTCCGTAGAATCTACACCGTAAAATACGATGCCGCCGTTCTCGGAGATACCGCGCAGCATATTATGATTCTGTTCCATTTATTGTACCTCTTGTGTATATTGCTTGACAGCCGTGAAGATCCAGCGCGGGCTGTCGGCGCGCACAGGGCCGAAGCTCTCGCCGTCGGCCATTTTAGCCACTGCAAAGCCGTACTTTTCCAGCAGGGCGGTCACAGTGTCCAGCGCATAGCTGTACTCGCTGAACTGCTCACGGAAGTGCTCCCCTGTCTCGTGGTAGTCGATATCGATGGTGATATCCACCCGCTGTGCAGCCTCGTCATAGCGGTTGGACCAATGGCAGTCGGCGTCCTCAGCCTCAATGTCAAAAGTCTGCCCGGCCAGGATTTTTTGGTGCTTGTAGGGGGTGTTCAAATCGAAGATGAACACGCCGCCCTTCTCCATAAAATAGGCCGCCTTGCGGATGGCCTTTTCAAAATTGTCCAGCGGGCCGATGTGGCTGTACGTGTCAAAGGTGGACACCGCCGCGCGGATAGTGCCGTACAGGTCCAGGTCTAGCAGGTCCTGTTTTAACAGCAGCAGACGGCCAGTCAGGCCCAGCTCGTCGGCTTTTTCCCGCAGGACGCTGAGCATTTCCTCCGAGCGGTCGATGCCGATGACATCGTACCCGGCCTGGGTCAGCATCAGCGTCAAATCGCCGGTACCGCAGCCCAGGTCTGCCAGGATGCCGTCGGCAACACCATGGGCTTTCAGCTCATCGGTCACATAGCCGTACAGCGCGTCGTAGTCGGCCTCGCCGTTGAACTCATCGTAAAAATAGGCAAACTCGTTGTAGGCCATCGGTCAATCCTCGTCCTCTGCTGCCATGCTGGCTTCCAGCAGAGCGCGCAGTTCGTCCATACCCAGGCCGTTCTCGGCGCTGGTCAGCACAACGGCCTGGCAGCCGTAAGGGGCGCAGATTCTTTCAAATTCTTCCTTGCGGGTGGCCATCTCGCTCTTTTTCAGCTTATCGCCCTTGGTCAGCGCCGCCACAAAGGGAATGCGGTGGTAGTGCAGGTACTCAAGCATCTGCACGTCGTCGGCGCTGGGGGCATGGCGGCTGTCCAGCAGCTGCACCAGCAGGCAGACGGCTCTGTCCGCCTCAAAGTAGCTGTTGATCAAGTCGTCCCACCGCTCGCGCTCAGCGTTGGAAACCTTGGCATAGCCGTAGCCGGGCAAGTCAACGAAGTAGGCCGTATCGACGTGGTAAAAGTTGATGGTGGCCGTTTTGCCCGGCGTGGCACTGACGCGGGCCAGCTTTTTGCGGTTGCAGAGCTTGTTGATGAGGCTCGACTTGCCGACGTTGGAGCGGCCGGAGAAAACGATCTCGGGGCGGTCACTGTCCGGCAGCTGGCGGGACAGGCCGTAGGACGCGAGAAATTCGCTGTTGTTGTAATTCATGGGTGTTCCTTTTGTTCAGGTGTGTGGTGTATTACGGGGCGTCAAGGGCGCCGCCCCCTGCAGCACATCATTTACATCACCGCCGTGGGTTCCTTGTGGGCGTCGGCGGGCTTTTCGTTGGCGATGAGGGAGGTTGCCTGCGGTACACCGCGGGCAGCCCGGGCAGGTGTGCGGCCCGACCGCACAAGGGCGTGTTTCAGCACCTCGGACAGATTGGCGACCGGGATGAACTGCACCTTCTCCTTGACCTCGGCGTCGACCTCATACAGGTCGCTCGCGTTGTCCTTAGGGATGAGCACCGTGGAGATACCCTCGCGGAAGGCGGCCATGCTTTTTTCCTTCAAGCCGCCGATGGGCAGCACATTGCCGTGCAGCGTAATCTCGCCGGTCATGGCCAGGTTGTGGCGCACCGGGATACCGGACAGCGCCGACACCAAGGCCGTGGTCAGGGTGACGCCCGCACTGGGACCATCCTTGGGCACGGCGCCCTCGGGGGCGTGGATATGCAGGTCGGTGTTTTTGAACTTATCAGCGGGGATGCCGTATTCCTCGGCGTGGACCTTGGCGTAGGTCACGGCCAACTGGGCGCTCTCCTTCATGACGTCACCCAGGCTGCCGGTAATTTCAATTTTGCCGCTGCCGTTTGGTATGACGGCGACCTCAACGGGGAGCATCTCGCCGCCGACGCTGGTCCAGGCCAGGCCGTTGGCAATGCCCACGGCATCCTTGCGGGAGATAAAGGTCGGCTTGACCTTTTCGGGGCCGAGCAGTTCCCGAACCGTGGCGGCGGAGACACTGATTTTTTCAGCCTCCCCTGCTGCGATCTTCTGGGCGCACTTGCGCAGCACAGAAGTCACAGTGCGTTCCAGGTTGCGCACGCCGGCCTCATGGGTGTAGCCGTCGATAATGGCGTACAGTGCGCTGTTCGTCAGGGTCACACGGCCTTCCAAACCGTTATTTTTCAGCTGCTTGGGCAGCAGGTGGCGCTTGGCAATGTTGAACTTCTCGGTGCGGGTGTAGCTGGGCAGCTCGATAACGTCCATACGGTCATAGAGCGGGCCCGGAATCGTGGAGGCATCGTTGGCCGTCGTGATGAACAGCACCTCGCTCAAATCGAACGGAATATCCAGGTAATTGTCTTTGAACGTGCGGTTCTGCTCGGGGTCCAGCACTTCCAGCAGGGCGCTGGAAGGGTCGCCCTTGTAGTCGCCTGCCAGTTTGTCGATTTCGTCCAGCAGAATGACCGGGTTCGTGGACTTTGCCGTCGTGATGGCGCTGATGATGCGGCCGGGCATGGCACCGATGTAGGTGCGGCGGTGGCCGCGAATTTCCGCTTCATCGTGTACGCCGCCTAGGCTCATGCGGGCGAACTTTCGGTTCATGCACTCGGCAATGGAATGGGCAATGCTCGTCTTGCCGACACCCGGAGGGCCAACCAGGCAGATAATCTGGCCCTTGACGTCCTGGTTTAGCTTGCGCACGGCCAGCAGCTCCAGGATGCGCTCCTTGACCTTTTGCAGGCCGTAGTGCTCACGGTCCAGCACCTTGCGGGCGTGGGCCTGGTCGAGGTCATCCTCGGTGGCAGTATGCCACGGCAGGGACAGGCAGGCGTCCAGATAGCTGCGGATGACGCCGCTCTCGGCGCTGCTGCCCTGCATCCTGGCCAGGCGATCACATTCTTTCAGCAGCTTTTCCGTGGATTCCTCATCGAGGTTCAGCGCCTTGACTTTCTCGCGGTATGTATCGGCCTCGGCGCGGGTGTCCTCGGCGTCGCCCAGTTCCTCACTGATGACGTTCATCTGCTCGCGCAGGTAGTATTCGCGCTGGCCCTTGTCCATGCGGGCGTTGACCTTATCGTCAAGGTCGCGCTCGATATCCATGATCTGGCACTCCTGCCGCAGCAGGGTCAACAGCTTTTCAAGGCGGCCTAACAAGGTCGATTCGTTCAGAATCGTCTGCTTGTCCTCATACTTGAACAGCAGGTTGGCAGGCATATACTCGCTCAAAAACAGCGGCGAGTCGGAAGAAATGATGTTATAGACAACATCCTTGGAGATTTGCGGGCTGTACGAGAGGTATTCCTCGAAGCAGTCTTTCAGGCTGCGGACAAGGGCTTCGACCTGGTTGCGCTTGTCGGCGGCAATGCCACGCACCGCGACCGGGCGCACGGTGGCCTGCAAATACTTCTCCCCTGCATCCAGTTCCAGCAGGCGGGCGCGGGTCTTGCCCTCGACCAGGACTTTGACGAGATCGTCGGAGACGCGCAGCACCTGCTTAATCTCGGCGATGACACCGTAGGTGTACAGGTCGCGGATGGTCGGTTCTTCGATGTCCATTTCCCGCTGGGCGATCAGGAACACGCTGCTGTTGGCGTGCATGGCGGCCTCGATGGCGGCGATGGACTTGGTGCGGCCCACCTCAAAGTGGACAACGTTGTTCGGGAACACCACCAGCCCGCGCAGCGCGATGGCCGGCAGATGTACCACATTGCGGGCGATCTTGATTTTTACTTTTTCAGACATTCGTTACTCTCCCATAGCCTGCCAGAACAGGCGTCTTGTTTGCGGTTTCGGCCAAAGCGGGCGGCAGCAAAATATGCGCCGCACTGCGCACAGCTTCCGCGTGCATCGTCAGCTGGGGCGAGCACTCGCCGTCCAGCGTCGTGATGAGCGGGTTGCCGTCCAGCACCTCTATGTCAATTTTGCTTGTACGGAAAAACGTTAAGTAGGGTTTGAATTTTTCTGTCACGGCATCGCCTGCCGCCAGGTGCTCACCCTTTTTGTAGCCGCCCAGCAGGCCGGGCAGCTTTAAGCGCGGGATGGGTTTCAGCAACACCACGTCCAACAGGCCGTCCGCCATGCTGGCGTGGGGCGCGGCACAATAGCCGCCGCCGTACATCTGGCCGTTGCAGACTGCCAGCATCATGAAGGTATCTTCCAGCCGGCGGTCGTCCGCCGTGATGCGCAGACGGTGCTTGAAGGTGCTGCAGATGGCTTCAAGGATCGACAGCGTGTAAGCGGTCGTGCCGCCGCACAGCGGTACGCGCCGCCACTTGGGGATACCGTTTGCCACCTGCGCGTCAATGCCAGCAGCGTAGATATCAATGCCGTACCCCTGGGGCGTCTGAATCAGATCCACCGCGAACGGCTTTGCCGCCAACTGGGCATCGATATCCAAAAACTGTGCCTGGGTTCCGAAGTTGCGCACGTAGTCGTTGCCGCTGCCGCAGGGCACACAGCCCACAGCGGCATTGGGGCAGCCTATGACGCCCTGTAAAACTTCGTTCAGCGTGCCGTCTCCGCCGCAGGCGTATAGGGCTACTTCTTCCCCGCTGGCGGCATATTTGGCGGCCAGGTCGCAGGCATGGCCCGGGCGGCGGGTGATCTCCACGATGGGTTTTACCCCGGCGCGGCTGGCGGCGGCGTGGATCTGCGGAATCAGCGCCACGCTGGCATCCAGCTTGCCCGCCGTTGGATTTATAATGAATACAGGCTGCATCGGTTTGTCCCTTTCAGCACCAGGCCATTGTGGTTTACAGATAATAGTTATTGTAGCTTTTTTACCGCAAAAGTGCAATACCCTGGGGGAAATTGGATGCAATAAATGGCTTTCCCCGAGGGGGAAGCTGTCCGCGAAGCGGACTGATGAGGGGCGGTCTTGCCATGTTTGCCCATAAAGGGGTTGCCATGGGACACGCGCCCCTCATCCGGCCCTGCAGGGCCGCCTTCCCCCGAGGGGAGAAGGCTTAGTACCCCGCCCACACATCCAGAATTTCCGTTATTCGCTCAAACAGGGCAGCGCTGGAGGTTTCGGGCTTCAAGATGCCGTCCTGCATGACTGTGATGGTATATTGGGGCGCATCAGCCGGGTAAAAGCCGGTGAACCAATAGTTCAGCAGCTCCTCACCGTCGGCGTTGTACTGGCCGGTCTGGGCCGTGCCAGTCTTGCCGCCCGCTGTACCATGGCGTGGCTGGGCGTCATGGCCGATGCCATCCGTCACCACCGAGGCCAGCATACTGCGCAGCACCCGGGCCGTGGCGGCGTCACAGACGGTACGCAGGGCGCTCTCCGCTGCCGCCGGGTCGGTCAACATACCATCGGCCCCGGTGATGCCCTGCACAAAGCCAGGTGTCCTATACACCCCGCCGTTGGCAACAGTGTTCATCATGGCGGTGATTTGCAGCGGCGTCACGGTCAGCGACCCCTGCCCAAAGCTGAACGTCGCCAACTGGCCGGGGTTTTCCAGCGTCTCCGCGTCCGGCAGCGTACCGGCAGCTGCGGCCAGGCCCGGGGCAATTTGTACCGCTGTGCCAAAGCCGAAGTGTTCTGCCTCGTCCCGGATGGCCTCTGCCCCCAACAGCTGGCCCAGTTTGATAAAATAGGTGTTGCAGCTTTCTTCCAGCGCGCCGCGCAGGTTGACTTCGCCGTGGGCGCGGCCTTGAGCGCAGCGGTAGGTCTGCCCCGCCACCACGATTTCACCGGTGCAGTCGTGGGTGAACCAGTCCAAGCCCTGTTCATAGGCAGCTGCGGCCAGCACCACTTTAAACACCGACCCAGCGCTGAACGCAGCAAACGGGCGGTTGATGAGCGAAGTATCGTCGGCGCGGATGCTGGCGGCCACATCCTGTGCGTCAAACGTCGGCGCACTGACGCTGGCAAGCACCTCGCCTGTAACAGCGTCCATAATGAGGATGCACCCTCGCGGCATGAGCTGCGCCGCCAGTGCCTCACAGGCGCGCTGCAAGTCGGCGTCCAGTGTCAGCTGCACGCCCTGCCCGGTGCCTTCTTCCCTCGTAGCCCATACAGGGCTTGTCCCCGCCATCAGGCCGCTGTGCGCCGCCAGCACGCAGCTGACGGTGCGCTTATCGCCGGAGGCCGTCAGCAGCGCGTCGTAGGCGCGTTCCAGCCCGGCGACGCCGCGGCCTTCGCCGTCGAGGTAGCCCAGCAGATGCGGCGCAATATCCACCGTATGCGCAGGCACCGCGCAGGTGGCGATGCCCCGCCCGGTCAGGTCGCGGCTGACTTCAATCAGGAACGGCGCGGCCAGGTTACGGCGGTCGTAAAGTACGCCCTGCTTTTCGTAGGAAACATAGGGAAACAGCGCCGTGTAGCCATCGTCGCCGGGGATGCAGAGCGCGTAATACTGCGTTTGCGTGCCAGTCAGTTTGCGGCCGTTGCGATCGTAGAAATCGCCCCTGGCCCGGGGCAAGTCCAGTGTCTGTACGGTCTGGCCGCCTGCGCTGGCGGCATAGGCGGCCTGCTGCCCCACCCAGTAGGTGCGGCAGAGCACGACCCCCGCCAGAAAAACCAACGCCCCGCAAAGCCCATAAAACCGCCGCAGAGACATACCCTCACCCCCGGTGGGAGTATGGGCATCAGCGTTGCTTTTGATGCAGCCAGACCAAAAGGCACACCCCCGCCACGCTGGGCAGGATGCCTAAGGCATCTATCACCACATCCCCCACCAGGGCGGCGCGGCCGGGCACAAAATACTGGTGCAGCTCGTCACCGGCCGCATACAGCACACACAGCACTGCCGCCTGCATTCCCTGCCGACGCAGCGTCAGCCCGGACAGCCAGCTGTGCACGGTCAGGGCCATGCCTACACCAAGCGCGGCAAAAATCGCCACATGCGCCCACTTGCGCAGGTTCGCGTGGAAGTTCTCGGCATCAAACCAGAGCGGCAACAAAAACGAGATACCGTCCGTTTGCACAGTCTCGGTCACGGTCTCGCTGAGTTTGTAGGAGTCCGCCGCCGGTTGGCCCGAAAAGTAGAAAATCAGTGCCATCAGCCCCAGCGTGAAGGCCAGCGCCGCGTATTTCATCCGTTGTTTCATGGCTGCCTCCCCCGCTGTTTTTGGTTATTATACCACGTTTTACCGCCTTGGGTCTATACAAAAAGGCCGAAGCCTTGTCGCCAAGACTTCGACCTTGTGCTTGCTTTTGGGCTGAATTAGTACATACCGCCCATGTCAGGGGCCGGGGCAGCCGGGGCCGGCGGCTCGGGCAGGTCGGCGACCAGGCTCTCGGTGGTCAGAACCATCGCGGCGACGCTGGCGGCGTTCTCCAGAGCGGAACGAGTGACCTTGGTCGGGTCAACGATACCGGCCTCGATCATATCCTCAACGTACTCTTCCTTCTGGGCGTCGAAGCCGTAGTTGGGCTTGTTGGCCTTCAGGATGTTGTCGATAACAACGCTGCCTTCCAGACCGGCATTGGCAGCGATCTGGCGCAGAGGAGCTTCCAGCGCCTTGCGGACGATCTTAGCGCCGGTGCGCTCGTCGCCTTCCAGCTCGCCGACCAGCTTGTCGACAGCGGGGATGGCGTTGATGGTGGCCGTACCGCCGCCAGCAACGATGCCTTCCTCAACAGCGGCCTTGGTCGCGTTCAAGGCATCCTCGATGCGCAGCTTCTTGTCCTTCATCTCGACCTCGGTAGCGGCACCAACCTTGATGACGGCAACACCGCCGGCCATCTTGGCCAGGCGCTCCTGCAGCTTCTCACGGTCGAAGTCAGAGGTTGCAACAGCGATCTGGCTGCGGATCTGGGCAACGCGGTCTGCGATAGCCTGCTTGTCTCCGGCACCGCCGACGATGGTGGTGTTCTCCTTGGTGACCTTGACCTGGCGAGCCTGGCCCAGCAGCTGCATGGTGGCATCCTTCAGCTCATAGCCCAGGTCGCTGCTGATAACAGTGCCGCCGGTCAGGGTGGCGATATCCTGCAGCATCTCCTTACGGCGATCGCCAAAGCCAGGTGCCTTGACGGCAACGACGTTCAGGCCGCCGCGCAGACGGTTGATGATGAGGTTGGACAAGGCATCGCCCTCGACATCCTCAGCAATGATGAGCAGCTTGCGGCCGGACTGGATGACCTGCTCAAGCAGAGGGACCATATCCTGGAAGACGCTGATTTTCTTGTCGGTAATCAGGACGGAGCAGTCGTCGTAGACGGTCTCCATCTTCTCTGTGTCGGTGACCATGTAGGGGGTCACGTAGCCGCGGTCGAACTGCATGCCTTCAACGACCTCGGTGTAGGTCTCAGCGGTGGTCTTGTTCTCCTCGATGGTGATGACACCATCGGCGGTGACCTTCTCCATCGCGTCAGCAATCAGCTGGCCGATCTCAGCATCACCGGCAGAAACAGTGCCGACACGAGCAATATCCTTGCTGCCGTTGACCTTCTGGCTGTGCTCCTTGACGGCCTCAACCGCAGCAGAGACGGCCTTCTGCATGCCGCGCTTGATGTCCATGGGGTTGGCACCGGCGGTAACGTTCTTCATGCCCTCGTTGACGAAAGCCTGAGCCAGAACGGTAGCGGTAGTGGTGCCGTCACCGGCAGCATCGTTGGTCTTGGTGGCGACTTCGCGAACGAGCTGTGCGCCCATATTCTCGAACTCGTCCTTCAGCTCAATTTCCTTGGCGATGGTGACACCATCGTTGGTGATGAGCGGGCTGCCGAACTTCTTGCTCAGCACGACGTTACGGCCCTTGGGGCCGAGGGTAACCTTGACGGTGTTGGCCAGCTGGTCGATGCCAGCGCAAAGGGCCTTGCGGGCGTCCTCGCCCTGCTTGATCTGTTTAGCCATAATGAATCTCTCCTTTTATCTGAAAGAAATTACTGAAAAATCAAATTATTCCACAACCGCGAGGATGTCGCTCTGGCGGACGATGGTGCATTCCTCACCGTCGACCTTGACCTCAGTGCCGGAGTACTTGCTGGTCAGGACCTTGTCGCCGACCTTGACGATCATCTCGACTTCCTTGCCGTCCACATTGCCGCCGGGGCCGACAGCGATGACTTCGGCAACCTGGGGCTTCTCCTTGGCGGAGCCGGACAGGATCAGGCCGCCCTTGGTGGTTTCTTCTTCTTCGACCAGTTTGATAACAACACGATCTGCAAGAGGTTTGATTTTCATAGTGGAAGTTCCTCCCTATAAAAGATTTCTCTTTATATTTTTAGTTTAGCACTCATTCTCTCTGAGTGCTAAATATATAATAGCCACTTTGCTGTAAAAAATCAAGTGTTTTCTATATAAAATTTTTGTGAACAAAAATGCACCGGGGCGTTTCGGCTCCGGTGCAGGTAGTTTTTATTGCTGTTCCGTCAAACTTTTGTAGCGCGGGCGCATAGCGCCGTGCTCGATGTGGGGCTGGCCGCCCTCCACCGTGTCGGCGTCGATCGTCACCTTGGTGATGGTCGCGTCGGAAGGAATGTCGTACATAATCGGAATCAGCAGTTCCTCGACGACGCTGCGCAGGCCGCGTGCGCCGCTCTTGCGCTCCACCGTCTTTTTGGCGATGGCGTGCAGTGCCGCGTCGGTAAAGACCAGCTCGGCGTTATCCAGGTGCAGCAGCTCCTTGTACTGGCGCACAATGCTGTTTTTCGGCTCGGTCAGCACGCGGACAAGGGCTTCCTCGTCCAGCGGGTCCAGCACGGTCACGACCGGCAGACGACCGATAAGCTCTGGGATAAGGCCAAACTTGACCAGATCGTCCGGCTCAACGTTTTTCAGCAGTTTCTGGCGCGTTTCGTCCTTATCGAGCGTCGTGCGAAGCTGGCTGCCAAAGCCCATGCTGGCATTGTCAGTGCGCTTCTGGATGAGCTTTTCCAGCCCGTCAAACGCACCGCCGCAGATAAACAGGATGTTCTTCGTGTTGATCTGGATGAACTCCTGCTGCGGGTGCTTGCGGCCGCCGTTGGGCGGCACATTGCTGACCGTGCCCTCGACGATTTTCAGCAATGCCTGCTGCACACCTTCACCGCCCACGTCGCGGGTGATGGAGGGGTTCTCGCTCTTGCGGGTGATCTTGTCGATCTCGTCCACATAGATAATGCCGATCTCAGCGCGGGGAATATCAAAATCCGCCGCCTGAATCAGTTTAAGCAGGATGTTCTCGACGTCCTCGCCAACATAACCGGCCTCGGTCAGGGTCGTGGCGTCGGCGATGGCAAAAGGCACGTTCAGCATCTTTGCCAGCGTCTGGGCCAACAGCGTTTTGCCGGTGCCGGAGGGGCCGAGCATCAGGACGTTGGATTTTTGCAGCTCGACGTCGCTGTTCTGGCCGGAGAGAATGCGCTTATAGTGGTTGTAGACCGAGACTGCCAGCACCTTTTTGGCGGCATCCTGGCCGATGACATACTGGTCAAGGCCTGCCTTGATCTCAGCAGGCGTCAGGATGTTGATGCTTTCCAGCGGGTCATAGTCGTAGTCGGCACCGGGCTGCGGCGCACTGCGGCGGCGATTCCGGGGCGGCATACCGGCGCGCGGCGGGGCCGGGCGCTCGCCATCCTTATACAGGGCGTTGCAGCACATATCCAGGCAGTCCTTGCAGATGTTGACACCGGGGCCGATGACCAGCTGCTCCACCTCATTTTGAGAGCGTCCGCAGAAGCTGCAGACGAGCTCGCGTCCTTTTCCGTCCTTACCGGACGTTTGATTTGCCATGTTGTTCCCCCGAATCAGTGTTTATAGAGGATATCGTCGATCAGGCCGTACTCCTTCGCCTGCTGCGCGGTCATATAGTTGTCGCGCTCGGTATCGCGGGTGATGGTCTCCAGCGGCTGGCCGGTGTACTGGCTGAGCAGCGTGTTCATCTTTTCACGGATGCGCACGATGTGGTCAGCGTGAATTTTGATATCCGTGGCCTGGCCGGAAATGCCCTGTCCGCCGATGAGCGGCTGGTGGATGAGGATTTCCGAGTTGGGCAGTGCAAAGCGCTTGCCCTTTGTGCCGCTGGCCAGCAGGAAAGAGCCCATGGAGGCCGCCATGCCGACACAGATGGTGGAGACATCGCACTTGATGTAGTTCATCGTGTCATGGATGGCCATGCCGTCGGAGATCGAGCCGCCGGGACTGTTGATATAAAAGTAGATATCCTTCTCCGGATCCTGGCCTTCAAGGTACAAAAGCTGTGCCACGATAACGCTGGCGGAGGCGGAGTTGACGTCCTCGCTCAGCACAATGATACGGTCATTGAGCAAGCGGGAGAAAATGTCATAGCTGCGCTCACCGCGCGCAGTCTGCTCGACAACATAGGGTACAAGGCTCATTGGGTTTTCCCTCCTTGGTGTCATAAAAATGTGGTGATGATAAAGGAACCGATACGGCGGCAAAGCTGCGCACCGTACCGGCCCTTTTACTCAATGTTTACGGATGCCGCGGGGTGATTACTCGCCCTGGGTCTCCTCTTCCTTCGGCTCCTCGTCCTTCTTGGCGGCAGCCTTCTTGGTGGTCTTGCGGGTGGTCTTCTTGGCGGGCTTCTTTTCTTCCTCGGCAGCGCCCAAGACGATGTTAGCCTTCTCCTTCACGAAGTCGATGGCCTTGTTGACGGCCAGATCCTTCTTGACGGCAGCGGCATCGACCAGGCTCTTGACCTTGTCGGCCTCCATCTGGTAAGCATCGGCAATGCGCTTGATCTCGGCCTCGAACTCCTCCTCGGTAGCCTCGATGGACTCCTTGGCGACGATAGCCTCCATGGCCAGGCGCATCTTGACCTGCTTGTCGGCCTGCTCACGGAACTGCTCCTTGAACTGCTCCATGGTCATGCCCATATACTGCAGGTACTGCTCGAGCTTGAGGCCCTGCTGGGAGATGCGGTACTGGAAGTCCTGCACCAGCTCCTCGATGCGGCTCTCGATCATGGCGTCGGGGATCTCGGCCTTCATGCCGCCCACGACCTGGTCGATCAGGTCGTTCTCGACCTTCTGGTCAGCCTGCTTCTCATGGTTGGTCTGGATGCCCTTGCGGATAGAATCCTTCAGCTCATCGAGGGTGTCATACTCGCTGACGTCCTTGGCAAAGTCGTCGTCCAGCTCGGGCAGTTCCTTGTACTGCACATTGTGCAGCTTGATCTTGAAGGTAGCGTCCTTGCCGGCCAGCTCCTCAGCCTGGTACTCCTCGGGGAACTTGACGTTGACGTCGAAAGCCTCGCCAGCCTTATGGCCAACGACCTGCTCCTCGAAACCGGGGATGAAGGAACCAGAGCCCAGCACCAGAGAGTAGTGCTCAGCCTTGCCGCCCTCGAAAGCAACGCCATCAACGAAGCCCTCGAAGTCGATATCGACGGTGTCACCGTTCTGGGCCTCGCCCTCACGGGTCAGCAGACGGCCATTGCGGTCCTGCATACGCTTGATCTCAGCGTCAACATCGGCCTCATCCACAGTCTTGACATCTTTGTTGACGGTTAAACCGGTGTACTCGCCCAGCTCGACCTCGGGCTTGACGGCGACCTTGACCTTCAGGGTAGCGCCCTCGTCCTCGGACATGGAGACGACCTCGGGATCAGGACGGCCGACGGCCTCGATGCCAGCCTCCTTGACGGCGGCCTCGTAGTTCTCGGGGAACAGGTCGTTGATGGCGTCATACTGGAACAGGTCCTTGCCATACATCTTCTCGATCATGGCCTTGGGAGCCTTGCCCTTGCGGAAGCCGGGGATGGCGTACTTCTTGCCCTCGCGCTTGAAAGCGGTATTGACAGCAGATTTGAAGGTCTCCGCGTCAATGGAGAACTGCAGTTCGACCATGCTCTTTTCGAGCTTTTCACAGGAAATCAGTTTCATTTATAAATTCCTCCAAAAATAGATGTACATAAAAATACAAGTTATTATACCATGCCTGTGCAGAAAATACCAGCCCTGTTTTTAAAATTTTAACAAACTAAGCGGATTTTTCTGCATTTTTCTTGCAAAAATACAGCGCCAGACAGAAAATCAGCGGCAGACACCCCGCAATCGGCAGGAAATAGCGCATACAATCATTGACCGGGGACGCGATGCAGGTCAGCCAGAAAATGCCCAGGCCCATAAAAATCGGCAGCGTCTGCTTTGCTTTGCGCCGCGCCAGCCAGACCCCCAGCACCGCCGTGAGCCAGGCCATAAACCCGATGGACGTGATCAGCCCCACCAGCGGCAGCTTTTCAAACGCCGAGAGTGCCTGTACAAAAGCATACCGCAGATAGCCGGATTTATCAAGATAGTGGACGTCCATTTCAAACATTTGCATGCAAGTGTCATTATTAAACGTGTAGTAATCGTTGATAGCCCGGCATTTCGTGATGGTGTAATAGCCGTGGGAGTTGGCATGCAGGGCCTCAAAATAGCAGACCGGGTGCTTGAAGAACATCTTGGCCCAGGTCAGCATATAGCGGGCCAGGCCACCCTTGCTGGGATTCTTGTAGTACTGCTTTACGCCATCGGAAAGTTCCGGCATATAGCTCTGGGCCAGGCTGTCATAGTCAAGCACTTCATTGATGACAGCCTTCTCGTCGTCGGTGACGTCATAGCCGAAGTCCCGGACATAGCGAGCCGTCTGCTGCATCGGCACCGAGAGGGCCTCCCCCACGCTGCCCGCCGGGATGTCGAGGACTTTTTCGGTGAATACATCAAACCCGAAGGAGCCAATGACCACCGCCAGCATGACCGCCAGAAGTGGTTTGCGCAGCTGTTTACCAGTCAGCACAAGAGCCGAAGCAAGCACCATCGGCACAACGGCGTAGATGCCGTTTTTGCGCAAAAGGCAGCAGAGGATGCCCAGCACCGCGTAGGCGGCCAGGCGTTTGCGGCTCCCCTGCCATTCCTGCGGGAACAGCAGCAGATCGGCGGTTTTCAGCACGAACAGCACAAAGAGACCGGTGTAAAGCGTATCCTTGACCTGGGTCTGGATGAACACGCCCCAAATCGGGTTCAGCGCAAAGAACGCCGTGACAGCGTACTGCACCCTGCGGGAGCAGCCCAGCTTGCCCGCAAAGGCCGCCACCTGCCCGAACACCCAGGCACAGACGATGAACTGCAAAACGATGTAGAAGAACACACCCAGGTTATCACTGCCCAGGATGCGGCCCAGCTGGAACAGCCAGCCGTGTAGCCAGGTGGACAGCACCGTATGGTGGGCGGTCATCTCCTGCTTGCCGATGACCTGGGAGATCTGCCCCCAGGAGTCCCAGTCCACCGACCCGGGCCAGAACACGGCCACCCAGGGCAGCCATGCCGCGCCGATGAGCAGCGACGACGTGCGGCCCGGGGCCCTGGCGAACCGGCGGGCGAAGCGGTTTTCCGGTTCGGCTTCTGCCCCGCCAGGCCGCCCCAGCAGGGCGTACAAGCCCCAGACAGCGTGGTAGAACAACACTCCATACCCGGCCATGCAGACAGCGCCCACAAAGACCTGATAGGGATTTTTAAAGACGAAGGCCCAGCTGCCCAGCTTGCAGATGCTCAGGCCCAGCACCTCGGCGACACCAAAGACGATGCTCAGCACCAGTTCGGCGCATCTGGGCTTGGCCGTGCGCTGGCGGCGCACCCAGTAGAGCAGCGCGGCCAGCCCCGCCGCCGCAGGCCCCCAGGCCCAGGCGTCCAGCGGGAAGTTCTGGTGCAGCTTGACAAGCCCCACCAGCAGCCCCGGCGCGGCGTCCAGGTCAAGGCCGGTCGTCTCGTACTGCATACCGATCATCAGGTCGGTGCGGGCGGTTTCGGTATCCGCCACCGTGATGACGGCGGAGAGCGCCAACGTGCAGAGCAGCCCCAGCAGCAGCGCCCCGATGATATCTTTTGTTTTCTGCTTCATAGGCTTCACCGTATTTTATAGGGGCAGAACGACAGGCCATCGGCGGAGATCAGACGGTAGGTGATGCCGTCCCGCTCGCCCTGCATGGCATAGCGGATGGACTTGCCGTGCAGGTGGCCGTAGCAGCATTCGGTCACATGGAACTCGTTCAGCACATCCACAAGCTCCTGCGCCTGTGCGCCCGGGTAGATGGGCGGGTAGTGCAGGAAGGCGATTTTTTCACGCGTCTCCCCCGCCGCCTGCAAACTCATCCGCAGGCGGCCAGCCTCGCGCGCCATGAGCTTTTCCCCCTGGGCGGCCACATCGTCAAAGGGCCAGCCCCGGGTGCCGCACAGCGCCACATCGCCCACGATGCAGGCGTTATTGTGCAGAATGTGCAGCGTGTCAAAGCCGTTGGCGGCCAAAAACGTCTCCATCTTGCGGGTCGTCGTCCACCAGTAGTCGTGGTTGCCTTTCAGCAGCCATTTCTGGCCAGGCAGGTTTTGGATAAAGGCAAAATCCGCCTTGGTGTCGTTCAGGTTCATGGCCCAGCTGGTGTCGCCCGCCAGGACAACGGTGTCCTCCGGTCGTATGAGCTTGCGCCAGTTGGCTTCCAGTCGGGGCAGGTACCCCTCCCACCCCGGGAAAACGTCCATGGGCTTGTCCGTTCCCAGCGAGAGGTGCATATCCCCGATTGCAAAGATGGCCATACGGCCCTCACTTTCTAGTTGTTGTTTTTAACGAAGGGATGCGGTGCGGATATCCGCGGGCTGCAAGACCGTCTTGAAGCGCACTTCCAGCTTGTCCAACTCACTTAAGGACGCCGGGGCCTCGGCACCGGTCTTGGCGGTCAAGGCCGCCATAGCGGCAAAGTCGCTGGCGGGAGCGGTCTCGCCCAGGGCGGTCAGCACGTCGCGCGGGAACTTGAAGGGGCTTGCCGTGGACAGCACGACCATGGGAGCCTCGGTGCGCAGGGCTTCGGCCACGCGGAACGCCACGGCGGTGTGGGTGTCGCAGAGGTAGTTGTCCTCGTCAAAGCGGGCCTTGATTTCCGCTGCACCCTCGGCGTCATCCGCATAGCCCGCGGCGAAGCTCGCCTGGATCTTCGCCAGCGTCTCGGTATCGACAGTGTACTTGCCGGTCTGGCTGAGCTCCTGCATCCAGGCGGCGACCTTCTCACTGCTGCCGCTGACGTGGTAGAGCAGGCGCTCGAGGTTCGAGGAAATCAGGATATCCATGGACGGTGACGTCGTCTTGTAGAAGGTGCGGCGGGCGTCATAGGTGCCGGTGCGCAGGAAGTCGGTCAGCACGTTATTCTTGTTGGACGCGCAGACCAGCTTGCCCACCGGCAAGCCCATCTGCTTGGCGTAGTAGCCGGCCAGGATATCGCCGAAGTTACCGGTCGGCACGCAGAAGTCAACCGGCTTGCCCCATGCGACCGCGCCCCGCTCGGCCAGACGGAAGTAGGCGTAGAAGTAGTAGACAATCTGCGGCACCAGGCGGCCCCAGTTGATGGAGTTCGCGCTGGACAGGCGGATGCCGCGCTTTTCCAGTTCGGCGGCAACGTCAGCGTCGGCAAAGACCTTCTTGACGCCAGTCTGGGCGTCGTCAAAGTTGCCCTGCACGGCGTAGACCTGCACATTTTGGCCCTTCTGGGTCGCCATCTGCAGGTGCTGGATCTCGCTAGTGCCGTCGTTCGGATAGAACACTTCAATTTCGATGCCGTCGAGATCAGCATAACCCGCCAGCGCGGCCTTGCCGGTATCACCGGAAGTCGCAACGAGAATGCGGGTCGTCTCGGTGCGGCCCAGCATCTTCTTGGCTTCGACCAGCAGCTTCGGCATCAGCTGCAAAGCGTAGTCCTTGAACGCGCAGGTCGGACCGTGCCACAGTTCAAGAGAATACAGGCCGTCGCGAACCTTGACCGTCTCGCCTGCCTTGCCGCCGAAGGCTTCACCGTAGGTAGCAGCGGTGGCGGTGTGCAGGAAATCAGCGCTGTACTCGGTCAGGAAACCGGCCAGCACCTTTTCAGCCAGTACGGGGTACGAAAGGTCTTTCCAACCTTCCAGATCAGCCTTCGGGAAAGTTTCCGGTACAAACAGACCGCTCTGCGGTGCCAGACCACGGACGATTGCTTCCTGTGCGGAAACGCGGAGTGCGGAATCTCTGGTGCTTAAATACTGCATATGTTTACACCCTTTCTCTTATTCTCTTGTACTTTCGTTCCTCTATATCTTCTCAGCACTCAAACGCGCTGGGAATGCAATGTACCTGCCAGCCCTTGGCGGCGGGGGTGACTTCCACCACATCAAAGCGGATGGCTGCGTCCCGGTAGGGGCTGCACTGCAAATACTGCTGGGCGGCTAAAATCAATCGCTGCTGCTTGCGGGCATCCACCGCAGCGGCCGGGCGATCCAGCATCGCGCCGGTACGGGTCTTGACCTCGGCAAAGACGAGGGTGTCATCCTTATATAAAATAAGGTCAATTTCCCCCATCCGGGTGCGGTAATTGTGGTTGAGCAGCAGCCAGCCGCGCTGCTGGTAATACTTAGCGGCAATCGCTTCGCCGATATGGCCGGTGTCAGTCATGCCAGTAGCCCTGTTTTTTCAAAAAGCTGCGGCGGTAAAACGGCTGGATGCCGTACTGCGCAATCAGCTCATAGTGCAGCTTCGTCGGGTAGCCCTTGTGCTTGGCAAGCTGGTACTGGGGGTATTGCTTGTCCAGTTCCAGCATATAGCGGTCACGGCTGACCTTTGCCAGAATCGACGCCGCCGCAATGGACGCGCTGTTTGCGTCGCCCTTGACGACGGCCTCGGCGGGCTGTATCAGCCCCGGCGGGCAGCGGTTGCCGTCAATCAGCGCATAATCGGGCGTTATTTCCAGCCCTGCCACTGCCTGGGCCATGCCGTCCATCGTCGCCCACAGGATGTTGCGCTCGTCGATCTCCTGCGGCGAGATAAATACGATTTTGTACGCCAAGGCACGGTTTGTGATTTCTTCAAACAGCGCTTCGCGGCGCTTTTCGGTCAGCTTTTTGGAGTCATTGACCCCCGCAATGGGGTCGTCGGGGTTCAGGATGACCGCCGCGCAGCAGACCGGGCCGCACAGAGGACCGCGCCCGGCCTCGTCCACGCCGCAGAGTACGCCGTGCTCGGCGCGTTTGGCGGCGTCAAAGGCGTAGAGCGCCTCGTTACTGCTCGTCGTCGTCCCAGTCGTCCGGGGCATCGTCGATCACCTCTTCTGCTTCTTCTTGAATCGCACGCTGGGGCGGGCGCTCCAGCGAGAGCCGCCCCCACTTGCTGGCGCGGAACTCACCCACCAGCATTTTTGCGGCGCGTTCGGTGTCCACCTCGCCGCCGGAAATCAGCATCCCGCGCTTGGCACCTATGGCCTGCAGCAGGTCATAGGGCGGCAGTTCCAGCGCCGCCGCATCCAGCTTGTAGCGGGCCAGCAGCTGCTGGGGGTAGATGCCGCGAACGCTCGAGAGCAGGCCGCAGGCCAGCTCCTCAATGTCCAAAATATCGTCGCGGATGGAGCCGATGAACGCGAGGTTCGACGCCGTTTCCAGCGAGTCAAACTTTTTCCACAGCACACCGGGCATATCCATCAGGTCAAAGTTGTCAACGCTGATCCACTGCTTGCCGCGGGTGACGCCGGGCTTGTTGGCAGCCTTTGCACGGGTCGTGCCCGCGAAGGAGTTGATGAAGGTGGACTTGCCCACGTTCGGGATGCCAACGATCATCACACGGATGGCCGCACCCACCATGCCGCGGTTGCGGCGGCGCTCCATCAGGGCGGAGAGTTCTTTCTCAATTAACCCTTTCGTCGCCGTGGCGCGGCCCCGCTGCTTGGAGTCCATGGCAATGCAGCCCGCGCCCGCGCTCTTAAAGTAGGCCAGCCACTGCTTGGTGATTTCGGGGTCGGCCAGGTCAGATTTGTTCAGTACATATAAATGCGGTTTGCCCGCGGTGATGCGCTCGATCTCGGGGTTCAGGCTGGAAAGCGGGATGCGTGCGTCGAGAATCTGCAAAACGCAGTCGACGTTGCGGATTTCCTTTTCCATCAGGCGCAAGGTCTTGGTCATGTGCCCGGGGAACCACTGGATCTGGCGGCTGTTGATAATGTCGCTCTGGCTCATTCGGCCGCTCCTATCTTGCCAAAGGGCAGTACGCGCAGCATGGCTGCGCCCATAATGTCACGTTCGTCCACGCAGCCCACGCGGGAATCGCGGCTGTCGGTGGAATTGTTGCGGTTGTCGCCCATCACAAAAAGGCAGCCGTCCGGCACCGTGATGGGAAAGTCCACGCTCTCATATAAATAGGTAGGCTCTGCGGTGTACGGCTCGTCGAGGGCGACGCCGTTGCGATAGACGATGCCCGCGGCGAAATCAATGTCGATGGTATCGCCGCCCTTGCCGATGACCCGCTTGACCAGCGGCTTTCCGTAACTGGTGTAGCCGTCCACAACGACGATATCGCCGTAGTCGGGCTGCTTCATCAGGTTGATGAGGATGCGCTCGCCGTTGAAGAGCGTCGGATCCATCGAGTGGCCGTCCACCTTGACGATGCGCACAAAAAAGGTGAACACAATGGCAATGACTGCCACGGCCATGGCCAGGGCGTCGTACCATTCCAGCGCTTCCTTATTGCGGCGGTAGCGTTTTTTGAACGATTCATCAAACGCTGCACCCATGCTTTCCACCACCCATTCCTAAAAAAATACGAAAAAAGGGAGAACGCCAACCGTCCTCCCCTTTTCTCAGTATGCTCAGATACGTGCCTTGACCTTGGCAGCCTTGCCGGTGCGCTCGCGCAGGTAGAACAGCTTCGCACGGCGAACCTTGCCGCGGCGAACGACGTCGACCTTCTCAACGAACGGGCTGTTGACCGGGAACACACGCTCAACACCGACACCATAAGAGGTGCGGCGAACGGTGAAGGTCTCAGCGATGCCGCCATGCTTCTTAGCAATAACGGTGCCCTCGAAAGCCTGGATACGCTCCTTGTCGCCTTCCTTGATACGGACGGAGACGCGAACGGTGTCGCCGACTTCGAACTGGGGCTTGTTCTCTTTGATCATACCCTCGGTAAAATGCTTCATTGCGTCCATGGTTTGAATTCCTCCATTTTATTGCGACGTTCATACACGATTGTTCGTCAGAGGACCGCCTGTATAATGATGTGTCATTATCCCGCCGATGGCTCGGCGGCACTAACGCTTTAGTATTATATCATTGTGCGGGAAGTTTGGCAAGGGGTTTTGACAGAAAATCGAAGATTTTTTCAACTTTTGCCTTCCTCTGCTGGGGAAAGGCTTTTCTTACTCGAAGTCTTTGCCCGCCTTATCATAAAGGTGCGTGCGCAGCACGCGGCACTGCCAGACCGGGGCGGCCCCCTGGGTGCGCAGGAAATCCGTCAGCAGCGAGGGGTTCAGGCTCAGTGCCTCGCCGCTGCCGCAGGGCAGCATTGCCGTAAAGCGCACCGTGTCCCCCTCCACCGTGTAGGCAATGCGGTCTAAGTAGTTCTTCAGTTCCAGCGTTTTTTGTCCGCGCTTCGTCTTTTTCGTGACCTCAGCGTGCTCGGCGTTGTTGTAGGCATCCAGCGCAATGGCACTGCTTGCCGGCATCGTGACCTCATAGGCCGCTGTCTCGATCTCGCCGACTTTTTCCACCGCCGGGGCAATTTTTGTGATGACAATGCCCCGCGGCATCAAGGGCTGCAAAGCGTCGATCCAGGTTTGCGGGTCGATCGTATCCTGCTCGGTCTTGACCTCGCAGCTCTCACACAAGCTCTCCTGTCCCAGAGACAGCGGGCAGGTGAAGGACAGGTAGATATGGGGGTTGAAGCCTTGGGTATAGTACACCGGCAGGCTGCTCATTTTCAGCATCCGGTGGAACACCCGCTGCAAATCCAGCAGTGAGATATACGCGGCCTCACCGCACTTTTCAAAGAATATCCTGATTGTAGTCAAAGCACGGTCCTCCGATCAGTTTATTGGCACCGCAGGCGCTGCACTGGCGGTTGCAGGGCTGGGTGGTCCTGGCTTCCAGCGCTTTTTTGTACTCCCGCACCAGATGGGCCTTTGTCACGCCGACGTCAAGATGGTCCCAGGGTGTGACCTCGTCCAGGCCGATGGCGCGGTAGTTGTAGAAGTCCGGGTCGATACCGCAGGTCTTAAAGGCATCCAGCCAGCGGTCATAGTCAAAGTATTCTTCCCACGTATCGAAGAACGCGCCGTTCTCGAACGCTGTCTCGATAACGCGGCCCATGCGGCGGTCGCCCTTGGCGAAAACGCCTTCCAGCACGCTGGTGGTGCTGTCGTGGTAGTTGACCTTGATTTTGCGGGAATGCACACAGCTGAGCAGATATTTCTGCTTCTCGCGCAGGGCTTCGCGGCGGTCCTGAGCGCAGAACTGGAACGGCGTGTCGGGCTTGGGCACAAAGCAGGCCACGCTGATCGTCACCTGTACGCCCTTGCCCTTCGGGCGGTTGGGGATTTTGTAGAAGAGATCCACGACCTGCTGGGCGGTATCGGCAATACCCTTGATATCGTCCAGTGTTTCGGTGGGCAGGCCCATCATAAAGTAGAGCTTGACCGAGGTGTACCCTTCCGAGAAGGCAATGCGGCAGCCGCGCTCGATCTGCTCCCAGGTGACGTTTTTGTTGATAACGTCGCGCAGGCGCTGGGTGCCGGCTTCGGCGGCAAAGGTCAGGCCGCTTTTGCGTACCTTCGTCGTTTTCTCGACCAGAGATTCCGAGAAATTGTCCACGCGCAGTGACGGCAGCGACAGGCTGACATGGTCAGCCTCGGCCCAGGAGTTCAAATTATCCAAAATTTCTTCCAGCCGGGAATGGTCGGAGGTGGACAGGCTCGACAGGCTCAGTTCGTCATAGCCTGTGTTGCGGCAGAGCGCACGGGCGCTGTCGCTGATGAGCTTAGGGCTGCGCTCGCGGAAAGGCCGGTAGAGCTGGCCCGCCTGGCAGAAGCGGCAGCCGCGCACGCAGCCGCGCAGCACCTCGACGCAGGCGCGGTCCTGCACCGCACCGACAAGCGGCACAACGAAGTTTTCCGGCGGGGTGAAACTGTCCATATCCTTGACAATGGCCTTGGTCACGCGGGCCGGGATGCCCGGGCGGTTCGGGGTCACGGCCTCAATGCGGCCATCCTCCTTGTAGGTCACATCGTAGAAGGACGGCACGTAGACACCGGGGATCTTCGCCAGCGCCAGCAGCAGCTGTTCTTTGTTCCAGCCCTGCTTTTTGCCCTGTTCAACCGTTGCGCAGATATCTTGCAGCATCTGCTCGCCCTCGCCCAGCTGCATAATGTCGAAGAAATCCGCCATCGGCTCGGCGTTGCAGACGCAGGGGCCGCCCGCAATAATGAGCGGCCAGCGCTCGTCGCGGTCAGCCGCCCGCAGCGGAATACCCGACAGGCGCAGCATAGCCAGGACGTTTGTGTAGGCCAACTCATATTCCAGCGAGAAGCCGACGATATCAAAATCGCACAGCGGATCCTTGCTCTCGAGGCAATAGAGCGGAATGTCCAACCGCTCCATCTGTTCTTTCATGTCGGTCCAGGGCATAAAGGCACGCTCACACCACCAGTTTTCGTGGCGGTTCAGAATGTCGTACAGGATTTTTTCGCCAAGAAACGACATACCGATTTCGTAAGTGTCCGGGAAGCAGAACGCCATGCGCACATCCACTTTGGATTTGTCTTTGTAGATGCAGCCCGGCTCACCGCCCGTGTAACGGCCCGGCTTTTGTACCAGACTCAGAGCCTCTTTAAATTTCGGGGAAAATTCCGCCATATTGGTGAACCATCCTTGTTTGTATTGTGCCGTAAATCACTTTTTGGCAATAGTAAGTTTATTATACGCTGCCACCGCCAAAATTGCAACCATTTACCTTTGTATGTGCCAAAAAGGTAAAAAAGGTTGATTTTCGGAAGTTTGCACAATTTTTTTAGACTTGATTGAGCGAACTGCCACAACTGTAACCGCAAAGTGTTGATTTCGCTGCGCGTTACCGGCGTTACGTTGCGCATTTGTTGCGCGATTTACAGGATACCCCCCCCCCGGACTTTTGGGCGTGTTGACAGGTGGTTTTAAACATGCTAGTATTACTGCTATATATTTATCGTTACATTTGTACGTGTATTTTTCGGCGGAATTTGTCAGGGATACGTACAGGGTATAATACAGTTTTAGGAGTGGTACTTGTGAGAAAACGGTTGTTCATATTTGCGGCTGCAACCTGCTTTGCGCTTTCTGCTTTTGCAACCCCTGCCTTTGCAGGGGAACCAAGCCTTCCGGATGAGCCAACGATCGGCAGCGAGGCATCCGTGCAGTCTGATGGGAATTCTAACGGGAATCCTGACGGGAATTCTGACGGGAATTCTGACGGGAATTCTGACGGGAATGTGAAGGAAGATGCGCTGCCCGGCGGCAGTAATGATGCTTTGCCCAATGGGGAAAACAATAACAGTGAGAGACAGACAAATCCCAGTGTTGCCGCCCCTGTGGTGGCTAAGATTGGCGAAACTGAGTATCCGACGCTGCAAGCCGCGATTACCGATGCATGTAATGGCACCACAAGCAGCGATGCTACCATTACCATTACGCTGCAAAGCGATTTGGAGTTGACCGAGGGCCTGCGGTTTATCGGTTCGGGTGATAATGCTGACCAGTGGAAGAAGATTACGCTGGATGCCGCCAAACACAGCTTAACGCTGAAACAGAAGGGTATCTATGCGACCCGCTGCGAAGTGACCATCAAGAACTGCCGCGAGCTGACTGTCAATGCGGGAACGAACCCCGGCAACGCCAATAAAGAAAATGCCAATATCTCTGCAGTATTCTTTGGCCCCGGCACACTGATTCTGGACGAGTGCGCCATCGTGAATATTACGAACCTCGAGCCTAACGACTCGGGCGGCAGCGGTCTGTGCATCTACAACGGCGGCGACTTGTACATTCAGAATAATACGCACTTCACCGTCAGCGGGTTTATGAACGGAACTCCGGTAAACCCTGGTGAAGAGGGAAAGGGCGGGTGCAGCGGCATCTATATTGATTCTGATCCGGACCAGAATGACGAATATAAAACCATCAAGGGTCGAATTGATGTCTCTAACAATTCTACTCTGACAGCCACAAAGTGTTATCATAATGGCATCACCGCCAACCCAGTAGATGTCAGCGTAACTAACAATTCCGAAATAAACGTCAACAATAACGCTCACAAAGGTGGTATTGGTTGCTACTATGGAACCATGACTATTTCCAATCGTTCCCGCGTTACGTCGAATGATAATAGTAATGGTGCCGAGTTTGGCATTTTTGTCCACAATCTTGATGTGGACGGAACTTCTGAAATCGAGTCACGGTATGGCACATCGTATGGCATCGCTTTCAACGGCAACGCTGTTTTGCAAAGCGGTGCAAAGATGACCTCTGTGGGGCATTTTGGTCCCGGAATCGCTCTCTACAATTTCAAGGGCAGCAAAGGCTCCTTGACTGTACAAAAGGATGCTATTCTTTCTTCTAGCAGTGCAAATGTTGGTTTGGCAAACGGCGGCAACAATTTTAACGTTCTTGCCGGTGCGCAGGTATATTTGAATGACAATGTTGTCGGTCTCGACAACTACCCTAATGCTACTACTACCGTTGATGCCGGCGCACATTTGGAAATTTGCCGTAATGGCGCACGCGGCATCAAAAACGGCAATAGCGGCAGCGACTATATCGCCGATTCAGCTTCTGGCAGGTTGATTCTTAATGCAGGTTTAATTACGGAAAACAACAAGCTTGACAGCATCCCCTACAAAGACAATCTCGCTTTTATTATCAAAGGCGACAACTTTGACTACCATGAAGCGTACGGCGGCGGCATCTACAATGAATACGGCACTGTGAGTCTCTCGCCGCTCGTCAAAGTTTACAACAACAAAGCCGTCACAGCCGGCGACGACCTTTACAACAGCGATGTAGGAGGCAACAGCTTCAACATCAGTGCACTGGAACCCGGCGCAAAGTGGAGTGTTTTGGACGATGACGGAAAAATCATTGACGACTGGTATCACGATGCCGAAGGCGAAGGAAACCGTTGGAAGGAAACAAACGCTAAAAATAATACCGACACCGATCTTCCCCTGGGCGCGGCGCTGAAAGCGGCACATGGTATAAATGCACCTACTCCTTCGCCGAAGCCGGCGGAACCGACTGCCGCACCCACAACAGCACCCACAACAGCACCCACAACAGCACCCACAGCAGCACCCACCGCCGCACCCACAACAGCCCCTACCGTAGCCCCCACGGCTGCGCCTACAACAGCACCTGCCGACAACACCGCAACGGCTGCCCCCGCCACCCCGGCGCCCACGGCACAGCCCACTGTGACCGCCACACCCGCGCCCACCGCGCAGGCATCCGGTGTTATCCCCCAGACGGGCGACAGCTCTTCCCCCGCCCTGTTCAGCATTCTGACGCTGGGCAGTATCACCGCCCTCTGCGTGCTGCAAAAGCGCCGTAAATCCAAATAATCCAAATTAAAACAACCCCCGGAGACCGTGCGTCCCCGGGGGTTTGCATTTTGTGGCAACGGCTGCGGGCGGAGCAAAGCCCCGCCCCTACGTTCTCCCTATGCCGTGAAGTGCCCCCGCAATGCGCCAGCCATCCAGGCCGGGCAGGGGCAGAAGGTTACTGCCACCCACCAGCAGGTTACAGCAGGCAAACCAATACCCGCCGTAGCTGTACCCTGCCCCGCGCATGAACAGCAGCACCGCCGCGCAGGCCAGCAGGTTGGCCAGCGGCCCGGCGGCAGCCAGTAGAAGCTCCTGCCGGGCGGTCATGGGCAGGCCGCGCAGCCGCAGGCAGATACCAAACGGCGACACTTCCAGTTCCGGCCAGTGCCCCCACAAAGCGCGGTAGGCCAGCGCGTGGCCGCTCTCGTGCAGAATCGCACAGCCCAGCCCCACCCGCACAAGGCCGCTGCCGTCCAGCGCCAGCAGCACGGTCAGGCCAAACAGCACCGCCAGCGGCCTGCGCCAGGTGATTTTGGGCCTACGCTGCATCCTGTAAAGCCTGGGCCGGGTCGTACCGCAGGCCCTTGTGCAGTATCTCAAAATGCAGGTGCGGGCCGGTGGCGTTGCCGGTCTGCCCCACCGTGCCCAGCGTCTGCCCGGCGGTCACGCGCTCCCCCGCGCGGACAAACAGGTATTGCATATGTGCGTACAGCGTCTCGTCGCCGTCGGCGTGCAGGATGCGGACATAGTTGCCATAGCTTTTATGGCTGCCCGCCGTGCGCACCACGCCGTCTGCGGCGGCCAGTACCGCCGTGCCCCGGGCCGCTGCCAGGTCGTTGCCAATGTGGAAATCGTCGCCCAGGCCGCCCATGGGGTCGGTGCGCCAGCCATAGCCGGAGGTTTTGCGGGCAAAGTGCCCCGGCAGCGGGAAGCAGAGCGCAAAGTCCGGGGTGTAGCTGTCCTCGCTGGCGTAGGCGGGCGGTGTCGGCTGGCCGTGGGGCGTGCGGGCTGTCTCGGGCGCGGCGGTGAAGTCGTCCCACATACTGCGGGCGGAGTTTGCCAGTTCCTCGGCAGTCTGCTCAGTGAATTTCAAAAGGCCGCGTTCCTCCCCCAGCAGCAGCGATTGTTCTGGCTGTGTGGCGGCGGCAAAGGCACGGCGCAGCACCGGATACGCGGGCCAGCCCAGCAGTTTGGCCGCCAGCACAAAGCCGACTGCGGCCAGGCACAGCAAAATCTGCGCCCACAGGACCAAATCTTCCTCACTGCGCGGACGTGCGGGCGGTCTGGGCGGCTCGCGCTCCTGCATCGGGGCTGCATCTTCCCACATAGCGTACACCTCCCCTGTTTTTTACAACAGTATGCGGGAGGGGAAAAAAATATCCGCCCCGAAAGGCGGATGGAAGATTGGTTATAACGGCACACTGCCACGGCTTTTCCGCAGGAGGTCGTTTTCCTTACAGGTCAGGCTTCGGCAAGCCCGCCCCTCATCCGGCCTCGCACACTCGGCCACCTTCCCCCTTCGGGGGAAGGCTCTTTACGCGCCCAGCGTCTGGCGCAGCATTTCCAGGCGCTCGTTCATCAGCTTGGCGGGCTTGGTGAACAGGCCCAGGCCGTTCACATCCAGCGTACACTCCACACTGGTGGAGTCGCCGCCGCCCAGCAGCAGCGCCGTAAAGGTACCGCTGATCTTGCCCTTCTGGAAGTTGCAGCTCAGGCAGCGGGGCTTTTCCTTGCGGGTAAAGACGATCTGGGTCTCGCCGCCGTCGGTGTTCTTCTCGGTGGCTTTCATGCCGTCGTCGCTTTCCTCGTACCCGCTGACGTCCTTGCGCCAGTTGTTCAGGGTGGGCTTGGTCAAGTAGAGCCAGACCTTGTTGGGGTCACAGGCGTAATTTGCGGTCACTACACAGCTTTTCATGGTTTTGGTTCTCCTTATTTTTTCCCGCGGCCAAACAGGTTTTGCAAAAGGCTGGCGCGTTTGGGGCGCAGCGCTGCGTGCTGGCGGGTCACAGGTTTTGCAGTGGCCTTGGCGGCCGCTGTTTTGGGCTTTGGCTTGGCTTTTGGCTTCTCGGGGGGCATCTCAAAGCCGTACTGGAAATAGCCGAACATTGCCATCTGGCTGTCCACCGGGGGCTGGCCCTCGGCGGGGCGCACCTTGGTGTAGGTGCCGTCCGGCTGCATTTCGCGGGCGTTCACGGTGTCGCGCAGCTGCAAATCGAGAATACCGCGCAGCTTTTTGGCGATAGCCGGGTCGTCCACCCGGACGCCGACCTCGACGCGGCGCTCGGTGTTGCGGGTCAGGAAGTCGCCGGAGGCGATATAAATGCGCATATTCTCGCCGCTGCCGAAGCAGTAGATGCGGGAATGCTCCAAATACCGCCCGACCAGGCTGCGGATATGCACGTTCTCGGTGCGGCCCGGCACACCTGCCCGCACGCAGCAGATGCCGCGCACGATCATATCCACGCGCACGCCCGCGCAGCTGGCCTCGCTGATCTTATCAATAATCTGCGGGTCGTTGATGGAGTTGTTTTTGAGGATAATCGACGCGGGCTTTCCCTGCATGGCAAGGGCGATCTGGCGGTCCATTTCCTCGAGCAATACGCTCTTGAATCGCAGCGGCGCGACGAGCATCGTGTCTGCCTCACTGGTCAGGCGCTGCAGGGCCATATTGTTGAACACGGCGCTGGCTTCCTCGCCGATCTCCTGCCGGGTCGTGATGAAGGACAGGTCGGTGTACAGCTCGCTCGTCTTTTCATTATAGTTGCCGGTACCGATCTGCGTCAAGTATTTATATTGGCCGTTGACGCGGCTGGTGATAAGGGTCAACTTGGAATGTACTTTATAGTCATCGAAACCGTAGAAAACCGTGCAGCCGGCATCCTCGAGCTGCTTCGACCAGTCGATGTTGTTCTGCTCGTCAAAGCGGGCGCGCAGCTCGACCATGGCAACGACTTCCTTGCCGTTCTCGGCGGCGGCAATCAGGGCGTTGACGATCTGGGAGTCGCTTGCCATGCGGTAGAGCGTCATTTTTATCGATACAACGTCCGGGTCCGCGCCCGCGCGCAGCAGCATTTTAATAAACGGGCGGATACTCTGGTACGGGTAAGCCAGCAGCACATCATGCTTGCGCACCTCGGTGTAGAGGTCGTACCCTGCCGGGGCCTGCATCGGCCTGGCGGTGGGGTAGAACAGCTCCGTGTGGCCGCCGTCGCCGGAGATACGCCCGGCTAGCTTGAACAGTGCGCCGGAGTCGAGCGGCGAAGTCTGGGTATAGCAGCGGTCCGCCGGGACGACGAGCTTGTCCCGCAGGAACTTGACGATTTCCTGCGGGGCGTCGGGCCAGAATTGCAGGCGTACGGCGGCGAGCTTGCGGCGCTTTTTCAGCAGCTCGCTCATGACGTCGCGGAAGTCAACGTCGTGATCCATCATGCCTTCGTCGACCGTGATATCGGCATTGCGGGTCACGCGGAAAAGGCACTGCTTGGTCACGGTGCTGGCGCTGAAAATCGTGGCGGCGTAGTGGGCGATGAGCTCTTCCACAAAGGCGAAGCAGGCCGTCTCGCCGTCCTTGACGAAGAGTACGCGCTCAAACTGGCTGCTGACCGGCACGATGCCGTAGCTGACGCCCTCGTTTTTCGTGTGCAGCTGGGCGATGTAGTAGATATCCTTGTTGTTCAAAAACGGGAATGGATGGCGGGAGTCGACAATTTGGGGGCTGAGCAGCGGGAACAGTTCGCGCTGGAAGTAGGTTTTCCAGAAATGTTCCTGCGGCTTGGACAGCTTGGCGAAATCGACTTTCCTGTAGCCTTCGGCGGCCAGTGCTGTGACAAGGTGCTGGAAATATTTATCGCACTTGGCCTGCAATTCCGCCACGCGGGGCGTGATGGCGGCAATCTGCTCGGCAGCGGTCATGTGGGTGACGTTGTCGGTCTTGTTGTTTTTCAAGAGCGTTTGGTCGTAGAGCGAACCGACGCGCACCATAAAGAACTCGTCCATGTTGCTGCCAAAGATGGCGGCAAACTTGATGCGCTCGCCCAAAGGCACGGTCTTTTCCTTTGCCAGGGCCAGCACGCGGCTGTCAAAGTCGAGCCAGCTGAGTTCACGGTTGATGAAGATGCTTTCCGGCTTTTTTTCCAAGTTGATCTCCTCCATTTATTGTACGGCGGCAAGGCCCGCCCAGCTTTCTGTCATGCGCAGGGATATCCCCTTGACGTTGGCTGCGTCAGCCAGCGACGCAAATGCGCCGTGGGCGGTGCGGTATGCGACAAGGGCGGCGGCTTTCTCGGGGCCAAGGCCCGGCAGGGTGGTCAGCTCCTCGGCAGTAGCGGTGTTGATGTTGATGATTGCCGGGGCGGGGGTCGGCGTCGGCGCTGCCACAGCCGCCGGGATATACACAACAGCGGGGCTTTGCGGCTGCCACACAGGCGCGATGAGGAACAGCGACCCCAGGATAATCAACGCTGCTGCGGCAGCCGTCAGCGCTGCGAGTTTCCGGGTTATCTGCATGGCCGTGTCCCCCATTTCCTGTTGGATTTTAATTATAGCACATTGCTCTAAAAAAAGCATCCGCTTTTGCGGAATTTTACACAAAATATACGATTTTCTTGCCTTAGCGGCGGCGGGCACCGGGCAGCGGCTCGGCGTCCACCATAATAGCATCGGTGCCGATGGTCTTGATGCTCTCCCACGGGAGGATCAGGTCATCATCGCAGCCCAGCAGGCCAAAGCAGTGCGCCCGCCCGCGCAGGATGACCGATTGCAGCCGCGCCCCCCGCTCGTCAAAGACGATATCGTCGATGCAGCCAAGGTTTTCGCCGGTTTTCAGCTGGATGACATCCTTGTTGCTCAAATCACGCAATGTCATGGGATAGCCCCCTTTCTCTTGTATCCTATGCAAATTGCGTGTATAATAGTAGAAAATATGCTATGCACCTTACGGAGGTTTTTATGTATAAAAATATTATTTTCGATTTTGGTGGCGTTGTGGTGGATTTTGCCCCCAAGGATTTCTTGATGGACCATTTCATGAACCGCCGCGCTGAGGAGGAAACCTACGAGCTGGTTTTCGGCAGCCAGGAGTGGCAGGATCTGGACCGGGGCACCATCACCCGCGAGGCCGCCAACAAGCAGATGTTAGAGCACGCCGCCGAGGCAGGCCGCATATTTGAGGTGCAGACCTGCATTGACGAGTGGGCCACGATGCTGCGCACAAAAAAGACGACCGTGCAGATCATGCGCAAGCTGAAAGCCGCAGGCTACCGGCTGTACTACCTGACGAACATTCCCACCGACATCATGGACGAGCTGCGCCAGCGGGAGTGGTTCTCACTGTTCGACGGCGGGATTGCGTCCTGCGACGTACACCTGTGCAAGCCCGAGCCGGAGATTTTTACAACGCTGATGCAGACCTGTCGCCTGGCCTACGATGAGTCGATTTTTGTGGACGACAACAAGGCAAATGCCCAGGCCGCGTACAACCTGGGCATCACCGGTATTTTGTATAAGAACCCGAAGTCCTTCACCCGTGCGCTGGGAGCGTGCGGGATCGAGATTGAGTAAAGCATAAATGACCCGCGGCGTCCGATTTGGATGCCGCGGGTTTTGTTTTGCTTAGTCCGCGCAGATTTGCTCTTTAATATGCTTTAGTGCGGCCTTTTCCAGGCGGCTGACCTGGGCCTGACTGATGCCGATTTCCTGCGCCACCTGGGTCTGGGTCTGGCCGCGGAGATACCGCAGCGCGATGATGCGCCGTTCCCGGGGTGTCAGGGCCTTGACCGTGTCACGGAACATCATATCGCTGATCCAGTTTTCCTCGCCTGCGTTGTCCCGCAGCTGATCCACCAGGGCAAAGCTGTCCTCACCGTCGGAGTAGACCGGCTCGTACAGACTGGCGGGCGTGACGGCGGATTCCAGCGCCATGGCGACGTTTTCGGGGCTTTGGCCCACCTTGGCGGCGATCTCGGATATTTTCGGCTCGCGGCCATTCTGCTTTTGCAGTTCCTCCCGCGCCTGCATCGAGTGGTAGGCCAAATCACGGATGGAGCGGCTGACCCGCACGGCGTTGTTGTCCCGCAGGTAGCGCTTGACCTCGCCCACGATCATCGGCACACCGTAGGTGGAAAACCGCACGTTCTGCGCCGGGTCAAAGTTATCGATGGCTTTGATAAGCCCGATGCAGCCCACCTGGAACAGGTCGTCCATATTCTCACCGCGGCTTGCGAATTTCTGTACGACGCTGAGCACCAGCCGCAGGTTGCCCTGCACCATCTCCTGCCGGGCCTGGCGGTCACCCGCGCGGGCCGCCTTGATAAGGCGGGCTTTTTCGGCTTCGCTCAGCACCGGCAGGCGGGCGGTATCCACGCCGCAGAGTTCTACTTTTCCAGCATACATCCTGTTGACCCCCAGTTTTTATTTACCGGGAGTATGGGCCGGTATGCGCCGCGGCAAACCGGTAAATTTTTCACATTGGGCTGCGGCGGCGCATAGCATACGAAAAAGGAGGGGGTTTTTATGATGGATTCCCTGTGGTTTGTCATTGTGCTGGTGCTGCTGGCCGTCGTGTCGGTGGCGCTGGTCCTGGTGCTGGTTTTGCGGCGGGAGGAACTGCGCGGCGGCCGCGAGACCCGCACCGAGTATTTGCAGCCCAACTATGGGCAGACGGGTGGATTCCGGGTCGCGTCCGCGCCCAACAACGAAATCATCATTCCCTACCGCTACTGGCTCATCGAGGGATGCGTCTCGGAGATCGATTACAACATTGTACCGGGGCGGCGGATGAGCCTGCGCACCGCGAAGCAGGGGCAGATGTTATACCCCGCCGGGTTCTTTGACCTGGCGTTTGAGGATGTGCAGCAGTATGAGATCGACGGCGTCACGGTCACACAGCGGCAGAACGCCGGGCGTATCACCGGCATCAGCTGGGCGCGGGATGGGTACGAGTATCTGCTGTATTCAATGCAGCCCGAAATGAACATGGTCGTCGGGCTGGCCGTGGAGTTTGTGACGAATACGCGGGCAGAGCCGATGGTGTAGAAGGCATTGCCCTGTAGGGGCCGCACATGTGCGGCCCGCGGCTTTCCGGGGACTCCTGCTGACGGGCAGGCCGCGGGCCGGGCATGCCCGGCCCCTACGAAGCTGCAGATTTTTTAGCCCACCGCCTCCAGCTCCCGGCGTAATCTGCGGATAATGCGCTTTTCCAGCCGCGAGATATAGCTCTGGGATATGCCCAACGTGTCGGCGACTTCTTTCTGGGTGTGTTCTTCCTCGTGGTTCAGGCCGAAGCGCAGCTCCATGATACGCCGTTCCCGGGGGGAAAGCCGCTGCACTGCGCCGCGCAGGGCCGCACGTTCGGCATTGCGTTCCAGTTCCTCGCCCACCTGGGGGTCGTCGCTGGTCAGCACATCCATCAGCAAAAGTTCGTTGCCGTCGGTGTCGGTGTTCAGCGGCTCGTCAATGCTGGCATCCTGCCGCCGGTTGGAACTTTTTCGCAGGTACATCAAAATTTCATTCTCGATACATCGGCTGGCGTAGGTCGCCAGCTTGATGTTTTTCGTGGGCTCAAAGGTGTTGACCGCCTTGATAAGGCCAATCGTGCCTATCGAGATCATATCCTCAATGCCAGCAGACGGTGTCTCAAACTTTTTGGCAATGTACACGACAAGCCGCAGATTATGTGTAATGAGCAGATCCCGCGCCTGGGGCCGGCCCGCTGCCAGTGCGGCCAGGGCGGCGCGTTCCTCATCGGGCGGCAGCGGCGGCGGTAATGTGTCCGCTCCGTTGATGTAGTGCAGCTCCTGCGGGGCGGCCAGCCGCAGCCACAGCAGGTACAGTTCTTTGAGCATGATGTTCTCCCCCTTTGTCACAAAAAGTCATTGCCGTACAGCGCTTCGTAGGCGGTGCTGCCAAAGCTGCGCGGTGCAAACACCACGGCGCTGCGGCCTAGGCCCAGCACACCTTTCTCGGTGATAAGGCCAATACCCGGCACCGCAAAGCCGGGCAGCAGGGTCCTGTCTGCCGCCGTGCCGCAGGGCACCAGCCGCAGCCGTGCGCCGGGCGGCGGATCTGCCTGGGTGGCTCCGGCGAACCATTGCTCCAAAAAATCCACCGCTGGCCCGGGCAGCCGCGCCTTGGCATCCGGGTAGCTGACGACGAGCACCGGCAGACAGGTGATGGGGTCGCGCAGGTGGCAGCCGGTGTCCGGTGCCGCCCGCAGCCGGATGGGCTGGCCGCAGAGTTCAAATTCCAGCCCGACGGTTTTTATCGGGGCGTCCCGCCGCATCAGCAGCCGCAGGCCAAGATCCACTGCGCCGCAGCAGACGCCCGACAGCGCCAATAAAAGCAGCGGCGAAACGTGCAGATACACCGTCAGGTTGGCCGTATCCGCTGCCCGCGTGCCGGTGCGCAGAACGGCCAGCAGCACCGCCCCCGCCAGGGCGATATTCAGCGCTGCATACCAGCAGGCCGCCGTGATCAGCCGCCGTTTGCTGCGCCAGCCGAAAGCCGCCGCCGTGATGGCCAGCGCCGTGGTGATTTTGTAGGCGACCTGCACCAGGTAGGGCTGGGGCGGCGCAAACAAAATAAGCGACGACATCGCCGCCAGCCCACTGCCCGCCAGCATCCGCACGAACCCTCCCCGCTGCCCGCTGAGCGCCCCTGCCGCCAGCAACAGGAAATAGGCCATGAGGAAATTCGTCAGCAGCAGCACATCCAGATACACTACCGTTTTGATAGGCCCACCTCCCCTGCATTGGCTCTGTTACCACTATATGCGCGGCCGGGTGAGAAAATCCGGGAACGGTGAAATGTCCGAAAACATGACAAGCCCGGTGCCCCCCCCGAGGAGGATACCTTTCAACGCAAAAACGCCCCGCTGCAAAATACAGCGGGGCGCAGGAACTTATGCTATTTTACTTAGATGCGCAGGCGGAGCAGCTGGCGCAGGAGGCACAGTCGGGGTGCTCCTCGGCCCAGATGCGGTCAGCGGAGGGAGTCCACTGGTCGGCATAGGGGCGGCAGCGGCGGAACACATCATCCGTAGATTCCGGCTGCTGCATATCGGTGCTGTGGGCACCGCTGCGCTTGACCATCTCACCCAACAGCTCGGGGTTTTCGAGCATCGGGCAGGGGCGCAGGTGGTTGTGGTTGAAGGGCTGGCCCTTGTGGTATTCCTTGAACAACGGCTGCTGCAGGCACTCGAGCAGGCTCTTGTCGTGGATGTTGGCGTTGGAGTAGTGGATGAACACGCAGGGCTCCACATCACCGGCCGGGTTGATATGGGCATACTGACGGCCGCCTGCAATGCAGCCGTCAATGTACTCGCCGTCGTTCTGGAAGTCGATGCAGAAGATAGGCTTGCCGCCGGTGTAGCCGCGGATCTCACGGACACGGTGGATCATATACTCGCGCTGCTCAGCGTTCAGCATCAGGTCAACATTGGCACCGTCGCCGATGGGCATATAGTGGAAGTACCAGTTGAAGCGCACGCCATGGCTGATGAGCATATCCATGAACTCATCGCTGGTGACGGCCTTGTAGTTAGCGCTGGTGTAGCAGATGGAGGTACCGAACAGCAGGCCGTTCTCCTTCATCAGATCCATGGCGTGCATGACGCGGTCATAGACGCCCTCGCCGCGGCGGTCGTCGGTGGCATCGCCGATGCCCTCGATGGAGATGAAGAAGGCCATGTTGCCGACTTCCTTGACGCGGTCACAGAAGGCCTGGTCAATCAGCGTGCCGTTGGTGAAGAGGTGGAACACCGAGTTCTGGTGCTTGGCGGCCAGCTTGAACAGGTCCTCCTTGCGGCAGGTCGGCTCACCGCCGGTGCACATATACCAGTGGATGCCCAGTTCCTCACCCTCGGTAACGATGCGATCCATATCCTCAAAACTCAGGTTCAGGCGGTTGCCGTACTCGGCAGCCCAGCAGCCCTTGCAGTGCAGGTTGCAGGCGGAAGTCGGGTCGAACAGCAAAATCCACGGCATGTTGCAGTCGTACTTCTTGCGCAGCTCCATGACGTAGTTGTAGCCTGCGAACATACCCTCGTACACGAGGTTCAGGGTGTTCATCTTCAGGATATGGGGGTCGATCTCATTGATGGCCTTGTAGGCGTACTCCATCCACTTGCTGTTGGGGTCGGACACGAAGGAGCGGACCTTGTCCCAGTTGGCATCGGGGTAGCGGTGGGCAAGCAGGGGCTGCGCCAGGTTGACGAGCTTGACAGCCTGCGCGGCCATATTTTCAGGGCCTTTGCCGCGCACTGCGTTGATGGCGGCATCAATGGCAGCGCTGAACGCTGCACGCTGGGCGGCATGAACCACTTTATTCATCGGCATGATAGATTGCTCTCCTTTTCTTTCTCCGTTTTATGGCCTTATTTTATGCTTTTTCGCGGCGTTGTGTACATAGACAAAAGCCGGGGAGTGTTCAATTTAAAGCCCGCAAACCGCGCCGCTATGGGCAAAACCAAACATTCCGGCTGAATTGTCATACAAAACCCGCCGCAGTTTTTGCGGCGTGGCAGTGAAATATTTGGACTTTTTGTCGGAAATGTGCTACAATGATTATACGTAATTTTACCACCGATAAAGCAGGAGAATTGCTATGCCGCGTTCCAATCAGACAAAACATCTGCTGGCCCAGAGCCTGCAGGAATTGATGGCTACGACCCCGCTGGAAAAGATCTCGGTCAATGATATCGTTGACCACGCAGGGGTGGGCCGCAACACCTTCTACTACCATTTTGAGGATAAATACGACTTGGTGAACTGGTATTTCCAGAGTGGCATCACCCAGTTTTTGGTAGAGCGCAGCGCCTATTCCAGCTGGGATTCCCTGCTAACAGCACTGGAAGCCTATTTCCTGGAAAACAAAGTGTTCTACTGCAACGCCTTGGCCTACAACGGACAGAACAGCTTGCAGCAATATATGTTCGATTATCTCTGCTCCATCTTTGCGCAGAATGCGCGGGAGCTGAAAGTGGATATCCCTGCCGAGGAGGCAGCAAAAATTGGCCAGTTCTTTTCCGGCGCGATGATGGGCGTGCTGATTCCCTGGGTGTTCGGCGGGATGAAGAGCAACACCCTGGCGGCGGTATCCGATTTGGCCATTCCGCTGTTCAACCACGAGATCATGCAAAGCCTGCTGCGCGGCGAGACACAATAAACAAAGCGACCCTGTACCCGATTTTACCATCGGTACAGGGTCGCTTTTTGTTGAAGTATGCGAACTTTTCAGCCCAACTGCAGCGGGAAGGTCTCCCCTTCTGCCAGCACGGAGCCGAAGGTCATATGCTCGGAAATGCGGTTGTTCAGGTAATTGACATCGCCGTCCCAGTCCAGCAGCAGAACCGGCTTGCCGGTCTCCATGCGGCCATCCACGATGCTGCGGCGCAGCTTGTGGGAGCTTTCCGCCGAAATACCGGGCTTGCGGGCGCACATACAGAAAAGTGTTTCCTGAGCGATGCTTTCGAGCCAATCGTCCTGTGTGACCTCATCAACGGTGTCATCGTCCACAAGCACCGTCAGAGCATAGAACATTTTTTGCGCTTTTAGGCGACGGGCGGCGCGGCAGGCCTCCGCCGTCAGTTCCGGCGTCTGCAATAGCGGCATGACGACGAGGTTGCGGCAGGCCGTCAATGCGTTGACGCAGGCATCATCCAGCGCGGCGGGGTCGGCCAGCAGGCCGAAAGCACTCTGCGGGTTGGCCTTAGCAAGCGATACGGCCTGCACAGGGTCGTTGGCTGTGGCATCCAGCAGCCAGACGAAGTTGCCTTTTTTTGCCGCCTTGGGTACCATATCTGCCAGGCGTTCGTCGCCGCAGCGGGCCGCCGTGATCCAGGCGATGGGCTTGCCGTCCACGTCCGCCTGCTTTTTCATTTCGCTGGCACCGTAGATCAGCCCGCCGAAGCCCATATTAACGCCGACGGTGCAGATGCGGTCCTCCTCCACCGAGTCCAGCAGACGGTGAATCATGCTGTAATAGCAGCTGTCCGTGCGCTGCAAAGCCTTTTGCGCGTAGGCAAAGAAGTCTTTCTGCTGCGGCTTTTTTGCCAGTGTGGCGCACATATCCACATAGTTGCGCAGCTGCCGGAAGCCCCCGCGGCGGATATCCCCCACCGCGCGGTGCGCCAGCGTCATCGTAAAGCTGCGCGTGCTGTTATAATCCATTGCCAAAGCGTTCGCTCGCTTTCTTGTTGATTTAATGTTCAGACACCCATCATGCTACCTTCAGCATAGCAGATGTGGCGAATGATTGCCATAGACAAAAATGCAGGATTGTTTTGAATTTTTACTTTAATTCTACCACGGTCACGCCGTTTTCGCCCTCGCCATAGCGGCCGGGGCGGAAACTCTTGACCGCCTTGTGGGTGCGCAGGTGCTTTTGGATGGCCGTGCGCAGTGCGCCGGTGCCGTTGCCGTGGATGATGTAGAGCGTCGTCTGCCCGCGCAGCATACCGCTGTCCAGGAACTTGTCTACCTCGTTCAGGGCCTCGTCCACCGTGTAGCCAAGCAGGTTGATTTCCATACTGGCCTTGCGGGATTTATCCAGCTGCACGCGGGTGGAGCGGTGGGGTTCGGCGGGCTTGCGCTTCTCCATCTTGTCCGGTGCGCGCAGGTTGGAAAGCGGCACCTTCGTTTTCATGATGCCGGCGCGGACCTCGACCATATTGTTGCGGTCGGGGCGGGCCGTGACGGTGGCCGTCTGGCCAAGATCCGCAATGACGACCTCCTGGCCGATCTGCACTTCTTTGAGTGGGACGAACTCTTTGACCGGCTTCGGCTTGGCGTCGGTCTTTTTGAGCAATGTCTCGGTGTCCTTGCGGGCAATTTCCCGGGCACGCACGGCACGCTGGGCGGCGCTGGTCTTTTCGTCCTTCTGGATGCGGCGCAATTCATCGGTCAGGCTGTACGCCTCGTTCTGCACCTGTTGCATCAGGTCATGGGCCTGGCGGCGGGCGTTTTCGAGTTCTTCCTCACCTTTTTTAATTAAGGCGTCGCGCTTCTTCTCGGCGCTTTCGAGGGCGTGCTCGGCGTCGTACTTGGCCTGTTCGGCCTCGGCCTGGGCCTCTTTCAGCTGGACTTTCAGATCGTCCAGCTGGGAAAGCACGCTGTCCAGCCGCTTGTCATCGTTGGACATATGATTGCGCGCGGCATCAATGATTTCTTCCGGGATGCCGAGCTTGGAACTGATAAGGAACGCGTTGGATTTGCCCGGCACGCCGACACTGAGTTTATAGGTGGGCATCAGCGTTTCCACGTTAAATTCGCAGCTGGCATTGACGACGCCGGGAGTTTCCAGCGCGTAGACTTTCAGTTCTGCGTAGTGGGTCGTCGCCATCAGCAAGCTGCCCTGGCGGCGCAGCCGTTCCAGAATGCTGACAGCCAGCGCTGCGCCCTCGGCGGGGTCTGTGCCCGCACCCAGCTCGTCCAGCAGGGTCAGGGTAGCGTGGCCTGCCAGATCCAGAATGCCGCTGATGCGCTTCATGTGGCCGGAGAAGGTGGACAGGCTCTGCTCGATGCTCTGTTCGTCGCCGATATCCACGAGGTATTCCTCAAAGTGGCAGACGATGCTGCTCTCATGGGCGGGAATCAGAAAACCGTACTGGGCCATGGCGTTGAGCAGGCCTGCGGTTTTTAAGGACACCGTCTTGCCGCCGGTGTTGGGGCCGGTGATGACAAGCGTGTCGTAGTCACTGCCCAGCTCGATATCCACCGGCACGACTTTTTTCTTGTCGATGAGCGGGTGGCGGGCCTTGTTCAGCTTGAAATAGACCTTGTCGCTGACAGCGGGCATAAAGGCGTTCTGCTCGACAGCCAGCCGCGCTTTTGCCAGCAGCAGGTCGATTTTCAACATAGCATCGTAGCTATACGTGAACTGTGGCTCCAGTGAGCCGATCTGTGTGGAGAAGGACGTCAGGATACGGGTGATTTCCTCCTGCTCCTGGGCGCGCAGCTGCATAATGCGGGCATTGGCCTCGACAACCGCCGTCGGCTCAACGAACACCGTCGCGCCGGTAGAGGAAACGTCATGGATAACGCCGCCCACCTCACCGCGGTACTCGGCGCGGACCGGCACGACATAGCGGCCATTGCGCAGCGAAACAACGGCATCCTGCAGGAATTTGTTGGTGGTGGAGTTGCGGATGATGTTATCGAGTTTGGTGCGGATGGAATCCTCGGTCTGGCGGATTTTGCGGCGCAGATCGTGCAGCGTTACGCTGGCGGTATCGGCCATTTCCTCTGGGGAAAGAATGCTCTCGCTGATTTGTTTTTCCAGCACCGGCTGCGGGGCCAGCGAAAAAAACAAATCGTCGGTGGGAAGCATTTCGTGCTCGCTCAGGCCGTACCACTGGCTCAGGCCCGAAAAGTTGCGCAGCGTCGCGGCAATTTCCAGCAGTTCGCCCATCGAGAGGATGCCGCCCTTGCGGGCGTGGGCGACGATGCGGCGCACCTCGCGCACGCTGCCGAAGCGGGGGCTGCCGTTTTTGATGAGCAGCGCGTTGATGGCGTTGGTCTGAGCCAGGTCGTAGCGCTCATCCTCAATGGTGGGGGCGGGTTCCAGGGCCTGCATCATCTCCTTGGTTTCCTGGCAGGCGCACAGCTGCACAGCCCGGGCAAGGACCTTGTCCAGTTCCAGTGTTGTTTTATAGGCGGTATCCATACAGGGTTTTGGTCTCCTTACTCAAGTACAGTTTTTAAAAAGTCCAGCGTTTTCAGCCCATGTTCCAGGTTCGCCAGCGTGTACTGCTCGCTGACGCGGGAAAGATCTTTCAGGCTCTCGGGTGAAATCTTGAAGCCGAATACTTTTTTATCCTCGACCGTCCAGAAAATATGGCGCATGGCATACAAGGCCCCTGCGTCTAGGTTCGGGATATGGCGCTGCCGCTCGGCACAGTCGGCGCAGAGCAGCAGCCCGCCCACCGGGTCCAGGTAGAACTCTCCCCCTTCGTATTTGCCGCAGCCCGCGCACATACGCAGGTCCGGCATGTAGCCCGCCTTAGACAGAGCACGCAGCTCGTAGACGGCTTTCAGCTGCCGCCATGGATAGCGGCGCTCACCGATCAGGTACAGGCAGTTCAGCAGCAGACGCAGCTGGGCGTCGGCCTCACCTTCCGCCGGTGTGGGGGAAAGCTCCATGGCGATCTCCGCCATATAGCTGGCCAGGGCCATGCCCTCGACCGTGGCAGATACGCCATGAAACACTTTTTTGATTTGCGCCGCGTCCACAAAAAAGTGGCTGCGGCCGCTGGACAGGGAAAATTCAGAGTAGCAGAACAGGCCCGTGGCACTGAACAGCGGGCTTTTCATCCGCAGACTGCCCCGGGCCGAGGCCGATATGACCCCCAGGTCAGGCGTCAGGATCGTCAGGATCCGGTCGGCCTCCCCCACCTTGACCTGGCGCAGCACCAGACCCGTTGTTGCAATTTGCATATACGTCCTCCCGTGCTGCGTTCTGCTGTGTTTTATACGTTAGGTAGTCATAAATGCTGCCGGTCTGCGCAAAGCGCTGCCAGCCGTCCGCCGCATTGTCCATGCCGTCACCCCCATGGCAACAGGATACCACAGGCGCGGCGGGGATGTTGGCGGAATAAAGGGCATGGGCAAATATCCGTTACGGCTTGGCGAACCCCAGCGAGTTCAGCTGCAATTCGTTGTCGCGCCAATCCTCGCGGACCTTGACCCAGCACTGCAGGTTGACCTTGGCGCCGAGCAGCTCCTCAATATCCATCCGGGCGGCAGAGGCGATTTTTTTGAGCATCTGGCCGCCCTTGCCGATGATCATGCCCTTGTGGCTCTTGCGCTCACAGTAGATGTCCACATCAATGTCGATGAGGTCCTTGTCGGGGCGTTCCTTAAAGCGCTCGACCACAACGGCAATGCCGTGGGGGACTTCCTCACGCAGGAACAGCAGGGCCTTCTCGCGTACGAGTTCGGCGACGAGTTCCTTCTCCGGCATATCGGTGAAGGCGTCATCGTCGAAATAGTGCGGGCCTTCGTTGCCGTAGGGCTTGAGCATGGCAAACAGATCGTCACAGCCGGTACCGTCCTTGGCTGAGATCGTGACAATATGATCAAAGCAGCCGAAATCTTCAATTTCCTTTTTGCGGGCCTCCAGCGCAGCAAAGCTGTCGAGCAGGTCCACCTTGTTGATAACGGCGATGGCAGGCCCGCCCTTCTGCAGCGCCTTGACCATCGTCAGCTCTGCATCGGTAAACTCCCCTGCCGGCTCAAACAGCATCATCGTCACATCAACATCCTTGAGGCTGGCGGCGGCGGTCTGGGTCATGCGGGCGTCCAGCTTGTTGCGGGCCGCGTGGATGCCGGGGGTATCCATCAGCACATACTGCACCGGGCCTTTGGTGATGACGCCGGTGATGCGGCTGCGGGTCGTCTGGGGCTTTTTGGTCACGATTGCGACTTTTTCGCCCACAAGGTAGTTGGTCAGGCTGGATTTGCCCACATTGGGGCGGCCGACCAGCGCCACAAAGACGCTGGACGGCATTTCAGGAATCGGTTTTGCCATTCGGTTGTTTGCCTTTCTCTGTTGAGTTGGAAGAACGGAAAATAAATTTGTAAAATACAATCAGCGTGAGCAGAAGCCACAGCGGGCGTGTCGGCCGCGCGGTAAAGGCCGCCCACAGAATGTCCAGCCGCGGCCAGAACAGGCATACCGCCACAACGACCGTGCCGATGGCCATGACAAGCACCGCACCTGCCGCCATATCCTTGGCCGCGCCCGCAGTCCACCAGTGGGTGGTATCGGGCTTGTCCACCGCGCGCTCAATTGCGGAGTTGACAAGCTCCAGCGCCAGCACCGCCGCCACACAGAGCGCGATCAGGGCTGTTTCCACCGCAGGCAGCTGCGCCCAGTAGGCTGCCACAAAGGCATAGAGCGCCGCACACAGATGAAAGCGGAAATTGCGCTCCTCCCGTATGGCGGCGCGTATGCCGTTGTAGGCGTAGACAAAGCCGCGGGCGAAGCGGGTCAGCGGCTCAAATTTCATCGCTGGTATAGGAAACGGTGCGCGGCAGGCCGAGCTGGATGAGCACAGCCTCCTCTTTTTCGCGCATGCGCACAGCCTCCAGACCACCGGCCTCATGGTCGTAGCCCAGCAGGTGCAGCATGGAATGTACGGTCAGATAGGCGACCTCGCGCTGCAGGGAGTGGCCGTACAGTTCAGCCTGCTCCATCGCGCGCTCCATCGAGATGACGATATCTCCCAGCAGCTTGCAGCCGTTGTCCTCGTCAATGTCATACTCGCCGTTTTCCCCCAGAGGGAAGCTGAGCACATCGGTGGCGGAGTCCTTACCGCGGTACTCCCGATTCAGCTCATGGATGCGGCTGTTATCCACAAAAGTCACGCTGATCTCGGCCGGGCCGTCAAAATGCTCGAAATCCAGCACCGCATTACAGCTGCGGCGGATCAGGATGCGCAGGCCGGAAGGGACCTTTACCACATTCTGGTCGTTCGTGATCAATACCTTATTGGACATGGAAATCGACCTCCGTTTTTTATTTATTTATGGTTTGCTTCGCCGCGGGTCTTCTCCTCGGCGGCTTTTTCATAGGCTTTTACGATCTGCTGCACCAGCCGGTGGCGCACCACATCCTTTTCAGTCAGACGCACCTGCGCGATGCCCTCGACATCCTGCAGGACATGCAGCGCGTCGATCAGGCCGCTGCGAACCTTATCCGGCAAATCGATCTGGGTCACGTCGCCGGTGACAACGACCTTGCTGCCGACGCCCATGCGCGTTAAGAACATCTTCATCTGCTCAGGCGTGGTGTTCTGGGCTTCATCCAGAATGATAAAGGCGTCGTCCAGCGTGCGGCCGCGCATATAGGCAAGGGGCGCGACCTCGATGACCTGCTTTTCAAACAATTTCTGAAACGTCTCCGCGCCCAGCAGGTCAAACAGGCCGTCATAGAGCGGGCGCAGGTATGGGTCAACTTTATTTTGCAGATCGCCGGGCAGAAACCCCAGCTTCTCGCCCGCTTCGACCGCCGGGCGGGTCAGGATGATGCGGCTGACGTCTTTTGACTTGAACGCCTTGACAGCCATCGCCACGGCCAGATAGGTTTTGCCGGTACCAGCCGGGCCGACGCCAAAGGTGATGGCGTTTTTGCGGATGGCCGCCAGGTATTCCTTCTGCCCCAGGGTCTTGGGGTGGATGGGGCGGCCCTTGGCGGTGACGGCGACAAAGTCGTCGGTCAGCTCCCGCAGGCGTTTTTCCTCACCGCCATGGGCCAGGCTCATGCAGTAGCGCACGGTCTGTTCCTCCAGCGGGGTGTGGTTTTCCATCAGCGTGACCATGCCCTCCACCGCGCGGGCGGCGGCGTCCACATCCTTCTGCTCGCCGGTAAAGCGCAGCACCGAGCCACGGCATACCGCTGTAACGCGGAATTCTTTTTCCAGCAGGTGGATATTCTGGTCGCCGCTGCCAAAGATGGCGGCAGCCAGTTCAATGCTGTCCAGTTCAAGAGATCGTTCTGCCAATATACGTTCCTCCATGGGATAGTTGGTTATAGGCCCAGCTATACATTTAGATTATATCACAGTTTTCCGCAAAAGAAACTGTGAATATTGCACAAAATTTTGCGTTTCATTTCGTCACTGTCCGCAAAAATTGTCGAATTACCGCGTCCGGGCAATGTCGGCGGTAAAAATATAGGTCACAGCGGCGGCAGCGGTGCCGTTTTCAGTGGTGGTTTCACGCTGTTCGGCTTCGATTTCCGCATCTGGGAAGTCCCGCAAAAGCTGGGCGCGGCAGGTGCGGACAGCCAGCGCGACGGCTGCGGTGTCAGTCAGGCGCACCGGCTGGGTCTGCTGCTCCCAGGTCGTCACGCGGCAGATACAGGCGGGCAGCGCCAGGCGGCCCAGCCGCAGCGGAAGCCACTCGGTCTGTTCCTCGCCGGCCAGCGGCGTTTCGGCGGGCCGGGTGTGAGCATAGCCGGGCAAGTAGAGCGTTTCCGCCGCACTGCTGCGGCCGGTGTAGACAAGGGCCTCGTATTCCAACGCCTGGGCGGCGGTGTATTGTTTTTGCACCCGCGCCATAATGCGCCCCCATGCCCCCTGGGGTACGGCGTTGCCCTTGCGGTCGAGCTTTTCCGCCGCCGCAAGAGGCTGGCCCGCCGTGACCTGCTCCCCCACTGCGACCACCGCAAAGCCGCTCTCAATTTCCACCGCCAGTATCTCCCCATCTGCGGCAGCGTACAGACCCTGCCGGGGCGGTGGGTCGCGCACGGTCTGGGTCTGGGCGGGTGTACTCTCCACTGAAAGGCAGCCACCGGTAAAGTTCAGGCTGACCCAGCCGAACGTCTCGCTGCGGCGCAGCGCCTGGGCCTGGGCCGCCTGCAAAAGCGGTTTGGTCAGGTACACGCCCTCGTGGATGCCGCAGTCCGCCAGCAGTGTGCGCACGCCTGCGTGCAGGTCAGTGTCCATCGCGCCGTAATCAATGCACCAGACAAAGCCGCCCAGAAAACGCAGCAGCACAAAAAACAGCACCGCACCCGCCGCCAGCCCGGGGCGGGTGCGCAGCAGCCATTCGGTGCGCCGCCCGGGACCGCGCCGGGCCGTGACCGTAAACGCCCAGCCGCCGCTTTTTGCAATTTCTTCCAGTCTGCGCCGGTCCGGGCCGCTGGCTGTGGCGGTGTAGCCGTCTTTCTGCCAGCGGACGCGCCGCAGCCGCACGCCGCTGGCTGCCGCGCGGTTCAAAAATCGAAACGCCCCCGGCCCGGTCACGGAAAAGCGGAAGGTATCCGCCGCCCAAAATTCAGCCTTCATCGGGCGGCACCTCCCACTTGCTACGCAGTTCCACCCGGGTAAACCGCCCGGCCAGGATCAATCTTTTCCCCGCGAAGGATTCTATCCGCAGTCCCTCGCCATACAATGTTACCAGGGTGTCGCCCATGTCCAGGCAGACGCGCTGCGGGGTGAAATCCAGCACGCGGCGGCAGCCATCTGTCAACAGATTGCCGCCGCGCAGTTCCAGCTCCGGCAGGCAGTAGAAATCCCGGGGCGGCGGGGCGGCCATGCGGCGCAGATCGGGGCGCTCATACGGTTTGCGGGGGTGCGGCTTTTTCGGCTTCATGGCTGTTCCCTCCCCGCAAAAATCTGTCAGTCCAGTATACGCGGTGAGGTGCGCAATATGAACGTTTGCAGAAATCGGCGTTTTTTTACAGCGGCCGCGGCGGCTGTGCTGGGGGTATTGGTACTGGCCGAGCCGCAGGCCGCGAAACAGGGGTTCGCCAGCGGCACGGCACTCTGTCTTGACAGTGTGCTGCCTGCGCTGTTCCCTTTTTTTGTGGTGTGCGAACTGCTGATGGCCGCCCCACCGCCCGCCGTGCTGCTGCGGCCTTTGCAGCGGGTGCTGGGGTTAGAATCTGCGGAAGCAGCCCAAGCGGTCGTGCTCTCCTGGGTGGGCGGGTACGCCGTGTGCGCAAGATTAGCCGGGCAGCTGTACGACGCGGGGAAAATTTCCCGCCGGGACGCTGTGCGGCTGCAAATTTTGGGGTGCTGCTCCGGGCCGGGGTTTGTCATTGGCTGTGTGGGCGGGCTGCTGCTGGGCAATGTGCGGCTAGGGGTCGTGCTGTATGCGGCACAGATCGAGGCGAATCTGGCGGCGGGGGTGGTTTGCCTTTTCGGGGCGTGTGGATGCACGCGCGGGGACGCACCTGATCTGCGAGATGGCTGCGGGGGGCGATGCGCGTCACCGCCCCGCGGGCGGATGCAAGCGTCCGCCCCTACAGTGCAACAGGTCAGCATTTCAACCGCCATCACCTCCGCTGTCACATCCTCGCTGTCGGTCTGCGGGTGCGTGGTGTTTTTCCGGCTGGTAGGCGCGGTACTGGGGGCAGTGATCCCGCTGCCGTCGGTGTTGGTCAGCGCGGCGTTGGAGGTCAGCGCCGGGTGTGCTGACTTTGCGGTGCTGGGCGGGCAGGCGGCGCTGTACGGCTGCTGCGCAGTGCTCAGCCTGCTGGGGGTGTCGGTCTGGGCGCAGATGCAGCTCTTCGCCGGGGCAGCGTTCTGTCCGCAGGTGCTGCTCGCCAGCCGCCTGCTGCATCTTGTGTTTTTGCAGGGCATTTTACGGTTCTGCGTGCGGTTTTTGCCGGGGGATGTGGGGGTGTGCAGCACGCTTTCTGCCCGGATCGTACCGCTTTTGCATCTGCCGCCCGACGCTGCAGCGGTGGGGTTTGTCTTTCTCTGCGCAGCCCTTTACAAGGCCTGGCAAAACCTTTATAATAAATAGTGGTATATTTTTGTATTTTGAGGGTGAGGCTAATGTTTAAAAAGACCTACTATGGGGCCAATATCGCCCCAGCGTGCGCCTACTGCCTGCACGGTTCCACGGCAGCCGACCCCAAAATGATTCTGTGCAAGCACAAGGGCGTTGTTTCGCCCTACTACTGCTGCCGCAAATTCAGCTATGACCCCTTGATGCGGGTGCCGCGCCGCCAGGTCTTGCCGGAGCTGGACCCCCGGGATTTTACGCTGGACGATTAAGAAGGAGAAAACATGGACCACCCGAAGCTCGAAGCCCTCAAGAAAGCGTGGCATGAAAAACGTTCCGTCACGATGGTGTACATCCTGCTGCGCACCTCAGTCGTTTTGGTCATGCTGGCGCAGATTTTTAACCGCAATTTTGAAAACGTATTTCTCTGCGTTCTGACGCTGATTTTGTTCATGCTGCCCAGCACCTTGGAGCGCAAGCTGGACCTTGACCTGCCCAACACACTGGAAATCATCATACTGCTGTTTATTTATGCGGCGGAAATCCTAGGCGAGATCGGCGCGTACTACGTGACCTTCCCCTACTGGGACACAGTCCTGCACACGCTGAACGGCTTTTTGTGTGCGGCCATCGGGTTTTCCCTTCTGGACATTTTGAATCGGCACAACGACGCGCGGTTCCACCTGTCGCCCTTGTATCTGGCCATTATGTCCTTCTGTTTTTCGATGACAGTGGGCGTCATCTGGGAATTTTTTGAGTGTACGATGGATCAGCTGTTCTTCCTCGATATGCAGAAGGACACCGTCGTCAGCGCGATTGGTTCGATCATGCTCGACCCCACCGGCGGCAACACACCCATTGTGCTGAAAAACATCACCGACGTCATCGTTGTGCAGGCTGACGGTACCCAGACCGCGCTGGGCCTGGGCGGGTATCTGGACATTGGCCTGCTGGATACGATGGAAGATTTGTTCGTCAATTTCATCGGCGCACTGACGTTTTCTATCATCGGCTACTTCTACGTGCGCAGCCGCGGCAAAGGCAAGTTTGCCAAGCGTTTTATCCCCGTCGCCAACAACAGCACCCCTATGGCGGAGGAGTCTGCCCCGGAAACCGGGAAAGACCCGGGAGCGCAGAAATGATTTCCACCTGTTGCTATGGCTCCCCACTGGGCGACATTCTTTTAGCGGCAGATGAAGTCAGCCTGATTGGGCTGTGGTTTGAGGGGCAGAAATATTTTGCCAGTACCCTGCCCGCCGCACATACCGTGCAGGAAACGCCGCCACTGACCCAGGCACGGCGCTGGCTGGATGTGTATTTCAGCGGTCAGCAGCCGGATTTTACACCGCCGCTGCACCTGGTCGGCTCCCCTTTCCGGCAGGCAGTGTGGACGTTGCTTTTGCAGATTCCCTACGGCCAGACGACCACCTACGGCGCACTGGCCCGGCAGCTTGCAGCCCAGACCGGCGCGGCCCGGGTATCCGCCCGGGCGGTGGGCGGGGCCGTGGGCCACAACGCGGTCTCCCTCATCATCCCCTGCCACCGCGTTGTGGGCACAAACGGTAGCCTGACCGGCTACGCCGGGGGCCTTGACCGAAAAATCAAGCTGCTGGAACTGGAAAAGGCGGATATGCGGCAGTTGTTTGTCCCCTGCCAGGAGCACCGCCTTATAAAACTATAAATGCAGCAAAAGCCACAGCTCACCTGCCGTGGCTTTTGTTATTGCACAATTTCGTTGAAAATAAAATAGATTTGCGGCAGCCCCTTTTAATGCAGATTTTGTATAAGAATACATACTTCGCAAAGGATTGTGGAATTTTACTCACAAAAAAAGATTACCCCATAGAGAGTTAGCAATAGATGCTATATCTACGCTATTCTCTATGGGGTAATCCTATGGGTGAAGGCAAAATCTTCACTCTCATTGAAAGCTGGTGGCCGGACTTGAACCGGCGACCTGCTGATTACGAATTGTAGATTCTTGGCGTTGTATCGTTAAATATAGTGCAATAATGTGCGATATTATGACAATGCAAGTTAAGTGGCGTTTAATAGTTTTTGGCAGTTTTTAATGCAATTATGCCCAAATTATGACCATTTTTGCAGTCCCATAAATAGGAAAAGCGCCCCTTGCGGAGCGCTCGTGCTTTCCGGGTCACTTGATGGGGCAAACCTCGCGGATAAGGTCGATGCTTTTGGCGGCTACCTGCCGGATGTAGGGGGTAGGGTCTGTGTGCTGCATTTGACGCAGGGCTTTAATGTGGCGCTTGTATTCTGCCCGGTTGCATTTCGGGAGTTCAAACTCTGTAATCCCGTCCAGATGTGCCCCAGCAGTCAGCGTAATCAGCATAAGGTTTTTTCTCTCCGGCGTTGCCTTGTGCAGCATATCCAGCAATTCCCGTTCTTCGCTTGTGATGGTCATTGTTCTGTTCTCCCTTCGTAAAATTCATTAAGCCAGTAACCGCCGTAGCGGTACGAGATGATATAGCCGTTCGTGTTCTGTGCTGGCCCTACCGGGACGGCGCAGCGGATAGTGACCGCACAGCCCGCGAGAAAGGCCAGCAGGAGCGCGAGTGCGGCAATGGTAAGGTAGATTGCTTTCTTCATGGTAAAGCCTCCGTGTGCGCCCCGGCGGGGCCTTGTGCGGCGTTCATTTGGTCGATGATGTACTGAACTTGCTTGTCCGTCAGTGTCATGACATCCTTGATAAGACTAAGGCGCAGTTCCCATAGCTCTTTATCTGTCATTGCTCGGTTTCCCCCTGTTCAAGAATCATTTTTGTTGCCGTGCACCAAAGGGTGTCCAGTTGGGCATCCGTAGCGGCTACTAGCAGGCCCTGTAAGGCCGTGATATAGGCAGCGCGGTTAATTTCATTCATTAGCGTTTGAACCTCCTGAAAGCGCCCGTATAGCCTGATAGCGCAGCTGTGGTTGTTATTCTGCCGTGCGGCGGTGCTTGACGGTCTGGATGTATTGCAGAACCTTTTCCAGTTCATCAGCGGTCAGGTCATCGGCGGCGGTCTTGATTTCTTCAAGTAGTTCCATTGCAAACCATCCTTTCAGGCGATAGAAAAGCGGCGGCTCGTGGTGGTCTTGGTGAAGCGGGCGGCCAGTTCCGGCGCAGCGGCTTTCAGGCCCTTGCTGTCCAGTCGGGAGCTGGTCACGGTCTGGTAGCGTACCTTGTGGGTGCCTGCATCCATCGTGTCCACATCCCGGCGGGTCATCTCTTCAGTGATCTGGCGCTTGAGGTCGTCCATCTCGGCTTGTGCAGCTTCAACAAGCTGCTGGGCTTCTTTGTACTGTTCAACGAGGGACAAAATTTCGGTGCTGCTCATGGTATGTACTCCTTTACTTTGCGGGGCAAACCATGATATAATAGGCTTGCCCTTAATGTGGTGCGTCTCGCGGTTGCTTTGGTCGGCTTTTGCGGGGCGCTTTTTCTTTTCCCTTTCGGGATGGGCTGCCGTCGCTTTACTGTGCGGCGGCGCAAGGTATCAGGCGGAGAATCAATCGGCCACACTGAGCATATAACCGCGCTTGGCGCAGATGATGGCGAGGCGGTTATATTCTATGTAGCGGTGCAGGGTGTCGGGGCTGTTGGTGTCGGCAAGCTCGGCGCGGTGACGCTGCATATAACGGCGCTGGGTTGCAAGCTCCTTTTGGGCTTGGCAATCAGATAGACGGGAAATAGTATAAGTGGTCATTGTTGTTGATCTCCTTTGTTTTTTAGTTAAGGGTTAAGGTTCGCGGGGGCTCGGTGCTGTCTGCACGCTCTGTGGCGGTTCTTGCAATCCTGTCCGCGTATTGTCTGGCGTTTCTGGTGGGCTTTCGCTTGACGTCCGCCTTGACCTTTTCCCTTTCGACGATTCCATTATACTATATCGCTATCGTTATATCAATATGCAAAATGCACAAAGATATAGCGCTATCGTTATGCAATTTCTATATCGCTATTGTGATTGCATTGTGCTATAATGTAGTAAAATAGAAACGAGGTGTATGCTATGCCTGTAAGCAAAGCACAGATTAAGGCAACCACAAAATATGAAACGGCAAACTATGACAAAGTGCTATTACGTCTCCCCAAAGGTAAAAGGGCAGAAATTAAAGCCCATGCGGATGAACACGGAGAGAGTGTAAACGGCTTTATTACAAGAGCGATAGAAAATCAAATCGCAAAAGATACTACTGTATAAGCAAGGGGGCACTATTATGAGTGAGCGAGAGCAGGCAAAGCAGATTATTGATACCTTACCAGATTACAAGATGCAGGCTATTTTGATGTTCCTGCGCGGCGTTGAGTTTGACGATGAATTAGAGGATGATCGTTTCTGTGAAAAGCTGGTTGACGATTATCTAAAGGATGATTCGCCTGACAAGCACGAAAGCATCAGCCTGGAAGAGTTCGCGGCGCAGGAAGGTATTGCGCTATGAAATACCAAATCAAGATTGAAAAGGACGCGCAAAAGTTCCTTAAAAAGCTGCCGCGCCCGGATGAAACCAGAGTTTTAAAGGCAATCGCCAAACTCCCCGACGAGGGAGACCGAAAGCAGATGAAAGGGCATCCGGGCTTCTTTCGGCTGCGTGTGGGTGACTACCGCATTATCTACACGGTGGACAACGGGCAGTTGATCGTGCGGGTCGTGGATGCCGGGAATCGTGGGCAGATCTACAACAGATATTGACGGTGGTTACAATGAATATAAAAGTTATTGTCGCGTGTTTAGCTTGTGCCGCATTATCTCTATCTGCGTGTTCATCTTCTGTAAGCTGTTCCGAGTGCGGAAAAACTCTCAATGTATCTGAAGACACCTATGTAATGTGGAGTGGATCACCATTATGCGGAGATTGCGCGGAGTGGAATGAACTTGCTACCGGGATAGATAAAGATCTGTGCCGCTGTGATCTGTGCAATGAAGTTATTCCAAAACAAAATGCGGTAAATATGGGCATTAGCTCTTATACAAATAGCGAATGGTTTCTCTGTGGTCCTTGTTATAAGCAGGATCTTCAAGATAATGGTGCGGATTACAATGCTGGTTTCAGAGATGGGCAAATCGATATTTGTGAGAACTATGTCTTATTGTCGGACGCCGTCGACGAATTGCGCGCCATTGGCAGAGAGGATGCCATTGATGCATTACGGGAAATTTATTTTGAAGATGCCCTAACAGATTATCCAGATATTGATTGGTAACAACAACTTAGAGAGGGAACGCTTCGGCGCTCCCCTCTTTTTTATGGCAAAGGCCCGGCGGGGCCTATTTTTTTGCAGGCCGATTCCCGGAAAGGGTGGTCGGGGTGGCGGGGTGGTATCCCCCCTATGCGGGGGAACCCCCGGTTTCCTAACGAGCCAGCGCCCCTATATATATGCCAGTCCCCGGATCAGACACCCGTTTCAAAAACATCGTAGGCTTGACATTTTCTGGCAAATGTGGTATACTGTAATCAACAGATTGGGGGTGTGGATGTATGGGAAATCTGAAATCATTCGGCACGGCAACAACGCCGGAGGAAAAGGCGTGGGAGATGGAAGTGCGCCGCAAGGGTCAGCTTGCACAGGCAGAGAAGCGCCACAGGAAAAAGGCTCTGAATGATATTCTGGATGCGATCCTTGCCATGAAGTGCGATACATCCGCCCTGACGGATGACTACATCACCGAGACCGCGCAGAAGCTTGCAGCGGAGAAGGGCGAAAGCATTACCCTGTACGAGGCCATCGCCCTGTCCCAAATCAAGCGTGCTATCGACGGTGATACCAAAGCCGCAACCTTTGTCCGCGACAGTGCGGGCGACAAGCCCCTTGACCGCAGCGAGGTCACGAACATGGAGACCATCACCGACGCAGACCGCCGGATGATGGAGAATATCTCCAAGCGTTTGGGCATTGAATAAAGGCTCCCTTTCACACGCCATTGAAGGCGAGCAAGATAGACCTTCCTGATGAAAGCCGCTCTCTGTACTGGTACGCAGAGGGCGGCTTTCTCTATGCCCGTGAATAAGGCGCTGTGGCGGTGGCTTGGCAGTGACTAATGAAAGTATATTCTAACGCAGTAAAAGCGCCTGTACAGGGCTGTGCTGTGGGCTGACAGTGTTTCTTGTTGAACGCGTGCAAAAAGAGGGGGCATACCTGTTGTAGGTATCCCCCCTCTGCCGGTTAATATGGGTTTTTCCAAGTGGGTGCAATGATGCTGAAATATGCGCGGCGTTCCTCGTTAGTTAAATCCATGTAGTTCAGGGCATTGGTCAGGTCGGATTTATTGAAGCTGCCGTCGGGGTTGCCGCCCTCCCCTGCCGCGATCTTGCGGTTGGCTTCTGCCGTGTGGTAGGCACGCTCCAGATATTGCAGGTACAGATAATTGGTAACGCCCGCCGGGCCGTAGGTGGCATTGAAGGTCTGGGCTTTTTCATCGGTGCTGTCGTCGGTGGTCTTGCTGGACAAGTAAATTTTGCCGATGTCGTCATCCGAGAGGCCCGGCGATTGCAACAGGGCGTTTTTGAACTCGGTGTCAGAAACTTTACCGTTGCCGTCCGCGTCCGCTTGGGTATAGGTATCCAGATACTTGAGGGCCATATCCGAGCCGTACTGTTCCTGCACCCGGATAGCCGGGCTCTCCTTTCGCAGGAACATGGATGCAACATCCATCTGCTGGTCAGTTGTCATATCGTACTTTCGGAGAACCGGGAGCGCAGTTTGCAGCTTTTCCAGCTGGTTAGCGCTGTCGTCATCCTCTCCGTTCTTGGCAATGGCGGTGTAAATATCCAAGTAGGCGGCGGTTGCCTCCGCACCGGCTTTGTCGTAGAGCTTCTGCGCGGTATCATCGGAGCCGTTCAGCAGGTAGGCGCTGACAATATCATCGTAAGAATCCAGTGACGGGATAGCGTTCCAGCGCTCGACCTTGTTGAGGTTGGCGTCTACGTTGCCGGTAGCCTCGCGCTTTTCGTCGCGGGCCTTATCAAGCACGGCACCGACGGAAGAAGTCAGGAGTGCAGCACGAATGTCGTTTTCTTTGTAGGCAAGGTAGTCGCTATTCTCGCTCATATAGTCCGGGTTCGCAGCTTCTTTGCCCGCCTCTCTGCCGATCTCGTAGGCCGATTTCAGCATCTTCACGCGGGTGGCATCGTCGGCCTGCCGGTATTCATCGGTGCGCATGACCTCATCCACGATTTGGCGGTTCAACTGCCCGGCGGTGCGCTGGTACTCGCTGGTCTGCGTGTTATCCAGCTTCAGACCGTCTACGTCGGTGCCATTCTTGACGCTGGGCGGGTATACTCCGATGTCGCCGGTAGCCTCGTACAAGCGCTGAATTTCTTTGTCACGGCTGCTGGCAGTCTGGTTCGTAAAAGCAGCAGGGTCAAGAAACTGTTCAAACGCGGCGTTGTCGCGTTGCTTCTCGTTGCCCCATGTATCATAGGCGGCGGGCAGTTCCTCCGATAGTCCCGGAATTTTCGCCATGATCTGGTTTTTCTGGCTTTGGATAGGGTCGGTGGCATCGTAAGGGTTGCGGACGGTGGTGTCAGTAGTTTTGGCGACAGCGTTTGACAGCGATGGCACCATACTCTGCGGCAGACCTAGAGCGGCATCCCACAGGCCGCCGCCCAGACCGTCATAGTTGCCGAACAGGTCACCGATGTTGGAGAGATTTGAGTTGTCCGCAAGGGTGTTTGTAAACGCCACAACCGCGCCTTTTGCCGCCTGTTCCGGCGTTTCGTCGCCGCTGGCGGCCTGCGCCCATGCCGCGCCGGTGATGACGCTCATCATACTTGGCTGAAAATCCGAAATGCGGTAGTAGACATTCGTTCCCGGAACATGGATTGCGAAAGGCAGGAAACCGTTCTGCTTGTCAAACGCTTTTTTATTGGCATTTTCGCTCTCGGCGCCTGTCAAGACACCGGATTTATACAGCGCTGCGCCCAGAGCCATACCGGCCGAGCCGGTCAGGCCCTTTGCAATCTCGTCGATATATTCCGCTGGGTTGCCGCCTTTGGTGTAGAAGTCCTTCAGACCTTTGGCAAGGCCGACAGGGCTGTAATCCAGACTGCGGGCGACCATATTGGCGGGTGTTTTCGTAAACGGCATAACAACCTCACCGACCCCGCCCAACTTGTGAACCGAGCTGAAGAGTTCTGTCCAGTCATTGTCATCCTTGTAGGTTGCCCGCATAGCGTCCTGTGTGGCTTGCGCGATCATCTCGGAGGTGATTTTGTCTGCACTGGAAATTTTGTTCGCTGCTGCGATATTGGCAAGGCTTTCTGTGAAGTGCTTTTTCACAAAGGGTGCATCGCCGAGTTCCAGCAGACCGTAAGTAAACTGCCGGATATTCTCGAGTACGGATTTCTCACTGCTCAACTGGTCAAAAACATTCTTGCCGGTGAATTTCTGGCTGATGGCTTCAAGCGCCTGTGCGCCCTTTTTCATGCCGGGTGCATTGGCAAGGATGTTATGCTGCTGGCCCTCGCCCAGCTTGAACACCTCTGCGTTTTTCACAGCATCGGAGATGGGCTGCTCATAGGAGCTGCTGCCGTCGATGGTATCTTTGACCTGATTCCACACCTGTTCCGCCACATCTCTGCTGGTTTTATCCACATGCAGGGCTTTGGTCTGCACGAAGTCTGTGCTTTTACCGGTCTTTGCATACAGGCTTTGCAGGGCCGCACTGACCTTATCAGAAACGCCGGTGACAGGAAGCTGCGCCACGTTTGCAGCAATGTTACGGATATGTGTGCGGGGATTCAGCAGAAAGCCCAGGCGGCGTGCTTCGGCCAGCTTGGAGAGCGCAGAGACGGGGTATTGCTTTGCAAGGCGGTTGCCAACCTGTTCCATTGCGTCAGCGATAGCCTGCGAATCTCCGGCAGGAATATTCTTGAACGCCTGTATCTCTGCATCCGTCAACGAGAAATTTTTCCACTGTCTGCCAAGTTCTTTTGCGCCGCCGGCGTTCAAATCGTCGATACTGCGCTGCGCATACCGCAAGGCGGTCATTGGATCATTCTGCATCAGAGAGATTGCGGCGGCCTGCGAGAACTGGCCGCTGGCCGTCAACTCTTTGGACATACCGCGCAGCAATTCAACAGCAGAATCACTGTCACCGTCAGCGATGTACTGCTTGGCCAATTCATAGCCCAGAGGAACCGCCGCCGGGTCACGCTGGGAAAGCATATTCTGGTATGCCGTTACGGCCTCTCCCTGCCCCTTTGCAAGTACAGCATCCGCGCGGGCTTTCGTCTCGGCGTTGGACAGCTGGTTATAGACTTCGGGCGCGGTGACAAAATCCTGCTTGACGGCATCTGGCAGGTCTGAATTCGTGCGAAGCGATGCGGCATAGCCGCGCTCCCGCACTGCCACGCCGGGGGCATCCGCTGCGGAGTCTGCAAGACCCTGTGCGGCGTTCTGGGGCGTGGAAGTAAAGTTGGCAGCTGTGCTGTCAGGAACGCTCTTCACTGCGTCTGCGCTGTTCGCGTCTCGCAGGAACGCATCGGCGTTCTTTTCCAAATCAACGGCAGCGGGCGTATCAGCACGCGGCAAGTCCGGGCGTGTATCCAGCCTGCTGCTTTTACCGGCGACGGTTGCCGCCTCTTGCAGCGGTTCATCCAGCATCGCGCCGCTGAAACTGTTCTTCACGCCGTTGAGGACTGCGCTGCCGATTTCCGGCAAGGCGTTCATAGCAACGTTTCCGGCCAGATTTTTAGCAGCGTTGGCGGCCATTCTTCCGACGGTCATGGGGTCATCGACATTCTCGCCCCGCGCGGCGGCCTGTCTGTCAGCGGAGAATTGATTCATGTCGTCCATCATGCTCGGGTAGGTATCCAGCACAAAGTCTGCGCCAGTATCTGCGAGCACGCGCCCTGCGGCTTCACCAAATCCGGGCTGTACAATGCGGTTCAGCACCGGGATTTTCTTTGCTGCATCGTAGAGCTTTCCGCCCGCTTTTTGTGCGGCGTCTGCATAGCCGGTTCCATCCACAAGCTGATTGAATGCGTTGTACTGTGCCATCTTGCCCGCCATAGCGCCACCCATAGCGGCAAGGGGATCTTGCTCGGCATACTTGTCGAGAGTTGGTACAAGTGCCGGGAGAACGCCGTTATCAATGGCCTGTGAGTATTTGCCGCCGGTTTGGTCATCGGCCCAGTCAGTAAAAGCCTTTTCGGTCTGCTTTTGCAGAGGAAAGCTGCGCATAAAGCCTGCCGTCGCGGCCTGTAAATCCTGCCCCATTCCGTTCAAACTGGCTTTCTGGTTCATTCTTGCAAGGGCCTGAGCTTGAGTATTATAATCGTCCAGCGAGATTGTACCGCCCTGCACCTGCTTATACAAGTCACCGGCATTTTGTCCGTACTGTTTTACGGCGTTGATCTCGGCCTGTGTGAGCTTGCGGCCCGGCGTGCCAAGCTCGGCGCGGTAATCTGCATCGTTCTGTAACCGCTGCAAGGCGGTTGCCGTGTCCTTCTGTACGCTGCCCCAGTCGTTGCGGGTAGCCTTTGCGCGGCGTCTCTCGCGGATGCTGGGGGCCTGTCCTGCCGCTGCACTCGTACTGCCAACAAGATTCCCGGCCCGTCCGGTTGCAACGCTCTGGGCGGGCTGTGCGGCGCTCTGGCGCTCTGCGTAGCCGTTCCCGCTGGGCTTGCCTTTATTGGCTCCTGCGTTGGCGGCGGCCTGTTTGTCTTTGAGCATCTTCGCCGGCTGCTCCAGCTTCTGCTGGGCGCGGTATTTGATGTCGGATTTTTCCTGTTCGCTGCCGTCGTACCGGGCGCGGGCGCTTGCATTGCGCTCGGCGTTGCTGCGCTGAGTGTCCTTGCCTTTGAGCGGCTTGGTCTGTACGTCTTTCGCGGCGGTGCTGCCCTGTGTAGTTTTACCCTTTAGGCTATCGGCTGCCGCTGTCATAGCGGCATAGCTGTCAGAATTGGTCGTTACGCTGCCGCTCTTGGAACTGCTGGACGATTTTGCGGCTTTGGCTGCCTTTTCGGCTTGTTTTGCAAGGTACCATGCTTCATGCTGTTTCTGAATAGCAAGGTCGGCGTCATCCTGCAATTTTTTCGTGAACTGGTCATTCGCCATTGCTGCCGCCTGCTGGGACAGCTTGAAGTCGTTGTTTGCGCCGGTAATAGCTGCTGTACCGACATCCGCAAGCTGATTCTTCAGCACAGGCAGGGTCTTATCCGTTGCGTTCAGCAAGGCCGCACCGCGCTGCCGGGCGGCTTGGGTAGCTTGTACACCGCTGTTCACGGCCTGGGCCTGTGCGGCTTTGTAGTTGTTGAGGTAGGCGCTGAATAACGCATCCTCGCGGGTTTTCATTGCCATAATATCACTCCAATCTGTTCAGGGTTTCAATGTTTAATGCTTTTTTGAAATTTTTGAGGGCTGCCTTTTCCTGAATGTTCACACTCTGTCTGGACACGCCGCGATCATCGGCAATTTCCTGCAGCGTTCTATTGTAACGATAGCGCTGTTCCAAAATGCTGCGGTGGTTCGGTTTCAGGCTGTACAGGGCGGCCATAACGGCCCGACGGTTCTGCTCGTTCTCAAAGTCCTGCTCAAGGTTGACGGTGGGGTCAGCATACACATCCGCAATGGTGTTGTCGGTGTCATCCTCTAGGGGCAGGTCGCTGGATAACGCATAGTTCAGCGGGTCAGCTGGTACGCGGGTCTGCTTGCCGTTTTCGTCACGGAGAAGCTTTCCCCGGCTGGTGGTCAAGACCTTTGTTGCGGTGGCCCTGATAGACCAGCCCAGCACGGTAAGGAAGGCCATGCGCTTGCCCGGGTCATACCGCCGCACTGCATCCCGGACAGCAAACCAGCCCTCAACGATTAGGTCATCCCGGTCAATGCCCACGCGGCCGGCGAGGCTCTTATTTTTGGCGTAGATTTTTGCCATCTGCTGGCGGATGAAATTCTGGTGACGTGCCCACAGTTCATTGACGGCGGCTGTATCACCGGCTTTGCCTTGCATAATCAGCGTTAAATCGTCCAGTTCGTTCATTGATTGCACCTCCACTTTGTGGTATACTTTAGTGAAGATGCTGCCCTGTGTCTGCCCCCCCCCGCTGCCCGGCGGGGATTTTTTATAAGCCCGGTATGGTCTGGATAGCGCAACCCTCCTGCCTTACCCCATGCCGTTGTAGGCTTCACGCAGCATCGGGCCGAACTCGTCCGGGTTGGCTACCAGCCACGCAAGAGCGGCAAGCTCTTTGCTGCCGTAGTGTTCGGCGTTCAGCCGGTAAGCGATGTCAGCCACAGCATGGTCAAGGTCTTGGCGGGGAATAACGCCGCTTTCCAGTGCGTCCATTGTGGCGCGGGCCTCTGCCTTATCAGTGAAGTGGATTTCAATGTGGCGGCCATCCGCTGAAATCATGGAGAGGGTGGCGCAAATCTTATCTTTGTTCTTCATAAAATCTCCTATTCTGGCGCGGTGTAGGCGTGCCCTCATCGTGTCGTTTGTTTGCCGTTTTCTGTGCCCTTACTGTGCCGTTCTGCATGTTACTGGTTTGTTGATTCGTGTGTTAGGTACGGAGCAGTGACAGCCTATAAAGCCCGCAACTATGCGGAAAACTGTGTGTTGCCGGTGTGTTGATTTGATTGTTGGTTCGTGGTTGATTGCTGGTTGATACGGGATAGTAGATGACCGATAAAGCCCGGAACAATGGGGAAAATCAGTGGTTGGCATCTGGTGGCAAATGGTAGCTTTTGCTGGCTTTTGCTTCATCTTGCTCGGTCTTGCTGCTTCTTGCTTGACTGTTCTGGGTTTCTTTGGGTTTGCCTGGCTTTTTTGGCTTCTCTGGCTTTTGTTGGATTTTGCATTCGTTGATGGTCGTATACGGTCGTATACGGTCGATATCGGTCGTTTGGATTGCCTGCAAAAACATTTTCGCTGTGCCAGTTTGGCATAAGGGTTGTGCCAAAGTGACATAAGACACCCCACAAAACAGGTTGTTTTCGCTCTTACCTTGTGCCAAAATGGCACAACCAGTGAGCTTTTTAGTCGTTCTGCCTTATGCCAAAATGGCACACATATTTATAATATAAGCCATCCGTTAGCGATTAAGGCGGGGCTTTCCAGCGAACAGAAAAGCGGTAGTCGGTCTTTGTACGGTTGCTTTTTCCGCTTGCCGTAACGTCAATAAAGCCAGCCTTTACCAGCGCTTCAACATTCCGTATCAATGTGCGGCTTGCGATTCCGTAGTTTTCGGCTGTCCGGCGTGAAAACTGAAAGTCAGGTTTTCCTTTAGCCTCCAGAATCATGCACTGGTAGCACCAACGATCTGAAGACGTCAGTGCCAAAAAAGCCGGGTGCTGCATCAGCGTGGCCCCCACTTGGATAAAAATAGGTTCCGTGCTATCCGCTGTCCCTGCACACCAATACGGGAGCTTGTATGTAGGCTTGGAAGATTTGCGGCTCATAAGTAGCTGTCAAGGTCCATCTGCCCCAGCGGAATGCCCAACTTCCGGGCCACCGGCGCAATCGCAGCGAGACCATGCTTGCAGCGGGCGGCTTGGGTGTGATAGAACGCGGACAATTCCCGTTGTGCAGCCTTCGGGTCATTGCTCGGCAGGAAATAGCCGCCGTAGCCGCCGGGGGTGTATAGGATGATCTCGCCCGCATCGCGAGCCTTCATAATCTGGCTGCGCAGTCCGCGCGGAGTTGTCCCCATCGCAGCAGCTAATACATCGGCGCGGATTGCGTTCTCACGCCCGTGTTTCAAGAAATCGACAACAGTCATTGATTTTTACCTCCAAATCTGATAGACTGAAGGCGGGAAAATAGCTTTGCGCTGCATTGTTTCCCGCTCTTGCCGTCTGGCGTGCTGCAACACGCTGGGCGGCTTTTTCTGTTCATATCCCCACCCGGCGGATACCGGGTTGTGTCGGCTCTGCGCCGCCCTGCATCCACGCCGCAAGGCTCGCCAAATTTACAAGAATCTTGCGCCCGCATCGGACGCTGCGCACCTGCCCCGTTTTGCAGAGCTGTCGGACGCGGTAAGCAGGAACACCTGATTCGGCAGCAGCCTGTGCGATGGTTCCCATGCGGGGGAATTCAACGGTTGTCATCGTGCTGTACCTCCTTTCCGTCTGCCTGTTCCCGCGCCATGCGCTCGGCGCGTTTTGCCCAATAACGTGCCGCATACTCTCTTGTTTTGTCTTTGTTCTTCGCTCGCCACTGGCGGTAGTACTCTCGGCGCGCTTCATTGGCAACGTCTTTCATGTTGTCCTCCTGTAAAATAAATTTTCTTTTTGTATTGAACGTTCAAAATATTTGTGCTATGATTATAGTAACACAAAAAGTAAAATAAATCAATAAAAGTTTAGAATTGCAAAATATATTTTGCATTAAGGACGCAGGTTGAACATTCCGCTGCATCCGTAAACATTTGTGGACATTTTGAAACAGAACAACGCTTCAATGACAAATCTATTTAACAAGGGGATACTCACAATGCCGCGAAAGAAGAAATCATTCGACTACAATGACACTTTTCCTACCCGCCTGAGGAATCTTATCAATGAGAGCAAAGACATAACGCAAGACAAGGTAGCTGAAATAGTAGGAGTAACTCGTCAAACCGTTGGGAATTGGTGCAACGGAGATAGCTCACCTGACGCAGCCGCACTTTGCAAAATAGCCGATATTTTCGACGTATCTATTGATTGGTTAATGCGTGAAAACGCGCCTCAAAAAATCAATGCCACGTTGGCCGCAATTTGCGATTATACTAACCTCGATGAAAAAGCGATAAATACTATTTCCTCTGATGAGATTTTCGCTGATTTTATTAACCATCTTATGAAAAGCGAGTATGCAATTTTAATTGCAGAATCTTTAAACGCCGCGAACGAACTAATTACAAATGCTCGTGACGCTCTTTGCGGGGAAACTTCTATTAAAACGCCTGTCGAGACATTGTATGAGGGATTCCGCCTGAATCGATTTGAAGCAATCAACGAATTCACACTTTTTGTAAACAATCGATATAAAAAAGCTGAGAGCGAGTACCGAAAGCATTACCTAGAAATGGGGAAAAAATTGATGCCCTGTATTGCTATGACAAAATCTGACTGTATCACGCTTGATAGTGAGGACGAGAACGATGGCGAACGTAACGAAACGCAAAAATAAAGACGGCTCCGCATCCTACCGCGTCAAGGTCTCCGCCGGGGTGGGCGCTGATGGGCGGTATATCTACCGCTCGGCCACATTCACACCGCCGCCAAAACTAAGTGCACGGAAAGAAGCAAAAGCCGTACAGGAGTTTGCCGATGACTTTGAGCGGCGCGTTCAAGAGGGATTGTTTGTTGCCAATGATTTAACGGTTGACGGCCTTGCTGAACGCTGGACGAAAACTTACTGTGAAAAGCAGTTAAAGCCACACACTGTATCCGACTATCAAAAGATGCTGCCGCGTGTCTCTGCTGCCATCGGGCATATTAAGTTGGCAAACCTTCGGCCCGGCCATATTCAGGAATTTTATAACCGGCTGGCGCAGCCCGGAATCCGCGAAGATGGAAAATATAAGGCACGGTCTGCATTTATTACGGCTTTCCCAAAAGGCACACGCCTGGCCCTGCTACAAGCCGCTAATGTATCGCAGCGCACACTTACGGAAGCAATGTGCGGGCGTAATGTCTCTAAGCGTTCAGCCGAAAAGATAGCCGCTGCCGCCGGATGGGCTTTTACAAAGGCCTTTACCTGTACCAGCGCAGATACTTTGAGTGCCAGGAGCCAGCGGCATTATCATTTAATGCTGTCGTCCATGTTCAGCACCGCCGTTCGTTGGCAGCTGATGGACAGCAACCCATGCGAACGAGTCACGCCGCCAAAGCTGGACGAAACCGATGTTGAATTTTTGGATGAAGGTCAGATTGCCTCTTTGCTGGAAGCCTTACCAGACGCGCCAACGCAGCTTTCTGTGATCGTGCAGCTTGCTTTGTTCACAGGAGCCCGCAGGGGCGAAATCTGCGGCCTGCGTTGGGCAGACATCGACCTTGACGCGGGTGTAATGGCTGTAAACCGAAATCTGTCGTTCATTGCGCACAAAGGCCCTGTATTTGATTTGCCGAAAACAAAAAAGAGCCGCCGCTGCATAAAGCTAAGCGACGACTGTGTAGCGTTATTGAAAGATTATAAGCAATGGCAGATACGGGAGCGTCTGAAAGTCGGTACATACTGGTTGCGGGAAATCACCATAGAGGGCGGCAAGCGCGTCAAGAATGATTTGCTGTTTACCAAACCCGACGGCAAGCCGTTTGACCCCAACAAGGTTTCTTCGTGGTTCCCGGTGTTTTTGCGGGAGCATGATCTACCACCCTGCCGCTTCCATAGTCTGCGCCACTCCAATGCAGCGCTGTTGATTGCGGCCCATGTTCCTGCAACGACGGTTGCGGGCCGTCTGGGCCATGCACAGGTATCGACAACGGAAAACATTTATGCGGCTATGATTCGTTCGTCTGATGCAGCGGCAGCGGATGCGCTGGGCAGTGTCTTTGAAAGAATCAAACAGCGTCAAGAAATCGGCTGAAAACGCAGTTTCAAAAAGATTTATGCCCAAATTATGACCATTCGCGTCAAAATCAACTTGAATACAGGCAAAAAGAAAGCCCCGACGCATCGCATTTTCAACGATGTATCGGGGCTTTTCACTTGGAGCTGGTGGCCGGACTTGAACCGGCGACCTGCTGATTACGAATCAGCTGCTCTACCAACTGAGCCACACCAGCACACAAGGCAACAGTAAATATTATACAGGTTTTTGCACAGAAGTCAATACCCTGCGGCAAAAAATATTTCTGCTGCCCTGGTGTAGGGGCTGCTTACTCGGCGTCCTCACAGAAGGCCTTGAAGGTCAGGTAGGCCATGTACACATCAGCCTTGGAGACGATCTCGAACGGAGAGTGCATCGAGATGACCGGCACGCCGATATCGATGGTGTCGATGTCCTGGTTGGCAACGTACTTGGCAACCGTGCCGCCGCCGCCCAGATCCAGCTTGCCCATCTCGCCGATCTGCCAGATGACGTTATTCTTGTCCATCAGACCGGTCAGGTAGCTGACCATCTCGGCAGAGGCATCGCTGGTGCCGGACTTGCCGCGGGAGCCGGTATACTTGTAGATGGCCACGCCGCAGCCCGCGTAGGTGCCGTTGTCCGGTTCAAAGGCATCGGCAAACGTCGGGTCAAAGGCGGCCGTGACATCGGCGGACAGGCACTTGGCGGCCTTGCAGGCGGTGATGTAGTCTGCCCCCTGCCCTGCGCAGAGCTGCTGCAGGAAGTGGAAGGTGTACATACTGTTCAGGCCGGTGACGCCATCGGAGCCAGTCTCCTCTTTATCAGTCAGCACGCAGACGGAAGTGTAGGCCGGGGTCTTCGTCTCGATCTCGGCCATCAGGGCGGGATAGGCGTCCACGCGATCGTCGTGGCCGTAGGCACCGATCATGGCGCGATCCAGGCCGATATCACGGGCCTTGTGGGCAGGGACGACCTCGATCTCGGCGCGGGTGAAGTCGCGCTCGGTGATGCCATAGGCCTCGTTCAGCATGCCCAGCACGTTCAGTTTGACGCGCTGCTCAGCGTCCTTATCAGCGATGGGCAGGGACGCAATGATGACGTTCAGTTCCTCGGCCGTGATGCCCTCGGCCAGGGTCTTGGCGTTCTGCTTGGCACCCAGGTGGGGCAGCAGGTCAGAAATGCAGAAAACCGGGTCGTCGTCCTTCTCGCCGATGCAGACTTCGACCTTGGTGCCGTCGGTGCGGTAGATAACGCCGTGCAAGGCCAGGGGGATGGTGGGCCACTGGTACTTGCGCACGCCGCCGTAATAGTGGGTGCGCAGGTAGCCAATGCCGTTTTTCTCAAACACCGGCACCGGGCGCAGGTCCAGACGCGGGGAGTCGATGTGGGCAATGTTCAGGTGGAAGCCTTCCTCCAGGCCCTTGGTGCCGATGGTGGCAGCCAGCACGCACTTTTCGCGGTTGATGGTGTAGACCTTGGTGCCGGGAGCGTAGTTCGTGCCGGGCACAAACTTCTGGTAGCCGGCGGCGGTCAGCAGCTTCTCGCTGTATGCGGTGGCCTCGCGCTCGGTCTTGGCGTTATCCAGGAAGGTCTTGTAACCCTCGCAGAAATCCTGCGCGGCAGCAATCGCGTCGGGCGCAGCGTCCGCCACGGTCTCATTTTTGTAGAGCAGGTTCTTGAGTTCCTCAGTGGTTTTCATCTTGAAAATCCTTCTTTCTTAGTTATATATCTCTGAGTAGCGTTGATAGCTCTCGGTGATTTTCTTTACATACTGCCGCATCTGCGGGTAGGGGTAATGATCCAGCGTGATGCCGTCCGACGAGTACTGCGTTTCTTTCAGCAGCGCGTCCACGGCCCCTACCCCGTTGTGGTAGGCCGCCGCGGCGGTGGCCAGGTGGTCATCGTACCGCAGCAGGCAGTAGCTGACGAAATAGCTGCCGAAGCGGATATTCGTCTCGGGGTCGTAGAGATCGTCGAAGGTCAGATCCTCTGTCGGGGCAATTTTCGTTTTTATCCAGTCGAACGTGACCTCAGTAATCTGCATCAGGCCGCGTGCCCCGGCGTCGGAATCCACATTCGGGTCGAAGTTGCTTTCTGTGCGGATGAAGGCGTACAGAATCATCGGATCTATGCCGTATTTCCCGGCATAATACTCAACATACTCCTCATAGCGCTGGGGGTATTCCCAGCGGTCTATCTTCTCCCGAAAGGCGGAAAACAGGACCGTGCCTGCCAAGGCCAGCACCAGCAGCACCGCCAGCAGCGGCAGAAACACAGACCTTTTGCGTTTTTGACGTTTAGCCATGTTCCTCCTTTTCCAGCTTTTGCAGTAAAAGCTGCAGCTTTTCGCGCAGCTGCTCTGGCGTGCCATCGTTGACAAGCTCGGCGGTGGCAGCTGCGCGCAGCGTCTCTAAAGGCGTCTGGGCGTCCAGGCGGCGGCGGGCCATTTCGGGCGCAATGCCGTCTCGGGCACAGATGCGGGCAACGCTGGTGTCATAGGGCGCGGTGACGAGAATCAAAGCGTCGCAGCGCTGTTCAAACGGCGTGCCGACGATGACCGCACCGTCCACAAAGGCGAGCTTCGCCCCTGCCCGTTCGACGTCCGCCAGCGCAGCGTCGATGCGGCGCAGGATCTCCGGCTGGGTGATGGCCGTCAGCCGGGCTGTGCCCTCCGGCGTTGCAAAGGCGCGGTCCGCCAGCAGACGGCGGCGCACTTCGCCGTTTTCATCGGCTATATCCGTCCCGAACGCTGCTTGCAGCTGCGGGATGCAGGCCGAGCCAGGCAGCAAGACCTCCCGCGCCACAAGGTCTGCATCCACACAAGGATACCCCTGTGCGCGCAAAAAACTTGTCGCACTGGATTTGCCGCAGCCGGAACGACCGGTAATGCCTACAATCTTCATAGTTCGACCACCCGGAACGCCGCCGCGCGGATCAGGCGGTTGTAGACGGCCATAGATACGCCGTCCTGCTCAGGGCAGCGGGCGTAGACGACCTGTGCGCCGTGTTTATCCAAATCGCGCAGCGCCGTGAACAGATGGTGCGCCTGGGTCACGCCGTCGTGGTTTTTGCCGTACTCAATGAACGGCACGCCCAACTCGGCCCCCTCGCCGTCAAAGCAGAGTGCCCAGACCCCGGGGGCGGTGTGCTCTTTGACAAATGTTTTGTATTTGTCAAAGTTACCGTGGAGAATCGTGACCTGTGCCTTGGGGGCGTAGTGCTTGTACTTCATACCGGGCGAACGTGCAACTTCGCCGTCCTTGAGCTTTTCGAGAATGGCCGGGCTGACGAGGACTTCCTCGCCGAGGACAGCTTCCATCTGCTCCTTCGTGACATAGCCGGGGCGCAAAAGCATCGGGTGCTCCCCTGTCACGGCCACAACGGTGGACTCAACGCCGACCTTCGACTCGCCGCCATCAAGAATCAGCGGCAGACGGCCGTCCATATCGGCCAGCGTGTCGGGAGCATTCGTGGGGCTGGGCTTGCCGGAAAGGTTCGCCGAGGGCGCGGCGAAGGCAACGCCGCTTTCTTTAATCACCTGCTGCACGACCGGGTGGGACGGCATACGCACGCCTACGGTGTCCAGCCCTGCGCAGGTCACGTCGCTGACCTCGGGACCGCGGGGCATGACCATCGTAAGTGGGCCGGGCCAAAAGGCGGCCGCCAGCTTTTTGGCGCGTTCGGGCACTTCGGAGACGATGCCGTTCAGCATTTCCATCCCATAGATATGCACGATGAGGGGGTTATCCTGCGGGCGGCCCTTTGCTTCAAATATTTTTTTCACCGCTGCGCCGTTGCGGGCGTCGGCGGCGATGCCGTAGACCGTCTCGGTGGGCAGGGCGACCAACTCGCCCTGCTGCAGGAGCTTGGCGGCCAGTGCCACGCTTTCCGGCGTGATGGGCAAAACCTGTGTTTTCATATTACTTTCCTTCTTCTGTGCTGCTCTGTTTCAGCTTTTCTTCTCGGTCGGCCAGAATCAGCGGCTCGACCACGCGGTCCAAGTCGCCGTCCAGCACGCCTTGCAGGTTGCGCAATGTTAAACCAATGCGGTGGTCGGTCACACGGTCCTGCGGGAAGTTGTAGGTGCGTATCTTTTCGCTGCGGTCGCCGCTGCCCACCTGGCTTTGGCGGCGGGCGTTGTACTCCTCGTCGTAGGCGTCCTGCTTTTGCTGTAAAAGGCGGCTGCGCAGGACTTTCAAGGCGCGGTCCTTGTTCTCCCGCTGGCTGCGCTGGTCCTGGCATTCGACCACCATGCCGGTAGGCAGGTGGGTCACGCGGATGGCGGACGAGGTCTTGTTGATGTGCTGGCCTCCCGCGCCCGAGGAGCGGAAGGTATCGATGCGCAGGTCTTTCGGGTTGATCTCCAGCTCGACCTCCTCGGCTTCGGGCATGACGGCGACTGTCACCGTCGAGGTATGGATGCGCCCTTGGGTCTCGGTTTCGGGCACGCGCTGTACACGGTGGACGCCGCTCTCAAATTTCAGGCGGCTGTACACGTCGGGGCCTTCGACCGAGAAAACAATTTCCTTCACGCCGCCGAGTTCTGTCTCATTGGCGCTGATGGTCTCGCACTGCCAGCCGCGCCTGGCAGCGTACATCGTGTACATGCGCCACAGGCTATGGGCAAACAAGGCCGCTTCCTCACCGCCGGCACCGGCGCGAATTTCCAAAATAACGCTTTTTTCGTCGTCGGCGTCCTTGGGGATAAGCAGCAAACGCAAATTCTCTTCGCTCTGTGCCAGATTCCGGGCAATTTCGCAGAGTTCCTGCTGTACCATAGCAGCAAACGCCGGATCCGATTCGGCAGCCAGCATTTCTTTGGCGTCCTTCTCCTGCTGCTGCAGGTCGGTATAACGGCGGTATTCTTCGATCAAGGGGGTAAGTTCTTTGTAATCACGCATCATCCGCGCATACTCGTCGGCGTTGGCGGCCGCGTCGGGCGTGGACATTTTGTGGGCAAGCTCCTCATAGCGGCGCTCGACCTCATAAAGTTCAGTAAAATCCTGCATGGGTTCTCCTTTGCACATGGTCATTTTGTAGGGGCAAACAGTATTTGCTCGCGGAGCTTTACGGCTGCCGCCAAGTTCCCGGGTCGATGCAAGCATCGCCCCCTACACGCAGGGGCGGATTCCATACCCGCCCGAAAAAGTTGCCAATACGTTGTGCAAAGCCCGCTACTGCTCGCCCGTGCGCAGAACTTTTTTGATGTTGCGCTCGATCTTGGCGCGGGGCAGCATAATTTCATGCCCGCAGCCCTGGCACTTGATTTTGAAATCCATGCCCACACGCAGTACATCGAAACGGTTCGCACCGCAGGGGTGCGGCTTCTTGGTCTGGATCACGTCCCCGACCTGTACGTCCATACGGCACACCGCCTTTCTTAAAAAATATCAGTTCTATTATAGTACAGCCGGTATTGTTTTGCAAACATCCCGCATAAAAGTTTAGCAAGTTATCACAAACACACCCTAAATTTTAGAAGAAATGAGGAACCGAAAATGTTGGAATTCAGAGCTGAAGGTCTTTGCCGCAACGCGAACCACCTGAACCGCGAGGAACTGAGCCGTTGCATGGCGAACGGCGAAGTGCTGCAAAGCACCGCCCTTGCCTACGATACCGAGCGTCGGCTGCGGTTTGAGCTGGGCGGTGTGCGGGGCATTATGCCCTTTGCGGATTGTGTGGACGCTGCCCCCGGCGAGACCGTGAAGGACATTGCCGTGCTGACCCGGGTGGGCCGCCCGACCTGCTTTGTCATCATGGGAACCGAGTTTGACGAAAACGGCGAGGAATATTACCTGCTCTCCCGCGCGGAGGCCCAGCGCCGCTGCCGGGCACAGTACCTGGACACGCTGGAAGCGGGCAGCGTCATCCCCTGCACCGTGACCCACATTGAAAATTTCGGCGCGTTCTGTGATATCGGCTGCGGCATTGCGGCGCTTTTGCCCATCGACTGCCTTTCGGTCAGCCGTATTGCCTCCCCCGCCGACCGAGTACAGGTGGGCCAGCAGCTTTTGTGCGCCATCAAGAACCGCGATGTGCAGGGGCGCATCGTGCTGACGCTGCGGGAGCTTTTGGGCACATGGAGCGAGAACGCCGCCTGCTTTGCCGCCGGGGAGACCGTCGTGGGTATTGTGCGCAGCGTCGAGGATTACGGCGTTTTTATCGAGATAGCGCCGAACCTGGCGGGCCTTGCCGAAGCAGATAGCACCCTGCGCCCGGGCCAGGCCGTGAGCGTGTACATCAAGAACATCCTGCCTGACAAGATGAAGATAAAGCTCGTGGTGGTAAACAAAAATCTGGGCCAGCCCCTGCGGTTTGAGCCGCACTACTTTGTGACCCGCGGGCGGCTGAAGCGCTGGACCTACTCGACGCCCCAGAGCCGCAAACAGATCGAGACGGTATTTTGAATTTTGGCATCCCATTTTTGTCACTTTTGAAATTTGCCATCTTGCCACAGCCCGCCGCTGCGTGTATAATAAAGTAATGAAAATTTTTCGAGGAAGTGGTTGCGATGGCAGAAGCATTTACCGCCGGTGTGCGTCCCGGCGGCCTTACCGACGACACACAAATTCGCATTTTGCTCTGCTACCTGGTCAAAGTGGCAGGCCCTGTAAAGCGCGACACCATGCAGGGCGCGATCTTGCAGGAGCAGCTTGTCAATTATTTTGAGTTCGCCGACGCGCTGGTCGAGGTGGAAAAGCAGAAGCTCGTTACCATCGATGGCGAGGGGCGGTATGTTATCACCCAGAAAGGCTCCACCGTAGCCGACACACTGGCCTACGACCTGCCCCGCACCGTGCGGGAAAGCGCCATCCGCGCCGTGATGCAGATACGCAGCTGGAACCACCGCGCCGCGTCGAACCGTGCCGTGGTGCAGGAGACGGACGGCAAGTACAGCGTAGTCTGTTCGATTGGCGATATGGGCAGCGATGTATTCCGCCTGGAACTGGCCATGCCGGATAAGCTGACCGCAGAGATGATAAAAAACAATTTTATCGCCCACGGCAGCGATATCTATCCCAAGCTCATGGATACACTGACCCAGCCTGGCAGTGAGGATGATCGGCCGCCGGCAGCGTTACAGTAACAGCAGAACACCCCTTCGCATGGTTATGCCATACGAAGGGGCATTTTGTATGTTGGGTAAACGGGGGACCGCCAAAGTGCTGTATTTACTTTTTGTGGCTTTTGACCCAATGTACGATTCCTAAAATTAGCCAGACCAGCCCCATTACCAGTAAAAGGACTGCTTGCTTCGTTACATTTTCTATTTTTCCTTCACTTATCAAAAGTGCCGCCAAAAAAGCCATAGCTGCTACTATCCAACAGATGATGGCATATGCTTTTCTGTTTTTCATGATTTCTCCTTCTTTCTGAATTTTGAAATTTTACCTACAGCAGATTTCCTGCAAGCACCATTGAACGGACAAAACGCCTATAGGGGCCGGGCACGCCGCGATGCAGATACGCAGCTGGAACCACCGCGCCGCGTCCACCGCACCACCGTGCAGGAGAAGGGCGGCAAGTACAGCGTTGTCTGCACAATCGGCGATATGAGCAGCGATGTGTTCCGCATGGAGCTGGCCATGCCGGATAAACTGACCGCTCCTACAACGATACTCCCAATTTGTTCGTAGGGCGGGGTGACCCCACCCCGCCGGGAGATTGCGGCAAACTGGAAGTTATCTTTTTCCTAATGGCAATGCTATTAAATTTCCCAATAATGCAATAACAGCATATCCAACTACATAAACCCATGCACTTGAGTTATAAAATATAAATATAGATGGCGCAAACATTATTGCTACAATCAAAATATACCAGAAGTTAAAACCATTCCTAATCCCATAAAAAACAGAGGTTATTAAACATATTAGAGGAATAATTACTAACATAACAATCATTGCACTTCCTGTGTTTTTTATAAACCAAGGAACGATATAAAAATCTATCAGCAACAGTAGGTAGAAAACCATGTTCTTTTTTAATTTATCCATCATATCATCATCCTTTCAAATTCCGATTTGTCTATCTACAGTATAGCAAACCCCTTCTGGTAAGTCCAGCCGGAGGCTCTAATATTTACATTTCCCTATTGACAACTGTGTATAGTGTGTATATACTGTAAATATCGAATATGTACAGTTCGACTACAAGGAGCTTCTACACTATGCAGATTTATCTATCCAACGCCGGGCAGGAGCCGATCTACGCGCAGATCACGCGGCAGATCAAGCAGCAGATCTTGTCCGGTGCGCTGCGTCCCGGGGACGCGCTGCCCAGCATCCGCCTGTTGGCGAAGGAGCTGCGCATCAGCGTAATCACGACCAAGCGCGCGTATGAGGATTTGGAGCGCGACGGCTTTATCCTGACCCAGCAGGGCCGGGGCAGCTTTGTCGCCGAGCAAAATCCCGCCCTGCTGCGCGAAGAACATTTGAAAAAGGTCGAGGACTGCCTGCAAGGCGCGGTGGACGCCGCGCGGTTGGGCGGTATCGGCTACGACGAGGTCGCAGAGACTCTGCGCCTTTTGTGGGAGGGCTGACCTATGGCAGCAAGCACCGCCGCTTTACGCGGCATCACGAAGCAGTACAAAGACTTTACCCTTGGGCCGGTTGATATGACCGTGCCCGCAGGCAACATCGTCGGGCTGATCGGCGAGAACGGCGCAGGCAAGACGACGCTTTTGAAAATCCTCTGCGGCGTCAACCGGGCGGATGACGGCACGGTCGACCTGCTGGGCGGCTCTCCTGCCGATGCCGCCACTCGTGCTAAGATTGGCGTTGTGTTTGAGGATGCCTTTTTCTACGGGAGCTTCAACGCCGCGCAGGTTGGCCGCAGCATGGCGGGCGTGTATGGAGCGCGGTGGAATGCTGAAACCTTTGCCGGGTATCTGCGCCGCTTTGGGCTGGACGCCGGCAAGAAGCTCAAAGAGTACAGCCGCGGCATGCGGTTAAAACTGAGCCTGGCTGCGGCGCTGGCCCATGACCCCGAGCTGCTGGTGCTGGACGAAGCCACCGCCGGTCTTGACCCGGTGGTGCGCAGTGAGCTGCTGGACCTGTTTTTGGAGTTCATTCAGGATGAGCGGCACAGCATCATCATGAGCAGCCATATCACGGCCGATTTGGAGCAGGTGGCAGATTCTATCGCCTACCTGCACAATGGGCAGCTGCTGTTCCACGAGAACAAGGACGAGCTGCTGCAAAGCTACGGCGTGCTGCACTGCGGCGAGGATGTACTGGCTTCCCTGCCCGCCGGGCTGGTGGTGTTCACCAGGCGCGGGGCCTATGGGTGTGAAAGTCTGGTCAGGGAACGGCGCACCGTGCAGGAGCTTCTGCCGGAGGCCGTCTGCGACGCAGCAAGGCTCGATGATATTATGCGGTTTTACAGCGGGAGGGATGCACAATGAAAGGGCTTTTATATAAAGAATGGGCCATTCTGACAAGTTCCTGCAAACAGTCTGTATTTTTTATCGCGTTCCTCTACGGCGGCATCAGCATTCTGACCGGGCAGACCGGGATGGCCTATGCATTGCTCGTTGTATTTTCCATTCTGATTACCTCCACGATTTCGTTTGACGAGAACTCCCATTGGGACATCTACGCCCGCACGCTGCCCGTAACACCCGCGCAGCTTGTGGGCAGCAAATACCTGTTTGGGCTGTGCGGGCTGGCGCTGGGCACAGTGTGTACGGTGCTGATCGTGGCGCTGAACAATGTGCTGCCGCCTCTGCTGTTCTGGCACACCTCGTATAAAGTACCGCCCCTCGAGTGTCTGGCAGCCCTGCTGGCCTGCGGCAGCATGGCGCTACTGTTGGTCGCGCTTTTGCTGCCGCTGTCCTATCGGTTCAACAGTGTCAAGGCCCGCAGCTGGCTGTTTCTGATCATCGGTGTGCTCGGCGGTTGTATTGGGCTGGTCGCTTCCGTCTCGCCCGATTTGATGCAGCTGTTCAATGCCCCCGACGAAGTGCTGCTGACGGGGCTGGTTGCAGCGTTTGTGGGGTTGCTGGCGGTGTATTTTGTGAGCTATAAGGTATGCGTGGGGATTTATAAGCGGAAGGAATACTGAGTTCCTGCCGCAATGTGCCCGGGCGGATATGGAATCCGCCCCTACGTGTGTGTGCAGCTTCCCTGCGGGCGAGCAATGCTCGCCCCTACAAGGGAGGCTTTATAACAAAAAATCCTGTGCCCTTTTGCGGACACAGGACTTTTTATTGCCATTTTATTCGCAGCCCAGATACGCCTTGCGGACCTCGATGTTGTTGGCAAGCTCGGTGGCCTCGCCTTCCATCTTGATCGTGCCGGTCTCCAGAACATAAGCGCGGTTGGCGATTTCCAACGCCATCTTCGCGTTCTGCTCAACAAGCAGGACGGTCACGCCGTTGCGGTTGACTTGGCGGATGATTCTGAAAATCTCCTTGACCAGCAGCGGAGACAGACCCATGGACGGCTCGTCCAGCAGCAGCATCTTCGGCTTGCACATCAGGGCGCGGCCCATGGCCAGCATCTGCTGTTCGCCGCCGGAAAGTGTACCGGCGGGCTGGTTGCGGCGCTCCTTCAAGCGCGGCAGCAGATCGAACACCATGTCGAAGTCATTCTGGATGGCCTCTTTGCCGTCGCGGCGGGTGTACGCGCCCATCTGCAAATTCTGCTGCACTGTCAGGCCGCTGAACACGCGGCGGCCCTCCGGCACCTGGGCCAGACCCAGACGGATGATTTTATGCGGCTCCATCTTGCTGATGGTCTGGCCGCAGTAATCGATCTCGCCGCTCCGCAATTTCAGCAGGCCGGAAATGGCGTGCATCGTCGTGGTCTTGCCTGCGCCGTTCGCGCCGATCAGCGTGACGATCTCGCCCTCATTGACATGGAAGGACACATCCTTGATGGCGTGGATAGAACCATAAAAAACATTGATATTTTTGACAGAAAGCATCTCGCCCATCGTCAGTCACCTCCCAGATATGCCGCAATGACCTTCGGGTTGTTGCGGATGGATTTGCCATCGCCGCGGGCAATCACACGGCCGTAGTCCAGCACAGTGATCTCCTCGCAGATGCCCATGACAAAGTTCATATCATGCTCGATAAGCAGGATGGCAACGCCGAACTGGTCACGCACGCTGTGGATGGTGTGCATCAGCTCTTCCGTCTCGTTGGGGTTCATGCCGGCGGCAGGCTCATCCAGCAGCAGCAGCTTCGGGTTCGTGGCCAGGGCGCGGGCAATCTCCAGCTTGCGCTGTTTGCCGTAGGGCAGCTGACTGGCCTTGTAGTTGGCCTCTTTATCCAGGTCAAAGATTTTGAGCAGCTTCATGGCCTCGCGGTTCATCTCGTGCTCTTTCTCTTTGAAAGCGGGCAGACGCAGGATGCCGGTCCACATACCGTACTTGATTTGGTTGTGCAGGCCGACCTTGACGTTGTCAATTACCGACATTTCGTTGAACAGTCGGATATTCTGGAAGGTACGGGCGATGCCGGATTTGCTGATAAGCTCAGGGTTCTGGCCCGTGATATCCTTGCCGTCCAGAACGATGTTGCCCTCGGTGGGCTTGTAGACGCCGGTCAGCATATTGAAAACCGTCGTCTTACCCGCGCCGTTGGGGCCGATGAGACCATACAGGTGGCCTTTTTCAATCGAAAGGTCCAGTTGCGCAACGGCCTGCAGGCCGCCGAACGCAATGCCTAAGTTACTGACTTCCAACAGTGCCATTTACGCCACCCCCTTTTTCTCTTTTGCGTCCTTCTTGTCCGCGCCTTCCTTGCGGAAGCGGGCGGTCAGCCGCTTGCGCAAGGCGATCATTTCAGGACTCTGGTTGAAGATCATGACCACGATCAGCACGATGGCATAAATCAGCATACGGTAGTCGTTCATGCTGCGCAGCAGCTCGGGCAGGACGGTCAGCACGGCGGCCGCAATGACCGAGCCGCGCAGGTTGCCGATGCCGCCCAGAACGACGAACACGAGAATCAGGATGGAGGTGTTGTAGTCGAACTTTTTCGCGACCAGAGAGGAATAGTTCAGCGCGTAGAGTACACCAGCGATGCCTGCAAAGACAGCGGAGGTGACGAACGCCATGAGCTTGTACTTCGTGATGGGGATGCCCACCGAGCGGGCGGCGATCTCGTTATCGCGGATGGCCTTGATGGCGCGGCCCGCGCGGGAGTTGACAAGGTTCAGAATGACCAGCAGCGTGATGATGACCAGCACGATGCCGACGGCGAAGGTGGAGGCCTTCTTGATGCCGGTGATGCCCATAGCACCGTTGATAAGCACCTTGCCGTCCACCTCCATGTTCAGCGAGGCGGTGTCCTTCAGCGAGAAGTGCAGACCGTGGGAATCCAGGCCCAGATAGCAGGCGTTCATGACGTTCTTTACGATCTCACCGAAAGCCAGCGTGACGATGGCCAGGTAGTCGCCGGACAGACGCAGGACCGGGATGCCGACCAACACGCCGAACAGGCCCGCCACAACGCCGCCGACTACGAAGGCCACCAGCATGGCGAGGGGCTGCGGGGCGTTTTCAGACAGCAGCACATAGGCCAGCGTGCCGGAGAACGCGCCGACGCTCATGAAGCCGGCGTGGCCCAAGCTCAATTCGCCCAGGATGCCGACGGTCAGGTTCAGCGAAACGGCCAGGATAACGTAAGCGCAGATGGGCACCAGCTGACCGGAGAAGGAATTGGTCAGTGCGCCGACTGCACCCAGAATCTGAATGAGCACGTAGAAGCCGACGACGATCCCCAGCGTAATGAGGTTGCTCTTGGTGGACTTTTTCATATTTTTCAACATAGCAGCCACCTCAAACCTTCACATTGACTTTTTTGCCCAGCAGGCCAGTGGGTTTAACAATGAGCACCACGACCAGGACAAGGAACACGATTGCGTCGGACAGCTGGGTGGATATGTAGGCCTTGCTCAGGTTCTCGATGATGCCCAGCAGGATGCCGCCCAGGAACGCGCCCGGGATGGAGCCGATGCCGCCGAAAACAGCGGCCACGAAGGCCTTGATACCGGGCATAGCGCCGGTGGTGGGCTGCAAGGTCGGGTAGGACGAGCAGAGCAACGCACCAGCCACCGCCGCCAGCGCAGAGCCGATGGCGAAGGTCAGCGAAATGGTGGCGTTGACGTTGACGCCCATCAGCTGGGCAGCGCCGCGATCCTCGGACACAGCCTGCATGGCGTGGCCGGCGGACGTGTGGTTGACGAACCAGATCAGCGCCACCATGATGATGACGCAGGCGATGATGGTGACGACCGTCTCAGCGGAGATGGTCAGCTGACCGTCAAACAGGGAGATAGGCTTCATGCCGGAGACAACGGAGGTGAAGCTCTTGGGGTTGGAGGACCAGGCCAGCTGGGCCACCTGCTGTAAAAGGTAGCTGACGCCGATGGCCGTGATCAGGACAGCTAGGGACGGTGCTTCACGCAGCGGGCGGTAAGCGACGCGCTCGATCGTGACGCCGAGCACCGTGCAGACGACCATCGAAAGGACGATGGCTAGCACCGGGTTCATGCCCGCAGAGCCGAAAGCAAAGAAGACGACATAGCTGCCGATCATGATGACATCGCCGTGGGCGAAGTTCAACATCTTGGCAATGCCGTAGACCATGGTATACCCCAGGGCGATCAATGCGTAAACACTGCCCAGGCTGATGCCATTGATCAGGTAGGATAAAAACTGCATTGCGTAATACACCTCACTCTATCTTTTCCCCTGCTGGTCGATACGCCGCAGACAAGCAGGAAAATATAAAATTATCGTAGCACAAATCTGCGGCTAAAACAATGGGTTTGCCTGTATTTCCGACAAAAACAAGTGTTTTTGTCGGAAATCGTGCAGTGCAAACGAAAAAGGGCTGCCGAACCCTATGTCCGGCAGCCCCCATTGGCAACGGAAAAATCAGTTTACGTGCGCCGTGCCGGAATTACATGGCTGCGTAAGCGCCGTCCTTGATCACAACAGCCTTAGGAGCCTTGGAAACCGCACCGGAGGCATCCCAGGTCATGCCATCGCCGGTCAGACCGTCAAAGGTCATGCTGGTGAACTGAGCCTTGAGAGCATCGCAGACGTCAGAGGCATCCATGTCGCCGTTGATGCCGCCGGCAACCGCAGCCTGATAGATGGCGTAGACGACATCGTAAGCATCGGCAGCGAACTGGTTCGGGGTGTCACCGTAGGCCTCCTTGTAAGCGGAGACAAAGGCCTGCGTCTTTTCATCCTGTGCGTCTGCAGCGAACGGGGTCAGGAGCATCAGACCCTCGGCCAGAGAGGTGTCAAAGCCCTCGATGGTCAGGATGCCGTCCATACCGTCGCAGCCAAAGAAGGTGGGCTCATAGCCGCTCTTGTTAGCAGCAATCAAAATCTGGGAAGCCTCCTGATAGTAGATGGGCAGGAACACCAGATCAGCGCCAGCCTGCTGGCACTTGGCAACCTGCGTGGACAGGTCAGACTTGTTGTCAGCGGTGAAGGCCTCTGCGGCAACGATCTCCAGCCCCTTGGCATCGGCCTCGGCCTTGAACTTCTCATAAATACCGGAAGAATAGGCATCGGAGGAGTCGTAAATGATGCCGACCTTGGTGCCGAGCTTGTTTTCTGCGATATAATCTGCGGAGGCAACGCCCTGGTTGGGGTCGGTAAAGCAGATCTGGAACACATTGTCGCCGCTCTCGATGACAGCGGGCGCAGAAGCGGAAGGCGTCATCATAAACAGGTTGTCATTGGCGGTCTCGGCGGCAACGGCAATGGACGGGGTGGTGGTGACAGGGCCGGCCAGAACCTGCAGGCCCCAGTCCTTCAGGGTGTTGTAGGCGTTGACGCTCTTCTCGGCGTCATGCTCATCATCCTCGAACTTCCACTCAAAGACATCGCTGCCATTGGCGGCGTTGATCTCCTTGACGGCCAGCTCCTCGGCGTTCTTAACGGCCTGGCCGTAAATGGCAGCACCGCCGGTGACAGGGCCGATGCCGCCGATCTTGATGGGGGTGCCGGTGTAAGCGCCGGAGCCCTCGCCTGCTGCCTCGGTGGTAGCGGCGGTAGAAGCTGCCTCAGAGGCAGCCTCGGAAGAAGCAGTGTCGGTAGATGCGGTGGAACCGCAGGCGGCCAGACTCAACACCATGGAAGCCGCCAGCACAGAGCTAACGAGTTTTTTCATTGTAATTCCCTCCTAAAAACACAAGCAGCACATTCGTAGGTCCGCACGACCCTGTGCTGTTTTGTTGAGTAAATTATAATCTTTTGTTCGCAAAAATGCAATAATACAAATTAACAGTGTTGCGGTGTGCATTTCCCCTATTTATGGGAAATTTCACAAAAATGTATTACAAAATATTATCAGGTTGTCATCTTGACATTTTGGCGCGACTTTTTTAGAGAAAACGCTTGCAAAATGTGGCAGAGTTTGTCATAATAGAAGATAATTTGATTGACTTTGTGAAAGGGGCATCATCGCAGATGAAACTTCTGGAGGAGCGCATTATGGAGCAGGGGCAGGTTCGTCCCGGCAATGTCCTGAAGGTGGATTGCTTTTTGAATCACCAGCTGGACGTAGACCTGCTGGACAAGATCGGTGAGGAGTTCTACCGCATCTTCAAGGACGACGGCATCAACAAGATTCTCACCATTGAGGCATCCGGCATTGCCATCGCCTGCATGACCGCGCGACATTTCAATGTGCCGGTCGTCTTTGCCAAGAAGGCCAAGAGCAAGAACATCGACGGCGACGTTTACACTTCCACCGTACATTCTTATACCTACGGCCGTGATTACGATATCACCCTCGCCAAGAAGTTCCTCTCCCCCGCTGACAAGGTGCTGATTCTGGACGACTTTCTTGCCAACGGCAAGGCCATGAAGGGCCTGCTGGATGTCTGCGCCCAAGCGGGTGCCACCGTGGGCGGCATCGGCATCTGCATTGAGAAGGGCTTCCAGCCGGGTGGTGCCGAGTTGCGTGCCGCCGGGTACAAACTGGCAAGTCTGGCGATCGTGGATACCATGAGCGACGATCAGTTGACCTTCCGTGAGCAGTAACTTGCTGCCTGTTCCTTTTTATAATTTTATAATGTATAAAAAATCCCCGGATCGCTGTAATCACGGTCCGGGGATTCTTTATGCTTTACCCCTCCACCAGATCAGACGGCATGGACAGTGATGAAGCATTTTTTCGCTTTTCATGGAACTCACCAATCAAAAAGCCGCCCGCGCAAACGCGCAGACGGCTGAAGTTATACGATTGGATTAGCCCTTGATGGCAGCGGCGACTTCAGCAGCGAAGTCCTCGTTGCGCTTCTCCAGGCCCTCGCCCTTGGTGAAGTGGGTGAAGGAAGCGATCTTGATGTCGCCGCCCAGAGCCTTCGCGGTGTCGGCGACGTACTTCTTGACGTCCATGCCTCCGTCCTTGATGAAGGCCTGGTCGACCAGGCAGGCTTCCTTGTAGAACTTGCCCAGCTTGCCGATGGCCATCTTCTCCTTGATAGCGTCGGGCTTGTTGGCAGTCTTGGGATCGTTGGCCATCTGAGCCAGAACGATCTCCTTCTCCTTGGCCAGAACGTCCTCGGGCACGTCGGACTCGTTCAGGTAGCTGGGGTTAGCAGCAGCGACCTGCATGGCGATGTCCTTGCCGAAGGCAGCGAACTCGGGCTTGGCAGCGACGTCGTCAGAGGTCTCGAACTTGACGATGACGCCGTGGGTGCCGCCGCCATGGACATAGGCAGCGCAGTGGCCCTCATAGCGGGCAAAGCGGCGAACCTTGATGTTCTCCTTGATGACGAGGATCAGAGCCTTCAGGGCATCGTCAACCGTGCCGTCGCCCATCTTGCAGGCCATCAGGGCCTCAACATCGGCGGGGTTCTCGTCAGCAACGACCTTGGCCAGGTTCTTGGTGAAGTCAACAAACTTGTCGTTCTTGGCGACGAAGTCGGTCTCGGCGTTGACTTCAACGACAACAGCGCAGTTGTCGAAAGCGACGGCGTACACCATGCCCTCGGCGGCGATACGGCCAGCCTTCTTGTTGGCGGCAGCCAGGCCCTGCTCACGCAGGATCTCAATAGCCTTCTCGAAGTCGCCGTCAGCCTGGGTCAGTGCCTTCTTGCACTCCATCA
>OBLF01000177.1_pt1 | contig 80223 bp, 66 predicted proteins | sample 1519231 | NCBI WGS metagenome assembly OBLF01 (sample SAMEA2602895, study PRJEB22501) | metagenome
AACGCGTGTGGCCGCCCACGACGTCGTTTGGGGCCGGCTGGTCGACCTCAAGCGTGAAATCATACGAAACCGTTCCAGCATAAGCGAGAGGTTGTTATGTCCGAAAAAATCAAAGTCGGCATTCTCGGAGCTACGGGTATGGTCGGTCAGCGTTTCGTCACGCTGCTCGAAAACCATCCGTGGTTTGAACTGGTCACCCTTGCCGCATCCGCGCATAGCGCCGGCAAGACCTACGAGGAAGCCATCGGCGGCCGCTGGAAGATGGAAACCCCGATGCCCGAGTTCGTCAAGAACATGGTGGTCAAGAACGTGGCCGACGTTGAAGACGTGGTCAAGGACGTCGACTTCGTATTCTCCGCAGTGAACATGCCAAAGGACGAGATTCGCGCCATCGAAGAGGAATACGCGAAAACCGAAACCCCGGTGGTATCCAACAACAGCGCCCACCGCTGGACGCCGGACGTGCCGATGGTCGTGCCGGAGATCAATCCGCAGCATTATGCGATCATCGAACACCAGAGGAAGCGTCTCGGCACCACGCATGGCTTCATCGCCGTCAAGCCGAACTGCTCCATTCAGGCCTACACCCCGGCACTGGCCGCATGGCAGGAGTTCGAGCCACATGAGGTTATCGTAAGCACCTACCAGGCCATTTCCGGCGCTGGCAAGACCTTCAAGGATTGGCCGGAAATGGTGGGCAACATCATTCCGTTCATCTCCGGCGAAGAGGCGAAGTCCGAGAAGGAGCCGCTGAAGGTTTTCGGCCACGTGGACGAAGCCAAGGGCGAGATCGTGCCGTTCGACGGCCCGCTGAAGATCACGTCGCAGTGCATCCGCGTGCCCGTGCTCAACGGCCACACCGCCACCGTGTTCATCAACTTCGGCAAGAACCCGACCAAGGATGAGCTCATCGACCGTCTGGTCAACTACACCAGCAAGGCCGCCGAACTTGGCCTGCCGCACGCCCCGAAGCAGTTCATCCAGTACCTGACCGAGGATGATCGCCCGCAGGTGCTCAAGGATGTGGACTACGAGGGCGGCATGGGCGTCTCCATCGGACGCCTGCGCGAGGATTCCATCTTCGATTGGAAGTTCGTGGGACTGGCGCACAACACTCTGCGTGGTGCCGCCGGCGGCGCTCTGGAAAGCGCCGAAATGCTCAAGGCATTGGGCTACATCACCAAGAAGTGATTCGCGGCGATGCTGCAATGCGGTAATGCTGCAATGCGCCGCATATAACGCACGCGTTCGCATCAATACATCGCAAAACGGAGGCCGGGTCGGTAAAACCGATCCGGCCTCCGTTTCTGCGCTTATATGGCTGATGCCGCGCAGCACGGCTTGCAGGGAGGCTCGATGCGAAAAACGGTACGCAGCATGATGCGCGAATACGCAAATATGCAAACGCACAAACATGCTTACATAACACTTGAGGCGGGCCCACACGCTTGCGTGGAACCCGCCTCATGCGGAAAACGTCGAGTCGGAACCCGAATCAGCGACCGGTGCCGCCGTACACCACGGCTTCCACCTGGTCGGCGTCAAGACCGTACGCGGTGTGCAGCGCCTTGACGGCGTCGTTGAGCTGATCCAGCGGCACCAGGGCGGCGATACGGATCTCGGAAGTGGAGATGATCAGCACGTTGATGCCCTTGTCGCTCAATGCGTTGAAGAACTTAGCGGCCAAGCCGGAATGGGTTTTCATACCGACGCCCACCACGGCGACCTTACCCACGTTGGAATCCACGTCAAAGGACTTGTAACCGAGTACATCGTGCTTTTCGATGAGGATCTCCTGCACCTGCTTGACCGCGGCTTCAGGCACGGTGAAGGAAATATCGGCGGTGCCGGTGGAGGCGCCCGCCTGAACGATCATGTCGACGTTCACGCCGGCCATGGCCAGCTCGGTAAACACCTTGGCCGCCATGCCGGGCTCGTTCGGCACGCCACGCACGGTGGCCAAAGCCTCGCTGCGGTCGTGCGCAACACCGGAGATGACCGGGGCCTCCGGGCCAAGATCGGGGAACAGGTCGCCCATGGATTCGTTCTTATCGCTCATGTTCTCTTGCCTTCGCTTCTGTTGGGATGGGGATTTCGTTGACTAGTCGAGATTCGGCAGCGTGCGCGGGTCCACACCATTCGGCACGACCAGCGTGCCCGGCCTGTGGGAGAAGGACGAACGCACATGCAACGGCATGTTGAAACGCTGGGCGTATTCGACGCAGCGCAGCGCAAGCACCTTCGAACCGCATGCGGCCATTTCAAGAATCGAATCGTAGTCGATGCTGGGAATGCGCTTGGCGGTCGGGACGATGCGCGGATCGGCGGTGAAAATGCCATCCACATCGGTGTAGATCTCGCACACGTCGGCATCGAGGGCAACCGCCAAAGCGACTGCGGAGGTATCGGACCCGCCACGACCGAGCGTGGTGGCGTCGCCGTTGGCGTTGATGCCCTGGAAACCGGCGACAATCGCCACATCGCCTTCCTTAAGCGCATGCTTCACACGATCCGGCTTCACGGACTTGATATGCGCCGCACCATACCGAGCGTCGGTGAAGAAGCCGGCCTGTTGACCAGTGAAGGAACGTGCGCTGGCGCCTTCGGCGTGGATGGCCATGGCGAGCAGGCTCATGGAGATGCGTTCGCCTGCGGTCATCAGCATATCCATCTCGCGCTCGGGCGGGTTGGAATCGATACTCAGCGCCTGATCGATGAGATCGTCGGTGGTATCGCCCATGGCCGAAACGACCACTGCAACGGAATTGCCCTTTTTCTTCGTCTCCACAACACGGCGGGCGACGCGCTTAATGGATTCGGCGTCGGCCACGGAGGAGCCGCCGTATTTCTGCACGATGAGAGCCACTGCTGTCCTATCCTCTGTCTTGAACGTTTTCAAACCCGCGTCTCATAGTACGCAAGTGTGACGATTATATGGAGAAGCGTATTACCGTTCTTGACCTCGTTCACGATTTGGGACGATGCCGATGCCAGTAACACAGCTGACCATCAGGCTTCCCTACGACCGGAAAGCGCACGACCAAGCGTTATCTCGTCGGCATATTCAAGATCGCTTCCCACGGGCAACCCGCTTGCCAGACGCGTCACCTTGATACCGACCTGGCTGAGTAACCGGCTCAGATAGGTGGTCGTGGCCTCGCCTTCGATATTCGGGTCGAGTGCAAGGATCACCTCGGTAACGCTGCCGTCGCCCAATCGTTCCAGCAGCTTGGCGATGTTCAGATCGTTGGGCCCCACGTTCGCCATGGGGTTAATGGCGCCACCGAGCACATGGTACAGGCCGTGGTATTCGCGGGTGCGTTCGATGCTCATCACGTCCTTGGGCTCCTCGACCACGCAGATGATGCTGTGATCGCGGCGCGGGTCCAGACATACCGGGCATGGCGACGCCTCGCATACGTTTCCGCACACCTCGCAGAACTTCACCTTCGCTTTCACCTCGGTGATGGCATCGGCCAGATCGGCCGCCTCACGTTCGTCACTGCCCAAGATGTAGAAAGCGATGCGCTGAGCGCCTTTGGGACCGATTCCCGGCAGTTTGGAAAAAGCATCGATCAGCCGTTGGATCGCACCGTCATAAGCCAATGCCATACGTCACTCCTCCGTATGCTTCGTTGTCTGGTGCATGTTACGCGGATTGTGCGGATCGTCGGCCGTGAACTCCTCGACCTTCTTGACCTCGAACAGGCGCTTGATGTCGTCCATGCTCATGGCCGTAGCCTCCCCCAGGGATTCGTCACTCATCGAGTACTCGTCCTCGTCCGCGGCAACCTGCGGCTGAGGCGGCGCGGCTGCGGCTGCGGACATAGCCCACGGGTCAGGTTCCACCGCCGGGTCGATAGCCAGTTCAGGCCCCGGAGGGATAGGTTCGCCTGATGCCTGCCATGGGTCAGTCGCCGCGAGCTGGCTGGTGCCGGCATTCTCCTGCTGCTGGACATGCTCGCCTGCGGAGGCACCCCAATGCGGTTCCTGGGCAGCGTAACCACGCCCCTGCGCATTATGACGACTCGCATCGCCCGTCACGGATTCACCGGTTGCAGACGGTGCCGTCACCGTTGCGGACTGTTCCGAAGCGGACGATGCAGATTGTGCAGATGCCGACTGTGCGGATGCCGCTGGTACGGCCCACGGATCGATGCCATCGCTGACATCCGGCACCGCAACATGTTTGCTTTCATGCTCGCTCTGATGTTCGGGCTGCCCCTCGCCCTGACGATCGGGGTTCGCCGGCACAGCGGGCACTGCGGGCGTCGCCCACGGGTCATCGTCGTCCCCCGCTACGGATTGCGCTTCGGCAGCTTGAGACGAGCCATTTCCGTTCTGCTCCGATGCTTGCGAAACCGGTCTTTCCGGGGCGAACCCGTTCAGCGATCGATGGGAGTCACCATCGTCGGACGCTCCCGGCTGTTCGTTCGACGCGTCGGATTGTTCACGGTCGGCATCATTGGAATTCTCCGCCCACTGCGAAGCACCAGCCGCCGTGGAACGCATGTTCTCCTGAAGCACCTGGGCTTTGATGCGCTGCTGTTCGCTCGCCGGAAGCTGCTTGAACGCCGGCGCACGCACGCCATCGTCCGTCAGCCTGGTAGGAGCGATTTCGACGCGCTCGCCGAATGCCTTACGCACTTCGGCACGCACAATGTCCACGACCTTGGTGGTGCCGTCGATTTCTTCCTTGGCCACGGCCAGGGCGAACGCATATTTGCTCAATGCCTTATCGAATTTCAGCCATAGGCGAGGATTGCCGGATTTCGACTGGGCTTCATACTTGATGCGCAGTACTTTGCTGCGGGACACGTACCGACGCACGTCCTCGGGAAGATCGCGCACCAACGCATCCCATGTTTCGTCCGGGGTGCGGTTATTCGGCACAGTGGCATCCGGCTGCGTTCCCATCGCCCAGCCATCGGCCTGGAGATTCGCGGGAGCCGATACTACGGCAGGTGCGGATTCCGAGGCATCGGCCGCCTGTACGGGCACCGTCGCCGAGGGTGCCGGCGAAACCGTCACCCCAGCGTTTCCCCGGTCATGCTCCTGATTACGGGCCGCGCCGGCGAAACCGCCCTGCGCCGGCGCGCCGGCATGACGTGAAGCTCCGGCGAAACCGGTATGCGCGCCCGGCGTGACGGCCTGCTTCGTATCGTGAGCAGCGGCATTGCCGCCGGGCGCGACTGGAACGGCAGCGGTCTGTTGCATGATGGACCATCCGCTCTCATGCTCGGCCAGCAGGCGTGCTGCGAGCAATTCCAATCGCATACGCGGCGAAATGGCACCGGTCATAGTGCTCAACGTGGAGTTTATGGTATCGGCCATTACCGTAAGTGCGGAAAGACCGAGCGCCTTGGCCTGACGATGCAGCTCGTCCAGATCCTCGCCCTCGGCGGAGTCGGATAGCACGCTTTCCGCTCGATCGCCAGCCAGCGTAAGCACCATAAGATCACGTACACGAGCCAGAAGATCCTCGACAAAACGACGGGGGTCGAAACCACCGACCACGACTTTCTGCACCACGCCGTACAACGCTTCGCCATTGCCGTCGATAACCGCATCGACGGCCTGTCCAATAAGCGTTTCCGGCGTGAAACCCAGCAATGCCACGGAAGCGTCATGTGTGATGACCCCATCGACGGAACCGATCATCAGCTGGTCAAGCACCGACAAGGTGTCTCGCATGGATCCGCCGCCAGCGCGCATGGCCAGTTTCAGCACACCAGGCTCAGGCTTGATGCCTTCCTTGTCGCAGATCTGCTCAAGATAGGGGCCCATGATCTCCTGCGGCACCAGGCGGAACGGATAATGGTGGGTACGTGAGCGGATAGTGCCGATCACCTTGTCCGGTTCGGTGGTGGCAAAGATGAACATCACATGTTCCGGCGGCTCCTCAACGATTTTCAGCAAGGCGTTGAAACCTTGCGGCGTAACCATATGCGCCTCGTCGAGAATAAAGATCTTGTAGCGGTCGCGAGCCGGCGCGAAACCGGCACGCTCGCGCAGTTCGCGGGCGTCATCGACGCCATTGTGCGAAGCCGCGTCGATTTCGACCACGTCGATGGAACCGGGGCCTCCGGTAGCGAGATCCTTGCACGACTCGCATTCGCCGCAGGGATGCGAGGTGGGGCCTTTAGCGCAATTGACGCAACGCGCGAGAATACGCGCGGAACTGGTTTTGCCACATCCCCGCGGCCCGGAAAACAGGTAGGCGTGCGTCAGCTTGCCTTCGTCAAGGGCCCTCATCAGTGGCACAGTGACTTGTTCCTGCCCGATAACGCCTTCGAACGTATCAGGGCGATAACGACGATAAAGGGCCAACGCCATAATTCTCAACACCTTCCGGTACTAGCCAGCACGCATCGCATACGCACCGTCACCTTACCGCATTCCCGTCTCAACATCGTCTTGCCCGCTAAGGGGGAAGACGCACAACACATCTACTGTACTGATTTCCGCCTGCCAACACCACAGCCCATCGTACGGTTGTATCCTGCATCATCCCGTACACTGGTGCTATGAGCTCCGGTAATACCCCAATGCCCAGTGGAAAGGGCGACGCCCGGCGCGCAGCCATCGTGCGCGCGACACGCGACATATGTGCCGAACAGGGCTTCTCCAAAGTCACTGTCAGCGACATCGCGAACCGGGCACATATGACACGCTCCCTGTTCTACCACTATTTTTCCGATAAAGACGAGGTGGCGGATGCGGTTCTCGACGATGTGGTCGGCGACATTCTCGCGCAGCTGGAGCAGTGGGACGCCTCCCGCAAACCCGGAGACATCGACGGGTCGTTGAACGACTTCGTCAAGCTCATTCGCAAACTCATCGTGGAGGAAAGCCCCTTCTCGAACCGAATAGTCAAGGATGGCAACGCCGCGCTGTACATCCGTTTTCTCGACCGTATCACCGACCGCATAGCCGATATGTTGCAGCGGACCACCGCTCAGGATTTCGAGACCCACTATGGCATGCCGATTATTTGCGTGCATGAAACGTTCATACTGCTGGTCTCCGGAATGATCTCGCTTATCCGCTCGCACCCTGACGTGCCGAATCTGACGGTGAAGAAGCTCATCGCGCAAACATTGCATCTCAACGATTACGTTCACCTCGATTAAACAGTCTCGGCTTCGTGCCGGCGTAATCCCGGGATGTTTTCCGATGCGTTCCCGGCTCATATGGCACGGCCATCGCGTGCGATGAACTGATCGATCTGTTCCTTGCCGCGCCGACCTCGATGCCAGTCGACAACCGCAGGAGGAAGGAGTACGCGCAACATCTGTTTGCGGGATTCGACATGCAACGGCAGCGGCCCCACGCACTCACCATCGGCCATCGCCGTAGGCGGCTCGTCACCATCAGCCGACCGCGTGATACTCACGGATCGCACGCGCTGCCAGGACAGGAATCGCGAGGCCAGCAACCTGCCATCATACGCGTGGCGCAAAGCTCGCATAAGCTCAACGCAGCCAGGCATACGATTCATCCACACCATGTCAAGCAATCCGTCGTCGAGGGACGAATACGGCGAAACCTCGATGCCGCCGCCGATATGCCTTGAATTGGCCACGGTGAGCAGCGGTGTGGCCATATCCCATTCCTCGACGGTTCCGTCGGCCGTGGTGGCCTCGACGTGGTACCCGTATCGCTTCATATGCAGCAGTTCCGCAAGCACCGCGGCAAAGTAGCGCAACGATCCGCCCGGCAGTCGTGAACGGTTGGCTCGATCATTGATGCTCGCATCAATGCCGCAGGACAGCATTCCCGCGAAGAAACGCCCGTTTCCAAGCCCGGCGTCACCTGCACCCGGCATGGCGTCGGCCAAGTTCTGCCCGCTCACATACCCCATGTCGATATCCATGCATGAGCCGCATACGATGGCCCCGACGATGCCCTCCACCGCAGTCTCGATACGGTTCACCGGCAACTTGAGTCCCCTGGCGAAATCATTGCCGGAGCCAACCCCGACAATACCCATTGGCGTGCCGCTATTCGCAACGGCATTGACACCCAGACTGACCATGCCGTCGCCACCGACCACAATCAGATAATCGTAGGTTCCTTGCGCGGCTTGCATGTTGGCAATGGATTCGGCAACAGTTTCGCCGGTCAGGTCCTTCGCCGCAAAACCGTGTGCCCTGCCTCGCTCATTCAGCAAATCCAGCACACGGCTGCCGGCTTTGGCTCCTTTGCCGTTGTTTGACGCCGGATTGCCGACTACCGCTACGATCGCATGCCGTTTCTGCTTGTTCATAACCACACGATACGCATCGCATGATGCGACAGTCAATCGCATGCCGAGGGACCGGCACGCGCCGAAGCGACGACCTTGGAAACCAGGGGTACGCCCACATGCATGGTTACGCTCACCTCCACATCGCCCATATGCTCTCCTTCCATATGGCATGACACCATGCTGGCGTTATTCCCCTCAGCCACGGCTCCCGCCAGCGAACACGGATCACGCCGGCCGTTTCGCCAGGCAAGGGCCGCTGAGAATGCAGCCAGGTCAGCCGCAGATCTGGCCTGGGCATGGCGCACCGCAACATGCCCCGCTCCGCTCATCACGCTGACGAGTGTTGCAGCCACCATGACCAGCGCGACGCCCACCACGGTTCCAGACCCTTTATCCGACCGGTGCAGACGGATGCAGAACCGCCGGATCGGCAGAAGCAATCGCTGCAATTGGCTACGTGCAATCATGTCAGTATTCCCACTGCCCGGCCTTCGACCACGGTAGGCAGCACGCCTCTTGGGTCGGGCAGTACCGGGCAGCGAGCGACAACGTTCACCCGCTGCCCTGCAGTACTGACGTTCAAGGCGATGCCGTCACCGACCGCATTGCGCGCCGCCACAGACGCATCCGCACCGCCGCCAGCGGCGACGGCGGCACGTGCCGCGGCCGATGCCGCATCCTGGCAGCCAATGGACACCCCCACCAGGCGAGCCAACGAGAGCAACAGCAATGCCACCACCATTACGGCAGGCAGCACTGTGGCGAACTCCGCGGTAACCGAGCCTCGTTCGAGCGGAGCATGCGGCAATGGCACCGCCCGCGGCGTGCGGCCAATCAATTCGTTGGGCGGGCGGCGAGCGCGATGAGCCGTACGCGTCATGGTCAGCTCACCCTCCCATGCTGAGTGCCTGTTTGACAATGTCCAGCAGCATTTTCCGCACTGTTTCCGATTTCATGATTGTGACCAGCAGTGCCGCAAAACCCGTGGCCGCAACGAGTACGACCGCATATTCGGCGGTTGCCGCACCTTCTTCCGGTTCGATGCGCCCGAGCCGTGCTTTGGCGTCCATCAGGCACAGCTTTCCGTAGATTCCCTCTCGCACCGTCGATATGTGTCGTTCCGCCCGGTTTGCGAATCCCGGGCTTTTCCCGGTATTGAATGCAGATGTCTGGCGCATGTTGCCCCTCCTTGACTGTAGTCCGTTGCCGATCTGTTTCGACCGGCCCCATCACTGTGCCCCATGAGTTCGGGCGCCGGCAACGCGTTGGAGGATTGTGGTCGACACTCCCCCTGGTTATCCACACCCCGGCGTGTTATCCACCGCAATCAGGCTAGGGCGAATGTTGTGTTCCGTTCGTTTCCCCTGAACCGACACGCCGTCAATATCGCACAAATGCACACAAGGAAACATATGGATGGAGTGAAGTGCACATTCCATTTCAAATCACTGTGTTTTCCTGTCGATTTGCACCATTTGAGCACGAAAGCGAACATGGTTTCCGACCAGGTTGCGCAGGCTCTCGAACGCGCCTAAATTGTGAGGTACAAGGACAACAGAACAGAGCAGAGCCCACAAAGAAGTAATGGTCATAAGGACTGGTACGTTGGACGGGCATTGGATAGACTTACCGTTGCAACGATGATGTTGTGCAGAGATTCTGCTCAGGTTGGACTTGGAAGGGAACCCGCTTCGGCGGGTTCCCTTTTTTCATGCGTCTGGTCCACCCTTGTCCAATATCGTTTGCGCACATCCTGTTTCCATACGCCCAGCGATTGAAACAGGCATTCATCCCCCGTGCTTCCGTTGGCCCCTCCGCTCCGCTGCCCTTGTCTGCCCTCATCGTCTTTTTCGCTCACATAGATCGCGCAAACACACAGAAAAAGACAGATCCACACGTAATATCACATGACATCCGCGGATCAGGCCGGTGGATAACACGCCGGGGTGTGGATAACCAATGGGAGTGTCGACCACAATACCCGAACGCCGTTGTGCTCTACCGAAATCACAGGATTCAATCGAGGCATGACTATGACATCATTCTCGAACAACACATACAGGCGGCCGGCACCGGCAAGCTTCGCCCTGCAGGCGCATACGTCGGCGGGCAGGCAATCGTCGATCGCCAACGTGCATACGCCCATGCCACATACCGGCTATGGGAGCATCATCGCCACGCCACGGTACTCGAATCTCATATCGTTTACCTCTCCAAGTGGCGGCATCGGACTCAGCACCATCACTGCACTCGTTGCGCTCACGCTCAGCATGCAAGACATCGACTGCGCACTGCTGGACGCCGACATCCCGCATGGAGGTCTGGGGATTCTGCTTGGCATAGAGCACGAGCCGGGACTCAGCCTGCAGGACATCGACGCCCCGCTGGGCCGGATCGACGGCAAGGCCTTCAATCTTGAACTGCCTCATTGGGAAGGCATCAACGTGCTCGCCTGCGCATCATGGCGCGGGCAACTGCCTGAATGGTGGCAGATGCAGGCGGCCATACAGGCCTTATGCGAAGCCAACCGTATGGTACTGGCCGATGTTGGCGACGGAACGGTTTGGGAATACGTGCCGGAACTGCTCATGGCACAGCATGTTGTCGCCGTGGAGTTGTCGGTGCTTGGCCTGGCCCGTGCCAAGGCACACCTTGCACGGCTCCAACGACTGCGCCAGGAGCTTCAGGGAGACGACATCGACCACCCAGCACCGATTGTGGTGTTTACCGAACCACGTGGGGCACCAAAACGATCGGCATCATCAGCCATCGCCACCACGGAGGCCATAGCCTACCTTGGCGGTGACGCGCTCGGCCCTATACAGCATGTTCCCCGATTGTGCGCAGACATCCTGGAAGGTCTTGGCATTGAATCGACCCCTCGATGCAACCGCCCCACCATCGAGGCCCTAAGCGATCGGATTGTGCAATCCGCAAACATTCAGACCTGACCAGGCCTGGGCGAGACCAACCACGAAGCAATGCCGATCACGAAGCAATGGAGAATCCCCCGGCGCAGGCAGCGCGAATGCAGGAAAGCATGTACAGTCAAAGCATGTACACAGTCAGTCGACACAGGAGACGATCATGACGGTATTACGGCTCGGACCGCTGGAGGAGCTTGGCGCCGACCCCGGCATCACCGATGTGGCGATCACTTGCGAAGGAAGAGTCTGGGTGGATCGCGGCAACGGAATGAGCGAATATCATCCGCGCATCCCACTGCGCTCCCCCGCAACGGTACGCGAATACGCCGTTCAGCTATGCTCGCAGCTCGGCCGCAGGCTCGACGACGCCCGCCCGATCGCCGACGCCTCCGACGATTACGGAGTGCGCGTGCACGCGGCCATCGCACCGCTGGTACCGCAAGGCGCCTCAATATCCATCCGGTTCCCCGCACAATCCAACCCCACGCTCGACGCGCTGCTTCGCCAAGGCATGTTTCCCACCCCATGGCTGCCGGTACTGCGCAATCTGGTGCGGCAGAAGGCAACCATACTCATCACCGGCGGCACCGGTACCGGCAAAACCACACTGATGAAGGCACTGCTGAACGAAACCGAACCCAACGAACGCATCGTCACCGTGGAGGAGACACGCGAGCTGAACGACATTACCTCGCACAATCATGTGGCATTGGCCACTCGCGAGGCCAATGTGGAAGGTTCCGGCGCCGTGGGCTTGCCGGAACTGGTTAAGGCCACGCTGCGCATGCGCCCGGATCGAGTCGTGCTGGGCGAATGCCGTGGCGAGGAAATCGCCGACCTGCTTCGCGCATACAATTCCGGCCACCGCGGAGGCATGACCACGTTACATGCGGACGGCGTGGCACGCGTCCCCTCACGACTCACCTCTTTGGGCATGCTCGCGGGATTGCGCCCCGAAGCGCTCTGTTTGCTCATCGAAGGGGCGTTCGACATAGTGATTCATCTTGAACGCACTGCAGGCCACCGACGCATCGCACAACTCGGCGTATTAGGCAGTGCCGGAACACAGCTCGCCGGCATCCCCCTATCGACCTGGAGCGGCACTGGACCACCCTCGTATTCAGCGGAATGGAACCGCTTCGCCGGCAGATGGCAATCGTATGAAAGGCCCTATGCCGAGAAAAAGCCGCCCGCAAGACAGCAGAAGAACAACGCGAAGCCCGTCCGAAAACCGTCGAGGCTGGTTTGTCAGCTTGAAAACCAGCCGGCTGGGACTTGCCATTGACGTGGAGACTTTAGGGAAATCGATTCCGAGCCAGCGCCGAGCCCCTGAAAAACAATTCGAAACTGGTTTGAGGCCGCTTCACCACCGATTGGCAGTCAGACCGACAGCACGACCAGACCGATTGCACGACCAGATTGATTGCACGGCCAGACCGGCCACATGGCCAAGCCGACCGCAATATTCCGACCATGGCATTGGAGAAACACCATGCGTACCATGCACACCCTGCCCATCATCATCACCGTGACGATGGTTGCCACAGCCTTCACAATCCCTTGGATCCGATTACGCTGCGAACAACACCGCATGGCAGGTCTCACCATGGCACGCGCAACACCGCCTGCGAACGCTTCGGGCATCGGTTCCGTCATCGCCGCGATCATCGCACGGACAGCCAACGGAGGCAGCGCTCTCGAAGCCTTCCAGGAACAGTTCGGCGCACGATTCGCCACCCCGCGCATCACCACCGAACGCATCGCGATGATACTGCGCCGCCATGCCTCCGATGACGACACCGAGCATGACATCACCCGTATTGCCGGGCATCTTGCCTCGGCATGCGCATTAAGCGAGCGACTCGGCTGCGAAGTGCACCGCTGCCTGCAATCGGTATCCGACTCATACCGGCGTGAGTGCAAGGCGCGCGATCTACGCAAGGAGGCATTCGCCGCACCTCAGGCGACCATCCGCCTGATGAGCGTGCTCCCCCTCGCCACAGTGGCGCTCGGCGAATTCATGGGAGCGCACCCGATAACATTCCTGTTCAGCTCGCCCACCGGATTGGCCTGCCTTGTTGCAGGATCGGTTTGGTACGTTCTCGGACTGCTGTGGATACGCCGCTTGTTTACGCGATTCAATGCAGGTTGGCACGACGGGCCGCCAGTGCCGTTGGCATTGGAGATGATCGGAGCCGCCATCTCGCAGGGATCGCCCATACCAATGGCATTGGCCGCCGTAGGGCAAGCCCTTGAAGGGAACCGAACTGGAGGAATTGCCACGGTATTACGCAACGCGGGAGAGGCATTGCTGAACCAGACAACATGGCGCGAAGCGTGGACCGGGGCATGTGCGAGCGCATACCGGAGGCAGCCCCACAGCCCACACCATGTACGGGGAAGGCCCGTCTGTTCCGCCACAACGGAAGGAATCCCTGTAAGAAGCATCGACGGCATATGCGCCGGCAAAAACGCTAATAGACATGCACGCAAAGGCGCCGGCAAAAACGATGGCGACGGCAACGGAACCGGCAACGGCAACGATTTCCATAGCGATATCAGCCGTCAGGCAATGCTGATCGCCAACTGTCTGGAGGCGGCATGGCATCATGGCGCGTCGCCCATGGCACAGCTTCGTCTTACCGTTGCGGAACATGAACGCGCCGAGCGCAGCGCCATCGAACAATCCGCCGCACGACTTTCCATCCAACTGCTCAGCCCCACCGGACTCTGTTTCCTCCCGGCCTTCATCCTCATCGGCATTATCCCAGCCATCGCCTCATTCGCCGCCTGAACGGCGTGCACACAGCTGAACGGCATGCGTTACAACCATGCACGCAACTGCTCGGCGAGCCCACCGGCCACACGGGAAACGCCCTATAAGCCCCACGAACGGAAAAGGGAACAAAAGCACAGACAGAGATGCCTTCGGCAGTTAGACACCAAGCGACATACCGTTGGTTATCGAAAATGTAAACCCCTTTTGAATTTTGTGGAACCAAACTGGACGTATAGACCTTGGAAAGCCTACGATAAGACCTATGGCACAGATTTTTGACGCACCCTCAAAGGCGATTCTGCGTAGTCAGATTGCAGAGCACATCGCTGAGACGAACAAGAACGACAGACGAGAGACGCTGGAAGGCGAGGCACCGTTGCCTCCCGATCGTTTCTTCGACCGTGAATTGAGCTGGCTGAAGTTCAACAAGCGAGTCCTGGAGCTTGCCGAGGACGAGGATCAGCCGCTGTTGGAGCGCACCAACTTCGCAGCGATCTTCGCCAATAACCTCGATGAGTTCTTCATGGTTCGCGTGGCCGGTCTCAAACGCCGTATCGACTCCGGCATCGCGGTTCCTTCCGCTTCCGGATTGAGCCCACGCCAGCAGTTGCGCGCCATCAGCGACCAGGCGCACGCCCTGCAGGACGAGCACGCCCACTACGTGATCAGTCACATCCTGCCTGCGCTGGCCAAGGAACATGTGGTGCTGCTGAGCTGGGATAAACTCACCACCGAGGAGCAGGAGCGTCTCTCCCGCTACTACCGCCAGCAGGTGTTCCCCGTGCTCACCCCGCTCGCGGTGGATCCGGCCCACCCGTTCCCCTACATTTCCGGTGGTTCGTTGAACCTCGCCGTATTGGTGGAGAACCCGACCAGCGGCAAGTCCCACTTCGCCCGCGTGAAGATCCCGGACAACCTCAACCGTCTGGTTCCGGTGGACGACATGACCGATGAGGAATCCAAGGAGGAGCGTTACGGCTTCATCACCATGGAGAACCTCATCATCGCGCACCTTGAATCGCTGTTCCCGGGCATGATCATCAAGGAGGCACGTTCCTTCCGCGTCACCCGTAACGAAGACATCGACGTTGAGGAAGACGACGCCGAAAACCTGCTCAACGCCATGGAAAAGGAGCTGCTGCGCCGTCGTTTCGGGCCGCCGATCCGCTTGGAAATCTCCGACGAGACCAGCCCGTTCCTGTCCCAGCTGCTCGCGGACCAGCTGCGCGTCAGCGTCGACGAAGTCTACCGTCTGCCAACCCCGCTGGATATGACCGTGCTGTTCGAGCTTGGCGGCATCGACCGTCCGGATCTGAAGAACCGCCCGTTCATCCCAACCACGAACCGTCAAATCGCCGAAGTCGAATCCAGTCGTGCACAGGACATTTTCGCAGCCATCCGCGAACGTGACATTCTGCTGCACCACCCGTACGATTCCTTCTCCACCTCGGTGCAGGCGTTCCTCTCACAGGCCGCCGCCGACCCGAAGGTGCTGGCCATCAAGCAGACGCTGTACCGTACCAGCTCCAAATCGCCGATCATCGACGCGCTGATCGACGCAGCCCATGCCGGCAAGCAGGTGCTGGCTCTGGTCGAGATCAAGGCCCGATTCGACGAGGATGCCAACATCAACTGGGCCCGCAAGCTTGAACGTGCCGGCGTGCACGTGGTGTACGGCATCGTCGGCCTGAAGACGCACTGCAAACTCATCGAAGTGGTGCGCCAGGAGCAGGATGGCCTGCGCCGCTACTGCCATGTGGGAACCGGCAACTACAATCCGAAGACCGCACGACTGTACACCGATCTTGGCCTGCTGACCTGCGATCCGGTCGTCGGCCAGGATATGACCCGTCTGTTCAACCAGCTGAGTGGCTATGCGCCCAAGTCAAGCTTCCATCGTCTGCTGGTCGCACCGCGCACCATCCGCACCGGCCTGATCCAGCGCATTCGCCGCGAGGAGGAGGCCGCACGCGCCGGCAAGGAGGCGTGGATCAAGATCAAGGTCAATTCGGTGGTGGACGAGAAGACCATCGACGCTCTGTACCGCGCAAGCCAGGCCGGCGTGAAGATCGATATCGTCGAACGTGGCATCTGCTCGCTCAAGCCCGAGGTTCCCGGGTTGAGCGACAACATCCGCGTCCGTTCGATTCTCGGCCGTTTCCTGGAGCACAGCCGCATCTACGCGTTTTGCAACGCCGACGGCCCGCAGATCGGCGAAGGTCCGCTGTCCGGCCCCGAAGTGTGGATCGGTTCCGCCGATCTGATGCACCGCAACCTCGACCGTCGTGTCGAAGCGCTGGTCCGCATCACCGCGCCGGAACAGATCAACGAACTCATCAAGTACATCGACATGCAGATGGCCGATTCGACGATCAGCTGGCACATGCAGGCCGATGGCACGTACGTGCATCATTCCAAGGATGAGGAAGGCAGGCCGCTGATCGACAGCCAGGAATACCTCATCAAGCAGCATCTGCGCCGTCCGGTGACGCATAGCTGACCGGCATCGCACACTGACTGCATAATGGCAAGGGAAGAGCCCGGTATCCCCGGGCTCTTCCCTTGCCATTGGCGCTGCGTTGTGCCGCGTCACACCCGCGCACAGTTTTCCCAACCCATGACAGAAGGCATATTGTGAGACGAATTGTTGAGGCCGCCGGCGGCATCGTATACCGCAGACGCGCAAGCCAAGACGGCAACCCAGGCGAACTCGAAGTATGCCTGGTGCACCGCCCCAAATACGACGATTGGAGCTGGCCGAAAGGCAAACTCGACGCCAACGAATCGCATCGGCATGCCGCAGTACGCGAAATCAGCGAAGAGACGGGCCTGCCGGTTGTGCTCGGCCCCTACCTGGATGACGTAGAATACCCGTTAAGCGACGAGGGGAAGAAGAACCGCAAGGCGAAAGGCACCGCTTCCGTACTCAAACATGTGAAGTTCTGGATGGCCACGCCGATCAGCACCGAGGACGATCGCAAACGGTCGGCGGCGTTCGGTCCCGTGCACCGTGCGGACGTGGGCGAAATCAACTCGGTGCTCTGGCTCACCCCTGCCGAGGCACGCAAGAAACTCACCCATTCCAGCGATAAGGACCTGCTCGCCGTCTTTATGGATCGCATCAGCGAAGGAGCCGAACAGGCCGTCGCGTTCCTTGTGGTCCGTCACGGCAAGGCCGAGGCGCGCAAAGCATGGAAGGGCGAGGAGGCCCATCGCCCGATCACCCCACGCGGCGCCGCGTACGCGTTCGCGCTCAGCTACGAACTTGCCTGCTTCAACCCGACGAGACTCGTCTCATCACCTTGGATTCGCTGCCTGGAAACATTGGACATGTTCTCGTGGCAGACCCATCAGAGCATTGTTCACCTGCCGCAGCTCACCGAGGACGCGTTCGCGCAGAACCCGCATACATCATGGGAATGCTTCTATACGGAAATGCTGAACGCGGTACGTTCCGGCACACCGACCGTGATCTGCATGCACAGGCCGGTCATCGGCGGCATGTTCGAGCATATGCGCGGCATCTGCGCCACGAAATCACTGGCCAAGCAACTTATCGCCAAAACACCCTACATGGCCACCGGAACGGCCATCGCCGTATTCGCCATCCCGAAAAGCGATGGCACATTGACCATCATCGATCTGCAAAAGGTGGTACCGCTTGTCTACTAGACCACAGGACCCCGGTTCCTCGAACTCCTCCTCCGCCGCAGCCGCGTCACGCGCCGCCCGCTACACCGTTAACGGCCCGGGATTCGCGTCGCTACGCACTTCGGGCACCGGCTTCGCCCCCGCACGTCTTGGGGCGTCACGCCCCTCACGCCCCGGCCAGTTAAGCCCGGCCGTTGCCGAGAATATCGCCGGAGGCATGGATCCGCAAGACATCAGCGAAATCAGCCACCTGTCCGCCGCGGCGCTGCTCGACCGAGTGCAGCACAGCGAGGACCCCGAGGTGGTCCACCGCGTGCTGACACTGGTAGAGACGGTCGGCGTGGACGAAATCGCCGAACTGTGGAGCAAATCGGAGCCCGATTCGCTGCCTGGCATCCTGTGGCGCCTGTATCTGCTACGCACCTGGATGCGTACACACCGCGACAGCATCGCACGCCTGTGGCGCGTCGGCGAACCCGTGGCGACCAGTGCCTCCGCCATTGCCGGCGTGGATCAGGCGCCAACCGAAGAGGATATCGCACGAACCGCGGATTCGATTCTCTCCGGTGCGTTCACCGGCGATTTCGCCGTGGCGCTCGACCGTGCGGCCGCCTTCGTAGACGTGGTGACGCTTGGCTTGCGTATCGAAGCGAAAATCATGACAACCAAAGCAGTGCAGATGCACCCCGAATCGGAAAAGCAGATACGTACGAAGGCGGCACGACTGCTGCACACGGCCGGCAATCTGAGCGTGACTGCAAAGGATTTCCATCACGGCGCCGCGCTGTGGCGGTGTGGCAAACTCGAATAGTGCGTATACTGTTGTCTGCGCCGGGCCGTGCTTAAGCCCCGGGCTCCATTTTTTGCCGCTGCGAGCGGCCTTTGCGCCGACAGGCGCTTTCATGGTTCGGCGCATTTACACTTCCACTCCCCCGCACCTGTGCAGGGGAGTTTTGTTATGCCTGTTCATTGCCGCCGCGTCTCAGCAGATGCAACGCATGCCGGCCACGCTCACACCAGTCGAGTGCCGCGTCTGCGCGAGGAATCGCCGTATTTGCGGTATGCCGCGTACGAGACCACGGCCAGACCGGCGATCAGTATGCCGGCGATCAGCACGCCGCGCATCGTCTCGCCGCCGGTGAAGGGCAGATCGTTCACCTTCGCCGTGCACTGTCTGAGTTCGCCGCTCACATTGCCGGCACCATCAGCTTTGATCTCCTCCAGCTGCGCCATGGTGCCGACCGGATCTTTGGAGAGCTGCCAGCCGCTCAGCGTTTGCGCTTGCGCCCCTTGATCAGAATGTCGAGCACAATCCAACAGCCCAGAACGAACGCCACGATATAGCCCATGAACCCGACGATCGGAATGCCGAACACCACCGGCTTGATACCCGCGTAGTACACGATGGACGAGCCGATGAACAACCCCACCACAATCAGCGCCATGGTCAACCTGTTCACCATATCCGACAGCTGCTGGAACGGTTCCTCGGAGCCGACCAGCTCCATATTGACGCGCAACTTGCCACGAGTGAGCATCCGCGTGGCATGCTTCAGCTCGGTCAGGGCCGACAGCGTGCTGTGCAACGCCTGCCGACCTTCGATGGCCAGCGACTTCGCCTCCTTCTTGACCATGGTCTCCCGGCTTTCCGAAGAGGCGATGTGATCGGAGATGATCTGAATCATATTGACGTTGGGAATGAACTCATCCAGCAGCCCCTCCAACGTGATCAGTGCACGCCCCACCGTGGTGATGCTGCTCGGTATCTCGATGCCATGACGGGCGGCAAGCTGGGTGAGCGAGGCAAGGAACGCGGCGATATCCAGCTCGGCCAGATCGACCTTGCCGTATTCCTGCACGACCATGTCAAGATCGTCAAGCAACGCCGGGTAATCCTCGGCATCCGGACTCGTGTTGGCGAAGCGCAGCAGGCTGTCCGCCAAAGCCGGCGAATCCTGCTGGGCGACCGCGAAGAGCATATCCTTGAGCACGGTGCGGGTGCGCTGATCCAAACGCCCCGTCATGCCAAGGTCGATAAGCACAATCTGCCCGCCGCGCACGATGATGTTGCCCGGGTGCGGGTCGGCATGGAAGAAGCCCTCGTCCAGAATCTGCGTGGCGTAATTATCGACCAGCTTGGTGCCAATCTCCTTCAGATCGTAGCCGGCCGCGAGCAGCTGCTTGGGGTGCGAGACGGAAATGCCGTCGATGTAATCCATCACCACCACATGCTCGGTGCACAACTCCGGGTAGGGCGCCGGGCAATCCATGTACTTGTATGGCTTTGAAAACCGCTTGAACGCGGCCAGATTACGCGCCTCGACCAGCGAATCGGTCTCCGCTTCGAAGGTGTCCCACAGTTCCTCGACCACACCCTTGAAATCGACGATCTGCGCATCGGGGAACAGTTTCGCGGCCACCTTGGCCAGCGAGCGCATGATCGACACGTCCTGCGCCATGGTTTCGCTCACACCGGGGCGCTGCACCTTCACGGCCACGTCCTCGCCGGTCACCAGGGTGGCGCGATGCACCTGGGCCAGGGAGGCCGAACCTAACGGCTTGGAGTCGATGTGGGAGAAGATCTCCTCGATGGGTCTGCCGTATTCCTCGGCGAGCGTGTCGATCACCACCTGGTAGGGCATGGGGTCGGCGTCGGCGCGCAGTTTGGACAGTTCGTCGCAGAAGGATTGCGGCAGCATTTCGGAACGCATCGACAGGATCTGCCCGACTTTGACGAAGGTGGGTCCGAGCGCTTCGAACATGAGGCGCATCTTGACGGGTGTCAGGCCGTGGAAGATGTCGAACTGCCTGGCGATATGGATGATCTGGTTCAGCCGCTTCACCTTGCCGCGCCTGGTCAGATGGTAGCGCTCAGAGAAGCTGTCTCGACGCAAGCCGAACAGCGAGAAGGTCTCCCCTTCCCGCTGCACGGTTCGTTCAAGATCCACCGTATCCGTTGCGGATTCGGTGGGCTGTGGCGTGGAATCGCTCACTCGGCCTGCTCGCCTTGTTCGTCATCGGCCTTGGCAGCGGCCTTGTCGGCGGCTTCGGCGGCGGTGGCCTTCGCGTCGTCCACGACTTCGCTCACCTTGCGTTTGAGCTCGGTGTTCAGCGCTTTGCCCTGTTCGACGGTGATCTCGCCTTTCTTGACGAGTTCGTCCACGATTTCGCTGCTCTTCTCGTATGTGGTGGCCAAGGCGCCAATGCCGGCCAGAACGATCTTGCGCAGGCCGTCGCCCAGATTGAGATCAGCCATGATGCCCTCCTTGTTGCAGTGTGGGTGCGGCCGCATGCCGCATCGCTACGTTCTAGCCTACCGCACCGAATCGGCGCGGGCTTATGAACAAAACGCCGGGATTGTCAGGCCGATGCCATTGAGGCGATCAGCGCGGCCTGGACGCGGCGACCTCGCGGGCTTTGGCACAGTAGTTGTCAAGCCGTGCGAGCTCGTCACGCTGGGCGTCGATCTGCTCCGACAGGTCGAAGCCGCCGTACCGGCGTTCCGTTGCGGTGCGAATCAGGAAATCGCTGATCGCCGGGTTCTTCGGCAGCAGCGAACCGTGCATGTAGGTGCCGATCATGTTGTGCACGCGTGCGCCTTCGGTGCCGTCCTCGCCGTTGTTGCCCAGGCCTTCGCCCACGGTACCGAGCGGCTTGACCCCTTCGCGCAGGAAGGTCTGGCCGGAATGGTTCTCGTAGCCGATGATGCTGCCGAAATCCTCGGATTGTTCGACCAGATTGCCGATGCGCCGCACGTCGCTGCCCACGGTGTACGCACCGATCGCGCCGATGCCGTCCAGCCTGGTGCCGTCCACGGTTTCGAAGTATTCGCCGAACAGCTGGTACAGACCGCAGATCATGAGCATCGGCACGCCCTGCTCCACCAGTGAGCGCAGCAGATCGGCACGGGCGAACAGGTCCGTGATGATCTTTTTCTGGCCGGTGTCCTGGCCTCCGCCACCAAGCACCATGTCGACGTGCTGAGGCCACGGGTCGCCCTGGTTGACCAGGTGCACCTGCGGATCGTACCCGTACAGGCGCAGGCGGCGTGTGATGGCGAGCACGTTGCCGGTATCGCCGTAGATGTTCATATCCTTGGGGTATAGGGATACGATGTCGATCTGTTTGCTCATCTGCCCACCCCCGCATCGGAGACTTCGGTGATATGCCCAAGCACGGCACGCGCCTTGAGCATGGCGGTGTACGTGCAATACATGTGTTTCGGTTTGCCTGGATTAGCGGTTACGAATTCGGTGACGGCGTGTTCGAAGTCGGTATCGACCTTGGCCACCGGCACCTCCTCGTAGCCCAGCCGCAATGCCATATCCCACGCGCGTACGCCCGACACCATGGCGACGCCAGCCGTACGCAGCGAGGTGAAGTCCACGTCCCACAGCCAGCTCATGTCACGCCCGTCGGCGTATTCGTCGTTGATGGCGATCATGGTGTCGCAACCTTCCGGTGCGAACGAGGCGAGCGACAGTCTGAATCCCATGGGGTTCTTGACCAGCAGCAGTTCCACCGGCGAACCGTTGACCTCGATCACTTCGCCTCGGCCGAAGGCCGGGGTGACGCCGGATACGGCCTTGATCAGCGCGTCCGCGTCGCTGCGCATCGCCGTTTGCGGCACGTCGACGGCGACAGCGCGCACCAGGGCGAGCGCGGCGGCGGCATTGTACAGGTTGTAGACGCCTTCGAGTTTGACGGCGGTATCGTGGTTGTGCCCGTCCATCAGGAAGGTGGCCGCGTGGTCGCGCACTTCCACCAATGTCACGTCGGCGCAATGCTCGTTTGCGGGCATCTGCCCGGGCTGTGCCTGTTCCGTGTCGCCGGCGTTCCCGGCGGCGGTCGCTGCGGTCTCTGCATGCCCCGCGATCTTGGCCGCGCCGGTGAGTTCGGCGTTCATCTCGTCATCGGTCGGGAAATAGTGCTTCAGCGCCTTCGCCAAACCGAAATACCTGACGGCCGTGTCGTGCGGCACCTTGCCGGCGAGCGCGGCGATGCGCGGATCCTCGCGGTTGAGCACCACGGTTCCAGTGGTCGCTTCGGCCACGTGCCCGAGGAGGCGCGCGGTGTTGTCGATTTCGCCGAATCGGTCGAGTTGGTCGCGCATCACGTTGAGCAGCAGACTGTACCGGGGTTTGACCTGCTTGACGAAGTGCACGGCATAGGCTTCGTCAAGTTCCAGCACGGCGATATCGGCGTTCAGTTTGCCGGTCAGGCTCACTTCGGTGAGCAGTGCGGAGACCACGCCACGGGTGAAGTTCGAGCCGGTGGGGTTGGTGAATACCCGCAATCCCAGGTCGCTGAGCATGGAGGCGACCATGCGCGTGGTGGTGGTTTTGCCGTTCGTGCCGGAGACCAGCACCACACCGTAGGGCAGTTGGCTCAGGGTGCGGGCGAGGAATCCGGGGTCGATGCGTTCGACGACTCTGCCTGGCAGGGCGCTGCCGCCGTGATGGGTCAGGCGTGCGAGATGGCGTACGCATCGCCCTATGGCTACTGTTGCGAACAAAAGGGATCACACTCCTTGCGCGTAGTCCTGTGGCATGTCCTTGAACTTCGATGTTGCGCCAAGGAACGCCAGATGGAAGGTTTCGGTCGGACCGTTACGGTGCTTGGCCATGATGATGTCGGCCTCGCCCGGTCTGTCTTCCTTATCGTAGAAGTCGGGTCTGTGCACCAGGAACACCACGTCGGCGTCCTGTTCGATCGAGCCGGATTCACGCAGGTCGGACAGCTGCGGCTTCTTGTCGTTGCGCATTTCCGGGCCACGGTTCAGCTGGCTCAATGCCACCACCGGCACCTCAAGCTCCTTGGCGAGCAGTTTCAGCGCACGCGAGAAGTCGGAGACCTCCTGCTGGCGGCTTTCCACCTGCTTGCCCGAGGTCATGAGCTGCAGGTAGTCGATGACGACGAGCTTCAAATCATTGGTCTGCTTGAGTCGGCGGCATTTCGCACGGATCTCCATCAGACTCATATTCGGCGAATCGTCTATGAACAGCGGGGCGTTGTCGAGCTTGGACCAGAAGTTGTTCAGGGTGGCCCACCGGTCGGGGGTGATCTCGTCGGCGCGGCGCAATGCGCCGAGCGGAATGTCGGTTTCGGCGGAGATGATGCGCTGTGCAAGCTCCACCTTGCTCATTTCCAGACTGAATACGATGGTGGTCAGTTGGTGGTGCAGCGCGGCCGCACGGGCGAAGTCGATGCCGAGCGTGGACTTACCCATGGCCGGTCGGCCTGCCACGACGACCATCTGGCCGGGTTGTAGGCCTTGGGTCAGGTCGTCGATGTCGCGGAAGCCTGTCGGCACGCCTTTGTTGACCAGTCCTTGCTGCAACTGGTCGATCTGGTCGAGCGCGTCATGCACCACCGGCCCGATGGCGGTGTAGTCCTGCCGTACCTTGCCCACGGACATCTCGTAGACCTCGGATTGTGCGAGGTTGACCACGTCTTCAGCCTGCGAGCCTTCGGCCGAGTAGCCGAGCTGCGCGATTTTGGTGCCGGCTGCGATCACGTTGCGCAGGATGGCGCGTTGATGCACGATTTCAGCGTAGAACGTGGCGTTGGCCGCCGTAGGCACGGATGCGACGAGCGAATGCAGGTAGTCGGTGCCGCCCACCTTGTCGAGGTCGCCGTGCTTCATCAGCTCGTTGGCGACAAGCACGGCGTCCACCGGCTGCGATGCGGAGAAGAGGTTGATGATGGCCTCGTAGATGGTCTGATGCTTGGGCTGGTAGAAGTCGGTGACCTCGATCATCTGGCTGACCTCGCCGATGGCGTCCTTGCTCATCAGCATGCCGCCCAGCACCGCCATCTCGGCGTCGTCATCGTGCGGGGGCACACGGTCGAATAGCGGATCGCGCACCGGCGTGCCTGTTCTGCCGGGCACATAGCCGCCGGCTGCGTCGTCTTGCATGTCGTCTTCCCAAGGTTCCTGAGCCATGGTTCCCCAGTATAGGAGAGGTGCGGGAAGGTGGCCGCGGGTTGGCGCAAAGCAGCGGGAAGCCCTCACGGAAACGCACATTGACGGTATGCATATATGAATGGAAGTTGAACAGCGCATGACAAACGCAACACGCGCGGACCATGAATGTGGATAGAAATTTTAGTTATCCACATTTCGGGGATAACTGTGTGGATAACGTATGCGGTTTTCCACATAGTGGGGATAAGTCGGTGTATAACATGAGGATAACTTTTCCACAACGATCAGCCGAGTTGCAGAAATGCACATTCCATGGTAAATCGTTCGACGTATTCGCCAAAACCCTTATTTTCCAACCATTTTGCCCCGCCAGTCACATGTGGTAGCGCGCGGCGGCGTACATGGTGCGCACCAGGCTCTCACGCCACCTGCTCCACCCGTACTGTTTGCCGATCGTCTCCCCCGCCGTGGCACCCAATGACGAGCCGTCGGCGCGTGTGAGATCGAACAGCATATCCAACAGCACCGGGTCGCGGTCCACACATGCGGCAAGATCGTCGCCCACCACGGGATCATTGGGATTCCTGCCGGTCGCATAGTCGGACAGCGTCAGATGCTCGCGCACCAGCACCGTCACCCACCGGACCGTATCCGCGCTATACCCCATACGTTTCAGAATGGCACCGGCATGGCGGGCGCCCTCGGCCGCATGGTCGCGCACCCCAGGGCGTTTGCCGATATCATGCAGGATGCCTGCCAGCAGCAACGCATGATAGTGCGCGTCGTCATACGGCGTTCCGCTTGGCGACATACGGCCAAGCCTGGTCACCACCTCGACCATATGACGGTCGATGGTGTAGCGATGCGCGGCGGAAGCGCTCGGACGATTGCGCACGCCCAGCCATTCGGGAATCCACCGCCCCGGAATATCCACAAAATCAAGCTCCTCCCACACGCTCAACAACGATTCGGAACATTCCAGCAGCCGCACGAACAGTTCACGCGATTCCTTATCCCACACGCTGTCTCGAATCGGGCAACGCCTGAGATTATTCAGCGTGGCCGGTGCGATGGGCAGCCCCGATTCGGCGGCGGCCACACCCACGCGCAACGCCAGCGTGGCATCCGCTGCCGGGTCGACGCCGGGGGCAAGCACCACCTCGCCCTCATGCTTGGCGATGCCGGGGGCGAGCAGTTCGAACTTCGGCGCCTCACGCTTGCCATGCGCCCAGGGCTTGGCCAATTGGAAGAACGCGAACCGCGGCTTCTCATGCGTAAGCGAATGCCCGGCACGGGACGCTGTGGCATCAAGCGAAAACGCGATCTGCCGGCCAAGACGGGCCAATAGCGTCTGCAAATCGTCGACGGACTTCGCCTCGCGTTCGCCTTGCGGCAACGTCGGATCGGCAAGCCCCAGCATCGCGGCGACCTTGGCCTGGTAGGGCGACAGCAGCCTGTTCGCATCCTTGCCGGCCACCAGATGAATGCAGTCGCGTACATCAAGCAACCGTTCAACCGCATCGTCATAGCGCCCATGCGGGCGGTCGGCCAGCCAGGACGCGGCCAGCGCCGACACCAGCACCGAATCGCGCAAACCGCCGCGCGCCTCCTTGATATCAGGCTGATTGAGGTATTCCATGCGACCGAATTCATCGAGTCTGGCCTTGGCGGAATCAAGCAGTTCAGGCAGACGCTTGCGGGCGGCCTTACGCCACCGTTCCAGAATCGACAACGCCGTGGAACGGATCAGCTCCACATCGCCGGCGATCGGCACCACGTCCAGCCAGCCCATCGCAGCAGGCAGATCATGGTCGGTGACCGCCTCGCATTGCGCGCGCGTACGCACTGACTGGTCCAGATCAAGTCCCGAATCCCACACCGGGTACCACAATTTGTTCGCCAACGCATTCAACTGCTGGTCGTTCAGCGCCTTGGCGTCGTAGATGAGCACCAGGTCGAGATCCGAGCACGGGCCCACCTGCCCGCGAGCCAACGATCCCACCGCCCCCAAGCCCACGCCCGTCTTCGGCACGTCGAATGCCACCGCCTCGCACGCCTCATCCCACAGGTCACGCAGGCACGCCATCGCCAGATCGGTTCTGGCCTTGCGTTTCGCCGCCCCATCGCGGTACACGCCGTCCCCGTCGGCGCGGCTCATCTCCATGAACCGCTGTTTCAGCCCGTCAACCGCCGAAGTCATCGCCCATCATCCCTTTCTTTCCACTTCCATGTGCGCGTCGTGCGCGATCAACGACCCTGCGTAACCCATAGCCTCGCAATCCGCTCCGAGTACACGAATCCCCGCATGGAGACCGGCTCACATGCGGGGATTCATATCATTTCGAAGCGATCGCGGATCAAATCGCGGCAGAACCGGTTTCGCCGGTACGCACGCGGGTCACGGAATCCAGCGGAGCGACCCAGACCTTGCCGTCACCGATCGTGCCGGTGCCGGCCGCCTTGACGATTACACCGACCAGTGTTTCCGCATCGGCATCGTCGGACAACACCTCGATGCGGATCTTCGGAATCAGATCGACGGTGTATTCGGCACCACGGTAGATCTCGGTGTGGCCGCGCTGACGGCCATACCCGTTAGCCTCCGAAACGGTCAGGCCATGCACGCCCGCCGCTGCAAGGGCTTCCTTGACTTCATCGAGTTTATGCGGCTGGATGATAGCGGTGATGAGCTTCATCTCACCTCACCTCCTTGAGAACGGAGCTGGCAGTACCAGCGAAATCATACGCGCGTTCGCCCTGATCGGCGAGATCGATACCGCCGACCTCCTGGGCTTCGGTGACGCGCCAACCGATGGTCTTCTCGAGTGCGAAGGCGATGATACCGGTAATCACGGCGGACCAGATGATGGCCACGAGCGCGACGAGCAGCTGCACGACCAGCTGACGCCAATCGCCACCAGCCAGCAGACCAGTGCCCTCACCGAAGAAGCCGATGAGCACGGTGCCGGTGAGGCCGCCCACGCCGTGGACGCCGACCACATCAAGGGAATCATCGTAACCGAGCTTGAACTTCAAACCGCAGGCCAGGCAGGTGAGCACACCGGCGATGGCACCCATCACCATGGCCCACAGCGGGGACACCACATCGGCAGCCGGAGTGATGGCAACCAAGCCGGCGACGATACCGGAAGCAGCACCCATCGCGGTGTAATGGCCGGTGCGGATCTTCTCGGTGAAGCCCCAGGAGAGCATTGCCGCAGCGGTTGCAGCGGACGTGGAAACCCACGCGTAGCCGGCGGTGCCGTTGGCTGCGAAGGCGGAACCGGCGTTGAAGCCGAACCAGCCGAACCACAGCAGGAAGGCGCCGAGCATGACGAACGGAACATTGTGCGGGCGGAACGGCTGCGTGCCGAAGCCCTTACGCTTGCCGATGATCAGCACGATGACCAGAGCGGCGACTGCGGCGTTGATGTGGACGACCGTACCACCTGCGAAATCGTGGGCGGCTGCGCCGATCGCCTGGGAAATGGCGCCGTCAGCGGACAGCAGACCACCGTTCCACACCATGTGAGCGAGCGGAGCGTAATCGAACGTGATCCACAGCGCCACGAAAATCATCCACGTGGAGTACTTCACACGTTCGGCGATGGCGCCGCAGATCAACGCGACGGTGATCATGGCGAACGCGGACTGGAAGGCCACGTCCACGCTGACCGGGTAGTTGTTGCCGTTCAGTGCGGCCGATGTGAAGACGCCCTTATCGGAAACCATGGTGTCCTTCAGCAGGAAGCCGGTTGCCGGGTCGCCGAAGATGCCGCCGACCGAGGTGCCGGCGTAGGCGATCGACCAACCCCACAGCACCCACATGATCATCGTGACGGACAGTGCGGCCGCCTCCATGATCATCATATTCAGCACGGCCTTGGCGCGGACCATGCCACCATAGAAGAACGCCACACCAGGCGTCATGAGGAACACAAGGGACGCGGAAGTCAATATCCACGCGGCATTTCCAGAATCAAGCTGGCCCATGTCACCCTCCTCTTTCTTTCTTTATATTTGGTTCAACATTTCCGTCCCCATCGTGTGGGGCTGACAGAACGATATGGAACGCCGGCCGCGTTTTGAAAACGTTACGACGTGTTACGCCAACGTAACGCCATCCGCGCGAAACGTCAACCTACGCCGAAAAATGGCGGAATTCCAACGAAACTGGCGGTACGGAAATACGGAAGGCATAATCGCCCGGCAATCGCAATATGAAATTGCGACGGTGGACGGAAGCGGCGGGCAACGCTGCGGACGGAGTAAGTTGGGTAGCTGAAACTTACGGAACACGCGTGGCACGCGACGGGAGAACGCCGCGTACGGCGAGCGCGTGGCATGTACACCGAACGCGCGGTGCGGCGAACGTATGACGCGCGTAACGAGAGAGCGGCGAGGACCATGGCAACGTTCATCATTTCACTGTGCGCCATTTTGATGCTGACCACGGTTTCCGGGCTGATCTGCCGCAAAGCGCAGCTGCCGGAAGTGATCGGGCAGATTCTCGTCGGCATTCTCGTGGGCCCTTCGCTGCTGAACGTGATGCACATGAGCGATTCGCTGTCATTGTTCAGCGACCTCGGCATCATCATCCTCATGTTTTTGGGCGGTGTCGGCTGCGACCTGCAGTTGCTGAAGAAGTATTCGAAGGCGGCGGTCATCATCGCGTGCATGGGCGTGGTGTTCCCCGTGGCGGTGATGGGTGGAGTGAGCCTGCTGTTTGGCTTCAAGCCGATTCCGGCTGCGTTCATCGGCGTGGTGTTCTCCGCCACGTCCGTGTCGATTTCCGTGGCGGTGCTGAAGGAAGCCGGACTGCTTGATTCGAAGGAAGGCGTGTCGATTCTCGGCGCGGCCGTGGCTGACGATGTGATCGGCGTGATCCTGCTGTCCGTGATGTGCACGCTCGTCAACACCGGCAGCGTGGACGTGGCAGGGCTGGGTTTGATTCTGCTCAAGCAGGTGCTGTTCTTTGTGGCGGCCGCCGTGGTGGTGGTTTGGGTGGCGCCGGCGCTGATGACGCTGGCTGGCGTGCTGAAGGCGCCGTCCGGCATCGCGGTGATGGCCGTGATCATCTGCCTGGCGATGGCGTGGGCGTCGAATCTGGCCGGGTTGAGCTACGCGGTGGGCGCGTTTTTCGCCGGTATCGCGGTAAGCAACAGCGATTACGCGGAGGACGCGGACCGGTATATCGAGCCGGTTGGAGACACGTTGTTCGTGCCGGTGTTCTTCGTGGGCATCGGCCTGCAGACCACAGGCGTGGATGATACGAAGATGATCGTGTTCATTGCGATCATGACGGTTCTCGGCGTGATCACGAAGGTCGTCGGCTGCGGTTTGGGTGGCCGCATGGCCGGTTTCGGCGGCGCTTCGGCGCTGATGATCGGCGCGGGCATGGTGCCACGTGGCGAGATGGCGTTGATTACCGCGCAGATCGGCTTCAACGAGCATGTGCTCGGCAGCGAATACTATTCGACGATCATCTTCATCATTTCGCTGGTGACGCTGGTCGCGCCGCTGCTATTGAAGCTGACGATCCGGAAGGTGCCGGGGGTGGGGGCTGGCGCTGCCGGTACGGCTGGCGCTGAGCAGTAATCGCAATACGAAAACCTCCCGCCACGTACGGAACGTGACGGGAGGTTTTCGCTACGGAAATCGCAAATCCGGAAAATATGGGAACGTCAGGCGAGGATGCCGTCGACGAAGCCTTCCGGATCGAACGGGGCGAGGTCATCCGGGCCTTCGCCCAGGCCGACGAGCTTGACGGGCACGCCAAGCTCCTTCTGCACGGAGATGACGATGCCGCCCTTGGCGGAGCCGTCGAGCTTGGACAGGACCACGCCGGTGATGCCGATCGCTTCGGCGAACACCTTGGCCTGCGTCATGCCGTTCTGGCCGGTGGTGGCGTCGAGCACGAGCAGCACCTCGTCGACCGGAAGGTTCTTTTCGGTAACGCGGCGGATCTTGCCGAGCTCGTCCATGAGGTTCGCCTTGTTCTGCAGGCGGCCCGCAGTGTCGATGATGAGCACGTCGACGTTCTCTTCCTTGGCCTTGGCGCCGGCCTCGAACGCGACGGACGCCGGGTCGGCGCCGTCCTTGTCGGAACGCACGACCGGAACGCCCACTTTCGCACCCCAAGTTTCCAACTGGTCGGCGGCCGCCGCGCGGAAGGTATCGGCAGCGCCCAACATGACCTGCTTGCCTTCGGAAACAAGCAGGCGGGAAAGCTTGCCCGCAGTGGTGGTTTTGCCCGTGCCGTTCACGCCGACCATGATGATGACGCTTGGTTTGTTCGCGTCTTCCTTATTGGCATTGAGGCGGCGATCCGTGTCAGTGCCTACGAGCTTCAACAGCTTGTCCTTCAGCGCGGCACGCACTTCGGCCGGATCGGACTGGCCTGCGATTCGGGCGTCGTTGCGCAGTTCCTCGACGAGCTGTTCGCTGGCTTCCGCGCCAACATCGGCAAGCAGAAGGGTGTCTTCGACGTCTTCCCAGTCGGCTTCGGAAAGCTGATCCTTCGCAAGAATGTTGAACAGAGCCTTGCCGAACGGATTGCCGGATTTCGACAGGCGCACCTTAAGACGCTGCATGCGCGTGCCGGCGGATTCGGGGGTTTCATGAACCGGTTCGGGCTTGGCTTCGGTGGCTGGTGCAGGAGCTGCCGTTTCGGAAGAGGAAGCTTGAGCCGAGGACTTCTGCTGACTTTCAGCCGGAGCTTTTTCAGCTGCATCAACATTGGAATCAACGGACGGCTTCACCGTGGAAGAATCAGCCGCAGCCGACTTTGCTTCCGCGGCAAGACGGGCGTCAGCCTTGGCTTTCGCATCCTCCGTGGACTTATCGACGGCGTTCTTGCGGGTCTTACCGAGCCACCAACCGCCAATCACCAGAATTGCCGCGATAACGACAACGGCGACAATCGCAATAATCACATTCGTATCCATGACTCCAGCCTAAAAAGCGCAACGGACACTCCGGCTCCGCCCCGCGGACGCACCACGAATGTCCGAGCCGCCAGGGGAATAAGGTGCTCTGCCATGCAAGGCATCGATAATGCGATTTTTGACTTCGATATATCTGGTAACGTTTTTATAAATCATGAAGAGTGATTTTTTTGTCTTCTGCTGCCTGCTTTGAAGAACCGTCTCCTTTCTTTAGGGAATTTGCGTAGCGAATCAGGCTCCTCGCGATGAGGAAGACCAGAACGAATACGGCGATTACGCCTAGGATCTCAATCAATAATGCGATCCATGTCCAGCTCATGATTCATCCCTTCTCTTTCTGTACTCGTCTATGAGCATTCGAGCCGTGTCGACGTCGTATCTATCGTCGATGGCGAGACTCTTCACCAAGAGGATGAATGGATCCTCCGTCTCGTTGTCGTTCAACCGTATTTTTTCGATAAGCCTGTCAAGCCGGAGCCTCATGGTCGGGTAGGAGACTTGATACAGCTGGGACATTTGCTTCAGAGATCCTGACGATAGCACGAAGTTCTTGATGAAGGCCAAATCCTCCTCCGCAAGGTTGGCCAACCATTCTGGCAGACGGTCCACATCACCTCCTTTAATAAAATTAATTATTTATCAAATATATTAAAGCCGCAATGAAGCATCGTCAATATGACACACGTGTCCGATTCACCAGAAACGGACAACCACGGCTTCTCAAACCACGCGCGCATGACCAATTCGGCAGAATCGGACATCTGAGGCTATCCAGTGGACGTGAAACACTAGGCGACATGGCCAATACATCACGAATGTCGTCCCTGCAGCGCCGCGAACAGCTCATCCACGTGGCCCGTTCGCTGTTCGCGGCCAAAGGATTCGAAGCGGTGAGCGTGGAAGAGATCGCCGCCCACGCCAAGGTCTCCAAGCCGATCGTCTACGAGCATTTCGGCGGCAAGGAAGGCATCTACGCGGTCATCGTGGATAGGGAGATGCGCACCCTGACATCCGTGCTTATCGAATCGTTGTCCGACCCGACCGCCAACCCGCGCCAGATCGTGGAACGCGCGGCCATGGCTCTGCTCACCTACATCGAACAGAACACCGAAGGATTCCAAGTGCTGGTACGCGATTCGCCGACCACGGACCCATCCGGATCGTTCAGCTCACTGCTCGGCGACATCTCGCTACGCGTCGAAGACCTGCTGACCGCGACCTTCAAACGCCAGAAGCTCTCCCCCAAAGGCGTGCCCTACTACGCGCAGATGCTGGTGGGCATGACCGTATTCACCGGCCAGTATTGGGCCGCGCACCCGAAAGTCAGCAAGGAGCAGATGGCCGCCTACCTCGTCGATCTGGCATGGCATGGGCTGGGACGGCTTGACTCCAAGCCGAAACTGCTGTTCGAAGACACGAAGTCGGCAAGGAAAGCCAGGACCGCCGACAAGACCAACGGCGCCTCTTCCACCCAGGCGGATACAGTGCTACCGTGTGAAGCTGACAGTGAACAGACCGACTGACCTGATCTGAACCATAGGGTTGAAGAGGACATACGCCAGGGTTGAAGAGGACATACGCTATGACGACAACGGCGAAAACGCTGAGTTTTGTGATTCCTTCATACAATATGGAGGCATATCTCGACCGGTGCGTGAACTCGCTGCTTTCCGCGCACAGAACCGACGATCTTGAGATCCTGATCGTCGACGACGGTTCCAAAGACGGCACCCTCGCCTACGCGCAGAAGCTCGAACGCAACAATCCAGGCATCGTGCGTGCCATTCATCAGGAGAACAAGGGGCATGGCGGCGCGGTGAACACCGGTATCGAGGCGGCGACCGGCAAGTATGTGAAGGTCGTGGACGCCGACGACTGGGTAGGACCGGAATCGTTGGAGGACGTGCTCGCCACCCTGCGTGAGGAGATCACGCGCGACGACCCCATCGACATGCTGGTGACGAACTACGTGTACGACAAGGTCGAGAAACGCCACAAGCATGTGGTGAACTTCCGCCACGCCATGAAGCCGGGCAAGCGCCTGACCTGGGACGATCTGGGGCATTTCGGCCTTGCCGAATACATTCTCATGCACGCGCTGATCTTCCGCACCGACGTGGTACGCGCCTCCGGCATGAAACTGCCCGAGCATACCTTCTACGTGGACTTCATCTACGCCTACCAGCCGTTCCCGTGGGTGAAGACGCTGAAATACCTGGATACGCCGTTCTACCACTATTACATTGGCCGCGAGGGGCAAAGCGTGCAGACCGACGTGATGATCCGGCGTGTGGACCAGTTGCGGCTGGTCAACCAGTGCATGGTCAAGGCGACACCCGAACGCGGCACGGTGCCTGATGGCCTGTACCGGTACATGATCCACTTCCTCGCCATCGAAAGCTCCGTGGCAAGCGTGTTCATGATCCTCTCGAAGGACCCGGCGAACTACGCCAAGAAGGAAGCGCTGTGGAACGACATCAAGGCCTATTCGCCATCGATCTACGCGGATGTACGCAAGAAGGCGATGTCGCGTGCGTTGAACCTGCGCGGTTCGGCCGGTCGGTTCATCATCCGCAGCGGCTACGTGGTGGCCGAAAAGGTGGTCGGCTTCAACTGATTGGTGCCGACTCATCCACTCGGGCTGAATCCGAAGTGCAGCGAGCAGGATTTGCAGTCACCCGGATTGCGACTACCTGGCTGCGGCCGCTGGTCTCGCGGCACCAATCGAGCAGCGGTTATCTATAACCAGACACTGGTTGAGACGTTGTGTAATTCAGATGAAGTTAACGAACGATTGCACAGACCGGCAGAGACATATTTGCCGAGTTGGTGGTGGACATCTTGCGGCAGCCACCACCAACTTGCTTATGTATGGCAGATTTTGCCCTTCCGTTTTATCTAGTTTGCTTATCCATGGCATCCAAATCACGTTTCCTCAAGTATGGGCGTTGGAATTCCAACGCCCATACTCCACGTAACGCACTATGAGTGCCACCAATAAGCCACTGAGATAGTGTTACGAGCTCGCAAGCTCAGTTCCAGCGGTCGGACATGGCGAAACCGTTATGCATCAGGTTGCTGGACGTGTACAGCACGTCGTTGAGCAGCGTGGTGGCGTGCTTACGCAGATATTCCGCCATGTCCTCGTTGGCGGATTCCAAACGCCCCGCGACGACCTCGTCCGCTGGCGTATCCGCCGCCTCGTCCCGCTCCTGCTCCAATGCAGCATCCGTGCGTTCGACCAATCGATGCCCGAACACGCGTGCGTTCTCCGCAAACGCCTCGACAGCGTTGCTGGTCTCGTAGAAATGCGCGTCGGCAAGCGCCGCAATCAGACGATTCGTCCAATACAGGTTGCCGGTGGAGACCTCCGGCGTGGTGTCGCGCAGGTAGGCGGGCGTATCGTTCACGTTCGCATAGAACGGCGTGGCTGCGGTGAACGGGCCGGAACCGTAGGAGATCCACATGATCGAACGGCTGGCGGCGGGCGCATACGGGCGGATCTGCATGGCGACCATGTGACCGGTGCGGTTGATGCCGATCGGGCGGTAGCGGTGGCGGCTTTCCGGGGTGCCGAGCGTACCGTACGGATCGTAGGGGGTGCCTTCGAAGTGGGCGCTCATGAGGAAGTCGATGTCTTCGATGGTGACGGCGTTCTCCGGCACTCGGCACCAGGGGATGTCGTCGGAGGCCGGCGTGTAGCGTGCGGCAGGCGAATCCCAATCCTCGCTCGGGTTGAGGTGGCGCTGCATGTACCAGGCGCGAGGCGTGTTATAGATGTGGTCCTTGGTGGTGGCGGTGCCGAAGGCGGTGCGTGGGTTGAACCGGTCGGGGTCGGCGGATGCGCCGATGGTGCGGTTGAGATGGTGCGCATCCATGAATTCGCGCAGGTCGGCGCTGCACAGGTGCTCGCGTTGTTCACCGAAAGCGTCGGCAAGATCGAAGGAGTCGATGCCAAGCTGGTTGGGGATGGTGGCATAGCAGTCGTCGGGAACACGGCGGGCGATCCAATGGTGGCCGCCGATGGTCTCCAGCCACCAGATCTCGTCCACATCGGAGATGATGACGCCGTTTGCCTCATAGGTGCCGTACTGTTCCAGCAGTGCGCCGAACCGGGCGACGCCTTCGCGCGCGGTGGCCACATACGGCAGCACGAGGGTGATGATGTCCTCCTCGCCGATGCCGCCGGGCGTGCCGTCTTCCTGCAGCTCGACCATGGGGTCGGCGGCAAGCACGCGCTCGTTGACCGCGATGGTTTCGGTGGCGCTCATGGCCACGTTATGCTCGTTGACGCCGGCTTCGGCGAGCACGCCACGATTGGGCAGCACGTTCGGCACGATGCTGTAGCGGCACGGATCGTCCGGCAGATCTATTTCGACATGGCTCAGCACGCTGCGGTAATGGCGCGGCTGATTGTTGGGCGCGACCGCGATGAAGCGTTTCGGATCGTAACGCCCCGAACCGGAATCGTCGTCGCGGGCGATGATGGTGGAGCCGTCGTAACTGGCTTGCTTACCTACGAGAATCGTTGTGCATGACATGCTGACTTACTGTAGGAGGGTGCGCGGAAGAACCACGGGACACGTGATGGCAGAGGCTGTGGCAGGGGCTGCCGCTAGGCCTGCTGCCAGGGCTTGCCACGTTGTAAGGCAAGCGGCGATGCGGCGAAAAGACACTACCGCGAGGATGCTGTGCGAGAATATGCAAGGACACGCGAGGGGCGCATAGGAACCCATGGAAGCCGCTAAGAGACATACGCGTTTGGCATATCACCCAAGGATGCTGTATAATGGTCGACTGTTGCCCCTCTAGCTCAACGGTTAGAGCAGCGTCCTTTTAAGTCGTGGGTTGTGGGTTCGAATCCCACGGGGGGCACCGAAGATACGGACCAGCCTAGGCTGGTCTTTTTTGTTGCGCACGATCAGCCGAATTCCGCCCCGCCACCGCAGCGAATCCAAATTCTCAATCTACCGACGCTCAGCACTGTCCCAGTGTCGGCAGTTTGGGAAACACCCAACAAACGATGCTCGCACCGGCCTCACCGTCGACAGATTGAGGAGTACCCAAACTGCCGACACTTACGGGCACCTCAGCGTCAGCAGTTTGGGAAGGGGACGGGAACGGCAAACCGGCGGGGATATACTAAAACGCGAATACGGCGAAGTGAACGAACACGGGAGGAAGCCGATGATCAACGAGCAATACAAGGCGATGCTGGGCGGCAAGTCCGTCATCCGCGAACTGAGCGAATACGCCACCAAGCGCGGCGCGGAAATCGGGTACGAAAACGTCTTCGACTTCTCCCTGGGTAATCCTTCCGTGCCCGCGCCGCGCGACTTCACCGACGCCATGGTGGATCTGTACGAGCATGGCGACCCGGTCGCCATCCACGGCTACTCCCCCTCGCTGGGCATCCCCTCCGTATGCGCCACCATCGCGGACTCCCTGAACCGCCGCTTCGGCATGGACTACGAAGGCCGCCACGTCTTCCCCACCACGGGTGCGGCGGGCGCATTGTCGCACGCCATGCGAGCCGTGACCAAGCCGGGCGACGAAATCATCACCTTCGCCCCGTACTTCCCCGAATACCAGCCGTATGTGAACGGCACCGGCGCGCACCTGACCGTCATCCCCGCCGACACCGCCAGCTTCCAGATCAACTTCGAGGCATTCGAGGCAGCGCTGAACCCGAACGTGCAGGCCGTGCTCATCAACACCCCGAACAATCCGTCCGGCGCGGTCTATTCCGCTGAAACGCTGACCCGCCTGGCCTCAATCCTGGAAGCCAAGCAGCGCGAATACGGCCACGACATCTTCCTGATCAGCGACGAGCCCTACCGCGAGATCGTGTTCGACGGCAACACGCAGCCCTACCCGGCACGCTTCTATGCCAACACACTCACCTGCTACTCGTTCTCCAAGTCGCTCTCGCTGCCGGGCGAGCGCATCGGCTACGTGGCCGTGAACCCGAAAGCCACCGACGCCGACCTGCTGGTGCCGATGATGGGTCAGATCAGCCGTGGCACCGGCCACAACTGCCCGCCAAGCTCGATCCAGTTGGGCGTGGCGAAGGTCATCGACGAGACCAGCGACCTGAGCGTCTACGAGACGAACATGAACCTGCTCTACGATGCGCTCACTTCGCTCGGCTTCGACGTGGTGCGCCCGGGCGGTACGTTCTACATCTTCCCGAAGGCGCTGGAGGAGGATGCCACCGCGTTCTGCATGAAGGCCAAGGACTACGACCTGATTCTGGTGCCGTCCGAAAGCTTCGGCGTTCCGGGCTACTTCCGCATGGCGTACTGCATCGACACGGAGAAGGTGAAGCGTTCAATCGACGCACTGGAACGCTTCGTGCACGAACAGTACGGCAAGTGATACCACGCCGGCCGGCATAATACCGTACGACGCGTAAGTGGGCGTGATGGACTGCTCTCCATCACGCCCACTTACGCGTATATACACAGTTTCGCATAGCCGCATACCAGTGCCATGCGCGCACCTGCCGGCACTCTGCGAAGACCACAGAGACACGAAGGGAAAGCTATGGGCGCCCGGCCACGCTCGGATCGATATGCATGGTAGGCAGACGCTGTTCCATCACCTCGTTGGGGAAGTGCAGGTTGATCCATTGCACGACCGGCGAGTCGGAGTGGATGCCGGCAAGACGCATATACCAGCAGTCGATGGCCATCAGCGTGAACAACGCATCCGCCAGAAGCAGTATGAAGCATACGGAAGTCAGCGTGTAACGGATCTTCCAGGGGATACGGTTGATGCAGTTGAGCAGCGCGGGCAGGATCAGCCGCATCCACACCACGCCAAGCACACCCCAGAAGAACATGAACTGGCCGCAGGTGCGGCCGCCGATCGACAGCCATTTGCCGGTGTAGTCCCACGACTTCATGCCGACCGTGACCTCCATGAACCAGCTGCTGACCCATTCGAACGCGCCGCCCAGCACGGCCGAAGACAGGAAGATCGTGACGACGCTCGACCGGTACATGCGGTTCAAGCAGACGGACACCAGGATCACGCCGAAACCGTAGATCGCGGAGAACTGGCCGTACAGGAAGCTGGCACGGTTCTGATACCCGCCGAACACGACGGCGTGATACACCGTTTCGACCGCGCATCCAAAAACGCAGCCGACTGCGAACAGCCAGAACATGTTGAAGAAGTTCAGCTCCATATACCCTTTGCCGGTGCGGTCGCGGCCAAGCATGCCGTCCTTTTCGTCTTCGAGAAAGGCGTCTCGCTCATCCATGCGCCGCAGCGTGCGCTGCAGACGGCGTTCCTCGCGAAGCCCCGGATCGACCGTAACGGACAATGCCGCCAACAACAGGAACCGCACGACGGCGACCAGCAGATCCCAGCCGATGCCATGCAGGCACAGCGAGAACATGATCTCGATGAACGTCAACGGCATGAGCACGTAAGTCCAGGGAGCGGCACGGTGACGGTCCTTGCGTAGGATCAGCAGCACGCCGAAGACGATCATCAGCGCGGAATTCACCGTAAACAGCACCGTGCCGATCACCGACATGATCACCGTAAGGTTCAACGGATTGACCTGCTGGTAGCCAAGTACCACCGCACTGACCGCTCTGACGATTTCACGCAGCAGCAGCGGCAGCGAAATAATGCCGTCCAGCAGCACCACATCACCGAATAAGGTGACGATAAGCGGCATATTGCGTTCGGCATCACTGGCACGTTTGCGTTTGGCACCCGATTGCGCGCCATGGCGATCGGCATTTCGAACAGAACCCGACATGCTTTCTTCCTTATCTACCCAATATGGCCAACGCTAACAAATCAGGCATACTTCGATGCCATGCAACGTAGCGAATCAGCGCTCGGCGTGCCGACGAACGGCGCTGCCGACACTGGAATACGCCGTTTTGCCGAACGCATCGGCGGATTGCGCCCGTAGCGAACCGCACCGGCAGGGCGACCGGGCAACGGCCAGAGTAGGGCAAACGGCTCCGGCGGCTCGACCGATACGCTATGCCGGACGAGCTGGGAACAGGTCGTTGTACGCTACTTGATACGTAGCGCTACGTATCACGTAGCATACAACCGACAAGCGACGCACAAGGAGACCGATGGGCAACGTATTCGCGATACTCGCACGCGACTTCAAACGCTTGCTGAAAGTGCCGTCCGCATGGGTGGTGGCGATAGGACTCGTTCTCATCCCGCCAATGTACGCATGGTTCAACATCCGCGGATTCTGGAACCCCTACCACAACACCAAAGGCATCGAAGTGACCGTGGTGAACAACGACCAGGGCACCACCAACAAGCTCATCGGAAACGCCAACCTCGGTGCCCAGATCATCGCCCAGCTGAACAACAACGACCAGCTCGGCTGGAACTTCGCCGACGAGCAGGAAGGCATGGCCCGCGTCCGCTCCGGCGAATCCTACGCCACCATCGTCATCCCCAAAACCTTCTCCAAAGACCTGGTCGACACCATCACCGGCACCGGCAACCGACCGGAACTCAAGTATTACGTCAACGAAAAAGTCAGCGCCATCGCACCGAAAATCACCGACACCGGCGCAGGCACCGTAGACACCCAAGTGAACAGCACCTTCGTCTCGACCGTGAGCGAAGTGCTTTCCGACGCCCTGAATACCCTCAACGACACCATCTCCACCACAGCCGGCACCATACAAACCAGCACCGTGCAATCGCTCGACGAAGCGCAAAGCACCATCGCCTCGGCACGCGGCAAGCTGGCGACAATCATCAATACCATGGACGAGACGCCCGCCACAACCAAGGCCGCACGACAGTCGCTGTCCAGCCTGCAGCAGGCCACCGTAGACGCCGGCAACAGCCTGACCGCCACCTCCACGCTCATCACCACAGCGCAAAACGGCATCAACGATTTCGCCGCCACAACGTCCACCGGGCTCGACCAAGGCACCGCGCTACTCACCCAATCCATACAGCAGGCGACCACCACCATCAACACCGTCACCACCGGGCTCTCCAGTGCCAACGCCACAGCCGGCAACGCGGTCAGCACCCTGCAAACCGTGAACGACAACACCGCTTCAGTACTGGAAACCCTCAGCAACCTGCCCCTGGCCAGCAGCTCGCCGGAGCTCAAAGCCGCCATCGCACAGCTGAAGCACAGCAACACGAACGCCGCCGAAACACTACGCGACATCCAGGCATTGAACACCAGCACCGGCAACGCCATCACCACCGTCTCCGACTTGGGCGCCACCGTCAACAACGCGGCGCAGCAATCATTGGACTCCACCAGCAAAGCGCGTTCAGCCATCACCTCGGGCGCTTTGCCGCAGCTCAACAACGGACTGGGATCGCTGGCCGGAGCAGCGGGAACGCTGGGCGGCGGCCTCAGCAACCAGACCGCACTGGCCAGCCAAGCCAACGTAGTGCTCGACCAGCTCGACAAAGCCAGCGCCGACACCGCGTCCGCATTGCGCACCACCGACAAGGCCCTGGCCAAGCTCGGCGACAAACTCAGCACCGTCGCCACCGACATCACCGCGCTCAACACCTCGGCCATGCTCAGCTCCATGCTCGGCACCGACGGCAACCTCGACACCAAGCGCATCGCCACATTCATGCTCTCACCCACCGTGCTCGACACCACCGTGCTCTACCCCGTGAACTCCTACGGCTCCGGCATGGCGCCGCTATTCACCAACATGGCATTGTGGGTCGGAGCGTTCGCGCTCGTCGTGATCTTCAAAACCGAAGCCGACGGCGAAGGCATCACCGCCATGACCGCCACACAAGGCTACATGGGCAGATTCCTGTTCCTCTCCGTATTCGCGGCGCTGCAAGGATTCGCCACCACCGTAGGCGACCTGCTGCTCGGCGTGCAAACCGTCAACGCCGCGGCGTTCGTCCTCACCGGAGTGCTCACCTCGCTAGTGGACCTGTCGCTCATCTTCGCGCTATCCACCGCGTTCCTGCACGTGGGCAAAGGCGTCTGCGTCGCGCTCATCATGCTGCAGATCCCCGGCGCTTCAGGCCTCTACCCCATCGAGATGATGCCGAAGTTCTTCCGCACGCTCTACCCGTTCTTCCCGTTCAACTATTCGATCAAAGCGCTTCGCGAAACCATCGGAGGCTTCTATGACGGCCACTGGCTGCAGAACATCGTCTACCTGCTGCTGTTCACCGTCATCGGATTCATCATCGGACTGGTCATCCGCCCGCTCATGGCCAACACCAACCGCATGTTCGCACGGCAGATCCGCGAAGGCGGCATGATCGTCGGCGAAGACGTGCACCTGCCGGGAACCGAATACCGCATCTCCAACGCATTGCAGGCCCTGACGAACCATAGCGGCTACAAGGCATCCATCGAACGCCGCGTCGCACGATTCGAAGCGCTATACCCCAAGCTCAAACGCGGCGCGCTTATCGTCGGACTGGTGGTGCCGATCGTGTTGGCCGTCACCTTCTCGCTGACCACCAACACCAAACTCGAAGCACTGCTCGCCTGGATCATCTGGGTGCTGCTCATCATCGGATTCCTGCTGATCATCGAATTCATGCGCGACAGCCTGCGCAGGCAGCGCGAACTCGGCAATCTCGACGACATTCAAATCCGCGACGCCCTCGCGGTACACGAAAGGAGGCACGCCCGATGAAAGCCATCATCCGACTGTTCGCAGGCGACGTGCGCCGCCTGACCAGTAACATCGTCTCCATCATCATCGTGATCGGCCTGACAGTGATCCCTGGACTGTTCACCTGGTTCAACATCGCAGCCAGCTGGGACCCGTTCTCCAACATGAAGAACCTGAAATTCGCCGTCGCCAGCACCGACGAAGGCTACCGCTCCGACCTGCTCCCGGTGAAAATCACCGTGGGAGACCAGGTGCTGAACGCCCTGCGCGCCAACTCGGAACTCGACTGGACGTTCACCAACGAGCATGACGCGATCGAAGGCACGAAATCCGGCAAATACTATGCCGCCATCGTGATTCCGAAAACCTTCAGCAAAACCATGCTGACGTTCTTCTCGTCCAACGCAAGCAATGTCAAGATCCGCTACTACACCAACGAGAAAACCAACGCGCTGACCCCGAACCTCACCAATCAGGGCGCAAGCCAGGTGAGCACGCAGATCAACCAGATGTTCGTCACCACGCTGACCAGCACCGCGCTGTCGCTCGCCTCACAGCTCTCCCGCGACCTGTCGTCGCCGAAAGCGACCACCGCGTTGAACAACTTCACCGCAAACGTGGAAACACTGGCCGGCACATTGCAGGATTCCTCCAGCACCATCAGCGATTTCAGCGCGCTCACCACATCCGCATCAACACTGCTGACCAGCTCCAGCGCACTACTGCACAACATCTCCCAATCCGGCAAGGACGCAAGCAGCCAGTTGCAATCGGCGAAACAAAGCGCCGGCGACCTGGCAGGAGCGCTGAACACCAGCACCACCGCACTGGCGACCGCACTGCGCAGCAGCGCCTCAAGCTACAGCGCCGTCTCGGATTCAGCCGACAAGCTGATCGCCGATTCAGGCAAGCAGATGGCCGACACCGCACAACTGCTCACCACACAAGCCGGGCACGTCAGCGAACAAGCGAAGCAATACCAGACCATCCGCAACACCCTGGCCGCACTGGAACCGCAGATTCCCAGCGCCAACAAACCGGCATTCGACGCACTGCTCGGCCAACTGGACTCGGCGATCGCCACACAGCACAAGCTGACGGCAAGCCTGAACAAAGCCGCCAGCGACATAACCACGAAAAAAGACGCGGCAAGCAGCCACAACACGCAGATCAAATCCCTGGCATCCCAAGCGCAGCAAACCATAAACGGCATCTCCACCGATTTCGACACAACCATCAGACCGCAGCTGAACACCATCGCGCAATCGGTCAGCAACGCCGCCAGCGCGCTGACCAGCGGCAAGACCGCACTGCAATCCGCCGTAGGCAATGTGGACGAAACCACCGCACAGGCGCAGCAAGCCCTCGCCAGCGTGAAGGAATCGCTTGACAAAACGGCGTCCAAACTCGCCGCAACCGGCACCAAGCTCAGCGAGTTCACCACCAAACTCGACGACGCGCTGCACAGTTCCGACCTGGACGAAGTCAAGAAGCTACTGGGATCCGACGCGGACACCCTGGCCGCAACCATCGCCGCACCGGTAACGCTCAAACGCACCGCGGTGTTCCCCGTCGCACAATTCGGTTCGGCGCTCGCGCCGCTGTACGTGATCATTCCGCTATGGGTGGGCGCCCTGCTGATGGGTGTAACGCTGAAAACCACGGTTTCACGCCGCACCCGCAATGAACTGGGCAATCCAAGACCACACCAGCTGTTCCTCGGCCACTACGGCGTGTTCGCACTGATCGCGCTCTTGCAAAGCACGTTCTCGGCGGGCGGCTCCCTGCTGTTCATGCACGTGCAGGCCGTGCACCCCTGGCTGTTCATGCTTACCGGATGGGTGAGCTCGCTGGTGTTCTCGTTCTTCGTGTACACCATGGTGGTGAGCTTCGGCAACGTGGGCAAGGCCATCGGCGTGCTCATACTCATCATGCAGATCTCCGGGTCGAACGCGGCATACCCGCTGCAGATGCTGCCCTCGTGGCTCAGCTCGATCAGCCCGTTCCTGCCGGCCACCCATGCGGTGACCGCATTGCGCGCTTCGATCGCCGGCATCTACAACATGGATTACTGGAAGGCGATCGGCGCACTGCTGCTGTTCATTCCGCCACTGCTGCTGATCGGACTGGTGCTGCGCAAGCCGTTGATCACGTTCAACCAGTGGTACGTCGCGAACATGGAAAGCACCAAACTAATCGCGTAAATCCCAAGTTGCGGTAGCATGATCGCGATAAGAGAGAAGACACAAGCCATGACCATTGCAATGAAAGTAACGCAGGCGGCCGCCTCGCGCGCGGCTCGCATGCGGGAGGCAACCGACCGTAAAATCATGCAGGCGACGCTGCAGATCGCCACATCGCGCGGCATCGGCGCCGTAACCATCGAAGAGGTGGCACGGCGCTCCGGCGTGGCGAAAACCACAATCTACCGCCGCTACCGCAATACCGGTGACCTGCTGCATAAGATCCAGATCGAGACCAGCAGCACCTTCGAAGTGGACGATCTGGCCCCCACGCGCAGCGACCTGCACTGCTTGCTGGACCGCGTGGCCGCGGCCTTCAATGGCGAGATCGGTCTCAAAGCCGTGGGATTGGTGCTGAGTTCGGACAACGATTACGTCAAGGGCCTGGCGAATCAGGTGATCGCGCCGGCCGAACAGCGATTCTACGATTACATTCGCCGTGGCGTGGAGGCGGGGGTCTTCAAGCACGGACTCGATATGGAATTTCTGTTCAGCACGGTGCTGGGATCGATGCTGGCCTACAAGGCGCTGCAGGAGCGGCAGGCCGGCGTCGAACCTGCCAAAATCGATGCCGATAAGACCGGTACTGCGAATATGCCCGATGCCAGCAGTGATGCTGGTGCCGACAGCACCAACGACGCCGGAACATGGGCCGACCATATGACGAATCTGCTTTGGCCGGCTTTGGCCGCCTAGGCTTTCCCGCCGTCATCCCCAACTACCCTCCAGCCGTCTTCCCATCATTCTTCTCAAACTATCGACGCTCACATGCCCTTCACCGTCGGTAGATTGGGAAGAGTCAGGACGCCGAAGGAACCGAGGCTTCCTGACGAGCTGAACCGTCAAGCGGACAGTCCAGTGGACTGTCCGTAGGTGAGGGGAGCAGCTTCGCTGCGACGGGTGGCGAAGTCAGGACGCCGAAGGAACTGAGGCTTCCTGACGAGCCACCTCCAGGGCTTTGTTGAATGCTTCGGAGGTCCAGCTGGCTCCGGCTATCTTGTCTATTTTCAGCCCTTTGAGCGGTTTGCCGTCCACTACGCCGTTGATTGCGTTGGCGAATGCGGTCTGGTGCTTTTTGGAGATCGAGGTGAACGGGTGGCCGACGATGTCCACGTTCTCGACGTTTCCCTGTTTTATGGTGAGTTTCACGTCGATGGTGTCTTCGCCGACCGGTCCGTACTGGCCGTTGATCTTGTAGGTGCCGTCGGCGTAGTTGCCGGTGTCCTTGTTATCGGATTTCGTGGAGTTCGGGTCATCGGCATGGTTCTTGACGGTATCGTCCGATGAACCCGACGAACCGGAATCCTTCTGCGACTCTTCTTCCTGGGATTGCACGCTTTCGCCAGAGTTGCCGGCATATTCGTCGTTCATCGGCGTGGCTTTGGGTTCGCCGCACGCGGTCAGCAATGCGAGCCCCGCCGCGGTCAGCGCAACCGCCTTCACCGCATCCTGCTTGTTGGGCATACGTCTCCTTTCTTGTCGGTTATGTGGCCTGATGCTCCGCACCAAGCATTGTTATGCTTCGGAACCGCCTGTTTTGGCGGATTTGGTCGGATCGGCGAAGTCGATGGCCGTCTCGCCATGCTGCGCGCCTTCAGCCACAGAACCGGTGAACGCCGGCTTGCCGCCCGCGGCCTCATAGGCTTTACGCGCTTCCTCATCGTTCCATTTCTCCCCTACCAGTACACCGTGGTTGAGCATGATCTCACGCTGGGCACAACTGGCGACCAGCGCATCGTGCGTCACCACGATGATCGTCGTGCCTTGCTCATGCAGCTGGCGGAACAGGTCGAGCACGATCTTCTCGTTCTTCTCGTCCAGATTGCCAGTGGGCTCGTCGGCCAGGATGATCTTCGGGCAGTTGATCAGCGCTCGCGCAATGCATACGCGCTGCTGTTCGCCGCCGGACAGCTGGCTGGGCAGGTGGTGCGCTCGATCTTTCAATCCCACGCGTTCCAATGCTTCCAGCGCCTGCTGTTCGTTGACCACGGAATGGTAGTACTGCGCCACCATCACGTTTTCCACGGCCGTCAGGTGCGGCACTAGGTAGAACTTCTGGAACACCAGGCCGATCATGTTCTTGCGCACGTCGGCCAGCTGCCTGGCGTTGAGGTCTTCCAGCTTGCGGCCTTCGAGTTTCACGGAACCTTTGGTGGGGCTGTCCATGCAGCCGATCATGTTCATCAGCGTGGTTTTGCCGGAGCCGGATGAGCCGACGATGGCGAGCCATTGGCCTTGCGGCACGGTGAGATTGAGATCGTCCACGGCGTGCAGTTCGCCGTAGATCTTGCAGATGTGGTCAAGTTCAAGCAGCATTGATTTTCCTTAGTTCAAGCGGTGTCGGATGGTTGCGTGAGCCGGTGGCGTGTGAATGCCCGTCTCATTCTTCGCGCAGCACGATGGCCGGGTCGATGCGCGTGGCACGGCGGACCGGCGAAACGGAGGCGAGGACGGCGATCAGCACGCTCAGTACGAGCGATGCCAAGCCGAGTGGCCAGTTGAAGCCGATGGCCCGATCGAACACCGTCTGGCATAGCACACGTGCCAGCAGGTAGCCAAGCGCCGTGCCAAGCAGTCCGCCGACCAGACCGTAGATCGCGGATTCCACATAGAACTCGGTGCCGATGGCCTGAGCGGATGCGCCGAGCGCCTTGCGTAGGCCGATCTCGTTGCGACGCTGCGAGACGATCGAACCGATCGTGGTGCCCACGCCGACCAACGTCAATACCAGTACCACCAGCGATACGATCCAGAACAATGTTTGCAGCATGGTGATGATGCGCGTATCGGATGCAGTGATCTTGGTGACGGTCTGCGCTTTCACGCCGGTGTTCGGATTGGCGTTCAGGGATTTCACGATGGCGTCCAGATCGGGGCCGACCGCGTTGACGGAATATTCAATCACGTCCGCGCCGCGACGGGAGCCGACGAGTTTGGCCACATCGGCGTTCACGGCGTACACGATCTCATCCTCGTTGCCGCCGGTATCCACGATGCCTGCCACGCGGAATTCGGTGCCGCCGGTTTCCATAATGCTGGACGATACGCGACCATCCTGTTTGGCGTCGCTCTCGCTTGCCCCAAGCGCGCCCGACGTATCCGACGCACCGCCGTTGTCGGAGGCGCGGTAACCGATGGTGATGCGCGAACCGATTTTCACACCGAGCGCATCGGCCACATCACGCCCGAGCATCACGTTGCCGGCGCTCGGCCAGCTGCCGGTGACATTCCAATGCCGGTTCAGCGCCTTCACGCTTGCGGAGTCAATGCCCGCCAATGTGTAGGGCGCGGAGTTGATGCGCACGCTTTCATACCGGTATGCGGCGGATTTCGCATCATGCTCGCCGGAAACCAGCGCGGTGATGTTCTTGACGTCGACGGTACCGATGCCAACGGATTTTTCCGTGGATTCGCGTGGGGTGACGATGAGGTTCGCACCGTAGGCTCGCATTTCCTCATTCATCTGCTGCGGCACCGCAATGCAGACCGCGGCCAGGCAGAACAGGGTCGCAGCGCCTACAAGCACGGCGATCACAGCCATGATCGCGCGGGAGCGTCGACGGAACACCGCGCCCCACAGCATGGTGGCGAACATTTTCCGATTGGTCATCGTTGCACTGCTATTGCCGAATGTACGATCAGCGACCATGAAGCACCTCCGCCGGTTTTAGCCCGAGAATCGAACGAATGGATGAGAACGATGCCAACAGTATGGTGATGGCGAGCAGCACGAACACCAGCACGAACACCATGGGGCGCATGGTGATGCCCGAACCGAACACCACATGCCCCACGATCTGTGCCATGCCGGATCCCAGCAATGCGCCGACCACGGCACCAATCAGCGAGATTACAGCGGTTTCGGCCAGCATGAGGCGCGATACGGCGCCATCTGTCGCGCCAATGGCTTTGAGCAGCGCAAGCTCCGCACCACGTTCTCCGATCGCCGCGGCCATCAGATTCGCCACGGCGATCGCCGCCGCAACAAGCGAAAGCACGGTCATGAGCACCATCACCGCCTGGGTTTTCTGCAATACGTCGCCTTGCAATGCCGCCACCTGGCGCACCTGCTTGGCAACGGCGCCCGGGATCACTTCTTCGATCTGGTAGGCGATCGAACTTGGGTAGGCGGTGCAATACCAGGTCTCCCACTCGTCCTGAGTGAGCGCGGCAGGGTTCTTGGCGGCTTTACGGGCAAGGTCGTTGTCTGGCGTGGTGAGCGCCTTGACTTCGATCTTGTCGACGGCATCCGGCAGGTCGGCAAGCTGCTGAGCCGCCGAGGAGGGGATGTACATGCCGTTGTCGTCGGAGTCGCCGGATTCGTAGATGCCGGTGACCTGCACTTTCTGCGTGGTGCGCTGACCGGATGCCGTGGTCTTGTTCAAGGTGATCGTGTCGCCGACCCGCACGCCGAGCCTGCCGGCGAGCGTCTTGCCGACCATGCCTTGAGCACTGTCGTCTTTGGGCCAGCCGCCGTTGATCGTCCACCATGAGCGCATGCCGTTCATACCTGCCACGGTGGATTCGCCGGAATCCATGTGCAGGGTTTTGGCGAACCATGTGCCCACAATCGGCACGTTCGCGGCCTTGCAGGTTTTCGATGCCGAGCCGGAGCAGTCGATGTCGGCATGGATGTTGAGTTCCGGGGCGAAATTCGTAATGTTGAACGCCCAGAAGATCGTCTTGATCTTGGGTGCATCCGATTCCTTGAGGAAGGTTGTCGGATCGGCGCTATCGGATTGCGCGGAGTCGCCGGTGTTGTACAGGTCGCTGACCACGGCGTCGGCCTTGGGCTGCACCACGATGTTCGAACCGTAGGTGGACAGTTCGGCGTTGAGTTTGTCGCCCACGTCGAATACCACGCCGAGCATGGCTACGCTCACCGCGGCGGACAGGCAGACGGTGACGGCGATGAGCAGTCGGCGTTTGAATTGCCGGCTGAACGATCGCATGATCATTCGTATGAAGAACATGGCGGCTCCTCACTTACTGGAAGTGCGCCGACAGGGCGTCGAGCACTGAGGTCTGGATGATGATTGCGCCGGGTTTGACCTGATAGTCGAACGGTATGGGATTGCACCCGCCTTTGAAGCCGATGGTGGCGAGATTGATGGCCACATCGCATTTCTTGCAGATGATCTTGCCGTCCTTCTCGTAGTAGCCCGCATCGCCGCAGTTTTCGCAGGCGTCGAGGCCGATGCCGTATGCGCCGCCGTTCTTCTTGATGATGATGAAGCGCATGACGGTGCCGTCTTTGGCTTTGTATTGGAAGCGGTGCAGGTGGCCGTCCGACACTTGGGCGAAGGTGATGGTGGCCACGCCGTTCTTCAGGGAATACTGTTCCGGTGGCGAAAGCGTAATGACTTTCTGCGTTTGCGCCACGCCGTAGGTGAGTGCCACGCTCACGCCGATGATGGCGACGAGACTCCATGCGCCGGCTGCCTTCGCCCGGCGCCCGAATGCCACGTGTGCACGCACGACAGCCTCATTGCTGCCGGCTGTGGAGGTAGTGAAGCCCTTGACAATGGATGCGATGGATGGAATGAGGAATACCACCGCCATGGCGATGGCCATGGCCCGCTGATGGTTGATGCACCATACGAGCAGCAGGAACAGTTCGGTCGGGAAGCTGATGATGCGCTTGGATTGCAGGATCTGCGCAAGATCGGTGAAGTGCGTGGCGAAGAGCAGCGCGATCTGCAGCAATGCGGCAAGGGTGAACGACCAGTGCGGTGTGGTGGAACGCATGGTGCGGAAGATGCATGCGGCCACGATTGCGGTGGCTGCGCCGAGGGCAAAGCCGAGGGCGCGCAGCAACATATCGGAGGTGAAGACCGGGTCGCCCGGCTCTACGAAGATGGTGAGCCTGAGGATGACGTCGGGCAGTGCGCGGAAGGTAGTCGCTGCGATGGCGAGCGCCGTGACGGCGTTGGCGATGTTGAGCCGCGCGGGGTGACTATGCCAGTGCGTGGTGATGGCCCGCGCACGTAGCACGATGATGAATGCCGCGATATCGAGGATGACGCAGCACCATAATGTCGGATAGTTGATGAAGGTGCGCTGGTTGATCACTGCAGTGGCGCGGAGCGTAGCGAATACGACTGCGCCTACGAACCCGACGGTGAAGCCAGCAAGCCGCCAGTATCGGCTTACCGGCTTGTCACGCCCCTCGCCCACGGTGAGCATCACGTTGAGTGCCATGATCAGCAACGCCGGTGCGAGTGTTCCTTGAAGCACCGTCACATACTGCAGTAGCATCGTTCCTCTTATCTATTCGTATGATTCGTATTCGATTCGATACAGCATCGCAGGCACGCCCGCGTCTTACGCTCCCAACGGCCCGTACATCAACGCTCCCCGAGAAACGCCAGAGGCGGTTTCCCTATATGATGCTCGACCGTAAGCTTGGCCGAACGGCCTTGAGTGTGTCGAGCATCATATAGGGAAACCGCAACAGGGTCACCTACATCTCACAAGAGTGGCAGATATACTCTTTTCTCACCATTCCTGCGGCGTGTAGTTCCAATCCGGGAAGGTCACTTCGAGCGGCTCGGTCCAGAAGCGACCGGTCACGCCGGTTTCCGGATCGACGTGCAGCATCCAGCCCTTCTTTTCCGGGGATTCGATCTTCAGCACGAGCTTGTAGGCACCGGCCTTGTCGAGCTTGACGTTGGCGCCGTAGTGCGGGCCGTCGGAGGCGTTCATCTGCATGAAGGTGCCGGAGCCAACGGACTCGTTGCTGGTCTTGTCGATGATGTCGTAGTTGACGGTGAGGTCGGGGACGAAGTCGCCCTTGCCGTAGCCGAGCTTGGTGCCTTCCTTGTTGGCGTGGATGTCGGCTTCGAGGTGGAAGCTCGCGTCTGCGGCTTTGAGGCCCATGCCGGAGGGTTCCATGTCGATGGGCTGGAAGTATACGGCGTTGACGGTCAGCGGGCCGACTTCCTGGTCGGAGTGCTTTTCATCGACCTGGATCTCTTCGAAACCCTTGGAGTCGGACGCTGCGGAATCGTCCTTGGTTTCGGTGGTTTTGGAGGACGAGTCGGCGCTCTTGGTGTTGGATGCGGAGTTGTTGGAGCTGCCGCATGCGGACATGGAGACGGCCATGGAGCCTGCCAGCAGGATGCCGAGCAGTGCGACGATCTTCTTGTTCTTCATTGTTTCTCTTTCTTGTTGGGAGGTATTCCGTTGGGAAATATCGGAAAATCTGGTGGTATGCGGTCAGTCGGCGGCTGCCATGTTCTGGCGCATGTTGTGTTTGCGCACGAAGCCGACCGCGAACAGAACGATGACGGCGATGGCGGCTATCGCCTGGGCGGCGAGGCATTCGACGTACGGGTATAGTCCGATCCAATCGTTGGTGGGTACGCTGCTCAGGTAGTGACCGTCGATGAGGTCGCCTTCGATGAGTGCGTGGATGCCTCCGCCTGCGAAGATGACGACGAGTACAGCCATCAGGATCGAGGTGACGAGGAAGAACGGGCCTATAGGAATCTTCACGGAGGTGAAGCGCAGGATGAGGAAGATGACGAGCAGTACGACTGCTGCGGCGATGCCGCCGATCCACATGCCGTGCGCGTCTTGGCTCATCGAGTAGATGGATTCGTAGAAGATCACGGTTTCGGCGCCTTCGCGGAATACGGCGAGGAAGCTCAGCATGGCGAGCGAGACGATCATGCCAAATCCGACGCTTTCGCCGGCGTCGGCTTTGCACTGCGCACTGGCCACGGCTGTTTCGGTTTTGGTGCGGATGTAACGGTTCCATGCTTCCACGGAGCTTTTGTTGAGCATCCAGTTGCTGGTCCACAGCAACATGAGCATGGCGATAAGCGCGCATACGCCTTCGCTGATTTCCTGGATCGGGCCGGATCCGCCGAATAGGAAGGTGAAGAGTACGGCGATCAGGCCGGAACCGGCGAGGCCTGCGAGCACACCGAGGTAGATCCATTTGGCGAAGCGCTTGTTGCCGGATTTGATGAGGTAGGCGATGACTGCGGCTACGACGAGCAGGGCTTCAAGGCCTTCACGGATCAGGATAAGGAATGCTTGGCCTGCGGAGCTGGTGATAAGCGTGGTGAGGCCGTTGGTGTTGCCGGCGGCGCCACCGTCAAGGGTGGCGGCGTCTTCGACGAGCCAACTTTTGAGGTCGTCGACAAGCTTCTTGATCTGCTTCTGGCTGCCGCCGTCGCGCATGGTCTTACGGGTCATTTTGAACTGGTATTCGACTTGCGAGACGCGATCGCCGGAGATCACGTTCATCACGTTCTTTTCGAATCCGAGCTTTTCGTAATACTGGTAGTACGCGTTGTTGACGAGGCTGGAGCCTTCCGCGCCCTTGCCGGAGATAGCAGCCTTGTATGCCTTGTCGAGGATGACGTTCATTTCGCCGGCGACTTCGCCCCAGGTGCGGTCGCCTTTGCCTGTGGACGAGTTCTTTTTGGCGGCATCGAGCTGTTTGCGTTCTTTGGTGGTTTGTGCATCGCGCTGTTTGGCGTAGTCGCGCGGGTTGGCGAGGCTGCCGTTCGCGTCGAGGGTTTGCGCGGTGGCGGTGATGTCGTTGGAGAGAGCGTCGACTTTGCTGGCGATCGTGTCGGCGTTGTTCGGCTGGTAGGCGAGGGTTTCGAGGTCGGTGAATTCCTGGAGGAGGGCTTTCTGCTTGTCTTCGCCGATGGTGCTGTTGACGACTGTGGAGAAGTTGGAGGCGTCGTAATTCATCCAACGTGCGTTCTGGAAGTCGGTGGCGGCCTGATAAGTGTTGCCGGAACGGTAGTCGCTTTCGCCTTGGGCGAGTTGCTTGTTGATGTCTTCGGCGACGGCGTTCCAAGTAGCGTAATCAGCATAACTGCTGCTGGCAGCGAATGCAGCTGAGGTGGTGGAACCGAATGCGAATACGGTGGCGAGTGTGACGAGCATCGCCATGATGATGGCGGCGATTCGGCCGATCATGCGACCTGTGGTATTGCCGGCATCCATAGCTTGGACGTGCCGCTCGTTCACAACGCGAGATGGCATGAGACCTGTTCCTCTCTCTCGGCTCTGCTCCCGATGCGCCTGCATTGCCGTACGCACGTTGCGCATCGGAGCACAATGTAAAACGAAAATTTTTAGAACAACAGTCTTGATTTTTGGAATGGTTTGTTGTAGACCATCACGAAACGGCGGAATTCCGCCATTCCTGTTTTTACCATCTTCGGCGTGTCATCTCACATCGTGGCACGTTCGCAGCATGCTCGCGGGATTCGACGCGCCACGACACAGAAGCAGCCAGATTCCAACGTCGAACACCACGCCACTGGGTGCGAGCGTTGTCAACGCGTTGGCATCAGGAGTATGGATTCTTCCGTTTCGCTCGCACAGCGCATGCCCTGCACCACCGCGTTTCCCAAGGCGCTCGGCACCGGCTTGCTGACCGCCGCGCAAACCACCGTCCGGCCAGCGATGCCTGTCTTCTGGTCGATTGCACCCATCGCGCTGCCCATACGCATTCGCGCACGTTCACCGACACAATACCGTTCACCCAACACAAGCGCCAAACACGCGGATTACCCCCGGTAGAGTCCGGTTAGGTTCTGCGTGTCTGGCATAAGGATGGTTCCAAAACCTTCACGGTTTTGGAACCAAGACCCGTTCAGTCAGCAGCTTCGTCTGCCCACGGAATGAGAACTCACGGAATGAGATTTCCGGCGGCCGCGTACAGGTCCCACCAGTCCTGCTTGTCGAGGTCGATGTCCGCGCCGTCGAGCATTTCGCCCAGCCGGGTGGGGTTCATCGAGCCGAGCACGATCTGGATCTTCGCCGGATGCCTGAGCACCCATGCGGTGGCGATGGCGTTGGCGCTCACGCCGTACTTGGCGCCCTTTTCGTCCAGTGCCTTGTTCAGCTCCGGGAAGTGCTCGTTGCCTACGAACGGGCCGTATTCCGTGCCGGACTGGAACGGGCTCCACGCCTGGATGGTCATGTGGCGCAGTCGCGAGTAGGACAGCAGGCCGTCCGAATGGTTGGCCACGACCATGCCTTCGGCGCCGGAATTGGTCATCAGCTCGTCGCTGACCATCTGCGCGTGCATCAGGCCGAACTGCAGCTGGTTGGCCTCAAGCCTCATGGCGGGGTCGCTGCCGAGCCAGGACTGCAGCAGCTCCATCTGCCACGGGTTCACGTTGCTCACGCCGAAATGGCGCACTTTGCCGGCTTCACGCAGGGTGGTGAACGCTTCAACGATTTCCTCGGCCTCCATCAGCGTGTCCGGCCTGTGCAGCAACGCGAAGTCCACATAGTCGGTGCCGAGCGCTTCCAACTCCTCGTCCAGCCGCGTGATGAGATGCTTCGCGGAGAAGTCATAACGGGTTGCGTGCACGTTGTTCGGATCGCTGAAATCGATGTTGATGCCGAACTTCGTCTGCAGGAAGATGTCCTCTCGCTTAAGGCCTGCGTCCTGCCATGCGCGGCCAAGCACCTGCGAGCTGGCATGGTCGCGATTGACGTTGAATCCGTAGATGTCCGCAGTGTCGAAGAAGTTGACGCCGTGGTCGGCGGCCGTACGCACGACTTTTGCCGCCGCGTCCGGTTCCAGCGCGTCCATGCGCATTACGCCGAGCGCCACTTGCGATGCGGATACCGCGGATTTGCCGATTTCGATTTCTTTCATGATCGCTCCATTTTCCTACGCGATTTTCCAGTGCGTCAAACGGTTGACATACGTATTACCAGAATACCTTTCGAAACAATTCGAACACGCCTGGCCTCGCGCAAATGCACCGCAAAGAACAAACACGCCAAGCATGCGGATCGTCCCGTAAGATTCGGGCGGATGCCGCTTGTTTGGCGTGTTGGATGAGATTTTCCGGCGATTGCGGGCGCCTTCGGCAAATCAACGTCAGCCGATCAGCCCTCCACTCAGTCGATCAGCGTGAACTGGCTGTTGTAGATGTCGGCGTAGAAGCCGTTCCCGGCGAGCAGCTCCTCATGGGTGCCGGGCGCTGGTCTGATGGCACCGCGCGTGGGTGTGGTCGCCTGCCACGAAGCCAATATGATCACTCGCTTGGTTCTCGGCGAAGAAGACGCCTGACAGCGAAACGCAAACGCAAGTTGCAATCGCAAATCGCAACGAATGACACGACACTAATCGCATAGTAAGGATTAACCATTAATTCAACCCTATCTCGCCTATATATGGCAGGCCCCGAGGTTGACCAATGCTTTCTCGCTTGCGCATGGCATAACGATAGTCTGGGTCAGGTGGTGGCGGCGATTTGGCCGCGCAGTTCGGCGTTCGCGCGCTCCAGTTCGGCGTTCGCGCGCTCCAGTTCGTCGATGCGGCGGGCCTGCTGCTTGATGATGATGCCGGCGGTATCACCGTCGAGCGCGCCAATCGAAACATGCGCGCCGACAGCGCCTTCGGACATAACGGGAACGCTCGAATCCGGAACACCGGACGCCTTATTGCCAAGATTCCGCCTCATCACCAAAGTACGCTTGTACCGTTCAACGAGCCGCGCAATGATCTCGCTGTCATCCAGATAATCGTTGCCGCTTACTGATTTGATGGCGGCGGCCTTCCAACGGGTCACACTGCGTTCGATGCGCTTGTACCCGACCAGATCCGGCGGCAATCCCGCCTCACGGAAGATTTTGGTTGGAGATTCCCCCGCAAGATACCGGATGGTGCACACCTGCTTGAAAGTGTCGGAGTATGTGATACGGTCACGCGTCACATTCGCCACCGCCGGCACCCCTCGCAACAGCTGAATCTCCTCGTCGGTGAACGCCCCGCCGCCACGCATGGCAATGCCTCCCGTCGTGTGTCTTCATTGCCCACTTCTTATGGATATACTTTGCGATTCTATGGCCAGCTTGCCGTACGATACCCTCGTTTTTCCCCTCTCTTCGGAGACCGCCTGCGACTGCCTCGCATCCACGGTTCAGCTTGTTGCAACACGTCGCATCAACCCGCACTACCCCCCCTCGAAAAACATCCTCATCTGATGCGGATGACACCCCACAGAAGTTCCCGCGGGGCTGGGTCGAATCGTAGGACAGTCGGGTCGCGGGCGCACGCAAAAGGGCCAACCCGGTTGGATTGGCCCCCTGCATAGCTTTTGGCGTTACCGCCTTGTGGGTTTAGTGCATGCGCTGACGGCTCTTAACCACAACGGTCACACCGGCACCGGCCAGGAGCAGCGCCACAACGATGAACAGCGTGGTGCCCGCAGCGCCAGTGAGCGGCAGCTGGGTGATGGACTTCACGTTCTTGACCTTGATGATCGTTGTTTTATCAACGCTAGCAGTGCTGGCAAGGCCAAGCTGGTTGTTGTCCTGGGTCAGATTGTAGGTGACTGCGCCATCCTCAGCGATCGTCACTTCGATGGTGAATTCAGGCACGATGTTCTTGGCGTAACCGGCAACGAAACCGGTCTCCTTGAAGGTGTACGTGCCCGCGGCAAGACCCTTGAGCACGACCTTGCCATCGATGCCGGAAACGACGTCGGCAGAACCGTTGGCATACTTGTATACACCGTCCACATCCGTCTCAGTGTTCGTAAACTTCAGCGGAGTGCCTTCAGCCTTGTCTCCCGCGTACACATTGAAGGTTGCGCCCGCGAGCTTGTTTTCGTCGTTGCCAACGCCGTACTTCAGGAATTCGAGATTGCCGGTATACAGGGTCTTGGTCACACCGGTACCGTCGAACGTACCGTCATGGGAGGCCTTGGCCGTGTTGGTGACCTTGTTGGCATTGTCGAGAATCTGATCGTTGACGGTCGCGTTGTAGGTGACGACCAGCTGCTTGCCCGCGTAATTCTTGGCATTGGCGAAGGTGATGGTCGTGGTGGTCTCACCGGTTTGGCCGACGATCGGACCGGTAACTGTATAGTCGTTCACGACCTTGCCGTCAGCCTGCACCGTGATGGACGCGCCGTTGATGGTCAGACCCTTGGATGCGACATCCTGAATGGAATACGGGTAAGAATCGTAGCCGTCTGCGGTTTCCGGCACGGTCGCCTTGACGGTGTAGGTCAGCTGCTGGCCGATCTTCACGGTCTTGCCGTCGAACGAGACCTTCGGATCAGCGGAAGCGACGGTCTTCTCATCAATGGTCGGGGTGTTCTCGTTCTTGGCGACGAACATGCCAACGGCATGGATGGTGCCTTGGCCAGTGCCCTTGTCACCAACCACCGTGAAGTCGCTGGCGATGCCGCTCAGCGTGGTTGCGACAATCGCGTTAACGCCGGTCCTCTGCCAGCCGTCCTTCATGTACGTATCGGTGACGAGGTACCAGCCTTCGCCCAAACCGTTGAGCGCAACGTCTCCGCCGTTGCCATTGACCGTGCTGTTAGCCGCGCCCTGTGCCCTCATGGCTGCCGCGAACGCGCGGAACCAAGCCTCGTCGGCGGTGCCGGTCTTCGTGGCCACGTATGCGGCCGGGTTGCCCGCATATTCAGCCGGCATGGTCTGCACAGGCTGCTGAACATTATTGGCCACGTTCACGGCCTGCTGCACGGCCGTCTTCCAAGCCGCGTCGGTGTCAACCTGCACCGACTTGTTTCCGTTATTCGTATCCACCGTCAGCGTGGCGAACTTGTAGGCCGCATACGTGTGGCCCTCCTGCGAGTTCTTCACCGTGATGGCCGCAGTACCAGCGGTCGTCGCGGCGTCATCGGCCTGTGCGCTGACTGCGCCCAGGGCCATGCCACCGAGCAGCGTCGCAGCGGCGGCGATGCCGGCGAAAAGTTTCCTCATCTTCATGAGAATCCTCTCTTCCTTATTGTTTGATTACTTGTTTCTGCGATCGCGGGAGGCGGGGACCTAACTTGCTCCCGCGATCCGCAAATCTTGGATTATCGGTCGGAACGTCCTCGAGTTGGCAGACGTTCCGACCCCGCACAAACGATTCAGACGAGTCGCTTCTTGCCGTTCCACACACCGGCCGCGCCGATGAGCAGCACCGCAAGCCCGCCGACCACACCGCCGACGAACAGCCACTGACGATCCGTCATCCCGCCCGTCAACGGCAGCGCCGACACTGCGATGTAGTGGTTGGTGAAGGCGACCGGCGTACTGACGCTCTGCGATTCGGAAACCTTCTGGCCGTTGTCGTCCTGCACCTTGGTCACGGACGTTACGGAAGCCGTCCACGCACCGCCATTGTTCTTGGCGACGGTCACCACGACTTTGTATTTCGCCTGTGAATAGTGCAATGCGCTAATCGAGCCGCCGTCTTCCGTCACGTAGTACGTGTAGGTGGCGCCACCAGCGTTGTAGGTAATGTCGCTAAACGCCGCGGAATAGTCGGTCGAATCACGATTCACCGTGACCGTGCATGGCTGCTGATCCTTGCAGCTGGCCGGCAACGGGGCGTTGTCTTCCGCCTCCAACGTGAAGTCGAACTGATCGGAATCCTTCCACTCACGACCGGTCAGATTCTTCTTCACCGAGATTGCGTTGCTTAGTGATACCGTCTTCCGCGTGTTGATGATGGTCGCAGTCAATGTGCCCTTATCGGCGGAAGACCACACCATCTGCTTGGTCAACTCGGCATTGTTACTCGCTGTATTGTTGACTTTGTAGGTGACGTCATATCGGTCATCGCCGGAGTTTTCCTTCACGGAATACGTGTAGCCGGGCACCAGATTATCGACCGTTGTGGTCCACTTGTTGTCGGCGTTCAGCGTGATTGGATCACCAACATTCTCCGCGGTGCTATCGGCAGCACCAATCGCCTTGCGCTGCAATTGCACCGTCACGGAATCGTTGGCATGCTTGTCGGCGCCGTCCGACCATTGCTTGGTGATATTAATCTTGCCGAGCTTCACCTGCACCACCGGATGCGGATATTCGGCTTCGGTCCTTTCGCAGGATGTCGCGCCGTTGACCTCGGTGAGCACGCAATAGTTCAGCTTCGCATCCGCGTTGGAATAGTAGCCTTGCTGCCCAGCGGATGCTGCTCCGGTCTGTACGTCTCCCGTATTCGGATAGTTGTTGCCGCTCGCATAGTTGGTATATGCGGCATCGCTTGGCTTGACTTTGAAGGAAACGTCGATGACATCAGTCTTTTCTGCGACAATGCCATCAGTACCGTTGAACGTCACCGTCACGGTGCGATTGCCGGAACTGTCGACACTGTATGTGGCCGCATATCCGCTCGTCAGCTTGATACTGCCGTTCTTCACCGTCACATATTGCGTGATGTCGGTGCCGTCGACGACACCTGCGAACTCGACCGGATCCACCCACTGGGACAAGGTGTCGGTGATGGAGAAGACCCTGATCTTCGCGGACGAGGTGATGCTGGAATAGATCTGGTCGAATGCTTTCGTCAGATTTGCGGCATTCGTGCCGTCAAATTCCTTGCCGTTCACTGCATTGGCTTGTTCGGCGAGATCGGCCATTTTATTAGCATCAGTGGAAGTCTTCACCACATACAGGGCGGCATCTCCACGCCTGTTAGCCTCAGCCAGGGCGGCAGCATAGTTGAAGCCGTAGTCATCGCTACTTCCTGCACCGTACGCGCCATCGGAACCACCATCAGGATTTTCACCCCACGTGTACCGTTGTGCTCGGCAGGACTCCGGGGTCGTATATTCCGGATGAGCAGTCCACCCCCACAACGAATACGAATAACATCCGCTGTACGAAGTCGTACGGTATGTCGGATTGCCATCCGAGAGGAAGATGATGTGCTTCTTCACACCAGAGCGGCCTTGCAGATCGTTTGCCTGCTTGAGCGCGGCCTCCCAGTTGGTGCCGCCATCGGGGTTACCCCTCACGGCGTTGTTGATTTCCGAGACGTTTGTGGTGAACTTCTGCTTGAGAGAAGCTTCAGTGCTGAATGTCACCACCGCCATTTGGACCTGCTGCTCAGGCGGCAACTTCGAATTCGTGCCAGTCAGCAGTTTCTTGGCGAGATCCTTGGCCGCTTTCTGCGCATTGGCGTCGCGGTTGTTTTCATTCATGCTGCCGGACTTGTCCATAACCAGCACAATGTCGGCCGGAGTGGCAGTGGTGACCGTGGATGAGGTGCTATCGCCGGATGCGGTCAGATTCAACGTGTACTGATCACCGTCGCCGTCATCGGTTTTCACGATGCTTTTGTTGTTCGACGGCTTCACATTGGAATTCACGATGGTTACATGACTCGTCTTGCCTACGGTGAACGAACCGGTTTCGGCATATGCATTATTGCCGCTACCCTGCTGCGTCATCGGGGAACCGTTCGCGGACACGGTGTAGCCGCTAGAGTTCAACTCCCGCACCTTATACGTGGTGTCGTCGGTGAAAGTGTCGGATTGCACGCGGGCGAATTGACCCTTGGCCAGCGTTATCACACCGTTGTCTCCGGTCGACTTATCGGATTGAACGACCTGATTGGTGTACGCATTGTACACGCTGTATTTGCCCCGGTACAGGGTTGAGGAATTGCCGACAAGCAGCTGGAATTGGAACTGTTTGTCCGCGTCGATAGTGCCTAGGGTTTCCTTCTCGATATCGATGGCCTTGGATGGCTTCACCGGCAGATTGAAGCTGATCTTGCAGTTGGAGCCGCCGTCGCCGCGTTCCAGATAGAAGAAGCTCAGATGATGTGTCTCATACGGCTTGGAATTCCACTTCTCTCCCGCATTGGCAAATGCCTCGGTGATTGTTGTGGCAGGAGGGTTTCCATAACGCTGCGTCTTGTCATAGGTGATCTTGCCGGTGGCGAAATTGATCTTGCCACCCAGCGCCTGATGGATACCACCCAAATCAAGCACCAGCACACCATCGATGAACACCCAGACATCATCGTCGCCGGTAAAGTCGAACACCATGTCCTGATTGTTGACCTTGCCGTCTTTCGGCATGTAGAAATCGGCGCCAAGATTCATGCCGAAAGAATATTTATTATCCTTAGTATCGTTTCCAAATGGAGTGAAGCAAGGAGTATCAGTCTGGTTCGCACAATAATTCTGCGGACTCAGATTGAACTTTTTCGATGTCTTGTCATATGCAGCATACTGGGAATCGGCGTCGAAACCGTAATACCCATCCTTGTCCAATGTCAGCAGTCCGCCAGTCGGCGTGTAGTTGGTGACGGCGCTATCAGACTTCCCGCCAAAGAGATAGTCCAATGATTCTGATCCCTTATCAGCCGCCATGGCCGGATAGCCATTTGTCAGGGTTGTCTTCACAATACCGGTGTATGCGCCATTGCCATTACCGACATATCTGTTATACGTTCCTGGACCGCCAACGCTCATGAATTGCAACGCATGATTATTATTGATGGCCTTACGAACGTAATCATGCAATCCCAGGCTGATACCGGCCTGCTGCTCCGAGGTCTGTCCGGCACCATCCGCCATCGCGGCGGAAGTGGTGGCGTAGCCCATGCCGCCGAGCATGGCGATCGCAACGATGACGGCGACTATTCGTTCAGCAAAGCTCCTCTCGGGCTTTGCCTGTTGTATTCGCGCATGCCTCATCTGCTACCTCCCCTTACACACCGTGCGCATGTGCACGATTCACATCTTCATCACCAGTCACGCATCCAGCCGACGCGGATACACTTCCGGCGCTCTAGTCATGAACAGTAAAAGGAAAAGGAAATGGATACATACACCCTAAGCGCGGGAGATTCGGGGGTATGAAATAGCCTCGAAACCAAGTGATAGCAACGTTTCCAGCTATCTGCGCTACCCGAAATTCACATAAGCCCAACGTCCGACGGGGCAATATTATTCACATGTCCGCAACCGTACGGATGTCGCCGCAGCATGCCAACGCAACAGCTAGCCACGTTTCGGCCACCAAGCCGCATGTCTGCGAATATGCCACGGCCGGCTACGCAGCCAGGCAAGCAGCATCCCCGACACGAGCACGCCAGCCGACACCGCAATCGCAATCAATCGCGCGTCCTTCGCCGCATTCCGTTCCTCGGGAACCACTCCAGGAATCGCGGAACGCACCGCCGAAACCAACAACCGGTGGGTATTCACCCCATACGGCGTGCAGGTCATCAGCGTCACCCGGTCCTCGCCGGGCACAATCTTCAGCTTCGAGGTGTCATTCGGTTCGATCACCGAAATGCGATCCACCTTGTAGCCGAGCGTACGGCCCATCACTTCGATGTAGAAGTAGTCGCCGACGCGCATCTCATCCAAGCGCGTGAACATCATCGCCTCGACCAGCCCACGGTGGCCGGTGATCACCGCATGCGTGCTCCGCCCGCCCACCGGCAGGCTGCTGCCATACAGATGTCCGGCTCCGGATGCGAGCGCCGACTGCGACGTGCCATGGTAGATCGGCAGGCGTACGGAGATCTTCGGAATGCGGATGGTTCCCATCACGCCGCTGCCGGAATCGAGCAGGCTTTGATATTCCTTATCTTTGGCGCTGGCGCTATTTGATTCCGCGGCACCGGATTCACTGGACTGCGAGCCGCCCTGCACTTGGGAGAACGGGTCTTGCGCCTCTCCGAGAACCGGCTGTCCTGAAGCCGCAAGCCGCCTGTTATACGCTTTGGCCGCGGCGAACGTCTCATCGGCTTGGGGATAAGGCCAGCCGGCAACCGTCTGCACGGACCGGTTCGACGTATTCCGTAGCTCCCGCGCCGACTGATACTGCAGAAACGTAGGAAACCCGCCGATGCCTATCGCAAGAATGATCAACAGCGCCGCAACCACCCGCATGGCAATGACTTTCCTGCGATCCCTGCGCCACTGCCGCACCTCACCGGCAATGTCGACCGCCTCTTCGAAGGACGGTTCCAGATAGCGCTCCGCCTGCTGTTGCCGCATGTCCGTCACTGGATGAACTTCCGCAGCACGCGTTCCAGCTCGTCGATACGCAACGCCTGTTTGGCGATGAGCAGATCGCATTTGTTGATGGTCAGTTGCGCCTGCGCAAGCTTTGCCGCCATATCCTGCGATTCGTCAGCCGAGGTCAGGCCATCCGTCTCTTCTTCGTGCGCAGCACCTTGCAGTTCGGCGATTGACAAATCGTCTTCAACATCCTGCAGATAGTGGTTCGCGGATCCTTTCCCTTTTCGACGCCCGTCACGTTCCTCCTGCTGCTTCCACCGTGCGATGCACCGCTCCACCCGTTTGTAGCCAATGAATTTCGGGTCGAGTCCCGCTTCACGAAAGATGGCGGATGGCGATTCGCCAGCATTGTATCGGCACATGACTTCGACTTTGAAACGGTCGGTATATCGGATATGGGATGGGCTCACGCTCTTGACCGCCGGAAGACTTGCCAAATACGCGCGCTCTTTAGCGGTGAACTTGTCGGTCATCGTGCACCCCCTTGAACTACTTAATCCACATGATATTGCCATTTCCCCTTCCCTTCCCCTCATGGATTCCCCCAAAAGGCGTCATCGCCCCTCCATGTATGGCGAGACCATCATTCCAAAAATCCAATCGTTCCAATATTGTAAACGTTTGTATTTTTTTGCATTGAGTACCCCCCTCCCCCCGGAAAATTCTTCTTTTCGTTACGTCCCTTCTCGCGTGTCATGATTTCACGCAGCATTCGTTCCGTCACATATGTTCACTACGCTCGGTGGTATGACGCAAGAGCTTGTTTCCTTGACCATCATCATGGCGGTGGCGGCCGTCAGCCCCATTGTGGCGCAGCTGATTCCCGGCAAGTTCATTCCGCAGACCGTGCTGCTGCTCGCCGCCGGAACCGCGCTCGGCCCGTACGGACTAGGCGTGATCGAAGTAAACGACGCCGTGAAACTCTTGAACGAGCTCGGCATGGCGTTCCTGTTCCTGCTCGCCGGCTACGAAATCGACCCCAAACGACTCGCCGGACATCAAGGCAAAGTCGGACTGCTTACATGGGGAATCACGCTAGGCCTCGCCTGGCTGGTTGTGACATTCCTTCCGTTCTTCACCAAGCAAGGCATCAACGGCGTGGCCACGGTAATCGCACTCACCACCACCGCGCTCGGCACGCTCATGCCGATTCTCAAGGAACGCAACCTCGAAGGCACCCCCATCGGCGACGCCATCATCTCGTACGGAACGTGGGGCGAACTCGGCCCAATCCTTGCCATGGCCATCCTGCTATCCACCCGAACCGGCTGGCAGACCATGCTCGTGCTCGGCGCGTTCCTTACCATCTGTCTACTGTGCGCAATGCTACCCACGAAAGCACTGAAAACCGGCCATCGCCTGTACCGTTTCCTTACGGAAAACGCGAACACGTCATCGCAAACGCTCATGCGACTGACCACATTCCTGCTCATCTTCCTTGTCACCATTTCTGCACTGTTCGAACTTGACGCGGTGCTCGGCGCGTTCGCCGCAGGCTTCATCCTGCGTTACATCATCCCCGACGGCAGCAAGTCGCTGGAAATGAAACTGGAAGGCGTCGGCTACGGATTCCTCATCCCCGTGTTCTTCGTGGTATCAGGCGCCGCAATCAACGCGAATGCCGTAGCCGGCCGACCCACCCTGCTCGTAGCATTCATCGTCATGCTCATGCTGATTCGTGCGGTGCCGGTATACATCGCCATGTCGATCGACAAACGCAACAATCCGATGTCGTCGCATCACCGCGTCACGGTAGCCCTGTATTGCACGACGGCGCTGCCGATCATCGTCGCCGTCACATCGCTGGCGGTGAAGGTCGGCACCATGCAAAGCGACACCGCGTCGACGCTGGTCGCGGCCGGCGCGATTACGGTGTTCCTGATGCCGCTGCTCGGTTCCGTCACCTACCAAGTAGCCGACGTGCATCCGGTAACCGCGGCATGCGAGATCGCGCACACGCCTTCCGACTGGCGAACGATCGTACGCGAACATGCGCAGGTGCGCATGCTGCTGCATCATCAGGACCGGCTCAAGCGGATGGCGGAAACACCGGGAATGCTGAAGAAGCGGGATGCCCTTGGCAAGTCTCGGTCCGAGCTCATCGAACGCGCGCAGCACGAAATCGACCGGCAGCTGGAGGAGCTCGGACTGGATCCGCAACGCACCACGCAACTGCCGCACGACTACCGGTATCCGAAGAACTGAGGACACTAAGTCTATGGACGCCCGGCGTCCAAATCGCCAGAAACGGACATTCGCCATCCCCAAGCCACCGGGTTCCAGACCACGCCAGATTATTCCACGGACTTGAGCGAGCTGATCGGATCGATGCGGTCACCAGCTGCACGCTTTCGCTACAGTCGACATTCGTCAGGTCGCCCGCTCAGTCGTTCCGCGGCCAACGTAAGACGTTTCCAGCCACTTCCGGCTACAATCGGGAGCGGCGGCCCGCAACAAGGCCAATCGCAGGTGCCGCGAGTGAGGCAAACACAAGCCAGCGCAACCAGTCGCGGAAACGCCACACAAACCACCGAACAAACGCACCGAGCAACATACCAGTCAACAACAGAGAAGAGGAAGACTCATGAGCGACGTCACCGCCGCAAAGAAGCCGCGCGAAACCGACGACGTGCCGGTTCCACCGACGCTCCGTAAATCCTTGAAGAACCGCCACATCCAGTTGATCGCATTGGGCGGAGCCATCGGAACCGGCCTGTTCTACGGTTCCAGCGAATCGATCGCACTGGCCGGACCGTCCATTCTGCTGGCCTACCTGATCGGCGGCCTGATCATTTTCCTAATCGTGCGCGCATTGAGCGAAATGGCCGTAGAAGACCCGAAGGCGGGCGCATTCAGCTACTACGCCACACGCTACTGGTCGAAACGCGCCGGCTTCATCTCCGGATGGAACTACTGGTTCAACTACGTGCTGGTGGCCATGGTGGAACTCGCCGTGGTCGGCTCCTTTGTGAACTACTGGTTCCCGAACATCCCCAAATGGGTTTCGGCGGCCGTGTTCCTGGTGGTGATCGCCGCATTGAACCTGATGGGCGTCAGCAAGTTCGGTGAATTCGAATTCTGGTTCGCCATCATCAAGATCGTGGCGGTGATCGCCATGATTCTGGGCGGCCTGTACGTGATCGTCGCCAACGTGCCCACCGCTTCGGGCATTCGCGCAAGCTTCGCGAACTGGTTCACCGTGGACGGCGGATTCCTGCCGCACGGCCTGATGACCCGCAATGCGGACGGCACGTGGACGGGCCTCATGATGGCGTTGGTCGTGGTGATGTTCAGCTTCGGCGGCACCGAACTCATCGGCATCACCGCAGGCGAGACGGAGAATCCGCGTGTCACGATCCCCAAGGCCACCAATGGCATCATCTGGCGTATTCTCGTGTTCTACATCTTCGCGCTCGGCGTGATCATGGCCGTGGTGCCGTGGAGCAAGATCGACGGCAATTCCAGCCCGTTCGTGCAGATCTTCGATTCCGTGGGCGTGCATGCGGCCGCCGGCATCCTCAACTTCGTGTGCCTGACCGCCGTGATGAGCGTCTACAATTCCGGCCTGTACGCCAACTCCCGCATGCTGTATTCGCTGGCCAAGCAGGGCAATGCCCCGGCATACCTGGGCAAGCTGACCAAGCGCGGCGTGCCGGCCGCCGGCGTGATCGCCTCCGCCATCATCATCGCCATCGCCGTGGTGGTGGTATTCGTCTGGCCCGACTTCGCCTTCAACTATCTGATGTCGATCGCCACCATCGCCGCCGCAATCAACTGGATGATGATCATGATCACCGAAATCCACTTCCGCCGCGTGGTGGCCGCGGGCGACGGCCCCGCCGAGCTCAAGGGGCTCAAGGGCAAGGAGGCGCTCGACAAGATCGCGTTCAAGCTGCCGTTCGCACGCGTGATGCCGTATATCGTGATCGCGTTCATGGCACTGGTCGTGGCGCTGATGTGCTTCTCCGCCAGCTACCGTATCGCCGTGGTCGCCGGCGTGATCTGGCTGATCGTGCTGTTCGCGGCCTACGAGCTGCAGAAGCGGTTCTCGCATCAGGCGGCGTGACATGCGGCGCATGGCGCGCAGATGTCGCATGGGCTGGCTGCAACCAGTCGCGCAGCGGAACATCATGGACTGCGTGGCATGGTACAGGTCGGACTTGCCCGGCCACACGGTGCCGATCGGCTGATTGGCGCGATCGAGCTGGTGGAACCATGATCCGTTGACGTGATCCACCGCCGCTCAGCAGCATCTACCGTCCGTCAATCACGCGCCTGTACGCATGACAACCCGGCCGCCGACTGCATGACAGGGCTACGGGTACACTGGTGAAGGCTATTTCTTGCTCATGGAACACAAAGGACGGCAGCACAATAATGTCAACGATTCTTGAGGGCACTCCGGATAAACGTATGGCGCTGGTCACGGGCCGCGCATACCCCGAACTGGCCAAGGAAGTCGCAGACTGCCTGGGCACCCAGGTGTTGGAAACCACGGCATACGACTTCGCAAACGGCGAGATGTACGTACGTTATACCGAACCGGTTCGCGGTGCCGACGTGTTCGTGCTGCAATGCCATTACGGCGATATCAACAAGTGGATCATGGAACAGCTCATTATGGTGGATGCGCTCAAGCGCGCCTCGGCACGCACCATCACCGTGGTTGCGCCGTTCATGGGCTATTCGCGCCAAGACAAGAAGCATCAGGGCCGCGAGCCCATCACCGCCCGCCTGGTGTACGACCTGTTCCGCACCGCCGGCGCCAACCGCATCATGACCGTCGACCTGCATGCCGCCCAAGAGCAGGGCTTCTTCGACGCTCCGGTCGACCATCTGACCGCCACCCCAGTGCTCATCGACTATGTGCGCAATCATCTGCCGCTGCCGAACACCACCATCGTCTCCCCCGACGCGGGTCGCATCAAGGTTTCCGAACAGTGGGCCGCCAAGCTTGGTGGACTGCCGCTCGCATTCATCCACAAGACCCGCGACACCACGCGCCCGAACCATGCCGTGGCGCATGGCATCATCGGCGAGGTTGAAGGCCGCGACTGCGTGGTGGTGGACGATATGATCGACACCGCTGGCACGATCTGCGAAGCCGTGCGCACGCTGAAGGACGCCGGCGCCAAGAGCGTGACGCTGGTGGCCACGCACGGTCTGCTGTCAGGCCCTGCCATTGAACGCCTGCGTGATTGCGGCGCACGTGAGATCGTGCTGATGGACACCGTTCCGGTTCCCGAAGAGAAGCGACTGCCGAATATGACCGTGCTGTCCGTGGCGCCGCTGCTGGCCGCTGGCATCCGTTCCGTGTTCGAAGAGGGTTCCGTGGCCACGCTGCTGGAGGGCCTGCCGGACGATATGCGCCCACGCAATATCTACGCCTGATTTTTCGGTTTCATCTTTTACGATCTATGCAAAACGCCCGCAACCGGTTGATTCGGTTGCGGGCGTTTTGCGTTTCTTATCCCTGTGCGCGGAGCGATGTTCCGGCATCATCAGCAATGGGCCACGCTTGCGTGTTCCCCAACGTAGCCACCCCTAGGCATCGCCCATATTGGGCTACGCTTATGCACTCCAGCGTAGCCGTTTACGAAGCCCGCCCGACTCCAGCCGCATATATGGTTTCGCGGCACAGCTGGCAGGACGGGGCTTCCGCGTGATGCATTCGACACGCTCAAGGCACCGCTACGCGGTCTTCGCAGCACAGCCGCTCACCTCGCCTACAAAGAGCCCACTGGGCTCTTCGCTTCACGGCTCAGCAGCCAAGCCTACGGTCTCACGCATCACGGAAACCCCGCCTCTCATAGGCGATCCTTCGGGCCAGCGGGAGCCGCCACTGCGCCAGCATAAACTACTGCGCCAGCGTGAACTGGCTGTTGTAGATGTCGGCGTAGAAGCCGGACTTGGCGAGCAGCTCCTCATGGGTGCCGCGCTCCACGATATCGCCGCCGTTCATCACCAGAATCATGTCGGCGTCGCGGATGGTGGACAGGCGGTGCGCGATCACGAAGCTCGTGCGGCCCACGGTCAGCGCGTCCATGGCCTTCTGGATCAGCTCCTCGGTACGCGTGTCGACCGACGAGGTCGCCTCGTCGAGGATCAGGATCGGCGCGTCCTCCACCATGGCGCGGGCGATGGTGAGCAGCTGCTTCTGGCCTTGCGATAGCGAGGTCCTGTCGTCCAGCACGGTGTCGTAGCCGTTCGGCAGCGACATGATGTAATGGTGCAGACCCACGGCCTTGCAGGCGTTGATGATCTGTTCGTCGGTCACGCCGGGTTTCGAGTACGCGATGTTTTCACGTACTGTTCCACGGAACACCCATGTGTCCTGCAGCACCATGGAGAACTGGTCGTGCACGTTCCAGCGCGGCACGGACTTGGTGTCCACGCCATCGATCGAGATCGAGCCGCCGGAGATCTCGTAGAAACGCATGAGCAGGTTCACCATGGTGGTCTTGCCGGCACCGGTCGGGCCGACGACGGCGATCTTCTGGCCGGATTTCACGGAGGCGGAGAAGTCGTTGATGACGGTCCTGCCCGGATCGTAGCCGAAACGCACGTGGCTGAATTCCACGTCGCCGCGCACCTGCTGCGGCTTGCCGTCCACACCGACGCCGAGCAGCGCCTGCTTGTCGGATTCGTCGGCCAGTTCCGGCTCGTCGAGGAAGCCGAACACGCGCTCGGCGGCGGCCGCGCAGCGCTGCAGGTTCTGGAAGGCCTGCGCGAACTGCGACAGCGGCTGGGTGAACAGGCGGATGTACATCATGAACGCCACGATCACGCCGAATTCGATCTTGCCGTCCATGGCGAGCGCCGCGCCCACCACGCACACGACCACGTAGCCGAAGTTGCCGATGAAGTTCATGAGCGGCATCATCAGGCCGGAGAGGAACTGGCTCTTCCAGCCGGAGACGTACAGGTCGTTGTTGTATTTTTCGAAGCGTGCGATGGAGTCCTCTTCGCCGCAGTAGGCCTTGACCACGGTGTGGCCGGAGTACATCTCCTCCACGTGGCCGTTCACGTCGCCCAGGGCGATCTGCTGCTGGGCGAAGTATTTCTGCGAGACCTTCATGATCAGGCCCATGATGATCAGGCCGAACAACGCGGAGCCGATGGCGCACAGCGTCATGATCACGTTGTTGTAGAACATCATGATCAGCGCGCCGAAGAACAGCGTGATGGAGGTGATGAGCGAGCCGAGCGACTGGCCGAGCGTCTGGCCGATGGCGTCCACATCGTTGGTGATGCGGCTGAGCACATCGCCGTAGCTGACCTTGTCGAAATACCTGAGCGGCAGCTTGTTGATCTTCACGCTGATGGCTTCGCGCAGCTCCTGTGCGGTGCGCTGCGTGACGTTCGCCATCATCCAGCTTTGCACGTAGCACAGCACCGCGTACCCCACATACAGCGCCACCAGCAGCCATGCGATGTGCGTGACCGCGTCCATGTCGATCGCACCGAGCACCGGCTTGCCATTGACTAGCGCAGGCAGGCCGTTGGCGATCTCGTTGGTCATGTCCTTGAGCTTGTCCGGACCGACGATCTGGCATACCGTGCCGATCGCGCCCAATACGAGCGCCACAATGATGGCGGGAATGTAGTGGCGGCAGAAATGCACCAGTTTCTTCATCACACCACCGAAATCCTGCGGTTTTTCAACGGCTCCGCGGCCGCGTCCCATAGGTCCTCCTGGCATATCAGCGACCCTCGCTTTCGTTCAATTCGCTTTCGACGGACGGCTTGCCGGTTTCAATCGGTTTGCCGGTTTCGCCCGGCAGCTTGCTTTCGCCCGACTTGCCGCCGTTCAATTCGTCTTCGCTCAGCTGAGACTGCGCAATCTGACGGTACACATCGCAGTTTTCCAGCAGTTCGCTATGCGTGCCTTGGCCGACCACCTTGCCGTCGTCGAGCACCACGATGCGGTCGGCGTCCATAATGGTGCCGATGCGCTGCGCGACAATCAGTTTGGTAGAATCTTTCGCTTCCTTGGCGAGCGCGTCGCGTACGGCACGGTCGGTTTTGAAATCAAGTGCGGAAAAGGAATCGTCGAAAATCAGGATTTCCGGATGACGATAGACGGCACGTGCAATCGACAGACGCTGTTTCTGCCCGCCCGACACGTTCGATCCACCCTGCGAAATCGCGGAATCGTACTGCTTTTCCTTGGTTGCGATGAATTCGGTCGCCTGTGCAACTTCACATGCGTTGCGCACGTCGGCACGCTGTTCCGAAGTGAGTGTGCGATGCTCGTTTTGCGTTGCGATCAGCTCTTTTTCGCGCTTTCTGCCGGCCGCGGTCGAGGTATCGGTCATGTCGACGATGCCGGCATCGGTGGTGTCGAGCGGATTGTCGCCATAGCTGACATTGGATGCGATCGTGCCTTTGAACAGGAAGGATTGTTGCGGCACATATCCGATTTTGTCTCGTAATGCCTTGAGCGTGTAGTCGCGCACGTTCACGCCGTCGACGAGCACCTCGCCTTGCGTCGCGTCATAGAAACGCGGCACGAGGTTGATGAGCGAGGATTTGCCGGAGCCGGTGGAGCCGATGAACGCGACCGTTTCGCCCTTCTTGGCAGTGAAGTTGATGCCTTCGAGCATGGCTTCACGCGAATCCGGGTAGGTGAAGGAAACATTGCGGAATTCGATTTCGCCCTGCTTGCCTGCTTCGCCAGCATCGCTGCGGGTGCCGTCGGTGATCAGCGGTTCGGTGTCGAGCACTTCGAGCACGCGCTGTGCGGACACGTCCGCTCGCGGCCACAGCACGAACACCATGCTCATCAGCAGGAAGCTCATGATCACCTGCACGGAGTAGCTGGAGAACACCACCATGTTGGAGAAGGTGGTGAGCTTGTCGGCCGCGTCGGCCGCGTCGATCAGGTAGGCGCCGATCCAGTACACGGCAAGCATAAGACCGTTCATGATGGTGTTCATCAACGGCATCATGAAGGCCATGGCACGGTTGGTGAACAGCTGGGTGTCGGTGAGTTCCTTGTTGGCCTTGGTGAATTTGGCTTCCTGGTAGTCTTCGGCGTTGTAGGCGCGTACCACGCGCAGACCGGTCAGGTTTTCGCGTGCCACCAGGTTGATGTTGTCGGTCAGGCGCTGCATGGCTTTGAACTTCGGCATGACGAAGAACATGATCACGCAGATGGCGGCCATCAATACCACAACGGCGATGCCGGTGGCGACCGTCCATTCGAAGCCTTTGCCGGCGATCTTGCAGATGGCCCATACGGCCATGATCGGCGATTTGACGATCATCATGAGGCCCATGGTGATGAACATCTGGATCTGCGTGATGTCGTTCGTGGAGCGGGTGATGAGCGACGCGGTGGAGAAACGGTTCATTTCCGCCGGTCCGAAGCTTTCCACCTTGTTGAATTCGAGCGAACGCAGGCGCTGGCTGAACGAGGCGCCCACGCGCGCGGCGATGAAGCCGGTGACGACAGCGCACGCCGCGGAGCCGAGCGAGACGAGCAGCATTTTGCCGCCGGCCACCCAGATGTCGTGCATTTCGCTGCCGGGGGTTTCGACGAGCTGCGTGATGTCGGCCATATAATCCGGCAGGGTCAGGTCAAGCCAGATCTGACCGACGATGCTGACCAGCGCGACGAGCATCTGACCGATCTCCGCTTTGGAGAGGTATCGTACGATGCGAAGCATGCTTGGTTCCTTCTCTTGTTTTGTGTTTTGCTTGTTTTCTTACGATTAGTTTTTGCGATTTTTCGCGGTTTTTGCGATTACTGGATTGCGATTACTTACACTGTGAATTATTTACAGCGTAAGATACTACGCGTCTTCCTGTGCGTTTCCTGAGAACGCGGCTTTGACCTCGTCCGCCGTGGGGCGCGGTTTGCCGGGCATGCACAGCGACATGTACGTGGTGAATTCCTCGGTGAGCTCAACGAATTCGCGCGCGCGGCGCTCCCCCATCTGCGAGAAGATCCAGCAGATCGCCTCGCGCATGCTTTCGCGCTGCCGTTCGGCGCGTTCCCTGCCCGCTTCGGTGAGGTTCACGTGCACCACACGGCGATCGTCGGGGTCGGATTCGCGTGTGATCTGGCCTTTTTTCTCCAACGCGGACAGCAGTGTGGACACGCGTCCGGTGGTGGTTTTCATTGAAGAGGCGAGCTGCGATGGCGTCAGCGGGCCTTTCCTATAGAGTTCCTGCACGGCGAAGGGTTCGCCCTTCGCGCCTTTCACCATCTCCTGCTGCATGCGCGAGCGTTTGTCCCATGTGTTGGTCGCCAATTCGTGGAACAGTTCCTCTTCAAAGCCCACGCGGCACCTCCTTCCGTCGCAATCGCCGTCATAATATCTTACAGTGTAAACATTTTACAGTGTAAGTTATTCCCAGGGCGATTTTGCAGCGAGCAAGCTACAGAAGGCACGAAAAAGGCCGCGGCCCGAATCGCGATTATTGTGCGGAATCGGGCGCGGCCAATCGTACGTATTGCGCGGAATTCAGCCGCGACGGGCATCGACGGAGGCGTTCAGCATCGCCAGCTCATCCTGCGTGAGCGTCAGTTCGGTGGCGGCGAAGGAATCGTTGATTTCCTGCGGATTGCGGGCGCTGGGGATGGTGAACAACCGCTTGTAACGGCTCAGTTCCCAGGCGAGCACCACGCGCTGGTAGGAGCAGCCGTGGTTGCCGGCGACCGTGCGGAACGGGTCGTACGCGCGCTGGTCGAACGCGTCGAGGAAGCCGCCGAGGGGGCTCCAGCACACGAACGCGAGTCCAAGTTCCGCGCAGTGCTCCATCGTATGCTCAGGGTCGGGGTGCGAGGGCGAGAACTGGTTCTGCACGGCAATCAGCTTGTCGCCGAGAATCTCGCGGGCGATGTCGATCTGCGCGTTGTCCACGCGGGAAATGCCCGCGTACCGGATCACGCCCTCGTCAAGCAGCTGCTTCAGCGCGCCGACCTGGTCCTCATAAGCCACTTCCGGGTCCGGGCCGTGCGAGTACAGCAGGTCCAGCGCCTCCACGCCGAGGTGCGCGGCCGACTCCTTTGCGTCGCAGATCATCGTTTCCGGACGCGAATCCGCCATCCACCCGTACTGGCTGCCCACAGCCTGCAAATGCTGGCGTTCCGGCTCGTTTTCGGCAACGTTCGGCGCCTCCATGGTGCGGCGATAGCCGGTTTTGGTTGCAATCAGCACTTCGTCGCGCGGACCGTCCCAGCTGGCGAGCGCGTCGCGCACCATTTTTTCGCCGTAGCCCAGGTCTTCGGCGGTGCCGGCGCCGGGTTGGCTTGGCAGGTAATACGACCAGGCGGTGTCCAGATATCGCACGCCCGCGTCCAAGCCGGCGTGAATCGTGCGGATCGCCGTATCGCGGTCCGGGCGGCCCTCAATCGCCAACGCCATCGTGCCCATGCCGAGCCTGGGAATCGCAAACCCCGCCAATTCGCCCATGTTTCGTGCGGTCGTCATAACCGTCTCCCTTCCGTCGCCACATCCGTCGCTACAAAATCCGCCACCCATTCTTGCACAAAACAGCGCGGAGCGGGTTGTCGGGCGGGTGCGGGAAGATGAGGGCACAACCGAACGGGAGCCGAAAGGCTGAGAGGGAGCGACGAGCTTCGACCGAGGACTTGATGCGGGTAATGCCGCCGTAAGGAGACGGGTTGTTCGCGCCGCGAGGCGCATCTCATTTCCGTTCGCGATAACCGAATATCGCGTGATTAGGGTCACGGAGGGGCGCACCACCTCATAGGGTACGGTTCCTTCGGCGACCCTTTTTTCGTACCAACCGTGAATGTCCGATTCACCGGAAGCAGACGCTCGGAAGCCCACAAAGCAGTTCTGAACGTCCGTTTCGGCGGGAACGGCACTCGTGGGGCCTGACATACAGAAGGGAACCGAAATGATCATCAACGGCAAGGAAGAGGACGTCGCCACGCCGATCACCGTGGCCGAACTAGTGGAGCAGCGCGGTCTGCGCGCCGACCGCGTGGCCGTGGAGCTCAACGGCGAGATCGTGCCGCGCGCCCAGCGTGCGCAGACGCAGCTCAAGGGCACCGACACGTTGGAAATCGTCACGTTCGTGCAGGGCGGCTGAGCACAGCAGCGAAACAAACCATACGAACGGAAACGAGAATACGAGAACAACCATGACTTTTGAACCATCCGCATCGCAGGCGCAGATCGACGCCCGCCAGCACGCTTTCGACAACCAGCCCGACCCGACCACGCTCGTCAGCCGCGAAGAAATCCGTGCGGCCCTGCTCGACCGTCATACCGCAGCCACGCAAGGCAAGCTCGACGCGGCGCACGTGGCCATTTGCGGCTGCGGCGGCCTCGGATCGACGATTGCGGTGGCGTTGACCCGCATTGGCGTCGGTCACCTGCATCTGATTGATTTTGATCGCGTGGATATGACGAATCTGAATCGTCAGCAGTATTTTTTGAAGGATCTTGGGCAGTACAAGACGGAAGCATTGCGCAGTAACTTGCGTCAGATCAATCCTTTTATCGATATCACCATTGATACCGTGAAAGTGACCGACGAGAACGTGCCGACGCTGTTCGGCAATGAGGATATTATTTGCGAAGCGTTCGACGTGCCGGAAAACAAGACGATGCTGGTGAATGCCGTGCTTGAGAATCTGCCGGACAAGAAGCTGGTGAGCGCTTCTGGAATGGCGGGATTCCGCAGTTCCAATTTGGTGAATACTCGTCGCGTTTCGAAGAATTTCTACTTCTGCGGCGACGGCGAAACCGCTCCGGTGCCGGGCGCTGGTCTGATGGCACCGCGCGTGGGCGTGGTCGCCTGCCATGAAGCCAATATGATCACTCGCTTGATTCTCGGCGAAGAAGACGCCTGACAGCGAAACGCAAACACAAACGCAATTGCAATTGCAATCGCAAATCGCAAATCGCAACGAATGACACAACACTAATCGCATAGTAAGGATTAACCATGAGCACCGAAAACACGATCACCACCGCGGAAAAAGACTTCGCGGCGGCACCGAACGCCACGCTCGACGAGCTGGTCGGCACCACCACGAACACCGCACTGCTGCCGGAACCGGATGCGCACGCGTATGACGAAATCGCCACCGGTGACGCCGATCCGTTGATCCTCGGCGGACACAAGTTCACGAGCCGCTTCATCCTCGGTTCCGGCCGCTACGATCTGAACCTCATCAAGGCGACCATTGAGAACGCGGGCACGCAGATCGTCACCATGGCGTTGCGCCGCTGCCGCACCACCGAAAACAATCTGCTCGATTACATTCCGAAAGGCATCACCATGCTGCCGAACACGTCCGGCGCACGCAATGCCGAGGAAGCGGTGCGTATTGCACGTCTCGCCCGCGAAGTGTGCCAGACGGACTTCGTGAAGGTGGAGATCGAACATGAGGCGAAGTATCTGCTGCCCGACAATGAGGAAACCATCAAAGCCACGAAACAGCTGGCAAAAGAAGGTTTCGTGGTCATGCCGTACATGTTCCCCGATCCGATTGCGGCGAAGCGTCTTGAAGACGCGGGTGCGGCTTGCGTAATGCCGCTCGGCGCGATGATCGGCTCGAATAAGGGTCTGCGTGCACGCGATTTCATTGAAGTGATCATCAAGAACTCCAATGTTCCGGTGATCATCGACGCTGGTATTGGCCGTCCGAGCCAGGCTGCGGAAGCCATGGAAATGGGCGCGGACGCGGTGATGGCATACACGGCCATCGCTTCCGCCGGCAATATTCCGCTGATGGCACGCGCGTTCAAGAAGGCGATCGAAGCGGGTCGTGAAGCGTATTTGTCTGGCTTGGGCAAGGTTACGGAAGATCATGCCGTGCCGTCCAGCCCGACGAACGAGGCCGACTATATCGGCTGAGTCGCGCATGCGGGGTGCGCAAGCCGAGTCACACGTAGCCGGCCGAGATAACTGTGCGTTTAGTGGCAACAACCCGAGGTAAAAATGACAACAACTGTGACTGAAGCGACAGAATCCGTCGCTCCAGTCACAGTTGTTGTCATTTCGTCACAGTTACCGTCATTTGGTCTTGCGCAACGCCTCTTTCAGGTCACGATTCTCAAAACGCTCGTGCAGCAGGCAGTACCCGCCGAACACCACCAGCCAGACCACGCCGGCGATCGCAGAACCGCGCGTATCGGCCGAGAGGAACAGCGTGACGTACACGAGCACGAAGAATACGATCGCAATCCAATCCGTCACCTTCCATGCCGGCATCAGGAAGCCGTCCGCAATGAAGTCGGCGCTCTTGCAGTAGCCGCGATGCGCGAACATCGTGAGCACGTAAATGAAGATCACCACGGCGCTGGCGGCGGACGAGAACAGCACGAACGCGCTGGAAATGCTCGGAATCATATTGATGATCGGCGACAGCAGAATCATGCAGCCGGACACCACGATCGCCTTGGCCGGCACCTTGCGGTCGGAGACTTCGGCAAGACCGCGCATGGCCGGCGCATCGGAATCCTGCGCCAACTGGTACAGGTGTCGGCCTGCCGAATACAGCAGCGAGTTGAGCGACGAGGCGGCGGCGGTGATCACCACGAAGAACACCAGCGCGGCGGCCCAGTCAAGACCCGCGTATTTGAACACCATGATGAACGGGGACGGGTAGGAGCCGTCGGAATTCGGCTTGAAGTTACGCCACGGCACGATCGCCATGATGGCGACCAGCGCACCCACATAGAAGATCAGAATACGCATGATGATCTCGTTGATGGCCTTGGGCAGCACCTTGCGTGGATTCTGCGTTTCGGAGACGGTCACGCCCACGAATTCGATAAGCAGGTAGGCGAAGAACACCATCTGGAAACTCATGAAGAAGTTCATCCAACCGTTCGGCGCGATGGCGAACCCGTCGATCAGGTTCTTCAATGAGACCGAGGCGCCGGGAATGGCACCGTCCACGCCGTCGATGCTGGTGGCCGGGTAGCGGAAGCCGACGATCAGCATGACCACTGCGGTGGCGATAAGGCCCACGATCAACGTGATCTTGATCATGGAGAACCAGAATTCCGCCTCGCCGAACACTTTTACGGCGATGAGGTTGATGGCGGTCAGCACCACCAGGAAGCATAGCTCGATCAGCCATTTCCAACCGTGGAGCTCTATACCGAACATGCGGAAGAACGTGACGAAATACGTACTGACCGCGGTGATTTCCGTCATGCCGGTCAGGATGAGCACGATCCAGTACGTCCAACCGGCGAACTTGCCCCACGCGCGGCCGAGATAGCGCCCGATGAAGTTGATGAAGGTATGCTGGCTGGGGTCGCGGTACATCATTTCGCCGATGGCGCGCATGAGCAGGAACATGATGAGCCCGACGCCGATGTATACGAAGATGATGCTGGGGCCGGTCAGGGCGATGGATTTGCCGGAACCGAGAAACAGACCGGTGCCGATAGTGCCGCCGATGGCGATGAACTGTACATGGCGGTTCGTCAGGCCACGAGACATTTCATTGCCCTCGTCGAGGTGTTCAAGGGATTTCAAATCGGCCGATGAGCCGTTATCGCTGTTCTGAGCTGTCATAATGGGGTTTAGTTTACTCGGCGGCTGGAAACGTTCACGTTACCGTTTACCCGCAGGCAAATCGCGGGTGCTGGATGCTCGGGTTGATTGGAGGTGGGATGGAACGCAGCAGAACGACCGACATGTGCACTCTGGCATTCCCTCAGGCATTAGGCACCGGCATCGTGGTGCAAGTCCAACTTCGAATGACCGATTCGGCAGAATCGGACAACCAGCATGCCAATCTCACCTCTCAGATGACCGATTCGGCAGAATCGGACATGCGGGAGGCTGTCGCGGCATTGCTGCGCACGTATGAGCACACGCTGTCGCGCTTTCGTGAGGATTCGCTGGTTGCGGCCATGCGCCGGGCCACCCATGGTGGTTCTTTTGATTTTCCGAATTGGGCGGGCGGTCTGTTCGACTTGTACGATGCGCTGCATGAGGCGAGCGATGGCGCGATCGACCCGTGCGTGGGCGAGGATCTGACTCGTTTGGGGTATGGGCCGGCCTACACGTTTGCCGCGCAGCCCAACGCCCGGGCGTATGCGGGAGCGGTTCACGGGCGGGCCACGTGGCATGACAGCGTGGAACGGCATGGGTGCACGCTGATCACCCGAGGGCCGGTTTCGTTGGATTTCGGCGCATGCGGCAAAGGGTATGCGGTGGATCTGATCGCCGCATTGCTGCATGATGGCGGCTGCAATGACGAGCGCAATACCGAGCGCAACGCCGATCACCATGCCGGCCCGAATGCCAATCGTGCCGCCGATCGAGCATTGGTGATCGATGCGGGTGGCGATCTGCTGGTGCATCTAGGCCAGTCTCCCGATCAGCCGGTTCCGCTGCGCGTCGCGTTGGAGCACCCGTCCGACTCTACGCAGGCGGTGGGTGTGGCTGAGATTATGGACGGCGCGCTGTGCGCGAGCGCTCCGAGCCGCCGGCATTGGGGCGAGCAGTCCGGTATGCGTCTGCATCATCTGCTCAATGCGATCGACGGTATGCCGGCTGATAGTGTTGCCGCCGCATGGGCGTATGTGCCGCAACAGGCCGCTTTCCCTTGTGCTACGGCTGATGGGCTTGCCACTGCGCTGTTCGTTACGCCGCCGGATCGCTTGCGCGCACGATTCCGTTTCGAGTGTGCGTTCATCGACGCGGATGGCATGCTGCATGCCTCGCGGAATTTTCCCGCCACTTTGTTTCTCGCGTAATCCGCACGTCGTCTCACGCGCAATGCGATGCGAGGAATCACGCCATTCGCACAATCACTGGAACGGCGGTAGTCTTGGTAACTATGGAATTGCATGTTTTGAATCACCCGCTCGTCGAGCACAAACTGACTGTGCTGCGCGACAAGAACACCGCCTCCTCCACCTTCCGCGAGCTCGTCACCGAGCTCGTCATGCTTGAGGCTTACGAGGCCACTCGTGACATCGATGTGGTGGATAAGCCCATCGAAACCCCGGTCGCTCCCATGATCGGCAAGCACATCGCCTCCCCCGCCCCGATCATCGTGCCTGTGCTGCGCGCGGGCCTGGGCATGCTTGACGGCATGACCAAGATGATCCCGTCCGCTGAGGTCGGCT